>Ga0316620_10000874_pt1 | contig 12476 bp, 10 predicted proteins | sample OWC_Aug_M1_C1_D5_FD_207651 | JGI IMG/M metagenome (GOLD analysis project Ga0316620, IMG submission 207651) | Wetland soil microbial communities from Old Woman Creek delta, Ohio, United States - OWC_Aug_M1_C1_D5_B | ecosystem: Environmental > Terrestrial > Soil > Wetlands | place: USA: Ohio... | reverse complement strand
CAAACCGCGGCGCGCGTCCGGAGCGCGGTCGCGAAGAGCGGCGTGCGTGCGCCCGCGGCCGACCCGCGTGCCGCCCACTCCGCCGTCGGGCGTCCAGGCCGCCGCTCTTCGCCGGCTGGAAGGAAACCCTGCCGTCTCGCCGCCGGAATCGGGCGGCGCTCTCAGCAGCCGCCTCTGCGGGCCCTGCCCGATGCCGTCGCCGGCTGGCCGCCCGACCGGTTGGCGCAGGGCGGACGCAGACGCGGCGACGGCCGTACAGACGAATTTTCGCTTGATTCCCGCGAACCGTATGATAGGGTGCTGCGCGATACAGGGCGGCCACAGGGCCTCAGGCGGGGTGCTGTGCCCTGAATCGTCCTCGCGGGCGGCTGCGCCGGGAAAGCAGGGGTGACGACCGCAACGCGTGTCGCGTTCGAGGAGAGGGAGGACTGGCCATCGTTCGCCCAAGCGATCTCTTCCGCAAGCCCGCGCCAGGCAATCCGAGCGCTCCGCCTAACACACCGCGTCCCGCCGCCGATTCCGCTCTGGCGGCCGGCAAGCCGACAGGCGACCTTCCGACGCCGGAACCACTCGATCAGCCCGATGCCTCCTTCCACGCCTTGGCGCGGCAGGAGGTCGGGCGCATCCTGGAGGCGGCGGCCGCCGGCAGCGCATTCGAGATCGGGACGCTGCAACGAATCGTGGCCGGCATGGCGAAGTCCATCCTGAGCGGAGATGACCTGCTCGTCCACGCCCTGATCGATGACGACGCCGTGTACGATCTGTCGCGACATATGGCCAACACGGCCGTGTTTGCGATCAAGATCGGACACGGGGCCGGCTGCCGGACCGAGGAGTTGCCGTGGCTTGGCCTGGCGGCGTGCCTGCACGATGTCGGCATGACGATCGTTCCCAAGGAGATACTCGACAAACCGGGCGCCTTGACGGCCGACGAGACGACCCTGGTCCGTCAGCACCCCGAACGCGGCTTCCGCATCCTGCAGAGCCTCGGGGCCGCCTTCGAGTGGCTTGCGAACGTCGCCCTGCAAGAGCACGAACGCGAGGACGGCAGCGGTTACCCCAAGGCGTTGCGGGAGGACGAAATCCACGAGTACGCGAAGATCGTCAGCCTCGCCGATGCGTACGAGTCCCTCACCCACTTCCGGCCGTACCGGGCCAAGCGTAGCGCCTTCGACGCAGTCAAAGATCTCATCACGACGCAACGGACGAGATTCCCCGACAGTGCGCTCAAAGGCCTCATCCGGGGCCTGTCCACCTTCCCGGTGGGAAGCCACGTTCGGCTGAATTCGATGGAGATCGCCCGGATCGTGGCGACCAATCCCGCCTTCCCGCTGCGGCCGGTCATCCAGATCGTTGCCGGGCCCCGGGGCGAGCGACTCGCTTCGCCCCGCCGGATAGATCTCTCCACCAACACGCTCCTGTACGTCACGGAGGCGTGTTCCGGAAAGATCCTGCGGTAGAACAATTGGGACGGGAGGTCGGGCCGTCCGCTTCAGGCAGGCCGCGTCGGCTCCGATCTCCACCACGATAGCGTGTGGCCGAGACACCGGCGAGGCGCGTCTTCCTGCGGGGTAGCATGATCGGAGACGCCGGCTGCAAGACCATTCGTGACATTTCCTACTCGGCATTTGCGCGCCGCATCGGAGAGCGTGTCTCGTCCGAGCGGACGCCGCTCGACGGCAGCCTGGAGTTGACGTTCCGCTGCAACCTACGTTGCACGCATTGCTACGTGAACGAGCCTCCGGGCCGGCGTGACGCCAGGGCGCGGGAGCTCACCGCCGCCGAGATCCGCCGCATCACCGACGAGGTGGTGGACCGTGGGTGTCTCTGGATGCTCCTCACGGGAGGCGAGCCCCTTCTCCGACCTGACCTGCCCGACATCTATCTCCACATGAAGCGCCGCGGGCTTCTGGTCACGCTGTTCACCAACGGCACCGCCGTCACGCCCCGCATCGCCGATCTCTTGGCCGAATGGCCTCCGCTCGTCCTGGAGGTCTCGATCTACGGCAGCTCACCCGACGTGTACGAGCGAGTCACCGGAGTTCCCGGCTCGTTCCGCCGGTGCATCCGCGGCATCGAGCTCCTCCTGGACCGGAAAGTGCGCATGCGCCTGAAGACCGTGCCCACCACCCTGAATTACGCCGACATGGACGGCATGCGCGCCCTGGCCGCCGGGTACGGGCTGGACTTCGAGTGGGACCCCCTCGTGAACTGCCGGGTGGACGGCTCGGCCAAGCCCGCCGCCGTGCGGCTTCGGCCCGAGCAGATCCTGGCCATGGAGCAGGGCGAGCCAAAGCGGGCGGCCGCCTTCCGGTTGGAATTTGGAAAAGCGTCGCGCATCGACCCTCGTGCCGATCTCATCACGTGCGGGGCCTACCTCCACGCCTTCCACATCGATCCGTACGGACGCCTGGTTCCGTGCATGTTGCTTCGCGAGCCGGCGTACAGTCTACGGGAAGGATCGTTTCGCGAGGGATGGGACGAGCATTTCCCGGCAATGCGAAAACGCGCGCGCACGAAGGTCATGACCTGTGACGGCTGCGACGTGCATTCCGCCTGTGACCAGTGTGTTGGCTGGGCTCTGCTCGAGACGGGGGACCCCGAAGCCCGAGTGCCGTTCCTGTGCGACCTGACGTCTCTCCGCGCCGGCGCCTTCGGCCCCATGTCGCAGGGAAGTGCGGGGATCATGACGGCAGTCGACTGCTCCGACGATGCCGTCCTTCGCCATCTGTAAAGGTGATGTGCCATGACCACTAAAGCGACGAAGCGGGATTATGTGAAGCCGGCGCTCGAGCGGATTAGCCTGGTCGGTGAGGAGACGGCCGCCGTCCCGAATTGTAAGCGGAACAACGGGGGCGGGAAGAATCGATCCTTCCCCAATCCATGCCGGACCACGGGGGGCGCGGGGGTTCGGTGTTTCGATTCTCTCGGTTCCTGAGTAAGCAACATCGAGGCTCGCAGGGCGCCGATAAGAGGCGGCCAGCTTGTGAACCCCAAGGGCACGAGGTGTTCCCTGGTTACGCGGTCTTTCGACACTGCCCTATTCATCGGCAAGGAGATGGCTGACGTCCCCGATTGCACGCGAAGTAATGTCTGAGCGATTCGCTCTCCGGATCGGCCCCGTTTGTGTGGCGATTCGTGGGGAACTCGATCCGAGCCGATGGACTCTCGACGGCGGCCACCACAGATTCTTCTCACCAACAACACTTCCTCAGGTCACGCTGCAAATCGAGTGGGGTCCCACAGAACGCCGAGGCGGGCGGCTGGCCTTTCAAGTCGGGCCGGTGGCCAGCTTTTATCGGGACGCCGACCGCTGGTCCATCCGGCTCGGGGAGTGCAACGGATCCTTCCCGGCGGATCGGGTGCTGTCGCTGGACGCCTCCGGCGCCACCGGGTTCGTTGTGATGGACCCGGACCGATTCCCCGACCCCGCAACACGGTACCCTCTAGAATACCCCCTGGAGGACCTGCTGTTCCGCCATCTCATGGCGGAGCACGACGCGGTCCTGGTTCATGCCTGCGGCGTCGCCTGGCACGGCGCGGGTTACTTGTTCGTCGGATCATCCGGGGCCGGCAAGAGCACCACGGCGCGCCTATGGCGCAGCGCCGGAGCCACAATCCTGAACGACGACCGTACCGTCCTGGAGGCGAGTCCGGACGGGCTTCGTATCCACCCGACCCCCTGGTTCGGCGAGTGTCCAGAGGTGGGCGGCGAGGCGGCGCCTCTTCGCGCCATCTATCTCCTGCGGCAGGGCGACGATGTGTCGTTCGAAGGACTGCGACCCGCGACCGCCGCCGCGCTCGTGTTCGCCAAGTCCTTTCCCCCGCTGTGGGATCCCGAGCGGATGGAGAAGACCCTCGCAACGCTGGGGCGTGTCTGCCAGCGGGTCCCGTGCGGGTGGCTGACCGTCCCGAGGGACGCGCGTGCCGTGGAGTGGGTCCAGGCGCAAGGGTGAAGGATGCGACGAAGGCGGTTACGGCGAAGCTGCGGGGCCGTGGCCCTCTGCGGGCCGAATGGCGCCGAGGTCGAGGAGTTCGGCCAGGAATATACCGAGGTCGCTGCACATCTCGGCGGGATCGCCCGCGAACGCGCCGTCGAGGGCAAGCGCGATCTCGGCGGCGGTGGAAGGCTCGGCGAGTCGCTCCCAGATGAACGTCGCCACCTCGTTCAGCGTGTAGATGGATTCCAGGTCGCCGATCTGACGGCGGATCGGCACCAGGACGGTCTCGCCGGCGATGACTCTGGCGACAAACTCTTCCGTGCGCTGATAACGTACGTCCGGGGACTGGCGCGTCATGGCAGGGGAACATAGTCCCGAGCACACGGGAAGTCAAAAGCAAAGTGTCGCACCGGCGATCTGGGCGGGGGTCCTGGCAGGCCTGGGCCGGCCGGAGGTCGCCAATCGTCTTGCCGCGTGCCTCGCGGAGTCGTTGGCGTGGCCAAACCTCCCGGCGGAAGCGCACCGGCTGCGTGTGGCGCCTCTCGTGTACGCCGGCCTGCGGTCCGCGGCGGTGATCGGGGTCCCGCCTTCCGTCCTGGACGCGCTGCGCCGGACGACCCTGGCGCTGGGCGCCCGCTCCACGCGCCTGGAGCAGGCCGCGGCGGCAGTGATCGCGGCCGCGTCCGCAGACGGAATCCCCGTGCTGGTCCTGAAGGGATTGGCCCTACAGAAACTAGCCTACCCCGCAGGAATCGTTCGCGCGATGGACGACGTGGACCTCCTGGTCTCCCCGACCGACAGCCTACGGCTCGGCCGGTTGCTTCGAGATCGCGGATACCGGAACGACCTTCGGGGCGAGGAGGATTTCTTTGCGCCCGATCTGTCGCACAGCATCGATCTCCACACCGGCCTCGTGAACACGACACGACTCCCCGCCCGGGGGGCGTTGTGGGCCGAGCCATTCCAGGAAATATGGCGGCGCAGGCAGCCGTTCGCTCTGGGCGGGGCCGCAGCCTGGGCACTCGGTCCGGCGGACACCATTCAGCATCTCGCGGTCCACGCCGTCCATCACCACGGGATGCAAGGCGCCTCGTGGATGGCCGATCTCCTCGCGGCGTTGCAGACCTGGCCCGACGCAGTCCATGCCGTGCACAGGGCGCCGGTCGGCGTGCGGCGGAGCGTGTGGTACTGCCTGGAAGTTCTGGCGACCAACCGGCACGACCCGGCCCCCGCGGTGCGTGCGGCGCTCCGGCCGCGATGGCTGCTTCCAGGAGAGCGCCACATCCTCTCCCTGGCCGCGAAAACGGAGTGCTCCAGCCATATCCGTTATGCCTTCACGCTCGCTTGCTTGCCCGGTTCGTCAACCAAGGCCGCGTTTCTGCGGCAATTGTTGATCCCGCGGGGTGCCCCGTATTCGACGGGATTCGCCGACGCGTGGTCGATTCCCCGACACGCGTGGATAGCGCACTGGAGAAATCTTGCGCAGCTCGTGACGCACCAGGGCTTTGGCGGTCGGCCGGAGTGAACCGGCGCAGATCCCCCACGCGGGTCTATTTTTCTGGCGGCCCCGGGCAGACGGAACTAAAACGCGTTGATGGTCAGCAAATACTTGACCTAGCTAAAACCGTTCTATACGATTCGCCCGCAGAGTGGCTCAAACAGGGAGGTAGACCGGTGAAGCCCACGTCGTGGTGGACCTGCGCGATTCTGCTCTCCCTCTTCTTCATGGGCGGCTGCGGCGGCCTCGAGAAGCCGTCCTATTCCACCACCGTGAACGCGCCGACCTTTCCGCAGCCACAGTCGGCACCGGCCCCGTCTCCCACCGAGCCCCCGATGGAGCTTCCCCCGCCGCCCAGCGAGAACAGCGCATTCGTGACGACTGCCGGCGTCCCGCAGTACCGGATCGGTCCGGGCGATCTTCTCGAGGTCAGCGTGACGCGAGGACCGACGCAGGAAAAACTCCAGACGGTGGTTCGGCCCACTGGAATCATCAAAGTCCTTCTCGCCGAAGCCAAGGTGGATGGCCTGACGACAGACCAGGCTGCCGCGGCAATCGACAAAGAGCTGTCCGTCTTCTTTCGCAGCCCGACGGTGGACGTCCAGGTCAAGGAATACAACAGCAAGAAAGTCGCCGTGTTCGGAGCCGTGGGGGCACAGGCCAGAGCGTCGGCCAGCACCATTCCGCTTACCGGTCGGGTAACGCTCATGGACGCCGTCGCCAAGGCCGGCGGCTTTCACCAGAACGCCAGCCTCGACCGTGTCCGGGTCAGCCGGCCGTCCGCCGGCAAGACGTACACGGTGAACGTGTTTCGCTTCATCCAGGACGGCGACCTCTCCCAGGAATTCGTCCTGGACGCCGGCGACGCCGTCTTCGTCCCCGAGCAGGTGAAGGGCGAGGAGCGACGGGTCTTCTTGCTCGGGGAGGTGAAGACGCCCGGCCCGGCCCCGTATTTCCCCAACCTCACGCTGGGCCAACTGATCGCGCAGGTCGGCGGATGGACGGATGCCGCGCGCTACGATCAGGCGGCCGTCATCCGATCCGCGGCCGGCGTGACGGAGATCCTCACGGTCGATCTCCGGCGCCTGCTCCTGGAAGGGGACAAGCGCATCGACCAGTTCCTGAAACCGAACGACGTCGTCTTCGTCCCGCGGACGCCCATCGCGAACTGGAACGCGTTCATCGGCCAGATCCGGCCGACGTTCGACCTGATCAACCAACCGCTCTACACGATCCTCTCGATCAAGGCGATCCAAAGCTTCTAGGGGGGGCGAGGCGACGGCATGCCACAGTACGATTTGAATCTTCGCGACTACTGGCGCATCCTGCGAAAGCGCATGTGGAGCGTGGCGGCCGTCACCGCCGCCTTCGGGGCGCTGGCCTTCCTGTTCGCCCAGGTCCAGAAACCCGACCCGCTGTACCAGGCCACGGCGGTCGTCAAGTTCGAGCGGACCACCACCCTCGCCAGCCTGCTCGTCGACTCGATGTCTTTTTCCCAAGGCGATACCTTGAGCACGCAGGCCGCCGTCGTCCGAAGTTTTCCCGTTCTCGAGCGGGCGGCCAAGACCTTGCGCCTCATCCCGTCCGCGCTCGACTCGGAAGCCATCAAACAGAATCCGATGCACGTCCAGCTGCTGACTGACCTGCGCGGCCAGATCGCCGCGACGCCCGAAGAGAACACCACTCTGATCAATATCACGGCCACCGCCCGGGAGCCGCACGACGCCGCCCGGATCGCCACCGCCGTGGCGCAGGCCTATCAGCAGGAGAACGGCCTGCAGCGCACCCGGAAGATCGTGGATGCGCGGCGCTTCATCGAGGAGCAGTTGCGGGACGTCACGGGCCGGCTCCATCGGGCCGAGGACGGAATCCGCGGCCTGAAGGAGGCGCGCGGCTTCGTATCCCTCACGGACGAGACCACCGCCTCCATGACGCGCCTCGCCTCGCTGGAGACCGAGCACGACAAGATTCGCCGGGACCAGGAAGAGGTCGCCGGTCAGGTCCAGGCGCTGCAGAACCCGCTTGCCGCGAATGCCGTCCCCACTCGGATGCTCGGCGAGGCCGGAGACCCCGGGATCGCCAAGCTGACCGGCGCGCTGATGGATCTCAATCTCGAGCGTGACAACCTCCTCGTCACCCTGACGCCGCAGCACCCGCAGATCCGCGACCTGGACGCCCGCATCGCCGCCATGCGCGAGAACCTCGACGCCCGCATCCGCGCGACGCGGGAGAATGTGATCCGGGATCTCCGGGTCAAGAGCCAGGTGCTCGAGGGTCGGGCCGCCGAACTGCAGGGACAGATCCGGAGCGTCCGTGAGGCGCAGCGGGCCCTGCCGGACCTTTCCCGGCAGTACGCGGGGCTGCAGCGGGAGGTGGCGCTGAACGAAACCCTCCAGTCGACCTTGCGGTCGAAGCTGCAGGAAGTCCAGATCAAGGAGCGGGAGCAAGTCGACGAGGTCAGCTTGGTGCGGCCGGCCACGGTGCCCGGCGCTCCCACCAATCCGCCCCAGACCACGGGCAAGGCCATCGCCGGCCTGCTCATCGGATTGACCGTCGGCCTGGTCTTGGCCTTCGTGGTCGAGTCCCTGGACACCTCCATCGGGACGATCCAGGATGTCGAGAGCTACCTGGAAGTCCCAGTCCTCGGACTGATTCCCTTGATCGATCCTGTCAAGGACCCGCTCCTCCTGCCGCCAGAGGACGAGGACGACGCCAGCCCGCTGGCGCGGATGCGCCCGTTCCTGATCTCCCTGCTGAGCCCGCGCTCCACGGTGGCGGAGGCCTATCGCTCCCTCCGGACAAACGTGGAGTTCCTGTCGCTGGAGAAGAGCGCCAAGGCGATCTGCATGACCAGCGCGTCGTTGATGGAGGGCAAGACCACCACGGCCATCAACCTGGCCATCAGTATCGCGCAGATGGGCAAGAAGACTCTCCTGGTCGAGGCGGACCTCCGCAAGCCATTCCTGCACCACGCCTTCGGGCTCCCGCGGGACCCGGGCTTGACCGAAGTCATCGTCGGGAACAAGGAGTGGCGGGAGTGCCTCCGGACCGTCACCGACCTGATGCTGGGCCCCTTGGGCGTGGACACCCTCATGTCCACGCCGAACATCGACAAGTTGTACGTGTTGACGAGCGGCACGCCGCCGCCGAATCCCGCCGAGTTCCTCAACTCCCAGCGCATGACCGACCTCATCGCGAGCTTCCGGGAGGAGTTCGACGTGGTCGTCTTCGACTGCCCGCCCATCCTCCCCGTGACGGATGCGGCCATCCTGGCCTCCAAGACGGATGGGACGCTCATCGTGTACCGCGTGGGCAAGATCGCCCGGTCGGCGCTCAAGCGGTCCAAGACCCTGCTCGAGAACGTGCGCGGCCGTGTCCTGGGCGTGGTCCTGACGGGCCTCAAAGCCGAGACCAGTCCGGACTACGAAGAGCTGCAATATTACCGGTACGCGTACGGGCAGGAGCCCGGGCAAGCCGACAGGATGCGGACCCTCCCGCGCAAGCGATCTGTCCGCGACAAGATCAAGGGGCTCTTCTCATGACGAGGTCGACGCCATCCGCGAGGACTGACGGCTTCACGCCGCTGCGCGTGTGCCGTCGTCGTTCTCCGCCCGCCGAACTCTCCCGCCTGCGCCGCGCGAACCGGAACCGGATCGTCCAGAGGTAGGCGGGAGCGCAGGATGGCGACGCGCGCGCGAGACACTTCGACTCATCCGATCCCCCTGGCGCTTTTCGTGCTGTTGCTAGCGGCGGGCGGAGGGCTGTTCATCGCCCAGACGGGGCCGGGCCTCAGCCTGGGGGCCAGCCTGCTCGTCGTCCTCCTCTTCGTGAGCTTCCTGCACACCGAGCTGGCCCTGCACATCATCCTCTTGTCCATGCTCCTGTCGCCCGAGATCGTCGTGGGTGGCTTCGCCGGCGTGTCCATCGGCAAGCCCGACGCCAAGGGCGACGTGTTGGTCGTGCGGGTCGAGGACCTCATCCTCACCACGGTCTGCCTGGCCTGGCTGGCGCGGGCCGCCATCTTCAAGGACGTGGGCCTGGTCCGCAAGACGCCGCTCAACGGCCCGATCGTCGCGTACACCGTCACCCTGGTCGTGGCGACCCTCGCGGGAACGTTCGCGGGCAACGTCCGTCCGATTCGCGGCTTTTTCTTCACCTTGAAATACGTCGAGTATTTCGTGGTCTACTTCATGGCGGTCAACTACATCCAGGACGATCGACAGCTCCGACGATTGCTTGGAACCGCCTTGGCCACCTGCGGCATCTCGGCCGTCATGGGGATTGCCCAGATCCCCTCCGGCGAGCGGGTGTCCGCCCCCTTTGAAGGGAAGTATGGAGAGCCCAACACCTTCGGGGGCTACCTGGTGTTCATGCTCGCCCTGATTCTGGGGTTGGCCTTGGCCGCCAGGACCGTCCCGGCGCGGGTGCGATGGTTCGCCCTGGCCGCCTTGACTCTCGTCCCGCTCCTCTACACGCTCTCCCGCACCTCGTGGCTGGCAGCCATGCCCATGCTCCTGACGCTGATCCTCCTCAGTCCGCGGCGCTTGATTTTGATCGTCGGCGTCGGGTGCGCGATCATCCTCGGCTCCGCGGTGTTTCCCCAGCAGGTGCTGGATCGCTACAACTACACATTTCACGCGCAGGAGGCCCGGGGCAATGTCAGCGTCGGAGGCGCTCGATTCGACACGTCCACCAGCGCACGGGTGGAGAGCTGGGGATACGGAATCCGCGGCTGGATGAAACGCCCGCTGCTCGGGTATGGCGTGACCGGCTTCGCGTTCATGGACGCGCAGTATGTTCGGGTGCTGGTGGAAGGCGGCCTGTGCGGGCTGGCCGCCTTTCTGTGGTTGCTCTGGCGGATCCTCCGCACCGCCTGGGGCACCTACCGACAAAGCCTCGGCACGCGCTTCGAGGGGCTGGCCCTTGGATACCTCGCCGGCTTCCTGGCCATGATCACGCACTGCATCGGCGCCAATACGTTCATCATCGTGCGCATCATGGAGCCGTTTTGGTTTCTCACCGGAATCGTCACCATCCTCCCGCTGATCCATGCGGCTCGTGCAGCCGAGCCCGTCACGCGAGCCTGGGGTCGGTGGGCGGCATGAGACCCTGGCGTATGATGCGAGGGGGGGCGACCACGGCCCAGGACGGCGCGCGCGCCCGCGCCATTCGACGCCGCGCCGCGCGCGCATAATGACGTCCATCTCGCTGGCTCGGCCCACCCTTCTCCTCCTCCTCGGCAGGATCGCCGGCTACGGCTTCGCCCTGCTCAATTCGATCCTCGTGGCGCGCGCCCTGGGGGCGGAACGCCTCGGCGAATACGCGTACGCCATGGGGTTGGCGGGGCTGTTCGCACTGCTGCCGAATCTCGGCATCAATCCCGTCGTCACGCGCGCCGTCGCGGCGCGCCCCGAGGACGAGGTCGCGGTCCTGCCGATCGCCGTGCGGATGCAGGCCGTTCTGGCGATCCTGGTGGCGTCCGCCATTCCGATGGTCGCGGCTCTCCTGCCCGCCCAGCCCGTCCCGCTCGCGTACGTGACACTGGCGGCGGCACAACTCGGCCTCGGAACGCTGGGCTGGCCGTACCTCGCGGTCCTGGCGGGGCGCGCGGACTTCGCCAGGGTGGCGGCCGTCGAACTCGCCAGCGCCCTGCTCGGCACGGCGTGCCTCCTCGGCGCGTTGCTCCTCGTCGGCGGGGTCCCCGCCGTGCTGGTGGCGCACGTCGTCGCGGCGGGGGCCGCCGCGCTGGTGGCCCGCGCGCTCACGTGCCCCGCGCAACGGAATCCCAACCGCCCCGGGATGGGCCTCAGGGACCTGTTGCGCCAGGCGGCGCCCTTCGGGGCGACCGCGGCGGCGCAATGCATCTACACCCGACTCGACGTCCTCCTGCTTGGCCAATTGGCGTCGTCGCGGGCCGTGGGTCTGTACAGCGTGGCTTACAAGGCGCCCAATCTGTTGACGTACGTCGGCAGCACCGTCGTCGGCCCGCTGTTTCCGCTCATGGCGCAGACCGGCAAAACGGAGAACCCCGTGGCGTTCCAGCGCGCGGTGCGGTTCCTGGCCGTCATGGGTCCGGCTGTGGCCCTGGCACTCAGCGGGCTGGCCGTCCCGATCCTCCGGATCCTCTATGGCGCGGAGTACGACGCGGCGGCACCGCTCCTCGTCCCGCTCGCGTGGTCCGCGGCGGCCAACTGGCTATACGCTCCGCTGGCGGTCGCGCTGCAAGCTCGAGGGTGCGAAGGATGGTGGCTGCGGGGCCTGACGGGCGCGCTGCTCCTGAACGCGGCCGGAAACCTCTGGATGATCCCGCGCTGGGGCGCGATGGGGGCCGCGATTACCACGCTCGTGTCCGAGCTGGTCCTGGTCGCGATCGGGGCGGTCCTCCTCGCATGGAAACTCCGCATCTTCCCCTCGTGGCGTGTCACCGTCGGCGGACTTGTGGCGACGGCGGCGGGTTATGGCGCGCTGCAGATAGGCAGTGGCGGGCTGTCGGGGACCGCCGCGGCACTGGTGGCGTATACCGTCCCGCTCCTGCTGCTGCGGGTCGTGACCGCCGAGGATGGTCGGCTGGTGCTGGGATGGATTCGGGACATCGTCCCGGGCACCGCGAGGGCGTAGAATGACCATGCGAGAGCCGCGCCGTGCGACGATGGCGCTCTCGGATCTCGCGCGGTCCGCGCTTCGGTGCGGCTACACGGCCGCTCGAAGGCGGCTGTCGGGTTATGGTCTCCCCCGCTTTCGCGTCGTCCGTTCCGTCGAGCGCCTCGTGCGCGCCGCGCTCCGGACCGATGTGACGAACGTCCTCGGCCATCGGATGCGCCTCGACACCAACGACCGGGCGGAGCTGTCCATCAACGGAATCTACGAGCCTATGACAACCGAACTCGTACGCCGCGAAATCGAGGCGGGAAACGTGGTCCTCGACATCGGGGCCAACGTCGGCTACTACACACTGATCTTCGCCAAGTGTGTCGGCCCGCACGGCCACGTGGTCGCGTTCGAACCGGAGCCCGGCAATTTCGCCTTGCTGCAAGAGA
>Ga0316620_10000873_pt1 | contig 12477 bp, 11 predicted proteins | sample OWC_Aug_M1_C1_D5_FD_207651 | JGI IMG/M metagenome (GOLD analysis project Ga0316620, IMG submission 207651) | Wetland soil microbial communities from Old Woman Creek delta, Ohio, United States - OWC_Aug_M1_C1_D5_B | ecosystem: Environmental > Terrestrial > Soil > Wetlands | place: USA: Ohio... | reverse complement strand
TGTATGCCTACTGGCAGCGCGGCGAGTATACCCCCTACACTACCGATGAGCTGGTCAGGCTGATCGCCGACATCAAGCCGACCATCCCACGATACTGCCGGGTGAACCGGGTGGTGCGCGACATCCCATCCGAAAACGTGGTGGAGGGCAACAAGCGCACCAGCCTGAGGCTGGACGTGCAGCAGGAGCTGCAGAAGCGAGGCGCAAGGTGCCAGTGCATCCGCTGCCGGGAAGTGCGCAGGCAAGCGGTGGAGGCTGAAAGCTTACACCTCGAGGACCTGGCTTATTCAGCCGGCGGGGCGGAGGAGCACTTCCTGTCCTTCGTGACCCCAGGTGATAACCTGGCTGGTTTCCTGCGCCTGTCGTTGCCGGGGAGGGGCTCACCAGCAACCGGTCTGGAAGACCTGGACGGAGCGGCACTCATCCGCGAGGTGCATGTGTTCGGCCAGTCTTTACCCGTGGGCACCGAGCAGGATGGGGCTGCCCAACATGCCGGGCTCGGGACGGAGCTGCTCGAGCAGGCGGAATCCATCGCCGGGCAGAAAGGCTATAAACGCCTGGCGGTGATCTCAGCAGTAGGCACGCGTCTTTATTACCTGGAACGGGGGTTTGAGCGCGGCAAGCTTTACCTGATCAAAAAGCTGGACAACTTGTGACAGATAGCACTTATAGAGAGGATAAGCGTCCCTTGTGAGATATATAAATATTTGTCACAATACAATGGCTGTAATCCAAGACATTGCCAAATCAATTTGCTAGGAGGATCTCAATGAGCTCGAAAGGTGGTTCAATTCCATTTACTCCATCCAAACTGAATATACGCTTCCCGGTCCCTTCAGATATTGATATTGCACAGGAAGCCAAGCTCAAGCCCATCTCGTTGATTGCTGAAGAACTGGGGCTGTTGCCTTCAGAGCTTGAGATGCACGGCGAGTACAAAGCCAAGGTACGCTTGAGCGTGCTGGACCGACTCAAAGACGTGCCGGATGGCAAATATATTGATGTCACGGCCATCACCCCCACGCCACTGGGGGAAGGCAAGAGCACCACCATGATGGGGCTATCCCAGGCGCTGGGGGCATTCCTGGGCAAGAAGGTATTTACTTGCATCCGCCAGCCCTCGCAAGGCCCGACCTTTGGCATCAAGGGCGGAGCGGCCGGGGGTGGGTACAGCCAGGTGGTGCCGATGGAGGATTTCAACCTGCACCTGACCGGTGATATCCACGCCATCACCGCCGCCAACAACCTGCTGGCCGCGGCCATCGATGCACGCATGCTGCATGAGAGAGCTACACCTGATGATGAAAAGCTTTTCAACGCTTTGTGCCCGCCCGATAAGCAGGGTGTCCGCCGGTTCTCCCCATCCATGTTGCGCCGTTTAAAGAAACTGGGGATCGATAAAACTGACCCGAACGAGCTGACCCCCGAAGAGCGCAAGCGCTTTTCGCGCCTCGACATCGACCCTGACAATATCACCTTCAGGCGTGTGGTGGATACCAACGACCGCCTGCTGCGCACCATCACCATCGGTCAGGGACCGGAAGAGAAAGGCAACGAGCGCCAGACCGGATTTGATATCACCGTAGCCAGCGAGATCATGGCCATCCTGGCATTGACCACCGACCTGGCGGATATGCGCGATCGCATGGGTCGAATTGTAATCGGGACGAACAAAGCCGGTGAAGCCGTCACCGCCGAAGACCTGGGAGTGGCTGGGGCTATGACCGTCCTGATGAAAGATGCCATCATGCCCAACCTGATGCAGTCGCTGGAAGGCACACCGGTCTTCTGCCATGCCGGGCCATTCGCCAACATTGCCCACGGGAATAATTCGATCATCGCCGATAAGATCGCCCTCAAGCTGGCCGATTATGTGGTGACAGAGTCGGGTTTTGGAGCAGACTGTGGCATGGAGAAGTTCTTCGACATCAAATGCCGCACTTCGGGGTTGGTCCCACAGGTGGTGGTCATCGTAGCTACCGTGCGGGCGCTGAAGATGCACGGTGGCGGACCCAGGGTGGTGGCAGGCAAACCGTTGGATTATGCTTACACCACCGAGAACCTTGACCTGCTGCGGAAAGGGCTGGGAAATATGCAGCACCACATCCGCAATGCCAAGAAATTCGGCGTGAACGTGGTGGTGGCAATCAATTCGTTCAAGGATGATACCGAAGCTGAAGTGGAGCTCATCCGCCAGGCGGCAGTGGATGCAGGTGCAGAAGACGCAGTGGTATGCCGGCACTGGATGGAGGGTGGGAAAGGCGCCATCAAGCTGGGCGAGGCGGTGATTGCCGCAGCCGAGAAACCCACCAACTTCAAGTTCCTATACCCGCTCGATTGGTCGATCAAGCAGAAGATCGAGACCATCTGCACCGAGATCTACGGGGCGGATGGAGTGGATTATATGCCGGAGGCCGAGAGGAAAATCGAATTGTATACCCGGCTGGGTTTCGATAAACTGCCCATGAATATGGCCAAGACCCACCTCAGCCTGAGCCATGACCCCAACCTTAAGGGCGTGCCCAAGGGCTATAAGATCCCCATCCGCGACATCCGCGCTTCGGTGGGAGCAGGCTTCCTGTACCCGCTGCTGGGCGAGATGCGCACCATGCCCGGGCTGCCAACGCGACCAGTGTTCTACGATGTGGACCTGGATTTGGAAACCGGGAGGGTGTTAGGCTTGTTCTAACCGGACTAAAGGTATTTCGTGGGCGGTCGGTTTGACCGCCCACTTTTTTTAACAGGCGGGATTATTTTGTAATATCAAATATTTAACCTAAGCGGCTGTCTATAGTAGTGGCTTAGGCAGCAACTTGAGTTATTTTGTGAGTGAACTAATGATAAATGAGACAATTGCAGCAAGCAGAGTTATTGCAATGGTGAAGTATATCCATTTCCGTGAAATAGTTATGGTTTTGTGAACGATCTGATAAATAGTCGCTGCAAAAGAGGAGATCACGACGAGCGCAATTAAATCCCAATTACTTTCGTGGTAAGCAATTGACCGGAAGATAACCAATAACCATAGTCCATATATCATAATCATATAACCAATCCGATAGCTCGCATTTTCAACTGCATAATAACGCTCATCACGGACAATCGGGGGTTTTTTCACCATTCATCTCCTTCCAGGTAGAAAAGTTCGTCCACATGTTTTTCTAGCTTCACAGCAATTATAAAAGCGAGCAGTGCAGAAGGGGTGTATTGATGAGTTTCGATCGAACTGATTGTTTGGCGACTTACTCCAGTCATATCCGCCAACTGCTCTTGAGAAATGCTCTTCTCAGCCCTTGCAACTTTCAATCGGTTTCCGAGTCGCAATTTTGCCATAGCTACTACTTGATTTCTATTATATAAGAATATAACAGAAATGTCAAGTATACTTGTCAATATGACAAGTATGCATTGCGAAATTTATAGGATATATCCAAAACAAACTAAAGTAAAGACATCAAAACCAGCGAATGTATGGTAAGGGGCTACTTGGGCTATTTAGTAATTGACAAAAAAATATACTGGATACCGATTGCTATATACATTTTATTAAAGTAGGGATGAAAACCATTGGTTGAAAAAATCGATACAGTCATCATTGGGGTAGGACACGCGGGTTTGTCGCCGAGTTACCACCTCACCCACGCCGGGCGAGAGAATGTCATCCTGGAATAGTCAACCCAGGTGGCAGATACGTGGCGTAACCGGCGCTGAAGGGCGTGCCCAAGGGCTATAAGATCCCCATCCGCGACATCCGCGCTTCGGTGGGAGCAGGCTTCCTGTACCCGCTGCTGGGCGAGATGCGCACCATGCCCGGGCTGCCAACGCGACCAGTGTTCTACGATGTGGACCTGGATTTGGAAACCGGGAGGGTGTTAGGCTTGTTCTAAGCCTGTGAGATTACCACAGTGGGCGATCCAAACGGTCGCCCACTTTATTTTTAAAGGCTTGGGACACGACCTCAGCCCGCTAAGCCCCGCCCATAAAGACCAATTAATAAGATATAATTGGTATAAATAGTCACATATAATTAATTCATAAAATAAGGGAGGAAAGTTAATGGTTGAAAGAATCGAAACGGTTATTATCGGTGCAGGGCAGGCTGGCTTATCTCTCAGTTATTATCTTACCCGGGCTGGACGGGAGCATATCATCCTGGAAAAAGCGCCCCTGGTGGCAGATGCCTGGCGCAACCGGCGCTGGGATTCGTTCACGCTGGTGACTCCCAATTGGAGCTTCAAGCTTCCGGGAACGGATTATTCGGGCGTCGACCCAAAAGGTTTCATGCCTAAAAATGAGATCGTCAAGCGATTCGAGCAATACGAGCAGGAAAATCACCTGCCTGTAAGCTACTCGACAGAGGTCACCGGGGTCGTGCCCATGGACGGCCACCACAGGTATCGCGTGCTTGCCAGCAACAAGGTTTATGAGTCTAAGAACCTCGTGCTCGCCACTGGCCTGTTCCAAAAAGCAAAGATAGCAGCTTTTACCGATCAAATCCCGCATGATATATATCAAATATCATCCGACAAGTACAAGAATCCGCAGGCCTTGCCGCCCGGTGCGGTGCTGGTGATCGGCTCAGCCCAATCAGGCTGCCAGATTGCAGAGGAGCTGCATGAGGCAGGCCGCAAAGTTTACCTTTCAACCGGTTCTGCCGGGCGTATCCTCAGGCGTTATCGCGGGCTTGATAGTTATGAATGGTTGGCAAAGATCGGATTTTTCGACCGCACCGCAGCCATGCTCAACTCACCTGAAGAACGCCAGTTTGCTCCTCCGCATGTATCAGGTAAAGGGGGCGGACGCACAATCAACCTGCACAAGTTCAGCCGCGATGGCATCATCCTGTTAGGGCATACGCGGGGCTATGAGGAAGGAAAGCTGGTGTTTGCCCCAGACCTGAAGGAGAACCTGGCCAAGGCAGATGGATTCGCCGCTAATATTACCAAGCAGATTGATGCGTATATCCTGAACCATTCGATGGACATCCCCAGTGAGGACGTGATGGTTTTGGATGATGGCTTCCGTGCGCCAGTGATCCATTCTTTAGATTTAGCAGCCGAAGGCATAAGCGTGATTATTTGGGCTACTGGCTACTCGAATGACTACAGCCTGGTAGGGCTTCCAATACTCGATGCTTATCATTATCCGATTGCTGATCGGGGGGTCAGCCGCTTTCCGGGTTTGTATTTTCTTGGCCTGGCCTGGATGAATAAGTTTACCAGTGGGTTACTTATGGGTATCGGTGATTCTGCTCAATACCTGGCTGAAGTTATAAGCAGGTAATAAAATTAACAGGACAGACAGGATAGGAGAAAATATAACCAAGAATTCAGTGAATCCCTAGTGATCAGCCGCAGGTATGATGATGTGTTAGGCAGGATGAAAGTAAACGGGGGATTTAGAGGAAAGATGAGAGTCGTACCAATATAGGCCGAGGGTCAAACTGTATTCCTGCAGGTCAGCGGGCAATCAATGCGAGGACCATCGATAGGATGACCAAAACGCCAATCACGCCCATCACGATCTGCTGGGTGCGGATGGACTTTTGCTGGCTTTTGGATATAGTTTTCTTCTTCGCCATACCTTGCTCCTTAGTCGATATCGATTATACCTGCATTTAATTCTGAAACGCCATTTCTGAAATTTTTCTTCATCTCCTCTCATTTTTATGCAGAGGGGGCGCACTTAGGAAAGCTCGATTTATAGCGATTCCTTCACCAACTGGGCCAACTTCTCGGTCATGCCCTTGACTGATTTGATCTCCTCAAGAGGTGCCTCACGGATGGCATCCAGGCCGCCGAAATGGGCCAGCAGGGCTTTACGGCGGGTGGGGCCAATGCCTGGGATGGAATCCAACACCGAGGCCACCCCGGCCTTGTCGCGCCGGCCGCGGTGGGCGGTGATGGCGAAGCGGTGAGCTTCATCGCGCACCCGCTGGATCAGGTACAGGGCTTGCGAATGCCGCGGCAGCATGATGGAGGTTGGCCGGTCGGGGACGAACAGCTCCTCGTTCTGCTTGGCCAGGCCGGTGACGAAGAACTTGCCGGTGAGCTCGAACTGCGTTAAAACTTTTACAGCCCTTCCGAGCTGCCCCTTGCCACCATCCACGATCAGCAGGTCAGGCAGGATGGCAAAGGCAGGGTCAGGTTTTTCACCCGGGGCTTCGGCCAGCTCCTGGGCAGCCTTCCAGCGGTTGAAACGGCGGGTGAGTACTTCCTCCATGCTGGCGAAATCATCCGGCCCCGACACGCTGCGGATATTGAAGCGCCGGTAGAGGTTTTTCTTGGGCACGCCCTGCCCGAACACCACCATGCTGCCCACGGCAGCCGTTCCCTGGGTGTTGGAGATGTCGTAACACTCGATGCGGTTAGGGATCTCCGGCAGCTTGAGGGCCTCCTTCAGCTCTGATAACGCCTGCTCCTGGCGGTGAGTATCGGCATGCCACTGCGCTTCCAAAGCCTCCAGGGTGGCGCTGGCGTTCTCCGCGGCCATCTGGATCAGCTCCTGCTGGGGGCCGGCCCGTGGGATGCGCAGCTCCACTTTTTTGCCCCCGCGCTTGGTCTTAAGCCATTCGCGGATGATGTTCATCTCCTCGATTTCCTGGGGTAGCAAAACCTGGGAGGGGACGTTGGGAGCCTGGCTGTAGAACTGCTTGATGAAGTCGGCGATGACATCCGCGTCGGGGGTCTCTTCGGCGCCTTCCATCAAGAAGTACTCGCGACCGATCAGCTTGCCATTACGGATGAAGAACACCTGCAGGCAGGCTTCCCCATCTGTGCGTGCCATGGCGATCACGTCCGAATCGATGTATTCGCTGGAGACCACTTTTTGCTTCTCGACCACCCTTTCAATCGCCTGGATCTGGTTGCGCAGCATGGCTGCGCGCTCGAAGAGCAATCCTTCAGAGGCTTTCTCCATGTCCACCCGCAGGCGCGAAACAATCGGCTCGGTGTGACCTTCCAGGAAGCCTCCCAGGTCATCGATCATCTGGCGGTAGGTAGGTTGGTCAACATTGCCGATACAGGGGGCACAACATAATTTAATATCGTAATACAGGCAGGCTCGCTCGTCCTTGCCGGTGATCACCCTATCGCAGGTAAGGTAGGGGAAGATGTGGCGCAGCACGTCCAGGGTTTGGTGCACCGCCCACACGCTGGTGTAAGGGCCATAGTAGCGCGAGCCATCTTGCACCATCTGCCGGGTGACGGTTAACTTGGGGAAGGGGTCGTTCCAGTGCACCTTTATATATGGATAGCTCTTATCATCCACCAGGCGCACGTTATAGTGCGGGCGATACTTTTTGATCAGGTTCATCTCGAGGATCAACGCCTCGAGCTCCGACCCGACCACGATCCACTCGATCTCGACGATGTGGTTGACCAGCTTGCGCGTCTTGCGGTCTTCCTGGGCACTGCTGTGGAAATAGGAGCGCAGCCGGTTGCGCAGGTTGACCGCCTTACCGACGTAGATCACCTTGCCATCCGCGTCTTTCATCAGATAGCAGCCAGGCTTGAGCGGGGCGGTATTCAAAATGCCCTGGAGATGTTCAGACACGTCCATCGGGCATAGATTTTATCACCATTTGATGATGGAAGATGGAGGAGGCCCGGGAATCATGCAAGCTCGCTTATCGGAAAATCCCCCGGTGGGTGTTGTATAATAGCGCAAACCCGTATGGTATGCATTGCGATCATTCACAAGGAACCCTGGATTGGCTAAAGCGCTGGAGGTGCTGGTAGGTGAGCTGTTGAGACAGCATGGCCTAAGCCTGGCTGTTGCAGAGTCGTGCACTGGAGGGTTGATCGGTCACCGGCTGACAAATGTGCCCGGTTCATCCGACTATTTCCTGGGCGGCGTGATCTCGTATGCCAATGAAGCCAAGGTGAAACTCCTGGGAGTAAGCCGGGATACGCTGGAAAGGCACGGTGCCGTCAGCCAGGATACTGCCCTGGAGATGGCACGCGGTGCAAGGGTGAGCCTGCAGGCTGATATCGGGCTATCGGTGACCGGCATCGCCGGGCCCAGCGGTGGCACACCAGAAAAACCGGTGGGCACGGTGTGGATTGGTCTCAGCTCAGCCAACGAAGAGTATGCCAGGCACTTCCTTTGGCCAGGAGACAGGTTGAAAATCAAGGAACAGTCGGCCCATACGGCATTAGAGCTGCTCAGGCAATATTTGCAGAAGGTGCCTGCCTAAGCCACAGGGGCATTTTTTAACACTGGACTACCAGAGAGCCACCACATGGAAAACATGGAACCCATTGAAGTCACCGCCCGCTTTGACGAACATGGCACCGTCACGCCCCTGCAGTTCACCTGGAAGGGCAGCCTGCAGCGGGTGGAGTCCACTGGACGGCGTTGGGTGGATGAAGGGGGGCTGCACATCCTGGTGATGGTAGTGAGTGGTCGCATGTACGAGCTGACATACCAGAGTGGGGAAGGGAAGTGGTTCATCAGTCGAGCAGCTCCAGAGCACAAGTTCGTGTGAGCGCATGAGTCGAAGATCCCTCCACCTGGCCCTGCTGGTCGTATTGCTCATCCTGGCTGTATTCGGGAAATCCCTGCCCGGTAAAGCCCAGGCCGGTGACCCCTATGGGTTGATCGATGCGGTCAACGGCCTGCGCGCCGCCAATGGCCTGCCATCCTACGAATCGAATGGCACCCTGATGTCTATTGCCCAGGCCCACAGCGATTACCAGGCGGCCATTGGCCAGGTAACCCATACTGGCTCAGGGGGCACCGCTCCACGTGACCGGGCTGCAGCTGCTGGATACGGAGGTGGGGGATCGTTCTTCATCTCGGAGAACATCGCGGGTGGCACCGACTTATCCATCGATGGTGCGATCTCGATGTGGCTGGGCGATGACCCCCACATCCAGACCATGCTAGGGGCCAACTACCGCGATATCGGGGCAGGCGTGGCGGAGTCAAATGGGTTTGTGTACTACACGATCGATGTGGCTTACGTGGCGGGGGCGGGCAATTATCGCCCTGCCGCCACCTATACTCCCGGCGGACCAACTCCCATCCCGATCTACATGGTGCAGACGGCAACCCCCAACGCGGATGGCTCGGTCAAGCACACCGTCCTATCCGGGCAGACGCTGGAAGGGATTGCCAAGGCCTACGGGCTCAGCGTGGCTGAGCTCAAGGAGCTGAATAACCTGACCGGTGATGCGATCTACGTGGGGGATACGCTGCTGATCCAGCTCGGTAATACGCCTGGTCCAACCAGCACCATCACTTCAACCGTCACCCCCACCCGCAGAGCCACTTCCACGCACGCTCCAACCCGCACGCCAACAGCCACGCCAGTCCCATCGGTCACCGACCCCGTGGTGGTGGCTGCTTCCATGCAGAAAGAGGCTACCCAGCCGGCCTCAGACAGGCTGGGGAACATCCTGGTGATTGCGATCATCATCCTGGCGGCAGGAGGGGTGATCCTGATGGTGGTTGGCAGCCTAATCAAACGCAGCAGCCGTGGATGAGGGGGTTATTTCTCCCGCGGTGTCACAATATTCAACAACCTGGCATCCGTAGCTTCATTAAGCTCCTGCCAGCTGGAGATGGGTAAGTCTATCTGCGCCAGCGAAGCCGTGGGCAGGTGAGTGGTCACGTCGGTGAGCAGGGTTAGTAATTCCTCCAGGTCGGGGTTGTGGCCCACCACCAGCACACGGTTGGTTTCATCCGGAAGACAGCGCAGGATATCTAGGTAACAGGCAGTATCTGAGAGGTATAGATCCTGGTGCAGGTCGACCGGCTTTGAAAAACCGCTCGCTTCTGCCACAGCCCGGGCGGTATCCTGGGCGCGGCGTGCCGTGGAGCTGAGGATCTGGTCGGGTATGAGGTCATTCTCTTTCAAATATAGGCCCACTTTTGGCGCTTCTTTATTGCCGCGTTTGTTCAAGGGCCGGTCATGGTCGTGCACCTTGGGTTGTTTCCAGCTGGATTTGGCATGTCTTAATAATAATAATGTTTTCATAAGTTCCCTGTCCTAAATTACAGCATGTCCCATTATAATTGCAAGCTGGGATTTTTCAGGGTGTAAGCAATCATGATCCGGGCAGTTATTTTCGATTTTGACGGTTTGATCATCGAGACCGAACGGCCTTCATACCAGTCATGGGTGGAGGTTTACCAATCATTCGGTCAGCCTCTCCCGTTTAAAACCTGGTCGACGATCATCGGTACAACCCGGGGTGATTTCAACCCCCGCCTCGAGCTAGAAAAGCTGGTTAATGAAGAGATCGACTGGGAAAGTGTGGAATTGCGCCGCATGGCCCACGAGAATGCATTGATCGAGGCTCAGCCGGTCCTGCCTGGAGTGGTGGATTACCTGAAGCAGGCGCGGGATTTGGGGTTGAAGATTGGGATGGCTTCCAATTCGTCGTGCCGGTGGGTGATTGGGCACCTGACACGCATCGGCCTGGTGGGTTATTTCGATTGCATCCGGGCAGCCGATGATACCCGGCATCTCAAGCCCGATCCTGAGCTATACCTTTCCGTATTGGGCAGCCTGCAGGTGAGTGCTGGTGATACCATCGCCTTCGAAGACAGCCCCATCGGCATCCGTGCCGCCAAAGCTGCCGGGGTATACTGTGTGGCTGTGCCCAACGAGATGACCCGTGGGCTGGAGCTCACCCAGGCTGATTACCAGCTGACTTCACTGGCAGATATGCCTTTAGAAAAACTATTGCGCAATATCAATTAAAACACAGAGAGCCGCATTGTAAGCGGCTCCCCGGTGCGCTGCAGCACCCTTATCCAATCAGGAGGAGGGATGCCGCAGCGCTGAGTCTTATACTATCACTTGACATGGCTGACATCACCTCCTATATGGTGGGATAGCATTAGGAAAGAGCAAGTTCCACTTATGCAACTTTATTTGACAGGTAATACACTACTCAAACTTTATTCGACAGGGAATACACCTGTCGAATTTAATTTGGCAGGCAATACACCTGCCAAATTAAGTATCACACAATTTCAGGCCGGCGTCAATAGGATGTATAATAATCCTTCGTTCAAGGATGTGAGGTGTACATGGGATTTCATGGTGGTGGATGGTTTTCATACATGACCTCAACCGGTGAAAAACCCAAGGTCACCCTTGGGTTGCTCAAGCGGGTCTTAGGTTACTCCAAACCCTATCGCATGCAGCTGGTGGGGATGCTGGTGTTGATCCTGTTCTCCACCGGCCTCACCCTGTTGACCCCCCTCATCCTGCGTGACTTGATCGACAAAACCATCCCGTCCGGAAACCTATCCCGGCTGGTCTTACTGGCTGTAGCCCTGCTGATCATCCCCGCCCTGGGAGGCGTGATTGGTATCATCCAGCGCCGCTTGAACGCCCTGGTGGGGGAAGGCGTCATCTATGATTTGCGGGTGGCGTTATATGCACGTTTGCAACGCATGAGCCTGCATTTCTTCACCAATACCAAGCTGGGTGAGCTGATGAGCCGCCTGAACAATGACGTGGTGGGGGCGCAGAATGCCATCAGCAACACCATTGTCAGCCTCATCACCAATATCATCCAGGTTACAGCAGTGCTGGTGGTCATGCTCACCCTGGAATGGAAGCTGACCCTGGTCAGCATAGTAATCCTGCCCCTGTTCATCCTGGCAGCCCGGCGGATGGGCGTGCGGCTGCGCGACATCTCGCGCCAGCAGCTGGAAGCCAACGCCCAGATGAATGCCACGATGAACGAGACGCTCAACATCGGCGGGGCGCTGCTGGTCAAGCTGTTCGGGCGAACGCAGACCGAGGTGAAGCGTTTCGAAAGCCGGGCGGGCCTGGTGCGTGACCTGGGTATCGGCCGGGCAGTGCTGGGAGCGATCTTCTTCATTATCATAGGCCTGGTGAGTGCTGTGGGGACGGCCCTGGTGTATGGCATCGGCGGGTACCTGGTGATCGAGAAAGCCTTCACCATCGGTACCATCGTCGCCTTTGGGGCTTATATGTCGAGCCTGTACAGCGCCTTGCAGGGCCTGACCAATGCACCGGTGGATTTCGCCACCTCAGTGGTGAGCTTCGAGCGTGTTTTCGAAGTGATCGACCTGCCGCCTGATATCGTGGAGGCACCGCAGGCAATTGTGTTAAAAGATGCACGCGGTGAGCTGACCTTTGAGCACGTCACCTTCCGCTATAGTATCAATGAGAAATCCCTGCTCAGCTCGGTGAAACGCTTTGGACGCATGGACAACGTCGAGGCAGTCCTCTCCGGAGGGCCTCAAGAAATAAAGGCCAAGGATGGCAAGCAAACGGACGGCGAGGCTGGAGTGGAGGAAGAGCTTACCCGCACCCAGGCCCGCTTGAACGCCCTCGAGGACGTCAGCTTCGTTGCCAACCCAGGCCAATTGATTGCCCTGGTGGGCCCAAGCGGGGCAGGCAAAACCACGCTCACCTATTTGATCCCGCGCTTGTATGACCCCACGCAAGGGCGCATCCTGCTGGATGGCCACGATTTGCGCCAGGTC
>Ga0316620_10000872_pt1 | contig 12479 bp, 12 predicted proteins | sample OWC_Aug_M1_C1_D5_FD_207651 | JGI IMG/M metagenome (GOLD analysis project Ga0316620, IMG submission 207651) | Wetland soil microbial communities from Old Woman Creek delta, Ohio, United States - OWC_Aug_M1_C1_D5_B | ecosystem: Environmental > Terrestrial > Soil > Wetlands | place: USA: Ohio... | reverse complement strand
AGGCGAGGCGCCATCGATCGCCGCTTCTCGTACTTGAGCAGGTGCACGGCGGCGCGCAGCGTCCCGGAGTACTCGCCGATTGCACGACTGCGCGCGATGATCAGGCGGCTGCCGCGGCAGCGGCGACACACCAGGGGGTCGGGATTCAACTCGCCGATTGCAGAACCGTCATGCGATTCTGTAATCGGTGAGCTGAGTCCCGACGCCCTTGTCGGCGGCAGGGGATCGCCACACACAGAGCACAACGGCGGGGTCAGGGGGCGAATCGCGCTCCAGCAGGCGTCACAAACCGGGCCCGCCGTGGGTCTGTCGAGCAGCGTGTCGCACACCGCGCAGGCGGGAGCGATGACGACAGAGGCGAGCGCGTCGACGATCGTCGACAGAAGATGATGCAGATGTCGCAGCAAAGCATGGGGCTGAAGCCCTGTGCCGCGCACACAGGGCTGAAGTCCTGTCCTGCGTACGGGAAGTCCTGTGGCTCCTGCAGAGGGCCCCGGTACGGGGAACAGGGCCTCAGCCGTGTTGTCGCTGGCGTCAACCTCGGGGTTCGGCGGCTTTCGGTCCGGGCTCGGGCACGGCGATTCGTTCGGCGCTTCCCCAGAGGCGGTCGAGCGCGTAGAACTCGCGCGTGGCGGGTGTGAAGACGTGGACGATGAAATCGAAGTAATCGAGGAGGACCCACTCCGCACGGTCGTACCCCTCGACGTGCGCCGGCCGGGTTCGCGCCTTGAGCAGCGACGCTTCCACCGCGTCGGCGATCGCCTTCACCTGGCGGACGTTCTGCCCGGTGCAGACGACGAAGAAGTCGGTGAACGACGAGAGTTCGCGCAGGTCGAGGACAGTCAGGTCGAGCGCCTTCTTGTCCTGCGCGGCCTCGGCCGCCTGTCGGATCTGCTGCGGAAGATCGCGGAACGCTGCGGCGCCGGTCTTCTTGCGCTTCGTGTCGGCTCTGCTCATGCAAACGCCTTACCCGCCTTCGCGCGCCTGACCCCAGGCTACGGCGAGGCAGGCCGGTAAAGATGCTGACGTTCGATGTACTGTTCGACCGCCGGCGGCACCAGCCCGTGAAGCGACGCTCCCGCCCCGACGCGTCGGCGTACCTCGGTTGACGAAACGTCGGGCGTCCGCGCGTCGAGCAGCCAGATCCTCGGACGATCCGCCGTCATGTTGCAGTCGCCGCCTCCCGTCGCGGGACACGCGATCATCCGATCGCGCAGCACGGGCAGGTGCTCGGTCATCGCCGGCGCGGGGTGGTCCGGGCGCGAGACGACGACGAAGTTCGCCAGGTCGAGGATGGCCGGGTAATCGTTCCACGTGGCAATTTCCGCAAACGCATCGGCCCCCGTGAGGAAGAAAAGCTGCGACGGCCGGTGCGCCGCCTGGTGCAGCCTTCGCAGCGTCACCGACGTGTACGACCAGCTGTCCGCCTGCAATTCGACGTCGCTGGCAACCAGCCGCGGTCGGTCGGCCAGCGCCAGCGCGATCATCGCGAAGCGGTGGTAGCCGGTCGCCTGGGGCTCGACTCGACGGTGAGGCGGATGGTTCGAGGGAATGACCAGGATTTCGGTGAGGTCGAGCGCCGCGCACGCGGCATCGGCGACGGCCAGGTGGCCGAGGTGAATCGGGTCGAACGTGCCGCCGAGAATGCCGATTCGCGATTCCGATGAGGTCATCAACTTCGGCGCCGCGACGCCCGCTCTCCGGCGTCCGACAGCCTCTTATTTTGCCACCCCTTGGTCCGGCGCGTGCCGAAGTTCGAAGGGCGCCGCGCGGCGGGCTTCCTCGAGCCGCTGCCAGATCGCGTCGAGCAGCGCCCGCACACCGTCACCGGTCACCGCGGATATCGGAAACAGCGGCAGCCCGAGCCGACCCGCGTGCGACTTCAACCGGCCGAGGCGGGCAGGGTCGGCAAGCACGTCGATCTTGTTGGCCGCCACCAGTTGGCGCCGTTCGAGCAAGGTCGGATCGAACAGCGCGAGCTCGCGCCGCACCGTGTCGAAGTCTTCGTTCGGTTGACGGCCCGACGCCTCCGACACGTCCACCACGTGCAGCAGCACCTTCGTTCGCTCGACATGCTTGAGGAACTGAAGGCCGAGCCCGTGACCGGCGTGCGCGCCTTCGATGAGCCCGGGAACGTCGGCGACAACGAAACTGCGATCGCTGTCGAGTGTCACCACCCCGAGGTGCGGTGTCAGCGTGGTGAATGGATAGTCGGCGATCTTCGGTCGCGCCGACGAGATGCGCGAGATGAGCGTGGACTTGCCGGCGTTGGGAAAACCCACCAGGCCGACGTCGGCGAGCAGCCGGAGCTGCAGGCGCAGATGCCGCGCTTCGCCGGGCTGGCCCGGCTCCGCTCGACGCGGCGCGCGGTTGGTCGACGTCGCAAACGACGCGTTGCCGCGCCCGCCGTGTCCGCCCGCCGCGACCAGCACCCGCTGCCCCACCTCCGTCAGATCTGCGAGCAGATGCGGCTCGCTGCCCGCCGGCATCTCGTACACGATCGTTCCCACCGGCACGTCCAGGTCGATGTCGGGGGCGTCGTGACCCGTGCGGTTCGACCCCTGCCCGTGGGCACCCCGCCGCGCATGGTATTCGGGATGGAAGCGGTAGTTGACGAGCGTGTTGAGGTGTTCGGTGGCGACCACGTAGACCGAACCGCCGCGGCCGCCGTCACCGCCACTCGGGCCGCCGCGGGGAACGAACTTCTCGCGGCGGAAGGCCACGCAGCCGTTGCCGCCGTTGCCCGCCGTGACGCGAATGTCGACCTCGTCGACGAACATCTGGGAAGGAGACTGCTATACCTTCGCGGCCGGCGCCTGCTCGACGGGAATGATGCTGATGACCCGGCCGTGCGCGCCGTGGTCCTCGAACCGTACGCGGCCCGCTATCTTTGCGAACAGCGTGTCGTCCTTGCCCCGCCCGACGTTCAGGCCCGGACGGAACCGGCGGCCGTGCTGGCGCACGAGGATCGAGCCGCCCGTCACGATGTTGCCGCCGAAGCGCTTGACGCCCAGGCGCTGCGAGTTGCTGTCGCGCCCGTTGCGCGAACTCCCCTGGCCTTTCTTGTGTGCCATCGTCCGATTCCCTGTCCAGTCCGGAACCGGACTAGACGATAACGTCCTTTACCCGCAGGACGGTCAGATCCGCCCGGAACCCGCGCGACCGGCGCATCCCCTTGCGGCGCTTCTTCTTGAAGACGCGGACCTTCGGGCCCCTCGATTCGCCGTCGACGATTGCGACCACCCGGGCGTTGGCGACAAAGGGCGCACCGGCCATCACCTCGCCGTCATCCTTCTCGACCAGCAGCACCTGGTCGAACGTGATCTCGCCGCCGGTGGTTCCCTCGACGCGGTCCACCACGACGGTGGCGCCCGGAACCATCTTCACCTGATGCCCGCCGCACTGAACAATCGCGTACACGCGGCACTCCTCGTCCCTTTCGGCCCGTTTTCGTCAGGCCGAAAGAAGCTAGAGTATCACCGAAGCTCTTTAGCTGTAAATGGCGACGGGCGGGCGGGTTTGCGCTCGTCGCCCGGTAGCGGCACCGCGGTGCCGCTACTTCAGCAGTACCCGCGTCCCCCGAATCTTCTGGCTGCTCAGCGTGCTGAGGAATCGGGGGATGAGCCGATCCATCAACTCGAAATACGAGGAGAGCGGCGGCGTATTCTGCTGCTCGTTGTAGAGCGTCTCCTCGAGAAACGTCTCCGAGTACATGGTCGTGCCCGTGCGGCCGTCGATGAAGATGAACTTCGGCTTCAGTTGGAAGCCCTTGCGGTTCTGGTAGGTTCGCACCGTCGTCACCGACCGCACGCCCATCGCGTCGTACGTTTCCTCGTCCTTGTTCACGTAGCCCTGGCGGGCGAGCGGAGTGAACAGCACCGTGCCGGTCACGATGAGCGGATTCTGGAACTCTTCCCCCAGCTTCTTCCAGAAGCCGACGTTCGCGAAGATCTGATCGTAGGCCTGCAGATCCCTTTCGTCCTTGATCTTCGCGGGCAGCTGCGAGGCCGCCGGGTTGGCGGCAGCCCCCGGCTCCTGCGGCTGTGCGTCCGGCTTGGCGGCGACGTCGAGCGGGACCGGCGAGACCGACGGCGAAGCGCCGGGCTCCTTCACGGGTTCCTTCTGCTGCTGCTGAGCGAGCTCGGTGAGCGGCAGGACGTCGGTTTCGATCACTTTCAGGTTGGACTTCGTTCGCAGCTGGCTCCGCAGCAGCCGGACCGTCTCGAGGTTCGCATCCACGTCCTCGCTGCCGCCGGCGACGAAGCCGACCACGAGCACGCGCTGGAAAGGCGACACGTCGAGCTTGGCCTGGATCGGCGTTTCGATCGTAACTTCCTGGAAGCTCGTGCAGCCGACGAGCAGCAGCAGCAGCCCCAGACTAGCGAGTCGCGCCGCGTTTCGCACGGTCATTGATTTCCTTGAAAAAATCGTAATTCTGGTGGATGAAGTTGTTGGTCGGGTCGAGCTTCAGGGCGCGCTCGTAGGCGTCGCGCGCGCTGTCGAACTGCCCTTGCTGTTCGTAGGCGATCGCGAGGTTGTTCCAGGCAGCCGCGTAGCTCGGGTCGATTTCCACGGCTTTCTTCCACCGGAAAATTGCCTCCCGCCACAACCCCTTCTGCGCAACCGAGATGCCGAAATCGACCTGCGCCTGCGCGTCCTTGCGTGGGTTGTCGGCGAAGGCCGGCGCCGAAGCAAGCAGGACCGCGAGGACGCCAGCAGCGAGTAGTGTGCGTGACATGTTCAGGTTTGCTCTGACGCTTGTTTCATCGGGACCATGGCTCGACAGCAAAGCACGTACCACAGCCGTGCCGCGCGGAAAACTGGCAAAACGACCGCGCCTGCCCGAACACAGTTTGCCGACTGACGTCTTTTTGGCTCAGCCGTTGTGATCCCCGTTCGCTATGCCTATAATAAATCGATCTCGCCCGGGTCGGGTATGTCGCCCGTTCGGTTCGGTGGGCGCAACCCGACCTGCTGTCGCCGCAGCTTTCCGTTCGCCTGCCGACGCCTGCAAGGAACCAGATGACGGGGTGTGAGGCCGTTCGGCCCTGCCTGGCTACCCCCGACATGATCGCGCTCTCGCTTGTGCGGGGGTTGCCGCATGCCAGGCTGTTTTCGGTCCTGCGCGGCGAAGCAAGTGCGTCCGATACACCATCCAATGGCCCGGCAAACGGCCTTTGGGGGGAGGATCCGCTCGAGAACCTGCTGCGGCGCGTCGGCTGCAGGCAGGCGTCGGCGGAGGCGGCGAAGGCCAGAATGACCGCGGAACGGGCCATCCGCGACGCCGCTGCAAGAGGGATCGCGGTGGTGTCCTGGGGCGATCCGCGATACCCGCCGCTGTTGGCGTGCATCTTCGATCCGCCGCTGGCCCTTTGGGTTCGCGGCTCGATCGAAAGCCTGTCCGGGCCGACGGTTGCGATTGTCGGGTCGCGCGCCGCGTCGGTGTACGGCGAGGACACGGCAACGCGCCTGGCGTCGCAGCTGGCGGCGCGCGGTCTGGTGGTTGCCAGCGGCCTGGCGCGCGGTATCGACGCGGCGGCGCATCGCGGCGCTCTCGACGCGGGGGGCCGCACCGTTGCGGTGCTCGGTTGCGGCGTCGACGTGGTGTATCCGCCAGAGCACGGCGAGTTGCTGGCCCGGGTGGCGCAAAGCGGCGCGGTCGTCAGCGAGTTGCCGGCCGGGACGCCCCCGCTCAAGAAGAATTTCCCGGAGAGAAACCGCATCATCAGCGGCCTCTCACGGGCCGTCGTCGTCGTGGAAGCGCGACAGCGCAGCGGCGCGCTCATCACGGCCGATTGCGCGCTGGAACAGGGACGCGAAGTGATGGCCGTTCCGGGCAACGTTCTGAGCGAGCGGCATCGCGGAAGTCATACGCTGCTCAAGAGTGGCGCCGCGCTGGTCGAAACCGCCGCCGACGTGCTGGAGGTGCTGAAGATGGGGGGCGCGGCTGGCTCGACCGATCATGAGGCGGCCGAACGGGACCCGCTCCTTGTACTGATGGACCCCGGTGAAAGCTACGCGATCGACGCGCTGGCGGGCATGTCGGGCGAGGAGGTTGCGACGCTGCTGCCCCGGCTCCTCGGCCTCGAACTGCAGAGGCTCGTGCGCAGGCTGCCGGGCGGCCGGTTCGTGCGGTGCCGGGGGAACGTGTTAACGTAGGAACAACGCCACAAACAGTCGAGCGTCATTCCTCCAGGTAGAAAACAGGGATTCATGGCCAGATCACTCGTCATTGTCGAGTCGCCCACCAAGGCGAAGACAATCAACAAATACCTCGGTCGCGGCTACAAGGTGCTCGCGTCGATGGGACACATCCGCGACCTGCCAAAGAGCAAGCTCGGCGTGGACGTCGAGCACGGCTTCGAGCCCGCCTACGAGGTCATCGCGAGCCGCAGGAAGGTCATCAAGGAACTGCGCGAGGCGGCAAAGGACGCCGAGAACATCTACGTGGCGACCGACCCCGACCGGGAGGGCGAAGCCATCGGGTGGGACGTCGCGGAAGAGCTGGCGGGGAAGAACCGCAAGATCTACCGGCTGCTCTTCAACGAGATTACGAAGAAGGGGATCCTCGCGGCGCTGGAGAAGCCGGGGACGATCGACAAACGGATGGTCGCCGCGCAGCGCGCGAGGCGCGTCCTGGATCGCCTGGTGGGCTACAAGATCAGCCCCCTGCTCTGGGACAAGGTTCGCCGCGGCTTGAGCGCCGGCCGCGTGCAGTCGGTCGCGCTGAAACTCATCTGCGATCGCGAGCGCGAGATCGAGAAGTTCGTCTCCGAGGAGTACTGGCACCTGTTCGCGCGGCTCGCCGGCGGGGTCCCGCCGGAATTCGACGCCAAGGTCGTCAGAAAGAACGGCGAGACGATCCGCGTCCCGGACGAGGCGACGTCGAAGGCCATCCTCGCCGATCTCGAACGCGCCGCCTTCATCGTCCGGTCCGTTGTCACGAAGGAACGACGCCGCCACGCCATCCCTCCGTTCATCACGAGCAAGCTGCAGCAGTTGTCGCGCTTCGCGGTCAAGAAGACGATGGCGGTGGCGCAGCAGCTCTACGAAGGGATCGATCTTCCCGGTGAAGGGTCGGTCGGCCTGATCACCTACATGCGAACCGATTCGACGCGCGTGTCCGACCAGGCGGTCGCCGAGGTGCGGGATCTCATCGGCCGGACGTTCGGCGCCGACTACGTGCCCGAGAAGCCGAACTACTACCGCGCGAAGGCCGACGCCCAGGACGCGCACGAGGCGATCCGGCCGACCTCGATGGTTTACGATCCGGAGACGGTGAAAGCGCACCTGACGCCGGACCAGTACTACCTCTACCGCCTCATCTGGAACCGCTTCGTGGCGTCGCAGATGCCGCCGGCGGTGTTCGACGACACGATCGTCGAGATCGAGGCCGGCCCTTACACGCTGCGCGTGCGCGGCTCGGTGCCGAAATTCAGCGGCTGGCTCGCGGTGTACGGGGGCGGTGGTGAGTCGATCGAGAATGGCCCGCGGAAGAACGGCTCGGGCGACGGCGAGGAGGACGATGCCAGTTCGGGCGTGCTGCCGCCGCTGGCCGAGGGCGATCGACTGGAGCTGAAAGCGCTGCGGCCCGAGCAGAAGTTCACACAACCGCCGCCGCGTTACAGCGAGGCGACGCTGGTGAAAGAGCTCGAGGAGAACGGCATCGGCCGGCCGAGCACCTACGCGACGATCCTCGGCACGCTCCAGGATCGCGATTACGCGAAGAAGGTCGAGGCGCGGTTCCGGCCGACGGCGCTCGGCGGGCTCGTCACGGATCTCACGGTCCCGTATTTCGAGGACATCCTCGGCGTCAGCTACACCGCGAAGATGGAGGAGCAGCTCGACGAGATCGCGGAAGGGAAGGCCGGCTACGAGAGCACGCTCGACAGCTTTTACGAGAAATTCAGCGCCGACATCGAGCGCGCCGAGCGCGAGATGGACGACGTCAAGAAGGGGATCCCGACCGACGAGACGTGCGACAAGTGCGGCGGCGTGATGCTGAAGAAGGTCGGGAAGTTCGGGCTGTTCCTCGCCTGCAACCGGTACCCGGACTGCACGAACACGCGCGAGCTCGAATCGGCCGACGTCAACGGCAACGGCGCGGATGCGCCGGTCGAGGAGTGTGAGAACTGCGGACGCCCGATGGTCGTCAAGCGCGGCCGCTTCGGCCAGTTTCTCGCCTGCTCCGGCTACCCGGAGTGCAAGACCACGCGAAAACTGATTGCCACGCGGCAGGGCGGCCTGGAGGCGGCCAAGCCCGACGAAGTGCTCAACGAGCCATGCCCGCAGTGTGGCGCGAACCTCGTGCGCAAACACGGACGGTTCGGCGAGTTCGTCGCCTGCGGCAACTACCCGAAGTGCAAGTACGTACAGCAGAAGACCACGGGCGTGAAGTGCCCGAAGGACGGCGGCGAGATCGTCGAGCGTCGCTCGCGCCGCGGGAAGGTCTTCTTCGGGTGCAGCAACTACCCCGCGTGCGACTTCACCCTCTGGAACCGGCCGATTGCCGAAGCGTGCCCGACGTGCGGCGCGCCGTTCCTGGTGGAGAAGGTGACGAAGAAACAGGGGCGGCGGCTGGTCTGCAACAACGACGACTGCGACTACGTGCGAAGCGAGGAACTCGCTCCCGCGTAAAGGACTCACCGCTCACGACTCACCCCATCATGATCCACATAGCGGGCGGCGGACTGGCCGGATGCGAGGCCGCGTGGCAGGCGGCGGCACGCGGCGTCCCGGTCACGGTACACGAGATGCGGCCGGTCACGTCCACGCCCGTGCACAAGACCGACCGCCTCGCCGAACTGGTCTGCAGCAACTCGCTCCGCTCCGACAAGCCGGACAACGCGGTGGGCATCCTCAAACAGGAGATGCGGCTGCTCGGGTCGCTGGTGATGCGCGCCGCCGACGAGACACGCGTGCCAGCCGGTGCCGCGCTTGCCGTCGATCGCCACCTGTTCTCGCAGACGATCACCCGCGCCATCGAAGAACACCCGCTCATCCAGGTCGTGCGCGAGGAGGTGACGTCGATTCCGGTGCCCGCCGACCTCCGATCGCCGGTCGTTCTCGCGACCGGCCCGCTGACGACTGCGGCCCTGTCGCAGGCGATTGCGGATCTGGTCGGACAGGCGCACCTGTATTTCTACGATGCGATCAGCCCGATCGTGCTGGCGGCGACGATCGATCGCGGCAAGGTGTTCAGGGCGTCTCGATGGGGGAGGAGCCTGCGCGCGGAGGGTCCGCAAGACGAGGAGGGCGACTACCTGAACTGCCCGCTCGAGGCGGACGAGTACGCGCGGTTCCACCGGGCGCTCACGCATGCGGAGACCGCGGAGGTGCACGATTTCGACCGCGAGCGGTTCTTCGAAGGCTGCCTCCCGGTCGAGGTGATGGCGCACCGGGGGGTGGACACGCTGCGTTTCGGGCCGATGAAGCCGGTGGGGCTGGTGGATCCGAAGACCGGGCGGCGTCCGTACGCCGTCGTGCAGCTGCGCCAGGACACGCTGGCCGCCGATCACTACAGCCTGGTCGGCTTCCAGACACAGTTGAAGTGGGGCGAGCAGGCGCGCGTCTTCCGACTGATTCCCGGCCTCGAGAACGCCGAGTTCGTCCGCTTCGGCATGATTCACCGCAACACGTACATCAACGCCCCGGCCGTGCTGCGCGACACGTGGCAGACGCGGCGCGATCCACGGCTGTTCTTTGCCGGCCAGATTTCCGGTGTCGAGGGGTACGTGGAATCGGCGGCCTCGGGGCTGCTCGCGGGCCTCAATGCGGCCGCGATTGCGCGCGGCGAGGCGCCCGGCGCGCCGCCGCGGACGACGGCACTGGGCGCCCTCGGCTACTACGTCTCCCATGCCGATGCGACGGGGTATCAACCCACCAACATCACGTTCGGCATCATGCAACCGCTCGACATGATCGGTCGCGTCGGCCGCCGCAAGGGCGACAAGCTGGCGCACAAGCTCGCGATCGGCGAGCGTGCGATCGCGGATCTGCAAACGTGGGCGCAGAGCTTGCTGGTAGACAGTAGCCAGTAGTCACGCCTACTGTCTGCTGACCTGCTCACTATCTCCTCGCTCCTCACTACCCGCTTCTCACTACTGCTATGATCGTCCCGTGCGTGATCACCTTCGCGCCTTCCTCGAATACCTGCGGCTCAATCGCAACGCCTCGGCGCACACGGTGGCCGCCTACGAAAGCGATCTGTCGCAGTTCCTGTCGTTTCTCTCCGGGCTCGCCCGGGTGCCGGTGTCGGCGTTGCGGGCGTCGTCGATCGATCACCTGACCATCCGCAGCTTCCTCGGCGAGATCTACCGGCAGGGGCAATCGCGCGCCACCGCCGCGCGCAAGCTCGCCGCAATCCGAACGTTCGTGCGGTATCTCAAGCGCGAGGGGGTGCTCGAGGACAATACGGCGGCCGCCGTCGTCACGCCGAAGCGTGAAGAGCGCATTCCGGTCCACCTCGATATCCACGAAATGTCGCGGCTGCTCGACACCCCGGACGCCGCGTCACCACTCGGACGCCGCGATCGGGCGCTCCTCGAACTGCTCTACGCGTCGGGCCTGCGGCTGAGCGAACTGGTGGGTCTCGACCTCGAGGACGTGCACCTGGGTGCCAGGCTCGTGCGCGTGCTGGGCAAGGGCGGGAAGGAACGGGTCATCCCGTTCAACAACAGCGCGGCGAAGGCGATCCGCGCCTCGCTCGGCGACCGCCCGCTGTTTCTGGCCGCCCGCATCCCCCGCCAGGTGGGGAGTGGCCGCAATCCGGGAGCCGGATCCCGAGCGGAAGCAGGCCGCGCGGGGGTGCGTCGCCGGGGACGTCGCGGGTCGGGCGACGAGGAAGCGCTGTTTCTCAACTACCGGGGCGGCAGGCTGTCGCCGCGCAGCGTGCAACGCCTGGTCGCGCGGTACGTGGCGGCGTGCAGCACGCGCTTCGGGATCAGTCCACACGCCATCCGCCATTCGTTCGCGACGCACCTGCTCGAACGCGGCGCCGATCTTCGCGCGATCCAGGAACTGCTCGGGCACGCGAGGCTGAGCACGACGCAGCGCTACACGCACGTCAACGCCGCGCAGTTGCTCGCCGTATACCGCCGGGCGCATCCGCGGGCTGGGAGAAGCGAGTAGTCCGAAGTCCGAGGTCCGAAGTCCGAAGTCTGGGTCCCAAGCGGCCTCGACATCGGACATCGGACTTCGGACTCCGGACTACTAGAATCGGAAGCGCAATCCCCCGCCCACCTGCAGTCCACCCGCTTTCATGAACGGGGATATGGCATTGGGTGCGGTCGGGATGCTGGGAACCGGAGACTGCCCCTTCATTCCCGTGTACCGGAAGAGCATCCCGACGCCAATGAGCTTGTGAAGAAGGACGGTCAGATCGCCGCCGGCGTTGAAGCCAATGCTCGACTTCGTCTGGCTTTGCGTCGCCGTGTTCGCCACGGTCACGGTGGTGTACGGGTAGGTCTCGGCGAAGTCGACCGCGGAGATGGCAACCTGCTTCACGCTGAAGAAGCTGGGGCCGCCGAACAGCCCCAGTTGAATCTTCGGCGCGAGGGCCGCTAGCCACATGGCGTTCGCGTGGACTGCCGTCTCCGTCCGCGAGGGGCCGGCCGCCGTGCCCGTGAAGGTGCGCGGCTGGTTGTAGAGCAGGGGATGGGGCACGTTCGCCGACAGCAACGCGAAATCGGCGCGGTGGTAGCGCGACACCGCGACGCCGAGGGCGAAGTCGCGCCAGACGCGTACCCCGGCGCCGACGTCGATCAGCGCCCCGGGTTTCACGGAATAGCTCGAACGCAGCGATTCGGTTTCCAGGTAGTAGGGAAGCGACCAGCTGTTCGTGAAGTCGTTGCTCGTCGCCTGGTAGCCGCCGTTGATGCTCAAGTAGCCACGCCGCAGCGCCGTGTCCGCAGGCGCGGTCTTCGCGGCCGGCGCACCCTCGGCGGGCCGGTCGGTGCGCGAGGTTGTCGCCTGCGCGAGCGCGGGCGAGGCCCCGAGCGTCAGAATCAGCGTCGCCGCGAGGCGAGTGGAATACGCGTTCATCGCTTGTCTCTCGGGATCATGCCGGGCACCCGGCCCCGAAGATTCCCCGGGGGCGACAGGCTGGCGGACGACGTGTCGGTGACGCCCACGGCGTTCCATGCCTGCGTGACGGCCTGCTCGGCGGCACTCCCTGCTCCGCTGATCTCGCGCGCCGACTGGATCGTGGCGACGCGCGCAGTCGAGAACGTCGCGTTCGACGTGAGCTTGTACACGAACGCGTTGTAGAAGATCTTCTCGATCTGATCGCGGTTCTTGTCTCCCACGCCCTGAACCGTCAGGCCGGACGTCCGGTTCGTGCCGCCCTCGATTGCGAGGTAGAAGGCGTGGCTGACGATCGTCGAATTCTCGTGGACGTACCCCCAGTCGTCGTCGTCGTCCGCGGGGCCGATCCGCCGGTTGCTGTAGTGATCCGGATCGCCGAACGCCCGCGGATCGGC
>Ga0316620_10000871_pt1 | contig 12493 bp, 7 predicted proteins | sample OWC_Aug_M1_C1_D5_FD_207651 | JGI IMG/M metagenome (GOLD analysis project Ga0316620, IMG submission 207651) | Wetland soil microbial communities from Old Woman Creek delta, Ohio, United States - OWC_Aug_M1_C1_D5_B | ecosystem: Environmental > Terrestrial > Soil > Wetlands | place: USA: Ohio... | reverse complement strand
TCCATGTCGTTCACGACCAGATCGCGCGACGCGAGGATGTACCCGCCGCCGCCGCCTGCGGCGATGATGAAGTCGCTGGGGGCCGCGGTCCGTATTTCGAAGGGCAGCCCGCCGGCCGCACGGACGGCGTCCTTGACGATCTTCGCGATGCCGTCGAGGTGGCTGAAGCAGATCGCGAGCTCCGAAGAGCTGTTGACGACCGCGATCTTCGGCTTCACGAAATCCTCGTCCGTGAGCCCAAGCGCCTTCCATTGGGCGCGCCGCGCGGCTTCCCGCACGGATCCCGGCTCGAAATTGCTGCGCAGAGGTTTTTTCATGAAACCATGGTAACGGCTGCCCGTCACCGACAGAACACGTCTGGCGGCGCGAGCTGTGTTCGCGTTTCAAGAACGATCTGCCGACGCGGCAACGGTCAGGCGGGACCCTCCCAGGGAGGGAGCGCCGCCACGCGCGCCTTGAGGAATTCCACCAGCTCGCGCACGGCGGGCTTGTTGAGCTTCACGCGCGGCACCAGCGCCTTGAGCTGGTACGAGGGGATGGGAAATTCCGGCAGGACCTCGACGATCTGTCCACTCGCCAGATCCCGCGCGGCCACGAAACGCGGCAGGGGAGCGACGCCCAGGCCCTTGCGGGCGGCCGTCAGCAGCACGGACGAGTCGTTGGCATGAAACCTGGAGCTCACCTCAACGCTCGACGGGCCGCGCGCGCCGCCGAAGAGCCAGGTCGTTCCGAGCAGCACCGAGGTCAGGCAGTCGTGATTGGCAAGCTCGGTCGGGTGCTGCGGCGCGCCGTGCGCCGCCAGGTAGGCGGGTGCCGCGCACAGCACGACCTGGTAGCTGCAGAGCGGGATATCGACCACGTTCGGATACGAGGCCGGCAGCGCGCCGACCACCAGGTCGTAGCGCTCCTCGAGCGGATTGACCGAGCGGTCGAGCAGCACGATCTCCATCGTGATGCCGGGATGTGCGCTCTCGAACTCGCTGAAAAGGCTCCCGAAGTAGAGCGAGGTGATGGTCGTCGGCGCCTTGATGCGCAGGTGACCCTCGATTCCCTGTTCGGCCTTGGCCGAGCCGTCGAGAATCTCTTCGAGCTCGGCGACCAGGCTCAGAAAGCGCGGCATGTGGCGCTCGCCGGCGCTCGTCAGCGCCAGCCCCCGGGTCGAGCGGACGAACAGCGGCGTCCCCATCTGCTTCTCGAGCTGGGTGATGCGCTTCGTTACCACCGACGGCGCGACCGCGAGCTCACGGGCCGCCCCCGAAAAGCTTCCCACGCGGGCCACCGCCAGGAATGCGTTGATGTTCTGCAGCGCGTTCATGTCCTTCTCATGCCGCGAAAGCTGATCGCGCCTTTTGCACCGTTCTCTTGCTATATGACAGGTGCTACCGTTTTCCCCTCTTGCGCGTGTGTCTGCAAAACCACGCCATGGCCTCGAGATTGATTACCGAAACAAGGGTGGGGGGAGTGGTCATGATTATATCGAAGGGGGTTTTCCTTCCAAATCATTGCTCACGAGTGCACCGCCCGGCGGGTTGGTGCGCGGACGCGACAGGGCGGCTGAAGACTGTCCTCGGAGCGGCGGCTGTGGGCGCGGGGGCACTGCTGGGGCAGTCGAGCCCTGTATGGGCCGACCAGCAACAGGAGACCGGTGGCGTGCTGGAGGAAGTCGTGGTCACGGCGCAGTTCCGCCAGGAGAAGTTGCAGACGACGCCGATCGCCATCACGGCGTTCACCGCGGACAACCTGGAAACCCGTGGCATCAACACCGTCACCGATATCGACGCGTACGTCCCGAATGCCGTCATTCAGCCGCTGGGAGCGGGCTGGGGCTCGACGATGGCCGCGTTCATTCGCGGTGTGGGTCTCGGCGACAACATCCTGTCCTTCGAGCCGGGTGTGCCGATCTACGTCGACGACGTCTATTTCGGCCGGCCGCAGGGTGCGATCCTGGATCTGCTCGATCTCGAGCGAGTGGAAGTGCTGCGCGGCCCGCAAGGGACGCTCTTCGGCAAGAACGCCATCGGCGGCACGATACGACTGATCTCCAAGAAGCCGACGGGCGACGGTTCCGGCTCCGTGAGCATCACGGTTGGCAGCTTCAATCGCATCGACGCACGCGGTTCGACCGACGTCACCCTGGTCGACAACAAGGTGTTTGCGCGCTTCTCGTTCTCCAGCAAGAAGGCGGATGGCTTCTTCAACGTGCTCGACTACGAATGCGTGCACGGACCAGGTACGTTGGGCAACGGTGGGCCGGGATTCGCGGGCTACCCGGGCATCGTCCTCGGCACGCAGGTCGCTCCCGGCAAGGGCTGTGTGGTTGATACCTTGAACGACGAGAACGTGCAGTCCGGCCGCGCGGCGTTCCGCTTCCTGATCAGTGATGCCGTGGAATTGAATGTGATCGGCGATGTGACCAACCAGCGCCAGAAGGGACCGGGCGACAAGTACACCGTCATCGACGGCACGAACGGGTTGAACGCTGCGTGGAACGCGGTCTTCGTCGCGAACGTTTTTGGCAACGATCCGTCCGGCAATCCGATAGCGTGGGACAGCCGCTTCGTCACGCCCGATCTGTACAGCAACTACAGTCGGTACGACGATCCGCTGACCCATCGGTCGGTTCCAAACATCAACGACCTGAACCACTGGGGCGTATCGGCGACGCTCGAATGGAAGCTGACCGACACCGTGCGCCTGAAGGCGATCACGGCGTATCGGCGGTTCTGGAACAATTTCGGTCGCGACTCCGACGGCAGCCCGCTGCCCAACAACTCAACCTACGACGAAAGTACGCACCGCCAGGCAACGCAGGAGGTTCAGCTGACCGGGACTTCGGGTGGGCTCGACTGGGCGGCCGGTGCCTTCTACTACGATGCCTATGACACCAACCGCGGCTTCGACATCCTCTACCCGACGTTCATCTATCAGCACGACTCGTTCGATCGCCAGACCACGAAGAACTGGGCCGTGTTCACGCAGGGCACCTACCACGTGAACGACAAGCTGTCTCTGACCCTCGGCGGCCGCTACACGGACGACAAAAAGGATGCGACCGTCTATCGGGCGAACTTCGACGGGTCGGTGGTGATCAACGATGAGTTCGTTCCGACCAAGGCCAACAACACCGACTTCACGGTGTCGGCCGACTATCGGTGGACGGACACGCTGATGACGTACATCAAGTATGCGACCGGCTTCAAGGGCGGCGGCTTCAGCCCGCGACCGGCCGACCCGATACAGACCGAGCCATTCAAGCCGGAAAAGTTGCGAACGCTCGAGCTGGGAGCCAAGTCGGAACTCATGGATCGGCGCGTGCGCTTGAACGGCGCGCTGTTCTTCTCGCGCTATCTCGATCAGCAGACCTTCGCGCAGCAGTGCGATCCTGGTACCGGTGGCCCTGGGGAGCCTGCCTGCATCAACTGGTTCCGCGAGGTCAATGCCGGCAAGGCGAAGATCTGGGGCCTCGAGGCCGAGCTGCAGGCCGAGCCGGTGGATCACCTGCGGATCGACGGGTCCTTCGGTTACGTAAACTACAATCTGTATGACAACGAAGGCAACGTACTGTTGTTCGAGGGAGATGGCTGCGGTGGTGATCGGTGCTATTCGCCGCGCACGCCGAAGTTCACCGGAGCGCTCGGCCTGCAATACGGCTTCGCGGTCACCGGCGGCGCGACGTTCACGCCGCGCATCGATGCGGTGTATCAGTCGAAGATCTACTTCAACACCAACAATACCGGTCCGCAGGATGCGTATACCCTCATCAACGGCCGGTTGACCTGGCAGGCGCCGGACAAGAAGTGGGAGATTGCGGCGTATGGTGACAACCTGACCGACAAGGGCTACTTCAACGGCAAGCTCAGCCTGATCGGCTTCTTCGGCCGCGAACAGGGCAATCCGGGCGCGCCACGCACCTGGGGCCTTTCTTTCAAGCGCAACTTCCAGTAGTTGCGGCGATTCGAAGTCGTCGGGGCGCGCTCATTCACATGGGCGCGCCCTTTTTCTTGCGGCCTACCTTAGGATGAGGAGCAACCGCGGTTCGGCCGGGAGGCCTCTTGGACCAGGCAGACCCTATTAATAAGAGTGCGCCCGCCGTTCAGCTGCCGTTGGGGCAGCGCCTGCTCGCCAATCGGGGGTACCGCTATTACGTGCTCGTGCTCCTCACGCTCGGCTACGCCGTCAACGTGATGGACCGGGCGGTGCTGGGCGTACTCAACGAAGCGATCAAGGGCGCCTTCTCCGCGAGCGACAAGCAACTTGGCCTTCTCGGCGGTCTCGCGTTTGCATTCTTCTATGCAACCTTCGGGATCCCGATCGCTGCATGGGCAGACCGCTCGAACCGTCGCAACGTGCTCGCGCTTGCCGTCGCCGGCTGGAGCGCGATGACCGCGCTCTGCGGCATGGCGGTCAATTTCACCATGCTGCTCGCCGCGCGCTCCGGTACGGCGATCGGCGAGGCGGGCGGTACGCCGCCCTCGCACGCGCTCATTTCGGACTATTTCCCCCTGCGCCAGCGCGCAACCGTCCTGTCGTTTTACGCGCTAGGCGTGCCGCTCGGCGCAATGGCCGGGAGTTTCTTCGGCGGGTGGGGCAATCAGTTCTACGGCTGGCGGTGGACCTTCATCCTGGTCGGGCTGCCGGGAATCCTGTTCGCGCTCATCATTCGTTTCACGCTCATCGAGCCCGTGCGCGGCATGTCGGACAGCACGCCTCACCCCGCGAGCAAGGCGGACGCGCCGCCGCTGCGCGCAGTGTTCCGCTTCCTCTGGCACGAGCGCCCCGCGTTCCGGCACCTGAGCCTGGCGGCGGCGCTGCATTCCGTCGTCTGGTACGCGGGCAGCAGCGGCTTCAACGCGAGCTTCCTGCAGCGCTCCCACGGCATGCAGAGCGGCGAAGCGGGCAGCTGGCTCGCCATGCTGGCTCTCATCGGGGCTGCCGGCACGTTCCTCGGCGGCTATCTGAGCGACCGCTTGAGCGTGCGCTTGAACGACCGGCGCTGGTACCTCTGGGTACCCGCCGTGGCCACGCTCGTAATGGTGCCGTTCCAGTTCTATTCGTATCTCGCCCAGGACTTGCGCATCTACATGACCTCCTTCGCGATCATGACGGTGCTCGCCTCGTTCTTCTTCGGTCCGTCGTTCGCAATGACGCAGGGACTCGCCACGGTGCGCATGCGCGCGGTGGCTACTTCGCTCCTCCTTTTCATTCAGACGCTGATCGGCCAGGGGATCGGGCCGTGGCTTGCCGGCGCCATCAGCGACTATCTGCATCCCACCTACGGCCGCGAGTCGCTGCGATATGCGCTCGTGATCGTCGGCCTCGTGAACATCTGGGCGGCCGCGCACTACTACTGGGGTGCGCGCACGCTGCGCCAGGATCTCGAGGCGACGGAGCGTCTCGCGCAATAAGGCCAGTCTCGCGCAGGGTTTCTGTCGGCGAACCGCGACTTCACGGGGCGTGGCCAATCAGGCGTTTGACGTGAAGTGCATCGCCGGAGACGGGTTCCGCACGGCCCCGCTCTGGGGCCTTGGACGGCGCCAGGCAGGACCTGCTGAATTTCCTGCGGTCGCTCTAGCGCCTGTCCGACGCTCCACGATTGTGCGCCGAGCCGGCGTCGTGCCTCACGCCGGCGCCGCCCGCCTGCACCGCGGATTCGGAAACCACTGATGTTGCAGGAGATCGTTAATTGGCACGATCCATGCTCAAGCAGACGAGGGATGGGCAACCTGGATGCGGGAGGGACGACGGCAATGACAATGGCCATCAAGCTTGATCGCGATCCTCTGGTAACCCTCGAACAGCAGTGGGTGGAAGCGACCGTGGCCGTCGCTCGGGCGCAGAGCGAGTACCTGGACCTGCAGCGCTCCGCCGATACAGACGATCGAATGGAGGCACGGGCCTGGCTGAGGCTATGGAAGGCCGAGCGGCACAAGCGCGAGGTGCTTGCCGCCCTCGATGCCCTCGAGCACTAGGTCGATTCCGTCGCCCGGCGACCCGCCGGGCGGCGAAGCGCTCCTGGGCGGGGGCTCCCGCAATCCCGGCTGAGAGTTGAGCGCCCAGTCACTCTTTCACGCCAAGTCCTTGTTCGGCTGTCGCATTTTGCGACGCCCTTCGCACGCGAAGGGCGCGCGGCGGCTACCCTTCCACCCCTAAATGATCCCGAATGACTCGGGCAGGCGGCCCGACGGCCGGAATGCGCCATGCAAGAGGCAGGGCAGGCAATGCAGGCAGGTGGACCCTTGATACCGGCGCCGCAGTCGATCGAGGACGTTCTCGCCGCCGCGCAACGGCGGACGGGCGCGGCCGCGGTTGTCCTGCTTGCACCCACCTATCGCGCCCTCCTGCATCGCGGTGTCGATGCGGAGGCGGAGCATTTCGGCGCAGAAGTCGTCAGGCGCGCCTCCGCACGCTTGCTGGCGAGCCTCGAGCAGGAAATCGCACCCGTCATCAAGAATCGCATCCGCGATTCCTCGGGCAGTCCCCACAGCTGCAAGCTCATGGCGTTGCCGATCGTTGGCGCCGATGGCCGTTGCGCCGGGCTACTGGCCGCCGTCAATCGCGCCGACGCGCCGGATTTCGGCGAGCAGGATCTGCGCAAGCTCGAGCGTTTCGTCCGACTCCTGTCGCGCCATCTCGCGGCCGACCACGATCCGGTGACGGGCCTGCTGTCGCGCGTCGCCTTCGAGACGCGGGTCCAGGCGCTGATGACGGCGGCGGGCAGCGCGATCCAGGCCTGCATCCTCTACGGAGACGTCGACCAGTTGCACGTGGTCAACGATCTGTGGGGATTCAAGCTGGGCGACCAGGCGATTGCCCACGTGGGCCATGAACTGAACAGCGGCCTCGAGGGCTACGACGCGGTGGCGAGCCACCTGTCGGGCGATCGCTTCACCGTGTTCCTGCCGGACTCCACGCTCGCCCGGGCGCAGCAGCTGGCCGACCAGCTGCGCGTAGCCATGCACCGCAGCGGCCTGCAGCACGGGCGCCAGCTCATTCCCCTGTCGATGTCCTGGGGAGTAGCTCCCATCGACTCGGCGGAACCGAATCTGAGCCATGCGCTCGCGGCCGCGGAAATCGCCTGCAAGGCGGCCAAGGACCGGGGACGCAACCGGGTCGAGGTCTACCAGGACGCCGACCAGAGCATCATGCGCCGCCACCACGACATCCTGATTCTCGGGCGCCTGCGCGATGCGCTCGACACCGGGCGGTTCCGCATCGAGGCGCAGCCCATCGTGCCGCTGACGGGCACCGAGCCGGTCGAACGCTACGAGCTGCTGGTGCGCATGATCGACGAGTTCGGAAATCCGGTGGCGCCTGCCGTCTTCCTGTCGGCGGCCACGCGCTACCAGCTGCTCCCCGATATCGACCGCTGGGTGCTCGAACACGTGCTGCGCCGGATGAGCGATGCCCGCGCGCAGATCGAGCGGCATCCGAAGCGCTTTTCGATCAACCTGTCGGGACCGACTTTGAGCGATCCGGGCCTGCTCGAATGGGTGCTGACACGCATCGGCGCTTACTCGATCCCGGGCGAATGGCTGGGCTTCGAAGTCACCGAGACCGCCGCGATCGCCAACATCGGCCTCACCCAGATGCTGATGCGCCGCCTGACGGCCCGCGGTTGCCGCTTCGCGCTCGATGACTTCGGTACCGGCCTGAGCTCGCTCGCATACCTCAAGAGTCTCGAGGTATCGACGGTGAAGCTCGACGGCTCGTTCATCCGCGACATCGTCGAGAATCCGCGCTCCCAGTCGCTCGTCCGGGCAGTAACGCAGCTCGCCACTTCCATGGGCATCGAGACGGTGGCCGAGTACGTCGAGTCACCGGCGATTCACGCCCGCCTGATCGAGCTCGGCGTACGCTTCGGCCAGGGGTTCAGCCTCGGCCGCCCGGTCCCGTTCGAACGCGCGCTTGGGCTCGAGTCGGGCCTCGCCGAGAGCGCTTAAGTCCTCCGAGCTCCTGCACCCTGCGATCCCGGTTGGCGCGTCGGCGCGCGTTCCCTTAGAATGCGCGCCCTCGGGTGGCAGCCCCTTCCCGCGAGGGCAGGAGCTGAAGCGTGCACCGGGCTTCTCGGGCCCGGCAGCACACCGCCAAGGCGAACGCAGAAATGGCCCCCCGAGGGGCTTTTTTATTGCTTCGACGAGACACCCTGGCCGGGGCTCGTCGCGTTCGCCGGCCCTCTAGGAGCGCTGGAGAATCAGCGACTTAGGCGGTTCAATTTGTGAAAAACATGAATGGGCCCGGCGGCCCATTCTTTTTTTCCGGAGGAAACACGCCGGGGGTCTGGAAATGCGGGAGAGCTTGCTGCGGCTGATCGAGCCGACGGTCGAGGGCCTGGGTTACGAGCTCGTCGACCTCGAGTTCGTGCCCCAGGGACGCGAGTCGGTGCTGCGCGTCTTCATAGACCGGCCGGAAGGCATCGGGCTCGAGGACTGCGCGGCGGTGAGCGCGGCGCTTGGCGCGGCGCTCGATGCGAGCGACCCGATCCCGGGGCATTACAACCTCGAGGTGTCCTCGCCGGGTTTCGATCGGGTGCTGCGCAAGCGCGCACACTACGAGCGCTTCGTCGGCAGCCGCGTGCAGGTGCAGCTGGCGAGCCCGCTCGAGGGCCGCCGCCGGTTCACCGGCACGCTGGCGGCGGTGGGCGAGGATGGAGTCACGGTGGAGGTCGACCGGCAGACGTTTTCGTTGCCGTTTCGGCTGATTCAGAGGACCCGGCTGGTGCCGGAGTACTAGCTATGAACAAAGAGATACTGATGGTGGTCGATGCCGTTTCCAACGAGAAGGGCGTCGACAAGGAAATCATCTTCGAGGCGCTCGAGGCGGCGCTTGCGTCGGCGTCGCGCAAGAAGCGCGGCGAGGACTGGGAAGTGCGCGTCGCCATCAACCGCAAGACCGGCGACTACGACACGTTCCGCCGCTGGAAGGTGTTCGCCGACGATTCCAAGGAGCTCGAGTTTCCCGAGCGCGAGTTGCGGCTCGACGACGCGAAGGACGTCGACGCCGCGGCCGAGCCCGGCGGCTACGTGGAAGTACCGATCCAGTCGGAGGCGTTCGGCCGCATCGCGGCCCAGCAGGCGAAGCAGGTCATCGTGCAGAAGGTGCGCGAGGCAGAGCGCGCGCAGGTGGTCGAGGAGTACAAGGATCGCGTCGGGACGCTGGTGAGCGGCATCGTCAAGCGCGTCGACCGCAACGGCATCTTCGTGGATCTCGGGGGCAATGCCGAAGGTTTCATCGCGCGCGAGCAGATGATTCCGCGCGAACCGGTGCGTTCGCAGGACCGTATCAAGGCGTTCCTGAAGGAAGTGCGCTCGGAGCTGCGCGGGCCGCAGCTCTTTCTCACGCGCACGGCGCCGGAGTTCCTGATCGAGCTGTTCAAGCTCGAGGTGCCCGAGGTCGGCCAGGGCCTGATCACCATCCTCGGCGCGGCGCGCGATCCCGGGGTGCGCGCCAAGATCGCCGTGCGCTCGAACGATCCGCGCATCGACCCGGTGGGTGCCTGCGTCGGCATGCGCGGCTCGCGCGTCCAGGCGGTATCGAACGAGATCGCGGGCGAACGCGTCGACATCATTCCGTTCAACGACAACCCGGCGCAGTTCGTGATCAACGCGATGTCGCCGGCGGAAGTGACCTCGATCGTCGTCGACGAGGACAAGCACAGCATGGATATCGCGGTCGCGGAGGACAAGCTGTCGCAGGCGATCGGCCGTGGCGGCCAGAACATCCGTCTCGCGAGCGAGCTCACCGGCTGGGACCTGAACGTGATGACCGAGTCGGCCGCCGAAGCGAAGAGCGAGACCGAGTCGCACCAGCTGATCGAGATGTTCAAGAAGGCGCTCGACGTCGACGAGGACGTGGCCACCATCCTGGTGCAGGAGGGCTTCTCGACCATCGAGGAAGTCGCCTACGTGCCGGCGAGCGAGCTGTCCTCGATCGAGGAGTTCGACGACGAGATCGTCAAGGAGCTCAGGAACCGCGCGCGCGACGTGCTGCTGACGCAGGCGATCGCGAGCGAGGAAACGATGGAGCAGTCGATGCCGGCGGACGACCTGCTGATGCTCGAGGGCATGAGCCCGGATCTGGCGCTCAAGCTCGCGCGCGCGGGTATTCGTACGCGCGAGGACCTGGCGGACCAGGCGGTCGATGAGCTGCTCGCGATCGAGGGCATGGATGCGGAGCGCGCCGGCGCGCTCATCATGAAGGCGCGTGCCCACTGGTTCGAAGCGGCTCGCTGACGCAAGCCCGAAGGAGCGCCCATGGCAGACGTAACGATTGCGCAATTCGCCGAAGTGCTGAAGGTTCCGGTCGAGCGGCTGCTCACGCAGCTCGATCAGGCCGGCATCAAGGTCGCGGACGCGAACGATACCATCACCGACGAGGCCAAGATGGAGCTGCTGTCGCATCTGCGCCGCAGTCACGGCCTCGCCGAAGAGGACACGGGCAGCGCCCCGCGCAAGATCACGCTGCGTCGCAAGTCCCAGACCGAGATCAAGATGGCGAGCACGCAGGGCCGCGCGCGCACGGTCAACGTCGAGGTGCGCCGCCAGCGCACTTACGTCAAGCGCGACGTGCTCGAAGAGCAGGCGCGCCAGCACCAGGTCGAGCTCGACAAGCAGCGCGAGGCGGACGACGCCGTGCGCCGCGAGGCCGAGCGCGCCGAGCAGGAGCGCCGCGACGGGGAGCGCCGCGAGCGCGAGCGGCTCGACGAGGAAATCCGCAAGCGGGCGGAGGAAGAGACCCGGCGGCGCGCGGCCGAGGACGAGGTCAAGCGCCAGGCCGAGGCACGCGAGAAGGAAGACGCCGAGCGCCGCCGCAAGGAAAAGGACGAGGCGGTGCGCCCGAAGGCCGCGCACGTTCGCACGCCCGCGGAGGAAGAGGCGGACGAACGGGCTACCAAGTACGGCCGGCAGGAGCTGCACGTTGCGGGCGGCCTGTCGGCGCGGCACAAGAAAAAGAAGGAGCGGCGGCGTGGCGTCCCGGTGAGCGTGGAGGCACGGCACGCGTTCGAGCTGCCCACAGCGCCGGTGAAGCGCGAGGTGGCGATCGGCGAAACGATCACGGTGGCCGAGCTCGCGCAGAAAATGGCGGTCAAGGGCAGCGAAGTCATCAAGGTCCTCATGAACATGGGCGTGATGGCCACCATCAACCAGCCGATCGACACCGATACCGCGGTGCTGGTGGTCGAGGAAATGGGCCACACGGCGAGGATCATGCGCGCGGACGCGGTGGAGGCGGATCTCGAAAGCACGCTCGAAGACCAGGGCGAGATACTGCCACGGCCGCCGGTCGTGACCGTGATGGGCCACGTCGATCACGGCAAGACTTCGCTCCTCGACTACATCCGGCGCACGAAGGTCGCGGCGGGCGAAGCGGGCGGCATCACCCAGCACATCGGCGCCTACCAGGTCGAGACGCCGAAGGGCGTGATCACCTTCCTCGACACGCCGGGCCACGCGGCATTCACCGCGATGCGTGCACGCGGCGCCCAGGTCACGGACATCGTCGTGCTGGTGGTCGCCGCCGACGACGGCGTCATGCCGCAGACGGTGGAAGCGATCGAACACGCGCGCGCGGCGGAAGTGCCTATTGTTGTTGCCATCAACAAGATCGACAAGGCGGATGCCGATCCCGATCGCGTGCGCACGGATCTTTCCAAGCACAACGTGCTCTCCGAGGAGTGGGGTGGCGATACGCTGTTCGTCAAGGTGTCGGCGCGCACCGGCGCGGGCGTCGACCAGCTGCTCGATGCCATCCTGCTGCAGGCCGACGTGCTCGAGCTCAAGGCGGCGCGCGGCGGCCGCGCGACCGGAGTCGTGCTCGAATCGACCCTCGAGAAGGGCCGCGGAGCGGTCGCCACCGTGCTCGTGAATCGCGGCACGCTGCGCGCCGGGGACCCGATCATCGCCGGACAGGAGTTCGGCCGCTTGCGCGCCATGTTCGACGAGACCGGACGCGCGGTGGAGGAAGCCGGACCTTCCATGCCGGTCGTCATTCTGGGGCTGCAGGGCACGCCGAACGCGGGCGATGACCTGCTGGTCGTCGAAAGCGAGCGCAAGGCGCGCGAAGTCGCGCTTTATCGCCAGGGCAAGTTCCGCGACGTGAAGCTCGCGCGCCAGACCACCAAGGCCGAGGACATCTTCCAGCAGATCGAAGGGGCCAAGGCGAGCGCCATCCAGCTGGTCGTCAAGGCGGACGTGCAGGGCAGCGTCGAGGCGCTGCGCGATTCGCTGACCAAGCTCTCCACCGATGAGGTTGCGGTGAAGGTCATCTCGAGCGGGGTGGGCGGCCTCACCGAATCCGACGTCACGCTGGCGGCCGCATCGCGGGCGCGCATCATCGCGTTCAACGTGCGTGCCGACGCGGCGGCGCGCAACTCGATCAAGGAAACGGGCGTCGACGTGCGCTACTACAGCATCATCTACGAGGCGCTCGACGACGTGAAGCAGATGGTGTCGGGCATGCTGGCGCCGGAGATCAAGGAGACGATCGTCGGTCTCGC
>Ga0316620_10000870_pt1 | contig 12523 bp, 9 predicted proteins | sample OWC_Aug_M1_C1_D5_FD_207651 | JGI IMG/M metagenome (GOLD analysis project Ga0316620, IMG submission 207651) | Wetland soil microbial communities from Old Woman Creek delta, Ohio, United States - OWC_Aug_M1_C1_D5_B | ecosystem: Environmental > Terrestrial > Soil > Wetlands | place: USA: Ohio... | reverse complement strand
GAGGCCTCCGAAGGGCTGCGGGCGAAGGTCAGGAGGTTCTTGATGATGCGGGCGACCCGGTCGGTCTGGGCCTCGACCTTCTCCAGGATCTGGGCGTAGTGGGTGTCAGTGAGCTTCTTCTGGAGCATCTGGATGTAGCTGGAGATCCCCGTCAGGGGTGTGTTGATCTCGTGGGCGACGCCGGCCGAGAGGAGGCCGATCGACGCCAGCTTCTCCGAGGTCAATAGCTGCTGCTGGAGGCGGATCTTGTCCGTGATGTCCTCGAAGACGATGATCGTCCCATAAGGCTTGAGGGCGTTATCGAGGAGGGGTGTGCGGGCGATGTCGAAGATCTTTTTCCCGCCTCCGGCCGTCTCCAGCGTGATCTCGCTGAGGAGGCGGAATTCGGCCTGGCCCTCCTCGGGAAAGAGGGCGCCGTAGGGGGCCGGGCCGAGGACGTCCTGGAGGCTGCGGCCGAGTGCGGCCTCCTTCCGGATGCCGACCTGGTCTTCGAGGACCCGGTTCCAGCCGATGACGAGGCCGGTCTCGTCGATGACGGATACGCCGACAGTCAGGCTCTCGATGATGTTCTCGCTATAGTCCTTGAGCCTCTGCATCTCCATGGTCCGGACGGTCTCGCGCCCGTAGAGATCGGCGTTCTCGAGGGCCAGCGCCGCCGAGCCGGAGATCGTCGTCAACAGCTCCCAGTCCTCGCGCGAGAAGAAGGACCCGTCATGCTTCTTTCCCATGGCCAGGGCGCCGACGACCTTGTCCTCGACCTTGAGAGGGAGGACCTGGAAGAAGCCGGCGTCCGAGAGCTTCTCCATGGCCGCCCGGGCGGGTTCCGATTCCGACGCCGAGATGAACCCGAGCCAGTCCCTTTCCCGGAGGGCGCCGGCCAGCCAGTCGTCGAAGACGATGTGCCCGGAGAGATCCGCGCCTTCGCCCTTCGTCTTGAGGACCTTGAACGACCGCCGGTCGCTCTCGTCGGCCAGGAACAGGGCGACCCGCTTCAGGTTGAGCGCGTTGGCGATGGCCTCGAGGAGCGAATGGGCGAGCTTCCCGAGGTCCCGTTCGCGGTTGAGGTCGCGGGTGATCGAGAGAAGCGTCTTCCGGTACTCGTAGCTCCTCTTATAGATGGCTCTGTCGAGGAGGGTCTGGAACATCCTCTTAAGGGGCGTGAAAAGGGTCGCGCCGAGGACGATGGCCAGGATGCCGAAGACGATCGTGTTAAGCCTGTTCTCCGACGAGAGCCCGGTCCGCGAGCTGACGAAGAGATAGAAGAAGGCGATGACGAAGAAGGAGAAGGTCAGGGTCGCCGCCTTCTTGAGGAAGACCTCGATGTCGACGAGACGGTAACGCGAGATGGAGTAGGAGAAGACGAGAGGGATGAGGGCCTGAAGCAGGACCGTCAGCTCGGCGCCCGTGGATGGCCGGTTGCCGAGGATGAAGGGGACGATGTAGAAGACCGTCGAGGGAAGGATACCGAAGCCGAGCCCATAGACCATGATGCGGAGCTGCTTCCTGAGCAGGATATTCGGGGCCCGCTGGGTGCTGTGGACCAGGATGGCCAGCGTGACGAGGGCGAACACGGCGAAATGGACGAGCTCGAGACGCTCGAGACCGTCCTGGGTGCGGAGGATGGCCGCCTCGCTCAACGGGCGGGGGAAAGAGATGTGCATCCGGATGCGGGCGAGGAGGAGCAGCTCCGCGGGCGCGTAGAGAAGGAGGACGACGTTGGGATGGTTCTTAAGGAAGCGCTTTCGGAGCGGGAAGATCATGAAAAAGTGGAGGAGGAGGGGCGGGAAGGCCAGAAAGCCCACCTTGTCGAGCCCGTAGAAGACCATGTCGAGGGCCGTCATCTCCCCGGTCGGTGAGAAGATCATGAACGCGGCGAAGGCCAACGCCAGGAGGTAGAAGAAGACGTAGGGAAGGGACATCAGCCCCCGCGAACTGAAGAAGACGATGAGGCCGATGGCCAGCGTCATGACGCCGACGACGACGAGATAATAGTAGATCGGGTTGGCCGCCTTCCTCTGGGGATAGAAGTTCGGGTAGATCTGCATCCCCTCTTTGTTGATCTCGTAGATGACGCCCTGGTCCGTTGCCTCGGCCTGCCAGAGGCTCTTGAGGACGTCGCTCTTCGTCCTCACGGGGACCTTGTTGATGGCGGTGAGGACGTCACCCCGGCGGATGCCCGCCCGCAGGAAGGCCTCGCTCCGAGGGTCGACACGGATGGCCCGCAGGCCGTTCTCGACCGCCTTCCAGGTGACGCCGTCAGTGACGTCGCGCCACTGGATCTTCCGGACGACGTTCATCGTGCCCAAGGTCAGGACGGCGATGAGCGGGACGAGGATGAAGACCAGGGATTTCTTCATCGGTATCCAAAAAATTGAATCCGTATCATAAAAAAAATTACCTAGTCGAGAACATGACGGGAGCCGGCCCTAATAGCCCAGGCAACGGCGCCCTGGCTGAGCATTCGCCGGGCCGCCGGATCGTCCTTGAGCGCCAGCGGATTGGCGCTCCGTGACAGTAAATTGTCCATGTAGTTATAACTGGGTTTTTGGACTTCCCGGGGAGGGGGCTCCTGCGCCGTCGTCTGCGCTCCGGGCCGGATGGCCAGGGGACCAAGGAGAAGGCCGAAAACGGCCCCGGCCAGCGCACTCGAGAGGATTCTCCTGATTCTGGTCACGGCGAACTATAGTTAACCCTTATCCCCGGGTTTGTCAAGACAGCCCGCGATGGCCAGTTGGGCTTCAGCGGCAGTCCCGAGAGGGACAGCCCCCGGAGGGGGCAGCCCCGCCTTGCGGGGTGAGCCGGGGCCGGGCGGCCGATTGACAATAATTGTGCCCTGGAATAGATTAGGAAGGACACCTTTGAGCGGAAATTTGCCAAGATGCCCTACTATCTCTGCCGGATAGCCGGCGAGGACGGACGGGTCGAGAACCGGTCCGTCCTTGCGACGGCGGCCGCGGAATGCCGCAAGATGTTCGAGGCGGAGGGCCTGCTGGTCCTTTCGGTCCGCCGCGATTGGAACAGGCTCGGCAACCTGGGCTTCCGGCTGGGCCGGAAGGTCAAGGACAGGGACATCATCCTGTTCAATCAAGAGCTCGTCGCCATGATCAAGGCGGGCTACCCCATCCTCAAGAGCCTCGAATCCATCGCTTCCCGGGTCAAGAACATCCATCTGAGGGAGGTCCTGATCGACGTCGCCGGGGAGGTCAAGAAGGGCAAGGCCCTGTCCGAGGCTTTCCAGCCCTACGAGAAGCTGTTCTCCCCGGTCTATACGGCCAGCCTGATGGCCGGCGAAAAGGGCGGCAACCTGCCGGCCTCGATCGGGCGCTATATCCAGTACGCCAAGATGGTCACCCAGACCCGGTCCCGGATCAAGTCGGCCATGACGTACCCGACGATCCTCATCGTCTTCTCCTTCATCCTCATGGGCCTCCTGATGAATTTCGTCATCCCCCGATTCGCCGACTTCTATAAGAGCTTCGAGGCCCAGATGCCCCGGATCACCCGGACCGTCATGGGGCTGGCCACGGGCCTGAACCGGAGCTGGTACATCTTCGCGGGCCTGCTCGTGGCGGCCGCCGTCACGGTCTCCCGGCTGCGGCGCAGGCCGGATTTCCTCTACCAGGTCGACCGGCTGAAGCTCCGCGTACCCTTCGGCCGGACGATCTGGCTCGAGTCCGGGATCAGCCTGTTCAGCCGGACCCTCGGCCTTCTCCTCGAGGCGGGCATCCCCCTGCTTTCCTCGATCGGCATCGCCATCCAGGCCGTGCCCAACGCCTGGATCGTCCGGCACATGAAGGACGTCCCGGACCACATCCGGAACGGCGAGGGGCTGGCGGATTCCCTGGCCCAGAGCGCCACCTTCCCGCCCCTGGCCCTGGATATGGTCCGGATCGGGGAGAGCTCGGCCAACCTGCAGGGCATGCTCGGCGACATGGCCGACTTTTACGACGAGCGGGTTCGTGGTAAAATCGAAACACTGGTCACCCTGGTCGAACCGGTCGTCATCATCGTGATGGGACTCGTGGTGGCCGGGATGCTTCTGTCGGTGTACATTCCGATCTTCAACATCATCCGGGTCGCCCGGTGAGCGGGCGGGAGGCGAGGGATTTGAGCAAGGATAGGACGGACGGCGGCGGCGAAAAGAACGTCCGGGCCCTGGCCGAGCGCTACCGCGTTCCCTACATCAACCTCGAGGACGAGCGCCTCGACCGGAACCTCATCCAGTCCTTCCCCGCCGACTTCATCCACCGCCTCTCGTTCGTCCCTCTCGGTGAAGATAACGGCGTCATGAAGATCGCCGTCGCCGACCCCTCCGACATCTCGGCCATCGACGCCATCGAGGCCTTCCTCGGCAAGAAGGTCAAGGTCTTCGCCGCGTCGAAGCGGGCCATCCTCGAGGCCCTGCGCAAGAGCGAGACGGCCATGCAGGTCCTCCGCGACGCGACGGAGGGTTTCGTCACCCAGATCGTCGAGCGCGAGAGCGGTGAAGAAGAGGACGTCATCTCCATCGAGAAGCTCGCCGACCAGGACGACTCGATCATCAAGCTCGTCAACACGATCATCTTCACGGCCGTGCAGAAGCGGGCCTCCGACATCCACATCGAGTCGAAGGACGAGGACGTCAAGATCAAGTTCCGCATCGACGGCGTCCTCGGCGAGGCCATGGAAGCCATCGACAAGAAGTTCCAATCGCCGATCATCTCCCGCATCAAGGTCATGTCCGATCTCGACATCGCCGAGCGCCGCGTCCCCCAGGACGGCCGCTTCCGGCTGAAGATCAAGGACAAGACCATCGACTTCCGCGTCTCCATCATGCCCTGCATCTACGGCGAGGACGCGGTCGTCCGCATCCTCGACAAGGAGATGATCACCCAGGCCATCCGCGAGCTGCGCCTCGACGTCCTGGGCTTCTCCGACGAGATCCTGAAGAAGTTCCGCAAGTACATCGCCCAGCCCTACGGCATGGTCCTCGTCACGGGCCCCACCGGGAGCGGCAAGACGACGAGCCTCTACGCCGCCCTGACGGAGATCAAGTCGCCCGAGGACAAGATCGTCACCATCGAGGACCCGGTCGAATACCAGGTCGACGGCATCACGCAGATCCCCGTCAACGAGAAAAAGGGACTGACGTTCGCCCGGGGACTGCGGTCCATCCTCCGCCACGACCCGGACAAGATCATGGTCGGCGAGATCCGCGACCCCGAGACGGCCCAGATCGCCATCCAGTCCGCCCTGACCGGCCACCTCGTCTTCACGACCGTCCACGCCAACAACGTCTTCGACGTCATCGGCCGCTTCCTCCACATGCAGGTCGACCCCTACAGCTTCATCTCGGCCCTCAACTGCATCCTGGCCCAGCGGCTGGTCCGGCTCCTCTGCCCGCTCTGCAAGGTCCCCGTGCGCTACAGCGCCGCCCAGCTCGCGGAGTCGGGCCTCGACCCCGGCCGTCACGCCGGGACGGTCTTCTACGAGGCGAAGGGCTGCTCCGAGTGCAACTTCACCGGATATCAGGGCCGGACGGCCATCGCCGAGATCCTCGAGCTCTCGGACCCCATCCGGGAGCTCATCCTCGAGAAGCGCCCCCTGTCCGAGGTCAAGAAGCGGGCCAAGGCCGAGGGCATGGTCTTTCTGCGGGAAGTCGGCATGGACAAGGTCCTCGCCGGGTTGACCGGGCTCAAGGACCTGAACAAGATCACCTTCGTGGAGTGAGCGCGTGACATTCGGAGAGCGGCTGACGAAGCATTTCACCGAGCGGCTCATGCCCGACTCCGTCTTCCAGATCGCCGCCGGCCACCTCAGCGGCATCCGCGTCAGCCGGGGCGACGGTGCGGTCAAGGGCGGCTTCGTGCAGCCCTTCCGGGAACGCCCGGTCGCGCCGTCGTTCGACCGGCCCAATGTGACCGCTCCGGCCGTCCTTGGAGAGGCCATCGCCCAAGGGATGAAGAACCTCCGGCTGTCCTCGGGTTCGGCCGCCCTGCTCATCCCCGAAGCGTCCATCCGCGTCTTCGTCATGGGCGTCGAGACGTTCCCGGGATCGGGCAAGGAGAGGGACGCCTTCATCCGCTGGCGCATCGGCAAGCAGATGCCGCTCATCCCCGAGGACGCGCGGATCGACTATGCCGTGACGCCCGGGAAGGGCGCGCGGAAGGTCATCGTGGCCATGGCCCGCCAGGTCGTCGTCTGGGAGTACGAAGCCCTGTTCGAGAAGGCCGGTTTGAAGCCGGTCCTCGTGTCGGCCCCCTCCCTCGCCCTCGTCAATCTGGTCCGGGGGACCGGCCGGGGGAACAAGGTCCTTCTCAACATCGAGGACGACAGCCTGACCGTCCTTGCCCTGGCGAACCCCGGGTGGTCCCTCTACCGGCAGAAAGCCATCGGCCTTCCCGAAGGGGCCGCCGCGGACGAGCGCCGCGACAACATCGTCCGGGAAGCCGAGAACACGGTCCGCTTCCTCGAGGACAGGGACAAGGCCCGGATCGAGGGCCTGTGGTTGCGCTGCGCCGACGCCTCCGAGCTGCCCGAGATCATGAGGCGGCTCCGAGAGCGGATCACGCTGCCCATCGAGCCCGTCGACTATCGGGCGCCCGACGTGTGGACGGACGCCCATAAAGCCATCCTCGCCCCCCTCATCGGACAGGTCCTGTGATGGAACGATCCGCGCTCAACCTGAACCTGGCGACGCGGCCGCTCCGCAACCGGCGGCTGTACCAGGCCGCGGTCCGGGTCCTGGCCGGGCTCATCATCGTCGCGGCCGGCCTGGCGGCGTTCGTCGTCGTGAAATACGGCGGCGAAGCGTCGCGGATCAAGGCCGCGAGCGCCGAGACGAGAAAGGTCCAGAACGATGCGACGCGCGAGGAGAAGCGCCTGACGGCCGACATCGAAAGGGAAGAGAAGCTCAGCCGGGCCCGCGTGGATCTCGTCAACGGCATCATCCTGCGGAAGATGTTCTCCTGGACGGGGCTCCTCTCGGAGCTCGAGCGGGCTCTCCCCGGCCCGAGCTACATCATGGCGCTCAGCCCCAGCTTCACACCCACCGGGGCGGTCGCGCTGCAAATGCGGGTGACCTCGCGCAGCCTCGACGATCTCACGGCCTTCCTCACGGCCCTGAACGCCCGAGGCTTCAAGAACATCCTGGTCGGCGGAGAGCAGAGGAGCGAGGATGGCCGACTGATCTCGGAGATCTCGACAACCTATGAACGCCCTCTTTGACCTGCTCAACGACAGGGAGCGGCGGACGCTCGGCCGGGTCGGTCTGGTCGCGCTCGTCGTCCTCATCGTTTTCCTGATCCTCTTCGTGCGCCTCCGCGGCGGGCTCGAGAAGGAGCGGACGGCCTCGTTCCGCCTCCACGAGGCCACGCAGCGAGTCGTCCAAGCCCGCGATAAGGCCAAGGCCGAATGGAAACGGTGGGAGGACGCGGGACGCGACCTGGCCGAGCTTCGGACGGGCTATTTCTACGAGGACGCCGCCGGGATCCCGTCCTTGCGTCAGGACCTTCAGGAGATCTTCGCCCGTGCGGGCACGGCCATCACGGACCTCGACTACGGCTATTCCGACATGGAGAAGGAGAAGGTCCGTAAGACTCTCGTCAGCTTCACCTATTCCGGCACGTACGCAGGTCTGAAGAGACTCCTGGCCGTCATCGAGGCCTTCCCCAAATTCCTGGTCATCGAGAAGCTCGAATTTCCCAAGACAGGTTCGGGCGGCGATCGCCTGAACGCCAAGCTGACACTGGCAGGATACTATGGCATCTAGGACAGCAAGGTTGGCGGTGATGCTCCTCGCCCTCGGCGGGGCCTTGGCCCTGGTCGCGGCCCAGACGGGCGAGGCCCCGAAGCCCCTCGTTCGCAAGGACCTCCTCGTCTTCGGCAAGGGCGAGATCGACCCGCCGGTCCGCGACATCTTCCGGCCCAAGGCCGCCGCCCCCGGCGCGGCCGTCGTCCGGAAGGCGGGGCCCGCGGCCAAGCCGGGCACGGAAGCCCCCGCGCCCGACGCGCCGCCGACCTTCTCCCTGAACATCAGCTACATGGGCTCGATCTCGGCGTCCAGCGGCCAGACGATCGCCCTCGTCCTCCGCGGCGGTCAGACGCTGTCGGTGAGCGAAGGCGACGAGATCGCCCCGGGCTACAAGGTCGTCCGCGTGACGGCCGAGGCCATTGTCGTCCAGGGTCCCACCGGCGAGACCAAGACATTCGCGAAGCAAGGAGACCGGCCATGAAGAGAACCGCCCTGATCGTGATCCTGGCCTTTGCGGCCGTGGCCTGCCAGACGCTCAGTCTTGATTACCGCCAGGGCGTCAAGGCGGAGATGAACCAGAACTACGAACAGGCCGTGGCCCAGTACCAGAAGGCGGCCCTTGAGCATCCCAACGAACCCACCTACCGCCTGGCCCTCGTCCGGGCCCGCTCCGCGGCCAGTCTCTTCTTCCTCCATAGCGCCAGGACCCTCGTCGCCCAGAACAAACGGAAAGAGGCCGAAATCAATTATAAGAAGTGCCTGTTCTTCGATCCCCAGAACTACAGGGCGGCCGCCGAGCTCCAGGCGATCATGAACCCCGTAGAGAAGAAAGCCAAGAACGGCGAGAAGCTCGAGGGCCCCGTGCAGCTCAAAGGCTCCGGCGAGGCGCTCGACCTGAGCTTCCGCAACGAGGTCTCGCTCCGTTCGATCTTCCAGACGATCGGACGCATGACCGGGGTGAATTTCCTCTACGACGACACCTTCCGGGACGCCAACCTGGCCATCGACCTGACCGGCAAGGACCTTCAGCAGGCCGTCAACTTCCTCTGCGTCGCCAGCAAGAACTTCTCCCGCGTCATCGACGAAAAGACCGTCATCATCGTCCCCGACAACGTCCAGAAGCGGATGCAGTACGAGCTCAACGCCATCAAGACCTTCTACCTGTCCAACATCGACGCGAGCGACGTTCAGATGCGCCTGACCCAGATGGTCAAGACGATGTACAAGGTCCCGGCCATCCAGGTCGACAAAGGCCTCAACTCCGTCACCATCCGCGACACGCCGCAGGCCGTGGCCCTGGCCGAGAAGCTCCTCCGCGCCTGGGACAAGGCCAAGGGCGAAGTCATCATCGACATCGAGATCATGGAGGTCAGCCGGCTCCGGGAAAAGAACCTCGGCATCGACCTCAGCTCGGGGCTCCTGGGCATCCAGCTCAGTCCGCCGGACGGGGTCAACGAGGACGGCTATTTCCGGGTCAACGGTCTCGATTTCGGCGACCTCGCCAATTACCAGGTCACCGTTCCCACGGCCATCGCCTCGATCCTGGCCGCCGACTCGGACACCAAGATCATCGCCCAGCCCAAGATCCGCGGACTCGGCGGGGAGAAGATGGAGTACATCGTCGGCCAGAAGGTGCCCATCGTCAACTCCCAATTCGCGGCCATCGCCGCCGGCGGCCTCCAGACCCAGCCCATCGTCAACTATAACCTCCAGGACATCGGCATCACCATCAAGATGACGCCGAGGATCCATCTGGAGAAGGAAGTGACCCTGGAGATCGAGCTCACCGTCTCCTCGATCGCGGGCGAGGGGACGGCCGGCATCCCCATCATCGCCAACCGGGAGATCAAGAACGTCGTCCGGCTCAAGGACGGGGAGACGAACCTTCTGGCCGGGCTCCTTCGCGATGAGGAGCGCATGTCCGGCGGCGGGATCACGGGGCTCAAAGACCTTCCCATCCTGGGGTACCTGTTCTCCGCGAAAAAGAAGGTCATCGACCAGACCGATGTCATCCTGACCATCACGCCCCACATCATCCGGGAGATCGACATTTCCGAGGATGACGCCAAAGCCCTCTGGGTCGATCCCGACAGCCTCTCCAGCGTGACCGGTGGAGGCGCGGGAGCGGCCGGAGCGGCGGGAGGCGCCGTGAGCGCGCGTCAGGAAGCGGCCATGGGCGGGGAGGAACCCGCCGACCAGCCCGAGGACACCGGCGCCAGCAGCGTCTTTCTCTCGCCGGCGAGCTTCGAGGCCCCCCGTCAGCGGGAATTCCGGATGAACGTCGAGCTTTCGAGCGACCAGGAGATCGGCAATCTTTCGCTCGTCTTGACCTTCGACCCCCGCATCCTCAACCTCAAGGATGTCCTCGAAGGGGGCGGCCTGCGCCAGCTCGGCGAGAAGGTCCCCTTCCTCAAGAACATCAGCGGCGGGACTTGCACCATCGGCTTCTCCAGTCCGCCCGGCGGCCGAGGCTTCAAGGGCCGGGGCGTCCTGGCTGTCCTCGTCTTCACGTCCGTGGGCTCGGGCCAGGCGTCCTTGGGCTTCACCAGCGCGACGGCCGGCGGCCCGATGGGGCAGGCCATTGTCCTGCAGACGGGCGAGGCGAGCGTCAACATCCGCTAGGGGCCCGATGGTCCTCGTCCTCACCGGGCCCGTTCACGGGGGCAAGACGACCTTCCTCGAACGTTCCCTGCCTGATTGGGCGAGGAGAGGCCTCGTCTGCCGGGGATTCTTCAGCCCGGCCGCGGCGGACGCTGGCGGCGGACGAGGCTACGACCTCGTCGAGATCGGGACGGGACTCCGCCGGCCTTACCTCCGGCGGGAGGGGGAGCCCGGGGCTGAGAGGATCGGCGCTTATGTCTTTGTGCCGGAAACGCTCGACCGGGCCCGTTCGATCATCCGCGACGCCGGTCCCTCCGGCGTCCTCGTCGTCGACGAGGTCGGACCGCTCGAGCTCCGGGGCGGGGGCCTCTGGCCGGCTCTCCGCGATGCGTTCCGGCGGCCGGACGGGACGATGCTCCTCGTCGCCCGTGAAGAGATCCTCGCCGAGCTCGCCGTCGCTCTCGCCCCGATCGTTCCCGCCGTTTTCGACGTTCGCGACCCGGCGCTCCGCGAGCGCCTCGAGGCGCGCCTTTTCGGAAAGGTCGAGTCCGATGACGATCAAGGCTAAGTTCTTCGCCTATTTCCGCGATCTCTTCGGGGGCCGCGACCGGGACCTCGCCGTCGGCGAAGGCGCCACCGTTGGAGACGCGCTGACGGTCCTCTGCGACACACCCGAACGCCGCCGCGAGATCTTCACCGGCGGCGAGATCAAGCCCCATCTCGTCGTCATGCTCAACGGCGTCCCCATCCAGTCTCTAAAAGGAATGTCCACGCCGCTGGCCCCCGGCGATACGTTGGCCATTTTTCCCATCATGGGCGGAGGGTAAGGGAAAATGGGGACGCTTCTATTTTTCCGGACTGAAAAATAGAAGCGTCCCCATTTTCCGGTTCCTTGCGGGGCCACTGACGTTCTGGTATCTTAAGCGCTGAAGATGCCCGACTTCCCGATATCCGGATACCACGGCCGCGTGCTCCTCGCCGACCTGACCCGCGGCGACGTCCGGACGGTGCCGCTTGACCCCGACACGGCTCTCGGCTACCTCGGGGGCCGCGGCCTGGCGACGCGGCTCCTCTACGACACGATCGACCCGGCCTGCGATCCGCTCGGGCCGGACAACGCCTTTGTCATCGCTTCTTCGCCGCTCGTCGGCTCCAATGCGCCAACCGCCGGGCGGGGGCACATGGTCTTCAAATCGCCGCTCACGGATGTCATCGGGACCTCCAACTCCGGGGGGACGTGGGGCGCGGCGTTCAAATCGGCCGGCTACGACGCCCTCATCGTCACCGGAGCCGCCGCGTCTCCCGTCATGCTCGACATCGCTCCGGGCCGCGCGGAGATCCTGTCGGCAGACCCTGTGTGGGGCAAAACGACCCACGAGACCAACGATGTCCTCGCCGCGGCCTCCGAGCCGGGGCGGCCCGCCCGTGTCCTCTGCATCGGGCCGGCGGGGGAGAACCTCGTCCGGTTCGCGGCCGTCGCCAACGACAGGAACCGCGTCTATGGCCGGTGCGGGCCAGGCGCCGTCTGGGGCAGCAAGAAGCTCAAGGCCGTCCGGGTCCGGGGCCGGGAGAGGATCGCGGTCGCCGACAAGGAGAAGTACCAGTCCGGCCTCGACCAGGCCATCTATCTCATGAAACAGGCGCCGGTCACCAAGCGCCTCATGCGCGACCTCGGCACGGCCGGCCTCGTCGAGCTGATCAACCTCATCGCGATGCTGCCCCACAAGAACTTCCAGGACTGCCTCCACCGTGACGAGGACGTCGAGCGCATCTCGGGCGAGACGCTGGCCAAGACCTTGCTCGAGAAGGCCGGCTCCTGCTACCTCTGCCCGATCGGCTGCCAGCGGCACACCCGGGTCGCCGGACGCTCCGGCGGGGAAGAGCGCGGCGAAGGTCCGGAATACGAGACCATGGTCCTCATGGGCCCGCTCTGCGGCATCTATGACATGGCCGCCATCACCCGGGCCAACTATCGGGCCAACGAGCTCGGCCTGGACACGATGAGCTACGGGGGGACGATCGCCTGTGCCATGGAGCTCGTTGAGCGCGGGCTCATCGGTCGCGCCGAGACGGGCGGGCTCGACCTTGCCTTCGGCGACGCCGAAGCCTTGGAAGCCCTTGTCATCATGACGGCGCGGCGCGAGGGCCTCGGCGCGGCCCTGGCCGATGGGGCTTATCGCCTGGCCGCCG
>Ga0316620_10000868_pt1 | contig 12531 bp, 15 predicted proteins | sample OWC_Aug_M1_C1_D5_FD_207651 | JGI IMG/M metagenome (GOLD analysis project Ga0316620, IMG submission 207651) | Wetland soil microbial communities from Old Woman Creek delta, Ohio, United States - OWC_Aug_M1_C1_D5_B | ecosystem: Environmental > Terrestrial > Soil > Wetlands | place: USA: Ohio... | reverse complement strand
AGGCGAATTTCTATCGGTGATTTCTCCGCATACGGGAAAATGCCAGCAAAACGCCGCAGGCATCAGCGGGCGCGACCCTGACCGCGCCCTCGCCATCGTGGTGGAACGGCACCCCCTGGGCCGCCAGGTGGCGCGCCGTGACCGACAGGTCGTCGACCACCAGATCCAGGGCCGCAATCCAGGGCAGCGGCCGCGACGGGCCAGCCGGAACGCCGGGATAGAGCACCTCCAGATCGCTTTCGGTGACGAACAGGATGACGCTGTTGCCGGTGAATACCGCAAGCGTATCGTCGGTCATGGCGGTCGCCCCGGCGCCGAACAAGGCTTCGTAGGCGCCCATCAGCGCCACCGGGTTTTCCACGACCACGGTCACCGAGCCGATGGCACGTGCGCCATTGGCGTGACGCAACCAGGCCGGGCGGCGCAACAATGCCGGCGTGCGATGCTGGCACAGGAACAGCCGCAGGCCCGGGGTTGCCTCCGGCGGCAGATGCACCAGGGTGAATTCGGGCGTCACCGTGCCTTCCGGCAATTCCAGGTTCCGCGCCAGCGGCACCGGGTCCTGCGGCCTGAGGCCGTTCTGGCGCAGCTTGTCGGCAGCCGTGATGGCATCGGCGGTGGCCAGCGCCAGGCCGGAGAGCCCCTCGCCCATCTGTTCCAGCATCTTGTCGAGGTTATTGACGAATTTGGTCGCATCGGCGATGCCGAGCAGCTCGATGTAATCCTCGGCAAACATGATGCAGTAGTTGGCGGTGCCCCAGCCGATATGGCTGCCGCGCGGCGTGGTGGTGAAGCCGAGCCGGCGGAAGCGCTCGCGCGCCGCTTCCAGGTCGCGCACGCCGATCAGCGCATGGTCGATGCCCCTTATGCCGTTAGCCATGGTTCCACCCTTGGTCGCGGCTGTTCCGCCGCTTGCTCCCAACCCTGGATCAGTCGCCCTCGAACTCGCACAAGGTCAGGACCTTGATGCCCATTTCCTCCAGCCGGCGGCGGCCGCCCAGATCGGGCAGATCGATCACGAAGGAACAGCCGATCACCTGGCCGCCGGCCCGCTGGATCAGCCGGATCGCCGCTGCCGCGGTGCCGCCGGTGGCGATCAGATCGTCGACCAGCAGCACATTGTCGCCGTCCTCCACCGCATCGACATGAATCTCCACCCTGTCGGTGCCATATTCCAGCGCGTAATCCTCGCCGATCGTCCGGTGCGGCAATTTGCCCTTCTTGCGCACCGGCACGAAGCCGATGGAAAGCTGGTGCGCCACCGCGCCGCCCAGGATGAAGCCGCGCGCCTCGATGCCGGCGACCTTGTCGATCCGCACCCCGGCATGGGCCTGCACCAGTTCGTCCACGGTCTTGCGGAAGCCGCGGGCGTCCTGCAGCAAGGTGGTGATGTCGCGGAACATGATGCCCTTGCGCGGGTAGTCCGGGATGGTGCGGATCTTCGATTTGATGCTGTCCATCGCCTGCTCCCCGGGCTTCGTTTCAGCGCGCCAGCACGCGGCCGGCCACCGCATCGAGCCGGGCCAAGAGCGCCGGATCGCGTGCCTCGGCTGCGGTGATCAGCGCATTGTCCAGCGCATGGTCGCAACCCTGCGGGCAGGCCTGCGGCCGCGCGCCCAGCAGCGGCGTCACCGCGCGGACCAGGGCTTGCGCCTTCTCCGCATTGTCGAGCAGCACCTTGATGATCGCCGCAACCTCGACGTGATCGTGCTCCGGGTGCCAGCAGTCGAAATCGGTGACCATCGCCACCGTGGCATAGCAGAGCTCGGCCTCGCGGGCCAATTTGGCCTCCGGCATGTTGGTCATGCCGATCACGTCGCAGCCCCAGGAGCGATACAGGTTGCTTTCGGCCAGCGAGGAAAACTGCGGCCCCTCCATGGCGAGATAGGTGCCGCCCCCCTGTACCGGAATGCCGGCCTGTTGCGCCGCCCGGGTCAGCGCGGCGCCGAGCCGGCGGCAGGTCGGATGCCCCATCGAGACATGCGCCACCATGCCGGCGCCGAAAAAACTCTTCGGCCGGGCGAAGGTGCGGTCGATGAACTGATCGACGACGACGAAGGTGCCGGGCGGCAGATTTTCGCGGAACGAGCCGCAGGCGCTGACCGAGATGACATCGGTGCAGCCGGCCCGCTTCAGCACGTCGATATTGGCGCGGTAGTTGATGTCGCTCGGCGAATAGCGGTGGCCGCGACCATGCCGCGGCAGGAACACCAGCTGAATGCCGTCGAGTTCGCCGAACAGGAGCTCGTCCGAGGGTTCGCCCCAGGGGCTCGCGACGCGGCGCCAGGCGGTCTTGCTCAATCCCGCCATGCCATAGACGCCGCTGCCGCCGAGCACGCCGATGACCGGCTTCCGCCCCGCTGCCTTCCCCTGCTGCCCCATCGCGCCCTCGAACCGACCCAACGGCGCGTACTATATCGTCAGTTCTGGTCGGGACCAGACGCAAAACGGGCCGCCGGATGTGCCGGCGGCCCGGAAGCTTTCGCCCGACCTGGCCGGATCAATGCACCTCGGCCCAGATCTTGCGTTTGGCGAAGAAGAACAGGCCGCACAGGACCAGCAGGAAGATCACCACCTTGAGCCCGAGCCGGTGGCGATCCTCGAGTTTCGGTTCCGCCGCCCACATCAGGAAGGTGGAAACATCGCGCGACATCTGCTGCACGCTGGCCTTGGTGCCGTCGGCGAACGTCACCTGTCCGTCCGACAGCGGCGGCGGCATGGCGATCTTATGGCCAGGGAAATATTCGTTGTAATAGAGGCCTTCCGGCACCTTGAAGCCGGCCGGCGCATCCTTGAACCCGGTCAGGAGCGCGGCGGTATAGTCGGGTCCGCCGGGGCGCGCCTTCGCCATCAGCGACAGATCCGGCGGCAAGGCGCCGCCGAACGCGGCCCGCGCCGCCTGGTCGTTCGGGAACGGCGGCTTGAAGTGATCGGAGGGCCGGCCGGGACGTTCGAACATCTCGCCCTTGTCGTTCGGCCCGTCGGCGATCTGGAACTCGGCGGCCAGCGCCTTCACTTCCGCCTCGTTGAGACCGATATCCTCGAGATTGCGGAACGCCAGATACTTCATCGAGTGGCAGGCAGCGCAGACTTCCTTGTAGACCTGATAGCCCCGTTGCAGGGCGGCGCGGTCGTAGGTGCCGAAGGCGCCGAAGAACGACCAATGCTGGCTCGGCACCGCTTCCTCGGCGGCGGCGAAGGCGGGGCCGCCGAGGCCTGCCGCGAGCAGCAGGGCAACGGCGGCGGCAGTCAATTGCTTGCGCATCAGGCCTTCTCCCTCGCTGGAGCAGGCGACGGTGCGGCGCCGGCGCCCAGCACCGGCTCGCTGATGCTCTGCGGCAGCGGCCGCGGCCGCTCGAACCAGCCCACCAGCGGCAGGATGATCAGGAAATGGATGAAATAATAGGCGGTGGCGATGCGGCCGACGATCTTGAACATGCCTTCCGGCGGGTTCGCGCCAACGACCAGCAGCACGCAGCAATCGATGATGAAGATCAGGAAGAACTGCTTGAACAGCGGCCGGAAGCGCCCCGAGCGCACCGGCGAGGTATCGAGCCAGGGCAGCAGGAACAGGATGAAGATCGACGAGAACATCAGCAGCACGCCGCCGAGCTTGTCCGGCACCGAGCGCAGGATGGCGTAGAACGGCAGCAGGTACCATTCCGGCACGATATGCGCCGGCGTCACCAGCGGATTGGCCGGGATGTAATTGTCCGGCTCGCCGAGCGCGTTCGGGAAATAGAACATCAGGATCGAAAACACCACCAGGAAGACCATCAGGCCGAACAGGTCCTTCACCGTGTAGTACGGATGGAAGGGGATGGAATCCTGCGGGCCCTTGCGGTCGATGCCGAGCGGATTGTTCGAGCCGTGCTGGTGCAGCGCCATCAGATGCAGCATCACCAGGCCGACCAGGACGAACGGCAGCAGGTAATGCAGGCTGAAGAAGCGGTTGAGCGTCGGGTTGCCGATCGAATAGCCGCCCCAGAGCCAGGTGACGATATGCTCGCCGACCACCGGGATCGCCGAGAACAGGTTGGTGATCACCGTGGCGCCCCAGTAGCTCATCTGCCCCCAGGGCAGCACATAGCCCATGAAGGCGGTCGCCATCATCACCAGCAGGATCAGGATGCCGAGGAACCACAGCACCTCCCGCGGGCTCTTGTAGGAGCCGTAGTAGAAGCCGCGAAAGATGTGGATATAGACCACAAAGAAGAACGCCGAGGCGCCGTTGGCGTGCATGTAGCGAAGCAGCCAGCCGTAGTTCACATCGCGCATGATATGTTCCACGGACGCAAAGGCGAAGTCGATGTGCGGCGTGTAATGCATCGCCAGCACGATGCCGGTGACGATCTGAATCACCAGGACGATGCCGGCGAGCGATCCGAAGTTCCACAGATAGCTGAGATTCTTCGGCGTCGGATATTCGATCAGCGAATGCTGCGCCATGGTGAAGATCGGCAAGCGGTAGTCGATCCACTTGACGAGCTTGCTGTTGGTCTGAAACGCCATTGAATTGGCCTCTAGCCGATGCGGATTTTTGTGTCGGTCAGGAAGGCGTAGGGCGGCACCGGCAGATTGGCCGGCGCCGGACCGACCCGGACGCGACCCGAAGTATCGTATTGCGACCCGTGGCAGGGGCAGAACCAGCCGTCGAAATTGCCCTGATGGCCGAGCGGCACGCAGCCCAGATGGGTGCAGACGCCGACCACCACCAGCCATTCCGGCTTCTGCACGCGATCGGCATCGGCCTGCGGATCGAGCAGATCCGACATCTTGGCATTCTGGGCTTCGGAGATTTCCTTGGCGGTGCGGTGCGAGATGAACACCGGCTTGCCGCGCCAGACCACGGTAACGATCATGCCGGCTGCGATCGGCGCCAGATCGACTTCGGTCGAGGACAGCGCCAGCACATCGGCAGACGGGTTCATCTGGTTGATGAACGGCCAGATGGCAGCGGCGGCCCCCACCGCGCCGAAGGCGCTCGCGGCGACATAGAGGAAGTCCCGTCGGGACTTCGTATCCGACGCGCCACCGTCCTTGGTGATGGTGGTCATGCTGTGCAACTCCCCGGGAAACGCTTCGAAAACCAGCGCCGCTTTTTCCCACTATACGGTGGCAATGTCCAGCCTTTCGGCGGCCGGGTGCGACAGGTTGACGCAGGCCATATCGGAAGCTTCGCGCCGGACCCGGATTTTTGCCTAAATCAGCTTGTGCGCGTCGCCCTGTACCAGCCCGACATCCCGCCCAATACCGGCGCCATTCTGCGGCTTTGCGCCTGTCTCGGGGTGCCGGTCGATATCATCGAGCCGTGCGGCTTTCCGTTTTCCGACCGGCAGTTTCGCCGCGCCGGGATGGACTATCTGGCGGGCGTGGAAATCGTCCGGCACGCCTCCTGGGAGAAGTTCGTCGCAATGCCGCGGAGCGGGCGACTCGTCCTGCTCAGCACCCGCGCCGCCCTGGCCTATACCGACTTCGCCTTCCGCCGCGACGACAGCCTCCTGTTCGGGCGCGAGACCGCCGGCGTGCCTGACGCGGTGCACGAAAGCGCCGACGCCTGTCTCAAGGTGCCGCTCCGGCCCGGCATGCGCTCCTTGAATGTCGCGACCGCTGCGGCCATGGTGCTGGGCGAAGCCTTGCGACAGACCGCCGCCTTCCCGGCCCCGAGCGTAGGAACCGAACCATGAGCGACCCGGCGGATGCCGCCACGAGAAGCGCCCGGCAGGACCAGGCCCGCACCTGGTTCGAGGCGCTGCGCGATCGGATCTGCACCGAATTCGAACGGCTGGAGGATGAACAGGGCGCGCCGTCCGGAAGTGCCCCGGCCGGACGTTTCGAGCGCAAGTCATGGCAGCGCCCGGGCGGCGGCGGCGGGGTCATGTCGGTGATGCGCGGCCGGGTGTTCGAGAAAGTCGGCGTGAATGTCTCTACCGTGTTCGGCGAATTCTCGCCGGAATTCCGCAAGCAGATGCCGGGCGCCGCCGCCACCGGCCGGTTCTGGGCCAGCGGCATCTCGCTGGTCGCCCATCTGTGCTCGCCGAAGGTCCCGGCGGTGCATATGAATACCCGCCACATCGTCACCGAGCTCGCCTGGTTCGGCGGTGGTGCCGATCTGACGCCGATGGTGCCGGTCGATGCCGATACCAGGGATTTCCACGCGGCGTTGCAGGCGGCCTGCGACCGCCACGGGCCGGACTACTATCCGCGTTTCAAGAAATGGTGCGATGACTATTTCTATCTGCCGCATCGCGGCGAGGCGCGTGGCGTCGGCGGCATCTTCTACGACAACCTGGACAGCGGCGATTGGGCGGCCGATTTCGCCTTCACCCGCGACGTCGGCGAAGCTTTCCTCGGCATCTATCCGCGGCTGGTGCGCCGCCATATGCACGAGCCCTGGACCGCGGCCGAACGCGAGCATCAGCTGATGCGCCGCGGCCGCTATGTCGAATTCAATCTGCTCTATGACCGCGGCACCGCTTTCGGCCTGAAGACCGGCGGCAATGTCGAGGCGATTCTGATGTCGCTGCCGCCGGCGGTGGGCTGGCCGTAAACCGCTGCCGCCCAGCGCGCTGCGCGCCGGCGTGGCGTGGCGGTGCGGCTTCCGTTAGACTCCGGCCCGCAGCAAGGAGGAAGCGCATGATCAAGCGGCGATGGTTCAAGTCTCTGGCATTGCTCGTCGGATTGTTCGCGGCGGGCTGGAGCGGCGCCGCGCTGGCCAAGGATCTGGATATCGCCGCCTTCTTCGGCCGCTGGCAGGGCACCGGCATTTCGAAAAGCGACCTGTCGATCTATTTCGCGCTCACCGCACGCGATCTCGACGTGCTGATCAAGCCGCAAGGCGACGGCTTCACCCTGGCCTGGACCACGGTGCAGCGCCAGAAGGGCGATCCGAGCAGGCCGACCGTGGAAAAGAAGACCACCACGCTGACGTTCGTGCCGGCAGGCAAGCCGGGCGTCTGGCGCGAGGCGGGGGCACGCGATCCGATGCAGGCGCCCTATGCCTGGGCCCGCATCCGCGGCGACACGCTGATCGTCAATAGCCTGGTGATCGCCGCCGACGGCTCCTACGAATTCCAGGTCTATCGCCGCCAGCTGACCGACCGCGGCATGCTGCTGGAATTCTCCAGCAGCCGCGAAGGCGAAAGACTGCGCCAGGCCAAAGGCCAGCTGGTAAAAATCGCCAACGACTAGCCCGCCGCAGCATGGCGCGGCTGTTTGAACGCATCATCATCGTCGACTGGTCTGCCGCCAGCACGCCCGGCCCGTCGCGGCCGGCGCCGGACCGCTGCTGGCTTGCCTGGGGCAGCGCCCGGCGAAGCCCGCCACCGGAATATTTCCGCACCCGCCGGGAGGCCGAACGGCGCATCGCCGCGCTCGCCGGCGCTGCCGACGGCGCGGTGCTGATCGGCTTCGATTTTCCCTTCGGCTATCCGGCAGGCTCGAGCCTCGGCGGCGGACCCGGGTTCGCCGCCAGGCTGGCCGGACTGATCGAGGATGGCGCCACCGGCGACAACAATCGCTTCGCCGTGGCGGCACGGCTCAATACCGAAATCGGCAGCCCGCCGGGGCCGTTCTGGGGTTGTCCGCCGGCCAGGGCAACGGCTGCGCTGACGGTGACCAAGCCGAGCTTCGCCGGCCGGCCTTTCGCCGAACGGCGCCTGGCCGAGCAGTGGCTGCGGCCGCGGCAGATCATGACCACCTGGCAATTGCTCGGCCGCGGTGCCGTCGGCGGCCAAGTACTGCTCGGCCTGCCCGCCCTGCATCGGCTGGCCAGCAGCCCGGTCTTCGGCAGCCGGGTCGCCATCTGGCCATTCCAGACCGGCTGGGACGCGGATCTTGCCGGCATCGTCATCGCCGAGATCTGGCCAAGCCTCTGCGATCACGCGGCGCAACCCTTTCCGGTCAAGGATGCCCGCCAGGTCGCCGCTACCCGCGATTGGGCGCTCGCCGCCGACGGCGCCGGCCGCTTGCGCGCCGCCCTGGCGCGGCCGCAATCCCTGTCGGCACGGGACGCGGCGATCTGCGAGAGCGAGGAAGGCTGGATTGTCGGTGCCGAGCAGGCGCTAGCTGCCGGCAAGCTCGCGTAGCTTGGCCAGCGCCGCCGTCCGGTCGGCCTGGAAATCGCCGGTTTCCCACCAGCGTTGCACCCCGGCCAGCAGTTCGCCGACCGCGGGGCCGGGCGCGAGGCCGAGCGCCAGGACATCGGCACCGCGCAGCGGAAAGTCGGGCTTGACCCAGCCGGCGGCACGCTGCAGCAGAGCCCGCCAGTCATCGTCAGCCGCCGGATCGGCGCCGCTCCAGCCGAGCAGCACGATGTCGCCGAACCGGTCCGGACCGAGATGATAGAGCGCGCGCCGGATCGCCGCCGGGTCAAGTGCCGGCGAGATCGCCGGTTCGGGCTGCGTCATCGCCGCCAGCCGTTCGCGTTCGACATTCGAAAGCCGCAGCCTTTGGGCAACCGCTTCGGCAATCGCCGCATCGGCCGGCAGCAGCGCCGCAAGCCGGCGCAGCGGATCGGCCAAGTCGCGATCGGCTTCGATGGCGCAGAGGCGCGCCAGGCGAGCGAAGCCTGCCGCCTCCGGCAGCAGATGCGCGAGGACACCGCAGGCGGCCATGGTTTCCAGCACCGGCGCCGGCCGCGGCGCTTCCAGGAGCCGCAGCAGCTCCCCGGCCAGACGTTCGCCGGACAGATTGCGCAGCGACGGCGCCGCCGCAGCGCAGGCCCGCAAGGCGGCCGCATCCGGTTCGCCGCGCCCATAATGGGCATGGAAGCGGAAGTAGCGCAGCAGCCGCAGGGCATCCTCGGCGATGCGCTGCGCCGGCGTGCCGACGAATCGCACCCGGCCGGCACGCAGATCGGCAAGGCCGCCGGTCGGATCGTAGACGGTGCCGTCCGGATCGGCAAACAGCGCATTGATGGTGAAGTCGCGCCGCGCCGCGTCGGCGGCCCAATCGTCGGTGAAGGCCACCCGGGCACGGCGGCCGAGATTCTCCACGTCGCGCCGCAGCGTGGTGATTTCGAAGTGCCGCTCGCCGATCACCGCGGTCACCGTGCCATGCTCGATGCCGGTCGGGATCGCGCGCACCTCGGCCGCCCGCAGCAGGCGCATCACCTGGTCCGGCGGATCCGGCGTCGCCACATCGATGTCCCGGCCGGGCCGGCCGAGGATCGCATCGCGCACGCAGCCGCCGACGAAACGCACCACGGCGCCGCCGCCGGCAAGCACGGCGAGCAGCCGCACGGTTTCCGGCGCCTGCATCCAGGCCGGCGGCGCGATACGTTCGGCCGGCAGCAAGCGCCTTGCCTCAGCGGACCTGGGACGGCACGATCTTGCCGTCCTGCAGATGCGGCGGAACATATTGCTTGTCCTTCGGCGCGCCGGTATTCAGCCCAACGATGACGAAGCAGAGAATCATCAGAACCAGCCCGCTGGCGAACAGCCAGGCCCAGGGCGTGTCGCTCCAGCCATGCCGCTCGGCCCGCTTCAGCGCCACCAGATACAGGCCATAGACCGCGAACGGCAGCAGCAGCGGAATCAGATTCAGCAGCACCCGGCTCATTTGTCGTTGAGCCTCTGATACAGGTTCATCAGCATGCCGGCGGTGGCGCCCCAGATGTAATAGTCGCCGAACGGGATCGCATACCAGTGCCGCTCCACGCCGTTGACCATGCCGCCGTGGCGCTGATGGTTCTGCGGATCCATCAGGAACTCGAGCGGCACCTCGAAGACTTCCGCCACTTCGCCGGCATCCGGCATCAGGGTGAAGCCCGGGCTCACCATGCCGACCACCGGCGTCACCGAATAGCTGGTCACGGTAACATAGGTATCGAGACGGCCGACGATTTCGACGAAACTGGGCGGCAGGCCGATTTCCTCCTCGGTCTCGCGCAGCGCGCAGGCTTCCGCATCGGCATCGCCCGGTTCCAGCCGGCCGCCGGGAAAACTGATCTGGCCGCCATGCTTGCTCAAATGTGCCGTGCGCCGGGTGAAGAGCACATGGCAGCCGTCTGGGCGCTGCACCATGGGCACCAGCACCGCCGCCGGCAAAAGCGGCCCGTTGCGGGGCGGCGCACCAGGATTGAGATCGTTGTCGCCGCGCGGCCTGGCGGCTGCGGCGACCGCCGCTCCCGCGGCGCCGTGCGGCGGCACCAGCCGGCTGGCCAACAGCGCATGCAGGCCGGTCAGCACGGTGCCGGGCCCAGCGGAAAGAATTGGCCGGCACTCCAGACTCCGAGCGTCGCGGTGCCGGCGACATCCCGCTCTTCGGCGATCTCGACCAGGTCGTAGAATACCGCCCGGGCGATCAAGGCCTCGAGACGGTCGCGTACCAGCACATAGGGCGAAGGTTCCTGGCTTTCCGGGGCGATAGCGACGCGGATCGGATGTGCCGCATCGGCGACCACCACATCGTCCACATTGGTGCGGAACAGCAGCCGCTGATCGCGACCCCGGCCCTCGATTCGCATTTCGACCGCCAGGAATGGCGCGTCGATCACGGTCAGCGCCAGCTTCTCCACCGGGGTGACCAGATAGTACTTGTCGTCCGGGTCGCGACGGAGCACGCTGGAAAACAGCTTGACCATGGGTTTGCGGCCGATCGGCGAGCCGCGGTAGTACCAGGTCCCATCGCGATCGATTCGCATGTCGATATCGCCGCAAAATGGCGGATTCCAGCTGTGCACCGGCGGCAACTTGGCCGATTTCAGCTGGCCGAACAGGCTGTTGGGATCGCTGATTCGATCGGTCATGATTGCCTTATTTTAGGGCAACGGAGCAAATGTTCATAAATCCTGCCTCGCAGACTCGTTACCCTTTTTCCTCCGGCAACCAATATAATGGATGTCATGCAGAACGTCAGTGAGGCGGGCGAGTCATTCGTCCGCGAGATCGAAGCGGTTGGCGGCAAGTTCGCGACCGTCCGCGATCATATCGGCCGAATCATCTTTGGCCAGCAAACCGTCGTTGACGAAACCCTGATCACCCTGCTGGCCGGCGGCCATGCCCTGCTGATCGGCGTCCCCGGCCTGGCCAAGACCAGGCTGGTGGAAACGCTCGGCACCGTTCTCGGCCTCGACGAAAAGCGGGTGCAATTCACCCCCGATCTGATGCCCGCGGATATTCTCGGCTCCGAGGTGCTGGAGGAATCGGAAAGCGGCCGGCGCTCCTTCCGCTTCATCCCCGGGCCGGTCTTCTGCCAGCTCCTGATGGCCGACGAGATCAACCGAGCCAGCCCGCGCACGCAATCGGCGCTGCTGCAGGCGATGCAGGAAAAGCAGGTTTCGGTCGCCGGCCACCGCCATCCCCTGCCGGCACCGTTCCATGTGCTGGCGACGCAGAATCCGCTGGAACAGGAAGGCACCTACCCGCTGCCGGAAGCCCAGCTCGACCGCTTCCTGCTGCAGATCGATGTCGGCTATCCCGACCTGGAAGCGGAACGGCGCATGCTGCTTGCCACCACCGGCACCCACGAGGAGGCCGCGAGCGCCGTGATCAGCGGGGCCGAACTGCAGGCCGCCCAGCGGCTGGTACGGCGCATTCCGGTTGGCGAAAGCGTGGTCGAAGCGATTCTGCAGCTGGTCCGCAGCGGCCGACCCGACGACGGCGGGCTCAATACGGTGCGCCGGCACATCGCCTGGGGCCCGGGCCCGCGCGCCAGCCAGGCGCTGATGCTGGCGGTACGCGCCCGCGCCCTTCTGGACGGCCGGCTGGCGCCATCGCTCGACGATGTCACCGCCCTGGCACCGCCGATCCTGCGTCATCGCATGGCGCTGAATTTCGCCGCTCGCGCCGATGGCGTCACCATCGAACAGGTAATCGCACGATTACTCGAACCGCTGGCTTAGCACGGATTTCTCGCAGGGAAATGCACTAGCCATGGCCATGCCGGTCGCTGCCGCGCCCCACCAGGGGCTCAGACAACGGGCCGAACAGCTGGCGGCGCCGATCCCGCCGTTGCTGGTGGCAGCCGAACGGGTCGCGGCGACGGTGGCGCAAGGCGTGCACGGCCGCCGCCGCGTCGGCACCGGCGAGACATTCTGGCAGTACCGCCGCTATCAGCAGGGCGATGCGGCCAGCGCCATCGACTGGCGCCAATCGGCCAAGCGTCAGCAATTCTTCGTGCGCCAGAACGAATGGGAGGCGGCGGAAAGCGTCTGGCTGTGGCGGGACGGTTCCGCCTCCATGGCATATCGCTCGAAACTGTCGGAGAGCGAAAAGAGCGAACGCGCGACACTGCTGCTGCTGGCGCTGGCCGCGCTGCTGCTGCGCGGCGGCGAACGCGTGGCGCTGTTCGGCGATGAGCGGCCGCCGTCGAGCGGCAAAGCGACGCTGGATCGGCTGGCGGCCCAGTTGCTGCTGCCGAAGACCAGCGGGGACGCGGCCGCCAGCCTGCCGGGCATCGCCGACCTGCCGCGCTTCGCCCAGCTGGTGCTGATCGGCGATTTCCTCTCGCCACTGGCGGAAGTCGAGGCCGTCGTGCGCCACTATGCCGCCGCCGGGGTGAACGGACACCTGCTGCAGGTGCTCGACC
>Ga0316620_10000867_pt1 | contig 12543 bp, 10 predicted proteins | sample OWC_Aug_M1_C1_D5_FD_207651 | JGI IMG/M metagenome (GOLD analysis project Ga0316620, IMG submission 207651) | Wetland soil microbial communities from Old Woman Creek delta, Ohio, United States - OWC_Aug_M1_C1_D5_B | ecosystem: Environmental > Terrestrial > Soil > Wetlands | place: USA: Ohio... | reverse complement strand
AGCGCGTCCTCGACGTGGGCTGCGGCACGGGGTCGCTCGCCGTGCGCATGCGCCGAGCGAACCCGCAGGTGGAGGTGATCGGGCTCGATCCGGACCCGAAGGCGCTCGCGATCGCGCGCCGCAAGGCCGAGCGCGCCGCTGTCGAGGTGCGCTTCGAGCAGGGCTACGGCGACGCGCTCCCGTTCGCCGACGCCGCCTTCGATCGCGTCACCTCTTCGTTGATGCTCCATCACCTCGACCTCGCGACGAGGCGCGGCATGCTGCGCGAGCTCCTGCGCGTGCTGCGTCCCGGCGGCTCGCTGCACCTGCTGGACTTCGGTCGCAGGCAGGAGCGGTCCGGCGGGCTCCTCGCGCACCTGTTCCATGGCGCGGAGGAGCTGCGCGAGAACAGCGACCCGCGCGTGGCGGCGATCCTCGCCGAGGCGGGCTTCGAGGCGGTGGAGCGCGTCGCCGCGCGGCGCACGCTCTTCGGGCGCGTCGCCTTTCATCGCGGCCGCAAGTCCGCCGGCCGCTGACCGACGATGCCGCGCGTCAGATCTCGGCGATCCCGCGGGTCATCCGGAGCTCGTAGTGGTCCGGGAAATCGACCTTCGTCCAGAGCCCGGAGCGCTGCCCGGAGCTCCAGCGCAGGCTCATCTCGTTCCAGAAGCCGAGCACGGCCAGGCGGCACACGCGCGGCATCACGCCATCGTCCCAGTATTCGAGCCGCAAGCGATCGGGGAACTCCGGGTCCACCACGACCTTCTTGCTGCCGAAATTGAACATGCTGCTGTAGATCGTGCTCACCCAGGTGATCTGTTGCCGGAACAGCCTGATCCGCGTTTCCTGATCGACGGCGGGATCGCCGCTGGGCACCCATTCCTTCCAGTGCTTCAGGTATTCGAGCTGCTGGTAGAGCCCGCTCTCGATCAGCCGCCGCGCCGAGGCTGCGCCGGCCTCGACCGTGTACTGATCCTTGCCGCCGCCCTCTACGTCCCGCAAGAGCTCGCGGATCCGCCCGTAGACCTGGATCGAGTACCAGCTTGCGGGCTGGATCTTCGTCTCCAGCACGGCCATGCCTTCGCGTCCGAGCCGAAGCTCGAGCTCTGCCGCGCTGATCTTGCCCGCGTCACGCAGCTCGCGCACGTGCTCGACGATGCCCGCGAAGACCGATCCCTTGATCCCCGGCTCGGCCATGCATCCCCCCAGTCTCAGAGGAACTGCCCCGGACGACCCTTCGGCGAATGGGGGCGGAGACTGGAGCGTCGGGGCGTCTCCGGCGCCGAGGTGCGGCAAGAACCCGGGCGGGGTCGGCCCCGGCGGCCCGAGACGCGAGCGCCCCCGCTGTCAGCCAGCGGGGGCGCTCGAAGAACCTGGAGCACGAGACGGGATTCGAACCCGCGACATCCACGTTGGCAACGTGGTGCTCTACCAACTGAGCTACTCGTGCGGGAAAGAGTCGGGCGGAAGTCTCCGAGACGCGGCGGGCGCCGTCAAGGCCCGGCGGGCGACGGGGGCGGCGACTGCGGCGGGGCCGGGGATTGCGGCGCCGGCGTCTCCTCGTCCGGCACGTCGGGAATGGGCTCCGAGCCGGGACCGGGCTGGGGCTCGGTCTCCGGCGGCGGCGATTTGCAGAAGAGATTCGAGATGTCGAAGCCGATGCCGACGCTGCTCCACCAGCCGCCGCCGCTCTCCACGCCGATGCTGCCGCCGGCGCGCGGCTGGACCGGCGGGCGGTCGGGCCGGCAGGTGGCGCAGCCCCCGAGCGCCCCGGCGCCGAGCGCGAGCCCCGTGGCCAGGAGCAGGCCGCGCCGGCGCTGCGGCAGGCTCACAGCTTGCGGATCTTCTCGCGGCCCTGGGTGACGTCCTTGGTCGCGTTGCGCGTGTCGAAGACGCGCTGGGCGTGGGCCACCACGCGGGGGTAGTCGATCACCGAGTGGTGGGTCACGATGACCACCAGATCGGCGGCGGCGAGCTCGCCGTCGCTCAGCTCGACGCTCTTCAAGGTCAGGCCCTCGACGTCGATCTCGGCCACGTGGGGGTCGTGGTACACCACCTGTGCGCCCTTCTCGTGCAGCAGGCGGATCACGTCCAGCGCCGGCGACTCGCGCATGTCGGAGACGTCGGGCTTGTAGGCCACGCCGAGCACCAGCACGCGAGAGCCGTTCACCGCCATCCGGTCCTCGTTCAGGATGTTCGTCACCTTGGTCACCACGTGCTCGGGCATGGCGCTGTTGATCTCGGTGGCGAGCTCGATGAAGCGGGCCGGGAAGTTCAGGGACTTCATCTTCCAGGCGAGGTAGGCCGGGTCCACCGGGATGCAGTGGCCCCCGAGGCCGGGGCCCGGCAGGAACTTCATGAAGCCGTAGGGCTTGGTGGCGGCGGCCTCCACCACCTCCCACACGTCGAGCCCGAGGCGGTCGCACATCAGCGCCACCTCGTTCGCGAGCCCGATGTTGATGGCGCGGAAGGTGTTCTCGAGCAGCTTCACCATCTCCGCGGCGGCGGACGAGGAGACGGGCACCACGCGCTCGAAGATGTGGGAGTAGACCTTCATCGCGAGCTCGGTGCAGAGCGCCGTCTCGCCGCCCACGACCTTCGGCACGTTGCGCACCTTGAAGCTCTTGTTGGCGGGGTCGATGCGCTCCGGCGCGAAGGCCACGGCGAAGTCCACCCCGCACTTCAGGCCCGCGCTCTCCAGGATCGGCACGAAGAGCTCGGTGGTGGTGCCGGGATAGGTGGTGCTGCCGAGGATCACGAGCTGACCGCCGCGCAGGCGCTTGCGGATCTCCTCCACCGCACGCGCGATGAAGGACATGTCCGGGTCCTTGGTCTTGGTGAGGGGCGTCGGCACGCAGACGTTGATGACGTCGGTCCGCGAGAGCTCGCCGAAATCCGCGGTGGCGACCAGGCGGCCTTCGGCGCGGAAGCGCGCCACGTCCTCGGGGGCCACGTCCTCGATGTACGAACGTCCCTCGCCGAGGAGCCGCACCTTCTCCGCGTCCAGGTCGAAGCCGGTCACCCGGAAGCCGGCCCTGGCGAACTCCACCGCCAGCGGGAGGCCGACGTAGCCGAGGCCGACCACCCCGATCCGGGCCTCCCGGGAATCGATGCGTGCGCCCAGATCCAGGAGCCGTGACATCTCAGGGCCCTCCCGGTCGGGCCGAGACCCGCCCGCCGAAGTAGTCCGCGAAGTACCCGTAGCCCGACCAGAGGGTGAGTATCGTAGCGAGGCCGAGAAGTGTCAGGCCGATCGGGTGGGCCGGCAGGCCCAGGGTGGGGTCCGGGAACAGCAGGGCGCCCACCGCGACGTTCTGGCTCAGGGTCTTCACCTTGCCCAGCCAGGAGGCGGCCATCACGTGCCCCCCGGCCGAGGCGATCCCCCGCAGGCCCGTCACCGCCAGCTCCCGCCCCACGATCACCACCGCCATCCAGACGGCCCAGATCGGGATCCGGCCCATGGCCGCGAGCACGATCAGGGCGGTCGAGATCACCAGCTTGTCGGCGAGCGGGTCGAGGAGCTTGCCGATGTGGGTGACCTGCTGGCCGCGGCGGGCCAGCCAGCCGTCCAGGAGGTCCGAGAGGGCCGCCAGGATGAAGAGCCAGGCCGTGATCTGGCTGCCGCGTCGACCGTTTGCCCAGGGCAGGAGCAAGAGGACGGGTACCACGCCGAGGCGCAGGACGCTGATGGTGTTGGGGAGGTTCCAGAACGCCTCGCGCTCCGGGAGCAGGGCCGGGCGCCTGGGCTCACCGACGGAACTCGCCATGGTAGAGGCGATAATAGGCGAGAACCCGCCGAACGTATTGACGTGTCTCGGGGTAGGGCGGGATTCCGCCATAGCGCTCCACGCTGTCCGGGCCGGCGTTGTAGGCCGCCAGCGCGTGGGTCACGTCCCCGAAGCGCTCGACCAGCGAGCGCAGGTAACGGACCCCGCCGTTCACGTTCTCCTCGGCGCGCAGCGGATCCACCCCGAGCATGTCCGCCGTGGCCGGCATGAGCTGCATCAGGCCGGCGGCGCCCTTCGGCGAGACGGCCCTCGGGTCGAAGCTCGACTCGGCGGCGATCACCGCCTTCACCAGGGCCGGCGGGAGCTCCTGCCGCCGGGCCGCCGAGAGGATCAGCCGGTCCCAACGCCCGGCGTCGCCCTGGGGCGGCCCGAACGAGGAGAAGCTGAACGAGGTCAGGAGGAGACCGTTCCGGGCTTGGGGAATCGGCTTGAAGCGGTCGTCGGAGGGGACGTTGGTGAAGTGGATCACGCCCCGGCGATCGATGAAGCGGTAGAGATCGTCGGCGCCCGCGGGCGCCGGCAGCAGCAGGGCGCAGAGCGCCCCCAAGGCGCCCCACCAGGCTCGACTCCGCGTTCGTCCCCGTCCCATGGCCCAGACCTCCCTGCGGAGGCGCCGCCGCGCGGCCCTTGGCGAGCGGGGGCCAGCGAGTAGACTCGCCCCGGCTCGCGCAACTCCAATTATCGGAACCTCCCCGGCCCCGGCTTGAGCCCTGCTCGACCCCGGGGGCGAGCCATCCCCGGGGGTTCCACCCCGGGGGATGACCTGGGAATGCAGCCCGGCGACCGCCGCGACTTCGACTTCCTGGTCCTCGGCAGCGGGATCGCCGGCCTCTTCTTCTCCCTCCGGGTCGCGGACCACGGCCGGGTCGGGATCGTGACGAAGAAGCGCGCGGCGGACTCGGCCACCAACTGGGCGCAGGGCGGGATCGCCGCCGTCCAGGCCCGCGACGACTCCGTCGCGGACCACGTGCGCGACACCCTGGAGGCCGGGGCCGGCCTGTGCCGCGAGCCGGTGGTGCGCTTCGTGGTGGAGCAGGGCCCGGCGATGATCGAGGCCCTGGTGAAGCTCGGGGTCCAGTTCGACCGCGCGGAGGGCGCGGCGGGAGGATCGGGCTTCGAGCTCGGGCGTGAAGGGGGTCACACTCGGCGTCGCATCCTACACCACCGCGATACCACGGGGCAGGAAATCGAGCGGGTGCTGGTGGCGCGGGCGGCCGCCCACCCGAACATCGAGCTCTTCGAGGACCACTGCGCCGTCGACCTGCTGACCGCGCGGCGCGCCGGGCTCCCGGGCCCCGATCGCGCCCTCGGTGCCTACGTCCTCGACGCGCGCAGCGGCGAGGTGGAGCGCTTCCAGGCCCGCATCACGCTCCTCGCCACCGGCGGCGCGGGCAAGGTCTACCTCTACACCAGCAACCCGGACATCGCGTCGGGCGACGGCATGGCGATGGCGTTCCGGGCCGGCGCGACCCTGGCCAACATGGAGTTCATGCAGTTCCACCCGACCTGCCTCTACCATCCGCAGGCCAAGTCCTTCCTGATCTCCGAGGCCGTGCGCGGCGAGGGCGCGGTGCTGCGCACGCGCGCCGGCGACGCCTTCATGCCGCGCTACCACGCGATGGCCGACCTGGCGCCGCGCGACGTGGTGGCGCGCGCGATCGACACCGAGCTGAAGCGCTCGGGAGACGAGTGGGTGCTGCTCGACATCACCCACCGCGACCCGGCGTTCGTGCGCGAGCGCTTCCCGAACATCTACCAGCGCTGTCTGCAGTTCGGGCTCGACATCACCGCGCAGCCGATCCCCGTGGTCCCCGCCGCCCACTACTGCTGCGGGGGCGTGGCGACCGACCTGCGCGGCGAGTCCGACCTGCCGAACCTCTTCGCGGCGGGCGAGGTGGCCTGCACCGGGCTCCACGGCGCGAACCGCCTGGCCTCCAACTCGCTGCTGGAGGCGCTGGTCTTCGCCGACGCCGCCGCGCGCGAGAGCCTGGAGCGGCTGGCGCAGCTCCCGGTCCACGGGCCCGACGCGCCGCCCTGGGACCCGGGCCCCGCCACCGAGAGCGAGGAGGCGGTGGTGATCACACAGAACTGGGACGAGATCCGCCGCTTCATGTGGAACTACGTCGGGATCGTGCGCAGCGACAAGCGCCTGGAGCGCGCGCGCCGGCGCATCGAGCTGCTGCAGGAAGAGATCACCGAGTACTACTGGAATTTCCGGCTGACGCCGGACCTGGTGGAGCTACGCAACCTGGCCACCGTGGCGCGGCTGGTGATCGAGTGCGCCGCGCGGCGCAAGGAGAGCCGCGGCCTGCACTACAACCTCGATCATCCCGCACGCGACGACGCCCGCTTCTCCGACGACACGCGCATCCACAAGCCCTGAAGCCGGCCCGCACGCCTCCCTTGACTCGGGGGGCGCGAACGGGTTTGCTGGTCGCGGTGCGCGCCCACGCCCCCCTTCGCAGGCTCTCGCTCGCCCTCGCGGCGCTGCTCTGCCTGGCGGCCTGCCAGGGCATCGACCCGATCCCGAAGCAGCGTCCGCCGAGTGAGGCCGATCGTCGCCTCTTCGTGCGCGGGCGGCTGGAGGACGCGCTGGCCTTCCGCGCCCAGGGCCGGCTCGATGCGGCGGAGGCGCAGCTCCGCCGGGGGCTCGAGGTGCAGCCGGACGACGCGCGCGTCCGGCGCCTCCTGGCGCGCGTCCTGGACGAGGAGGGCCGGCCGTCGGAGGCGGGCCAGGAGCGCGCCCGGGCCGACGCCGTCGACCCGCCCTCCCCCGCCCCGCCGAACTCCCCCCTGACGGTGCCGGAGCCCGGGCTGGTGGTGCTGCTGGTGCCCCCTCCGGCCGACGGCGAGGCCTCGCCCGAGGTGGCGCGCGAGTGGCCGGACCACGAGGTGCCCGCCCTCCTGGCGGAGCGCCTGCGGGTTCGTCTGCCGGGCGCCGCCGTGACCGAGTGGTCGCCGGCGAGCGTGGCCGACGCGCAGCGCTGGCTCGCGGAGCGGCGGGCGCGCGCCGTCGTCTCGCTGCGCGTCGAGCGCGCGAGCTGCGCCGACTCCGCGAAGGACGGCCCCTTCGCGCTGGTGGTGCTGCGCTACGCGGCGGCCAGCGCCACGGGCGCCTCCGCCCTGCCCCAGGACGCCCGCGAGCTGAGCCTCGATCCCGACCCCGATCCCCGCGAGTGTCTACGCCTCCCTGTGTCGAGGGCGCTGGAGCAGGTGCTGCGGGCTCCGGGCGTCGTCGCGGCCCTCGGGGCTCCCGCCGCCGGCGAGGCCTGGACCGCCGGCGCGCTGCGCGCCGTCTTCCCGACCCTCGGCGAGCGGATCGCCCGCGAGCTCGCGCGGGGCCGCGAGCGGCTGGGCCAGGGCCGGCTGCGCGAGGCCGCCGAGTCCTTCCGTCGCGCCGCGGCGATCGACCCGGAGGACCCGGAGGCCCGCAGCTACCTGACGGAGGCCGAGACCAGCCTCGCGATGGCCCGCGAGATCGCGCAGCGCCGCCCGGCGGACGCCGCGGCGGACGCGGAGGAGGCCCGCGGCGACGCCCTCGCGCCGGCGTTCGGCCCGGACGTGCGGAGCTCTCTCGAGGAGCAGCTCCGCGACGAGCGCGCGCGGCGCGAGGAGCTCCTGGCAGGGCTCGCCGTGGTGGGTCCATCGCCGAAGCCCCTCCCTCCCGAGGCCGAGCAGGCGCTCCGCCCCTGGCCCGACGCCGATCCCGCCTCCCCGGGCGCGCGCATCGCCAGCGCGCTCGCCGAAGGGCCGGTGGAGGCGCGCGCCCTCTTCGCCCCGGACGGCACGGTGCTGGCTCGCTTCTGGGTCGCGCCCGGGAGCCGACGCGTGGTGCTGCGCGAGGACGACCTGAACGGCGACGGCCGGCCGGAGCGCTGGAGCGCGACGCGCGCCGAGGGCGGGCAGGAGATCTGGGAGGACCGCCACGGCGACGCGACGCCCGACGTGCACCTGGTGCTCGGCGCGGACGGGCAGCTGCAGCGGATCGAGCTCCTGGCGGCGGACGGTCGCGTGACGCGCGCCTTCGCGTACCAGGACGGACGGCTCGAGAGCGACATGCAGGACGTCCAGGGCCACGGCCGGCTCGATCGGACCGATCACTTCGCGGCCGACGGCTCGCTGGTGCTGCGAGAGGAAGACCTGGACGACGACGGCCGGGTGGACGTGCGCACCGTCTTCTCGGACGGGAAGGTGGTGCGGCGCGAGATCCTGGACCCGGCCCTGGTGCAGGCGCCGGGCGCGCCTTCCGGGCGCTGAGGGGGCGCCTTCCGCGGACACCAAAGGGCGTCGAACGCCCTAGGACGGGGCCAGCTCCAGCGCGCCCGCGTCGAGGAGCGCGAGCGCCGCCGCGAGCACCTCGGCGTCGGGCACCGGGATCACGTCGAGGATGCGCCACCAGGGCATGCCCGCCGCGGCCAGGTCGAGCACCGCCTCCTCGCTCTTCCCCGCGGCGGCGGCGGGGCTCCGCGCGCCGCGCCGGGGGCGCAGGCGCGCCGTCGCGGGAATGCGGTCCGGGCCGAGGCGCGCGAGCGCGTCCAGCTGGCGCGCGGCCTCGAGCACCGCCTCGCCGACGGCGCCGAGCGGCTCCTCGGGAGCCGCGGCATCGAGGCGGGCGTGGAACTCGAAGCGTCCTTCGCGCCAGGCGAGGAGCCGCGCCAGCGCCTTCGCACCCGACACCGGACCGAGACGGACCGAGCGCAGCACGCCGGCCTCGAAGCAGAGCACCGCCTCCTCCTCGCCGCGCTGCAGGGCGAGCGTCCCCCGCGGCGCGCAGGCGCCGAACGTCCGGACCAGGCTCGCGGGACCGAGCTCCTCGATCGGTCCCACGATGCCGCCGAGCCGCCGCGCGTGCTCGACGGAGCCGAGCTCCTCCACGAAGCGCTCGAGCCGCGCCTCCTCCTCCGGCGGCGGCGAGAAGCGGACGGCGAGGCCCGCGACGCGGCCCTCGCTCTCCACGTGCCGCGCCACCACGCCGTCCACCTCGAGGGTCTCGCCGCGGGTGGGGTGCAGCAGGCTCAGGCGCACGGTCGCACCGACCGGCACGGGAGCGCCCTCCAGCGAGAGGAGCGCTCCGCTGCGGCTCAGGTTGCGCGTGCGGGCCGCCACGGTGGCCTCGGGACCCTCCACCTGCGCCGCGACGCGGGCAGGCGCCCGGGGCGCCACCCGTCGCTCGGGCTCCGGGGCGGGAGGCGGCGGAGGCGGCGTGGCAGGCGCACCCTCCGCGGCGATCGGGCCGAGCTGCTCGCGCAGCGCTCGCACGGACTCGAGGAGCTGCACCGCCACGCCCGCTGGCGCGCCCGGGCTCGCGAGCTCGGGCGGGCGGCGGTCCACCACCTCGCCCTCGAGGTAGACCTTCTCGCCCCGGAAGGCGAGATCGAGCTCCACCACGACGTGGCTGCGCAGCTCGAGCGGTTGGCCGGTGGCCAGGAAGAGCCCGCCCTGCTTCAGGTTCTGCTCGTACTCGCGCCAGAAGGCCACCCCTTCGGAGAAGGAGAGGCGAAGGCGCGCGGGTGCCGTGGCGCCCCTCGGAACCCTGTTCCGGCCGGCCATCGGGATCGGGAGCCTCCGGCCTCCCGTATCGGCAGAACAGCGTTCAGCCTGACCCGAAGCGGGGCCCGGCCGGGGAAGGCGCGAGCCGGCAGATGCGCGCCCAACCGGGCCGCCCGGAAGGCCCGGGCTAGCCGCCCGCGCGCCCGGCGGCGCGCTCGATCAGGGCGCCGAAGAGAGGATGCCCCGGGCGGCCGGAAGCGTCGTCGAGCTCGGGGTGCCACTGCACGGCCAGGAGCCAGCGCTCGCCCGGCAGCTCCACCGCCTCCACCGTCTCGTCCTCGGCCCAGCCGATCGCCGCGAGGCCCCTGCCGAGGCGGGCCACCGCCTGGTGATGCCAGCTGTGCACCTCCAGCTCCGAGCGCCCATAGAGCCGGGCCAGCCCGGAGCCCTCCGCCAAGCGCACGGGATGCCGCGCGGCGCTGCTCCCGGCGTCCCGGTGCGGCACCTCGTTTCCGGTGACCTCGGGCAGGTGCAGGTGGAGGTCGCCGCCGAGGGCCACGTTCAGGAGCTGCAGGCCGCGGCAGATCGCGAGGAGCGGCGTGCGGCGCTCGAGCGCCGCCTGCATCAGCGCGAGCTCGAAGGCATCGCGCTCCCTGCACACGCCATACACCGTCGGGTGATGGTCGGCGTCGAAGAGCTCCGGGTGGAGGTCGCCGCCCCCGCTGAAGACGAGCCCGTCGAGGTGCGCCAGGAGCTCCGCCGGCTCTTCCTCGCCAGGTGGCAGCAGGAGGGGCAGCCCGCCCGCGGCGCGCACGGCGTCCACGTAGGCCGAGGGCATGCTGAACGAGCGTCGCTCGCCGCGCCGGGGGTAGGTGGTGATGCCGATCCGCGGACGGCCCATCAGCCGCGCGACGGCGGCCGCGACGAGACGCGCCGCTCCTCCTCCGCCTCCTCCTGCACGTCGCGGAAGAGCGAGAGCTGCGGCGCGGTCTGCTCCGGATCGACCGGGATCGGGTACTCGTCCGAGAAGCAGGCGTCGCAGAAGCCGTGCTTGAGCAGCGCCCCCACCCGCCGCAGGCCCTCCAGCGAGAGATACCCCAGCGAGTCCGCCCGGATGATCTCGCGGATCTCCTCCGGCGTGTGCTGGTGCGCGATCAGCTCCTCCCGAGTCGGGGTGTCGATGCCGTAGTGGCAGGGCCCGATGGTGGGCGGGGAGGAGACGCGCACGTGCACCTCGCGCGCGCCGGCGCTCCGCAGCATGGTCACGAGCTTCAGGAGCGTCGTGCCGCGGACGATCGAGTCCTCCACCAGCACCACGCGCTTGCCGTCGAGGAGCTGGCGGATGGCGTTGTGCTTGACCTTCACGCCGAAGTGTCGGATCGACTGCGAGGGCTCGATGAAGGTGCGCCGCACGTAGTGGTTGCGGATCAGCGCCGTCTCGAACGGGATCCCGGACTCCTCGGCGTAGCCGAGCGCCGCGGCGGTGCCGGAGTCGAGCACCGGCACCACCATGTCGGCCGAGACCGGGTACTCGCGGGCCAGGGTGCGACCGAGCTCCTTGCGGAAGCTGTAGACGTTCTGGCGCTGCAGGTTCGAGTCGGGACGCGCGAAGTAGATCTGCTCGAAGATGCAGAACGCGGCATGGGGCGCCGAGCCGAAGGGGCGGAGCGTGCGCAGCCGCCCGCGGCGGATCACCAGCATCTCGCCCGGCTCGAGATCGCGCTCGTAGGTGGCGCCGATCAGATCGAGGGCGCAGGTCTCGCTCGCCACCACGAAGGCCCCGTCCAGCGTGCCGAGCACGAGGGGCCGGAAGCCCTGCGGGTCGCGCGCGGCGATCAGCGCGTCGTCCGTGAGGAGGAGGAGGCTGAAGGCGCCCTTCACCCGGGAGAGCGCGTCGATCAGCCGCTCCTCCAGGCTGGCCTCGCGCGAGCGCGCCAGCAGATGGACGATCACCTCGCTGTCGGAGGTGGAGCTGAAGATGGCGCCGCGCCCCTCGAGCTCGCGCCGGATGGCCAGGGCGTTCACCAGGTTGCCGTTGTGGGCGATCGCCACCGGCCCGCCGTCGGTGGAGGCGCAGAAGGGCTGGGCGTTGCGGAGCGTGCTCTCGCCGGCCGTCGAGTAGCGCACGTGGCCGATGGCGTGGCGGCCGGGGAGCTTGGCAAGGGTGGCCTCGTGGAAGACGTCCGCCACCAGACCCATGCCCCGATGCGCCAGGTGCTCGTGCCCGTTCGAGGCGACGATCCCCGCCGACTCCTGCCCCCGATGCTGCAGGGCGTAGAGCCCGAGATAGGTGATGTGCGAGGCCTCGGCGTGGCCGTGCACCCCGAAGACCCCGCACTCGTCGTGGAAGTGGTCGGCGACCCGGGCGCGCGCCAGCTCGCGTGCGGCGCCGGGTGCGAGGCTCGAGAGCCACTCGCCGGGGAGAGGACCGCGCTCGCTCATGCCACCTCCAGTCGGCGCGGCAGGGCCTGCGCCCAGATCTCGTGCAGCGAGGCGAGCGGAGCGTCGATCCACGCCTGCCCGCCGGCCGGTGCGATCAGGAGCCGCGCGCCTCCCGTCTCGCCGATCGCCCGCGCCGGCACGCCATGCTCCCGCGCGAGCGCGACCAGCGCGGCGGGATCCGCCGTCGCCGCCACCACCCGTCCCGTGGACTCGCCGAAGAGCAGGGCCTCGGGACGCAGGGCCTCCGAGAGCGAGACGCGCGCCCCGACCTGCGGCCCCTCCGGACCGGCGAAGCAGCACTCCGCGAGGGCCACGGCGAGCCCCCCGTCGGCGACGTCGTGGGCGGTGCGCAGGCAGCCCCTCGCGACGGCCGCCTGGAGCAGGCGCTGCAGTGCGAGCTCGTGCTCCAGATCCACACCCGGGGGCATGCCCGCCTCCAGCCCGCGCCGCACGGCGAGCCACTCGCTCCCGCCGAGCTCCTCGCGCGTCTCGCCGAGCAGCACCACGGCCAGGCCCGCCTCGGGGAAGTGGGACACCGCGAAGCGCTCCCACGGCTCGAGCAGCCCGACCATCGCGACGGTCGGCGTAGGGAAGATCGGCCGACCGGCGGTCTCGTTGTAGAAGGAGACATTGCCCGAGACCACCGGCGTCCCGAGGGCGCGGGCGGCGTCGGCAAGGCCCCGGGTGGCTTCGGCGAACTGCCACATGATCTCGGGCGTCTCGGGATTGCCGAAGTTCAGGCAGTTGGTGAGCGCCAGGGGGCGCGCGCCGGTGCAGGCGACGTTCCGCGCCGCCTCGGCCACCGCCGCGAGCGCCCCGCCGTAGGGGTCGAGCCAGCACCAGC
>Ga0316620_10000866_pt1 | contig 12548 bp, 5 predicted proteins | sample OWC_Aug_M1_C1_D5_FD_207651 | JGI IMG/M metagenome (GOLD analysis project Ga0316620, IMG submission 207651) | Wetland soil microbial communities from Old Woman Creek delta, Ohio, United States - OWC_Aug_M1_C1_D5_B | ecosystem: Environmental > Terrestrial > Soil > Wetlands | place: USA: Ohio... | reverse complement strand
AGTTCCCGGGCGACCCCGGGATCCCGCGCGGCATTGCCGATACCGACACCAACAATCTTGCTCCCCGCCTCGGGCTGGCCTGGGATCCGTTCGGCAACGGCAAAACATCGGTGCGCGCGGGCTTCGGTTTGTTCTACGGCAGCATCTCCGCGAACGAGTGGAACCAAACCACCGACTTTCAGCCGTTCTCCGCGCGGCAGCAATTCAATACCGTCCGGTCCCTGACCGATCCCTATGCCGACCTGCCCGGCGGCGTTTCGCCGTATCCGTACGTGTATGATCCCGCGAATACCCGGTTCCTGGCCAACGCTTCCGTGACCACCATCGCCAGGGATTTCGTCTGGCCCTATACCTATCAGCTGAATTTTTCCGTTCAGCGCCAATTGATGTCCGACTTGAGCTTTACGGCCGCCTACGTGGGCGCATTGGGGCACCGGTGGCCGACCATCCGCGACAACAACTATCCCATCTATGGACCCGGGGCGACCGCGGGCAACGTCAACGCACGACGTCCGATCCAACCGCAACCGAACACTTACGCGGTCATCAACGACATCGAATCGACGGTCAACAATTCCTATCACGGTTTGCAGGTCTCGGTGGAAAGGCGCATGTCGCATCACGTTTCTTTCAAGAGTTTCTATGTCTTCAGCAAGGCGCTGGAAGGCGCCAACCTGGCGGGCGCCAATGGCGCCACGGGCTGGCAGAACGCCAACAATCAATGGGAGGATCGCGGACGCACGAACAACGACCGGCAGCACAATTTCGTGATTTCGGCCATTTGGAACATCGATTACCTTAAAGGCTCCAGCGCGCTGCTGCGTGTTGTATGCAACGGCTGGACGCTGTCGGCCATCGTAAGCGCCCGAAGCGGAACGCCGCTGACCATTACGGCCGGTTCCGACATCAACCTGGACGGCATCAACAACGATCGCGCCAACCTGATAGGCGATCCCCGCCTGGATCCCGACCGCCCGCGTGCGGACGTCACCAGGAGCTGGTTTGCCATCGCGGCTTTTGGCAAACCTGCCGCGGGGCAGGACGGCACTGCCGGCCGCAATATTCTGGACCGGCCGGGATCGAAAAACGTGGACCTGGGATTCTTCAGGGATTTCCGCTTGCAGGAAAAGGTGAGCCTGCAGCTCCGCTGGGAATTGACCAATGCGTTCAATCTGGTAAACCTCGGCGGGCCGAACACCAACTGGAGTTCGACCACGTTCGGCGCCATCACCAGCGCCGGTGCCATGCGCCAGATGCAGCTGGGGCTGCGCCTTTCCTTCTGAGGGGCAGGCAGGCGCGGCGATCCGGCACGGCCGTCCGCGGCACGGTGCAAAAAACTGCTTGATCCCCGGGTGCTCTTGCGCTAATGATAACGTAACCGATAACGTTAACAGCAGCAGTGGGCTGGATCCGGCTGGAAGGGAGCTTTTCCCGGGCACGATCCCGGCAGGCTGGCCCGGCTCCGGCCCGATGGAACGAGCGGAACGACGATTGCCAGAACGTTTCCGCCCCAAACCTTGGAGGCATTCGACGGCACGAAGCGCCTCCTGTAGCCTCACTGGTCGAACGGCCAGATGGGAGGAACCTATGTGCTCGGTGCGAAGAGCGGCAGTACTGCTGGTGGCGTTTCTGTTGTCGGGTGTGGTTCTCTTGGCTCAAACCTCTACCGGCGGAATTAACGGCACCGTCAGCGATCCGTCCGGAGCAAGAGTCGCAGGCGCGATCGTCAAGCTTGTCAACCAGGCCACCAACATCGAGTCTCAGTCCCTGACCAACGCGAGCGGTGTCTTCATTTTCGTCAACGTCAAACCGGGAGCCTATACCCTCCGGGTTGAAGCCGCAGGATTCAAGACGGCGCAGGTCGCCGTCTTCGAAGTCGGTGTCAACCAGATCATGACGCAGGATGTGGTCCTCACTCTGGGCAACATCAGCCAGACGGTGGAGGTGACCGCCGAAGCCGAACTGGTGCAAAGAACGACGGCCGAGCTGGGCACTGTTATCTCAGAAAAGGCGGTTCAGGATCTGCCCTTGAACGGCAGAAACTTCACGCAGCTCTTGACTCTCACCCCGGGAGTCACCCCGATCTCGACATCCCAGAACCGAAGCATCGGGGGGGTCGAGGGGAATGTCGGAATCCCCGGATCGGGATTTGCCGACCCCTCTTTCCACGGACAGCAGAACCGCTCCAAGCTCTACTTCTTCGACGGCATCATCAACACCAACGTCCGCGGGCCGACCTATATCGTGATCCCGAATATCGACCTGGTGCAGGAGTTCAAGATCGTCGGCCATGACGCCAAGGCGGAATTCGGAGGCGCCACGGGCGGCATCATGAACATGGTATCGAAATCCGGCGGCAACAGCATCCACGGTTCGGCCTTCGAATATGTCCGCAACGATGCCTTCGACGCGCGCAACACCTTCACCGACAACACCCGCTCAGCCCCTGCCCCCTTCCGTCAAAACCAGTTCGGCATTGTTGCCAGCGGTCCGATCATCAGAAACCGGACCTTTATCTCCGGCGGCTATGACGGCTGGCGCTACAGCCAACCCGGCTCCGGCCTGTCCTACGTGCCGACGGCCGCCGAACTGTCGGGAGACTTCACCAACACCAGCCCGAGCTTCCGACGGCAGATCTACAATCCATACTCCACCCGGCAGGCAGGCAGCAGTTACGTCAGGGATCCCTTCCGATGTGACGCAGCGGGCAATCCGCTGCCGGTGAATGCGCAGAAGCAGCAGGACCAGACCACCGGCACAGCCTGCAACAAGCTGCCGCCCGCGCTGATTTTCGCTCCGATGCAGCAGTTCTTCCAGAAATACACCGCCACGCCCAACTACTCGGTTGCCGGCGATCTGTCCAACAACTTTCTCCAGGGCCGGCCGACGATAAGCAGTTCCAACAGCTTCCAGGTGAGAGTCGATCACCGCTTGCGCGATGCCGACAACCTCTTTTTCCGCTATACGGAACACCGCGTGACGGCCAAGACCCCTATCGGTCAGTTGGGCTGGACCGGGGGCAGTTCGGCAGGCAGGAATTACGGCGGGGCCTGGACTCACTCCTTCCGTCCGAATCTCCTCCTCGATGTGCGCGGCGGATATGCCGGGCGGCCCGGCGTGGATTCCGGCCAGCAGAACCAGCACGAGGCTGGGATTGATCCGATGAAACAGATGGGATTCGGCGACATCGACAAGTATGGCGGCCTGCTCGTCCGGCTTGCCAACTGGACCAACGGCGGCAACAACGATTTTGGCCAGCGGGGCGCCGCCAACCGGGAAAATCCCAACTGGAGCGTCACACCGAACATCATCTGGCTGAAGGGCAACCACAACATCAAGGCGGGCTACTGGTACATCGAGGCCAGGCGCATCCAGCTCAACACGTTCCAGCGCTATTACTTCACCGACGAACAGACGCGCAACCCAGCGGTGGCTTCCGGGACAACCGGCCTGTCGCTGGCCTCGGCGCTGCTGGGTCTGCCCAACAATTTTGAGGCTCAGCTGCCGATTCTGCACGGCGGCCCGGTGCGGTTCAAATACGCGTCATGGGCGGCCTACGCGCAGGACGAATGGAAGTTGACTCCGACGGTGACCCTGACGATGGGGCTGCGCTATGACTACCTGACCCAGCCGAAGACGCTGGACGGCCGGCTCTGGAACGCGCTGGATCTCAAAAACCAGCGCTGGATCATCGGTGCCAAGACCATGCCGGCGCTCTGCAGCGTGGCGAAGCAGTCGCCCTGCATCCCTGACGCTTTTCAATCGGATGCTCATTTCAGCAACGTTGTGCTGGCAGGCAAGGAGTTCTTCGCTCCTCCCCCGGTGAAAGACAACTGGGGCCCGCGCATCGGCGTGGCCTGGGCCATGAACCCGCGAACCGTCGTGCGCGCCGGATACGGGCTTTACTGGGACGCCGTCCCAGCCCGAAGCCAGTATGCGCAGAACGACCTCGAGATGGCGGTCTGGCCCGATGCCACGGCCTTTGCCGGCACGGCCAACACCAACGCCAGCTTCGTCGGCGGCACGAACGCCGATATCATCCGGTTGCAGGCGCAGGGATTCGCGACCCCACTGCCGACCACCAATCCCTGGACACCCGCCAATGTCTACGGCGACGATCCGACCTACAAGGATGGCTACTCCCAGCAATGGCACCTTGAGTTTCAACGGGAGCTGGCGCCCAGCATGGTGGTGTCTGCTGCCTATGTCGGCAGCGCGAACGGCAGGCTGCCCTACGCGGGTTTTGCCAATACTGCCCGGCAGGCTTCGCCGAACGGTACGCCCAACGCCACGATCGACGCACTCAGGCCGATGCCTTGGATGGGAGCGAATCTCAACTACTCGACAAGCACCGGCTACTCCCGCTATAACTCCCTGCAGACCCGTTTCGAACGCCGCTTTTCGTCAGGCCTACAGTCTCTGGTTTCCTACACATGGAGCAAGTCCATTGACGTGAGCAGCGGCTATTTCAATGTCGAGAACGGCACGGGCGGGGGCTCGACCATCCAGAATTACTATGATCCCAGCACGGCGCGCGGCGTGTCGTCCTACGACGTCACGCATTTCCTCTCCTGGGCCAATGTCTACGAACCGCCCGTGGGGAAAGGGAAGAGGTGGTTCCACAGCGGTCTGGCCATGTGGATTCTTGGCAACTGGCAGATCAACTCCATCATGCAGGTGCGATCCGGAGCGCCCTACAATCTGCAGGTCTCAGGAGATCTTGCCAATCTCAGGGGATCCGCGCCCAACGCTCCCGGCACCTACCTCCGGCCCAACATCATCGCCGATCCGTTTGTGGCCGGATCGGTCGCGGCCAATCCGGACGCCAATTGCCAGAAGACCATCTCCCAGGGCGGGCGCGCCGCGGATGCCGTGTATACCTCTGCGAGTTGGTTCAATCCATGCGCCTTCGGGATGCCATCCGGAGCCTTCGGCAATCTCGGCCGCAACGCATTCCGGGGTCCGGCAGTCTTCCGGACGGATCTCTCCATGTTCAAGAGCTTCCCCGTGCGGGAAGGATTGAGTCTGCAACTCCGTGTGGAAGCGTTCAACGTGTTCAACGTCCAGGCCTACGATGTCCCGTCGAGCGTTACCGTCAACAGCAACGCGACCCAGATTGCCGCCAATGTGGGACGGGTGACCTCCCTGGCGCAGGGGGTCACACCGCGGCAGCTGCAGTTCGGGCTGAGGTTTACTTTCTGAGGGGGTGAAGTGTCTACCAAACCACGAGATACACGAAATCAATAGGGTGTTTTTTGTGTATTTCGTGGTTTGTCCGTCTACCGGGCAAAGCGGGCGACGAAACCGCCGCCTGAGCGCAAATCCACGTGAAGCACGTCGGTTCGTGACAGCACAAGGTGCTCCGTTCTGACGGCCGCCGCCTCCCCGGTATCCCGGATCAGCGTGGATGTATAGGAGCCGACGCCCAGGAATGAGAGGTCGATCACAAGGTTCCGTGCGTTCGGCCCGTTTGTGATTGCCAGGAACCAGGCATTCCCCTTCCGTCTGGCAAATGCTGCAACCTCGCCGATGTCCGAAACCGGCAGCACAACGGTTTCATCCCAGACGCTCGGGATGCTTTTCACCATGTCCGCCGCTGGATTTGCGAGGATGTTTGCCGGATGGGAGGCATACACCAGCAGCGGCGCGGTGAGAATGACGGCGTTGGCGATCTGGTGGGCCCAGGTGGTGTCTCCCAGTTTGCGGGTGAAGTGGGTGGGAGTGTAGTCGGCAAGTCCTGCCAGCATGCGCGTGAAAGGGAGCGTGACGTCGTGTCGCGCCCACGGAGGCTGGCCCTCCATGCCGCGTATGCCCTCCAATCCGAGTTCGTTGGGCCAGGTGCGTTCCTGGCCCGTCGGCTTGTTCGAGCCGTGGAAATCCACGATCAGCTTGTACTGTGCCGCCTCCCTCAGGATCATCTCATAGAGGTCCACTACTTCCTTGTTTTCGTGATCAAAGAAGTCGATTTTCGCCCCGGCAACCCCGGTCAGGCTGCACATCGCGAAGAACTCCCGCACGTTTTGCGAATTGCCGAGTTCGGCGCGGCTTTTCCAGAGAATGATTCTCACTCCGCGGTCGCGGGAGAAATCGACGAGCTCCTTCAGCTGGCTTTCGGGCCATTTTGACCAGAAACCCTCAAGCAGGTTGTATTCGAAGCCCAGTTCGCCTGCGAGTCTGGAGAACTCCTTCATGCCTTCAAAGGTGCGGTCGCCCCCGTCCAGGTAGGCCCAGACTGCCCGTCCGGGCTTGATCCAGCTCGTCTTGAGGCCATCGGGAAACAGCTTCGGATCCGGTGGGGAGGCGACATTGTGCACGATGTCGCAGTTGACCAGAGTATTCAGATCGGGACCGATCATGACGATCCGCCAGGGTGTGGTAATGGTTCCCATAACCGAGGCGGGTCGGGTCATGCGTTCCACATCCTGTTTGAACCGGAGCCTGAAGGGCCAGCACGCCGGCACCGAATGTCCCAGCCGCGCGACGAAGCTGCCATCACCGTCGGTCTGCAGCGCCATGCCGCTATATTGCACAAGCCCCCCTTCGGTGATGGCGGCGTAGCCAGCGTTGTCCGCCAGTCGGAAGGTGACGGGCGGCGCTGCCCAGTCTCCTGCTGGGACACTCGCGATGCCCTTCCTGACGTGAATCCCCTCGTAATGGCCTTCCGTGTCGTGATACCAGACGGTGCTCCCAGCCGGCAGGCGGAATGTCGTGGCCTCGTCGGGGATGCGCTTCCCCTCACCCGGAACGATATGGCGAAATGCAATGCCGTCGTTGCAGGCGCGGAGTTCGAGCGCGAATGTGGAGCGTGTCGCAATATGGGTCATGGCGATTTTCAGGCCGTTGCACTGATCCGTGGCTGTGGCGTGGGCGCCGTACCATGGGTAGGTCTCCTGCACCTGATACCGCTCGACTTTGCCGATTTGTACGCCCTCGCCGAGACTGGCGCCGTCCACGGTGATGCCGAGCGCCGATGTCTCGATGACGGGTTTGTCCCTGAATGCGACCGCATACTGAAGGCGGCCCTTTTCTCCCAGGGAAGCATGTAACTCTACCCGGCCATCCGGGCTGAAGACATCGACGGTCTGGGCTGCCGCCAGGGAGGAAGCTGCCGCCATCAGCAAACCGGTGAGAATTCGAATCTGCATCCTTTTTCTCCTTTGTCGGAGACTGGCCGGTTGGATCCGAAAACCGGCCCGAGGGATTGTTCTCATCAGTCCCGACCTCCGATGTTAGCGTTAACGACATTCTCGGACACCTCTGCAAAAGGTGTCAAGGCTTTTCCGGGTCATGCCGGTCCAGGATCCCCTACGGCATCAGGATTCTTTCGGATTTCCTTCCGTGGTGTATGATTAGCGCCGTGATACAGAAGCTGATTCGCAGCCCCGCCGGTCCGTACTTGCTGTTGTTGCTGACAGCGATGGCCACCCTGTTTTTCCGCCTGGGAACGCTTCCCTTTCTGGGAGCTGACGAACCCCGCTATGCCCGCATCGCCGAGGAGATGAACCAGGCGGGACGCTGGGTTACCCCGCTGCTGCAGGGCCACCCCTGGCTCGAGAAGCCGCCCCTGTATTACTGGCTGACCATCGTCTCCTACCGGCTTTCGGGGGTAAGCGAGGCGACAGCGAGGATCGGCTCCGCCATGTGCGCGGTACTGGCATGTGCCGCCATTATTTGGCTGGGGACCAGACTGTGGTCGCGGCGTGCCGGGCTTCTGGGCGGCTTGATCCTGATCAGCACCATAGGCTTCAGCGCCTTCGGCCGCAGTGCCAGTCCGGATATGCCGTTCACCGCCTGCTGCACCCTGGTATTCTCGCTCCTTGCCCTGGCGGCGGCACGGGACGCCCTGAAACCCTGGCAAGTCATTTGCGCCTATGTTTTCCTGGGCCTTGCGGTGCTTGCCAAAGGACCGGTGGCGCTCGTCCTGGCGGCAGGAATCCTGCTCGGTTTCTGGGTGTTGGATGAGCGGGGAGGATGCCTTGGCAGGATGCGGGCGGGGTGGGGAGCCCTGATCGCGGTGTTGGTCGCCTTCCCCTGGTTTTGGCTGTCCTTCAGAGAAAACGGTTACTCTTTCATTTCGATCTTTTTTATCAATCACCACCTGGCGCGCTACGTGACCGACCTTCATCATCACGAGCAGGCGTTTTACTATTTCCTCCCAATACTGCTGGGGCTCTTTTTCCCATGGACCGGCTGGCTGCCGGCCCTGCTGCGCTTTCCGCTGCGGTGGCCGGCAGCAACCTGGAGGACCTGGGATCGCGGCGCGGTCTTCCTTGCCTGCTGGACTCTCTTTCCCATTCTGTTTTTCTCGCTATCAACCTCAAAGCTTCCCGGTTATGTCCTGCCGTCCCTGCCGCCCCTGGCCCTGCTGCTGGGCCGCAGTTTGAGCGAGGCCATCGGGAAGCCGGAGGGCAACAGCGCGCTGAAAACCGCCCGCTGGGCATGCCTGGCGGCCTCGCTCGGCGTGGCGGTCGCACTCCCTATTGTCCTGCAGACCAGCTTCGGCACAGCGTACCAGACCGGCCTGGCCATGTCCGCGGCCGTACTGGTTCCTGCGATCGTGGCCTTCGATCTTGGCCGCCGCCTCCGCTATCGAGGCGCTTTCTGGGCCACAACCGTCCAGGGAGTGGTCCTGGTGCTGGCGACCACACAACTGGTCTTTCCCGCCCTGGCCGAATATCATTCGACTCGGGACATCGCAAGGCAGGCGCTGGCTGCAAGCTCTGGTGGAGAGCCGATCGCTACATACGGCTATTTTCATCAGACGCTCCATTACTACACCGGCTATCGGATCAGCGCGAACCTTGTGGACCTCCCTTCGCTGGCTGAGTACGCGCGGGCCCAATCCCGCCTTCTGGTGGTGACCGACGCCGATCGCATTCCTGAAATCGAGACACTACCCGGATTGTCGATCGCCTTGATAGGAAGGCAGGGCAATGTCCGCCTGCTGCGTATCACTCCCAGAGTACCCTAGCCCGGATGATTCATGAGGGAAGGATCACAAAACGTTTGCGGACACGGAAAAACACAGATGAACACGGACCGGATCCGTGTGCAGGACTTTTGCCGGCCCGCAGGGCGGCAAAAGCCTTGCCCGTGTTCTTCCGTGTCCTGAAAGCTTTCTGTTGATGGCCGTTACCGGCATTGCACGCCGTCGCGCACTCGTTTGCCTGGCTTTCCCATGAATAGTCCGGGTTAGGGGGCTGTTCCTTGACTCGGCACATACGGGATAGTAATCTGCGCTAGCATCAGTCGCGGGGAATCCTATGTTGAGGCTGTACAACACCATTACCGGGACCCAGGAGGCATTGGAACCTCTTGAACCGGGCGTGCTGCGCGTTTATACCTGCGGTCCGACGGTCTACGACTATGCGCACATCGGAAATTTCCGCACCTTCGTCTTCCAGGATTTTCTGATCCGGTACCTGCGCTACCGGAATTATAAGGTCATGCACGTCATGAACATTACGGACGTTGACGACAAGACGATCCGGAATGCGCACGCGCAGGGGATCAGCCTCAAGGATTACACCGCCAAATATACCGCGGCATTCCTCGACGACGCGAAAACCCTGAACATAGAACTGCCGGCGCTGTTGCCCCGCGCTACCGACCATATTCAGGAGATGGTCCAGCTGATCCGTCGTCTTGAAGAGAAAGGGTACACGTACCGCAAGGACGGGTCGGTGTACTTCAGCATCGCGCGCTTTGACCGCTACGGCAAGCTCAGCAAAAAGGACTTTACCGGCATCCTGGCGGCAGGTCGTGTCGACAGCGACGAGTACGAAAAGAAAGACGATGCCCGGGATTTCGTCCTCTGGAAAGCTCGCAAAGAGGGTGAGGACTACTGGGAAACCGAGCTGGGGCCGGGCCGTCCGGGCTGGCACATCGAGTGCTCCGCCATGAGCATGAAGTACCTCGGCCCCACCTTCGACATTCATTGCGGCGGCGTGGACCTGATCTTTCCCCATCACGAGAACGAGATCGCCCAGAGCGAGGCAGCTACCGGCAAACCGTTTGTACGCCACTGGCTGCATGCCGAGTTTCTGCTGGTCGAGGGCGAGAAGATGGCGAAATCCAAGGGGAATTACTTCACGCTGCGGGACCTGCTGGCTGCGGGTCACACTCCTGCTGCGATCCGTTACCTGCTGATGTCGGTCAATTACCGTCGCCAGCTTAATTTTACTACGGACGGACTGCATCAGGCCGCCGCCTCGGTCGGCCGGCTGGAAGATTTTCTGCTGCGCATGCGCGAGAAAGCGGGCGCCGGCGAGCCGTCAGCAGCTGTTACTGCCAGCGTCGGTGCCGCCCGCCAGGAGTTTGTCGATGCCCTCGACGACGATCTCAACACCTCTGCGGCGCTCAGGGTCCTGTTCGATTTTGTGCGTTCGGTATACCAGCTTGATGAGCAGGGGAGCCTCACCGGCGGGGACGCCCGCGCGGTTCTGAGTTTTTTTGAGGATGTGAACCGCGTGCTTGCGGTTTTGCGGACACAGCCCGAATTGCTGGATGCCGATATCATGAAACTCATTGAAGAGCGCCAGGCCGCGCGCCGGCGCCGGGACTTCGCCGCTGCGGATCGGATCCGCGACAACCTCCAAGCTCAGGGGATCCAGCTCGAAGACACCAAAGACGGCGTGCGCTGGAAGCGGAATCGCTGAAATATCCGGGCTTCTCCACAAACTACCCCAACATGGCCGCGCCGCATCTTCTGCATGGACGACTGGGGGAACGCATTGCCTGCCGTTATCTCATGAGACAGGGATTCGATATCCTCGCCCGGCGCTTCCGAGCGCGCCGCGGTGAATTGGATCTGGTCGCCCTGGAAGGCGACACGCTCGTCTTCGTCGAGGTCAGGAGCCGTTCCTCCCGCGAGTTCGGCGAGCCGTGGGAGTCCGTCGATTGGCAGAAACAGCAGAGCCTGCGGATGGCGGCGGATGAATTCATCGCCCGTTATGATCTCGGGCAATATGCCTTTCGATTCGACGTGGTCTCCGTGATCGCTCCGGGAACCCGGTCGCAGGAAGTCGCGCTCTATCGGAACGCCTTCTGAAGCAACCACGAAATACACAAAACACACGAAATCCAGAATGATCCGGTCCGGCGCCTGTTGCCGGCGTTGTTTCATGTGTTTCGTATATTTCGTGGTTCCCGCATCCCGTAACTTGCGCTTCCTCTACATGCGGACCTGATGATATAAAAGCCGGGGGAGGCAGGTATATTTTGCGCGCCTGACCTTTTCCAGATGCTCAGAAACAGCCTCGATCACAGGTCCTCCTATGAAAGATGACGCCTATTTGAAAGCCGCTACACCGTATCCGCTCGCCATAGCTTTTGCCCTCACCCTGCTTGCCGCAGGGATTACGGGCCTTGTTCTGACCCAGGATGCCTGTGCCGTCAAGCCTTCGAGTCCCGGGCAGGCTGCAGGTTCGGCGCCGATCGATCCGCAGCAATGCCAGGATGCGCAGGACATGACTTGGGCCGATTACTACCCCATCCCCGGCAAGGATTGGGCCGATCCGTCCCTGGTGCCGCAGCGCAAGTTGCGCATCGCACTTGTGGCGGTCGATTTTGACGATCAGCCATTCGTGATCACGCTGCCCAGGAAATCGGATCCGTTCGGCAATCCGCAGGTCGATCCTGTCACGCGCGTGGAAGTGCCGCAGTTTTACGCCGACTTTTACAACAAACCGAGCGCCGTCAATCACGGGCGCACCATCAACGGGTACTGGATGGAGCAATCGCGGGGTAGAATCGGCATCCCGCCGATGGACGCCTACGGCCCCTATCGAATGCCTAAAAAGCTGTTCCAATATGGCCTCAACGAGTATGGGCAAGGCGGTGGTTGTCCAAGCGGTTATACCTGTGATGGCCGGATGGAGGGCGATGTCGACGCGCTCTGGCGCCAGGCTACCGGAATGACGGCCACCGACATCAAGCAGAAATATGACATCATTTTCCGGCTTTACGCCGGGTACGATGAGACCAGCGTATGGCAGGAGTTCGGCGAAATGAAGTTTCAGTCACCGGAGACCATTCCCGCCGAGTGGGGTAATCCCGACGCTGCCAAGCCGAGGTGGGTAACTACCCGGTACGTTCCCTGGACATCCTGGCTGGCGGGGCAGATGCAGTGGGGGCTCTCTTCGATGCGCCAGGGCGAAAACTCCGGCACCATTACCCACGAAATCGCCCACTTCGCATTCAGCACGGGGGACAACAACAACAATCCGTATTCGCAGCCCTATCACCGCGTGGGTTCAGGAGTCTGGGACATCATGGATCGCGGCTCGTTCAACGGTCCGGGAGGGCCGCACATGCGCTGGGTTGTGCCGGCAAACCAGGGAGCATCGATGCCCGCGGGATTCATGCTGCGCGAGAGAATCCGCTTCCAGTTTGTGCGTCCTGAGGAGATCCTGAAGCTAAACCGGAACGGCCTGGCACAATCGGGATTAGCGGTCGCAACGGTCACCGCCAGGGGGGTGGAGCCAAGACCGGGCGAACTGGCCGGAATTGTCGTCACGCTCGACGGCGATGCTCCTAAGGACAAGATG
>Ga0316620_10000865_pt1 | contig 12550 bp, 15 predicted proteins | sample OWC_Aug_M1_C1_D5_FD_207651 | JGI IMG/M metagenome (GOLD analysis project Ga0316620, IMG submission 207651) | Wetland soil microbial communities from Old Woman Creek delta, Ohio, United States - OWC_Aug_M1_C1_D5_B | ecosystem: Environmental > Terrestrial > Soil > Wetlands | place: USA: Ohio... | reverse complement strand
ACCCGACGCCGAACCGCCCGGGCGGCACGTCAGGCGCCGCTGAAGCGATCGGCGAGGCCGTCGGCGAAGAGCGCGGGCGACCCGCCGGTATGCCAGAAGACCACCGTGCCGGAGAGCCTTCCCTCGCCGGCGGCGGCCAGCAGCCCGGCCAGCGCCTTTCCCGTGTAGACGGGATCGAGGACGAGGCCCTCGCTCGCCGCCGCCAGGCCCACGGCCTGCTGACACTCTTCGGTGACGACGCCGTAGCCGGATCCGGTGTGGTCGACGAGATGGAGCTCGCCCGCCGGCGCGGCGCGTCCCGCGAGGGCCGCCGCCTCGGCGGCGAGCTTCGGGACGCCCACGCGGTGGGGCACCGGAGGGCGCGCGACGTCCACGCCGAGAACGCGCACCCGCGCCGGGAGCCCGGCCAGGAGCCCGGCGTGGGTGCCACCGCTCCCGTCGGCCAGCACCACCCAGTCCGGCGGCTCGGCGAGCTGTGCCAGGAGCTCGTCCGCCGCCGCGACGAAGGCGAGGGCCCCGACCGGCGTCGCGCCGCCGATCGGCAGCGCGTAGGCCCGGGGCCCGAGCTCCCCGGCGAGCGCCCGGGTCCGCGCCTCGAGCACGCGCCAGTCGTGGCTTCCGGCGAAGTGGAGCGTGGCGCCGAAGAGGCGGTCGAGGAGCAGGTTCCCGCTCGGCCGCGCGGGCGGCTCGCCGGCCAGCACGAGATGGCAGGCCATCCCGAGCCGCGCCGCCGCGGCAGCGGTCACGCGCGCGAAGTTCGACTGGGCCCCGCCCGTCGCGACCAGGGTGTCGCAGCCCCGCGCCAGCGCGTCCGCCGCCAGCCACTCGAGCTTGCGCGCCTTGTTGCCACCGAAGCCGAGGCCGGAGAGGTCGTCGCGCTTCACCAGGAGCCGCAGGCCGAGGCGCTCGGAGAGACGCGGCGCCTCCTCGAGCGGAGTCGGCAGCGCCGCCAGGGCGAGGCGGCGGATCACGGGCTCGCGGTCTCCGTCGCCGCGTCGGAGTCTCCCGCTCCGGGGTCGTCGCCCTCGTCGTCGGGGCTCGCCTCCTCGTCCGCCGGCTGCTGTCCGCCCACGCTCAGGGTCTGACCGCCCGCCTGGAAGCTCAGGGGCGAGAGATCGGCGAGCCCGTCCGCGAGCTCGGCCGCGAGCTCGCTCGGCACGCGATCGCCCTGGGCCAGCACCGCACCGAGGAGCGCCTTCAGCACCTCGCCGCTCACGTCGGCCAGCGCGAGGCCCGGCCCCTTCTCGCCCGATCCGCCGAGGTCGCGGAGCTGGAGCTCCGGCAGCGCGAGATCCTGTCGCGTGTGCAGCGCGCTCTGGGAGAGGACGTCGAGCCGGACCCGCGCGTCGCGCACCTGGAGCGAGGCGAGCACGACGTGCGGGCCCGCCTCGCGCTCTCCCACGGCCCCCTCCGCCTCGCGACGGTGGAGCGCGTCGAGGAGCCCCTCGACGTTGCTGCTCCCGAGGGAGCGCTCGAGGTCGAGGGTCACTCCCTGGAGCACGGCGTGGGGAATCACCACGGGATCCCGCCGAAGCTCGTGTGCCTGGAGCGCCAGACCGACCCGCTTCACCGTCAGGAAGTAGGACGACTCGAAGCCCGGCGGGTTCGCCAGCCGGATTCCGTAGATCGCGGTGTCCTGGTCGAAGAGGCCGAGATTCACCTTGCGGATGCGGGCGCTGGTGCCGAGGCCTCGCCCGAGCTCGTGCTCGAGCGCGCCCTCCATCAGGAGATCCGGCACGTAGAAGGCCGCGGCCGCGAGGCTCACCAACGCGAGCAGGATCACCCCGGCCAGGACCTTCCCGCGCGGCATGGGCTCCTCCCCAGCGCCGGACCCCGATGACGGGCCGGCGCGCCGAGCCTAGCCTACCGCGCCGCCATGCCCCCCCGCGGTGCCGACACCCCGCCGCGCGCGGCCCCCCCCCGGGGTCGGGGCCGCCGCCGGTGGCTCCGCCCCCTGGCCCTGCTCGGGCTCGCGCTGGTCGCCGCGGACGCGCTCTACCTGGCGGCCATCTGGCCCGATTGGGATGCGCTCGCCCGCGGCCCGGCGCCGCGCTCGGCCTTCCTGCTCGCCTACGAGCGGGAGCGGACCGCCCACGGCTGGCCGCCGCCCCTGTGGCGCCCCGTGCCGCTGGCTGCGATTTCGCGTCACATGACGCGTGCGGTGATCGTAGCGGAGGACGCGCGCTTCTGGAGCCACGAGGGAGTCGACCTGGTCGCCTTGCGCGACGCGCTGGACGAGAACCTGGAGCGGGGGCGCCTGGCCTTTGGCGGGAGCACGATCTCGCAGCAGACGGTGAAGAATCTCTTCCTCACCCCCTCCCGCAGCCCGCTTCGCAAGTGGCACGAGCTCGTTCTCACCCTCGCGATGGAGCGCCATCTGTCCAAGCGGCGGATTCTCGAGCTGTATCTGAACGTGGCGGAGCTCGGCCTCGGGGTCTACGGGGTGGAGGCGGCGGCGCAGCGCTACTTCGGCACCTCCGCCGCCGAGCTGAGCCGCGAGCAAGCGGCCGAGCTCGCAGCGTCGCTGCCGAGCCCGAAGCGCAGCAATCCCGCGACGCGCACGCGGTTCTTCCAGGCCCGCACCCGCAAGATCCTGCGCATCCTGGAGCGCGTCGGCGACTCGTAGCGCGTTGTCGGATGGACGACTGCCGACGTGCGGCCGATCCGGTACGAGTCGTGCATCGCCTCTCGCAAACGGCACGGACGGGCCAGCGATGCACCCCGCTGCGAGGCGATCGGCCGCAGCGTTCATGGCCCGTCCATCTGGATCCGCCACCTTCGCAGTGGGCGAACGGCCCGAGACCGAGGGTGGGGATGGAGTATCCACAGCCGGCGTGCTGGCAGATCCAGCACGGCGCGAGCGAGGGCCTCCACCCATGCAGCTGCACGTGCTCTCCTTCGAAGGCCCCGACGGCTACGCCCGGGCCGGGGGCATCGCGAGCCGGATCGAGGGCCTGACCCGCGCGCTGGTGGGGCTCGGGCTGGACACCCACCTCTGGTTCGTCGGCGACCCGGAGCTCCCCGGCCACGAGGAGAGCCACGGGGTCGCGCTCCATCGCTGGTGCCAGTGGATCAGCCGCCATCACCCGGGGGGCGTCTACGACGGTGAAGAGGGCAAGCGGCTCGACTTCGCCTCCTCGCTGCCGCCCTTCCTGATGCGCGAAGCGCTGCGCCCGCACCTCGAGCGTGGGATGCACGCGGTGGTGCTGGCGGAGGAGTGGCACACGGTGGACGCGCTGCTCCACCTCGACTGGCTCCTGCGCGAGGCCGACCTGAGGCAGCAGGTGCGCATCCTGTGGAATGCCAACAACACCTTCGGCTTCGATCGCATCGACTGGCGCCGGCTGGAGCAGGCCGCGGTGATCACGACCGTGAGCCGCTACATGAAGCACCTGATGCAGCGCTGCGGCGTGGAGCCGCTGGTGATTCCGAACGGTCTCTCGACGGACGCCTTCCAGCCGCCCGAGCCCGGAGCGGTGGCGGAGTTCCGGCGGCGCTTCCACGACCGCACCACCGTGGCGAAGATGGCGCGCTTCGATCCCGACAAGCGCTGGCTGGTCGCGGTCGACATCGTGGGCGAGCTCAAGCAGAGCGGGCAGGCGCCGCTCCTGATCGCGCGCGGCGGCAGCGAGCCCCACGGCGAAGAGGTGCTCGGCGCCGCGCGCGCGGCGGGGCTGCGGGTGGTCGAGCGTCGGGCCGACGCCCCGGGCGTGCACGGCCTCCTCGGCGCCCTCGAGTCGGTGCGCGACGCCGACGTGGTGAAGCTCGAGACGCCGGTGGATCCGGAGGGCCGTCGCGTGCTCTTCCACGCCACGGACTGCGTCCTCGCCAACAGCGGCCACGAGCCCTTCGGTCTGGTCGGCCTCGAGACCATGGCGGCGGGCGGCGTGGCGTGCACCGGCCTCTCGGGCGAAGACTACGCGGAGCCCGGTCGCAACGCCCTGGTGATGCAGACCAGCGATCCGCGGGAGTTCGTCGGCCTCTTCCGCCGGCTGCGCGCCCAGCCCGGCGCCGAGCAGGCGATCCGCCGCGCGGGGCAGGAGACCGCTCGCCGCTACGCCTGGGAAGAGGTGATCGAGCACGACCTGATGCCGCGCCTCGAGCTGATGGAGGAGGCCTAGTAGCCCGGCGAGTCCCAGCCGAGCAGAGCTACCGCGATCGCGGCGGCCAGGGGATCAGTGCGGAGGTGCGTCGGACGTGCTCGGCGTAGCCGGGCCGGCGCGCCAGCATGCGGCGGTCGAGCATCGGCACGCTTGCCGCGACGAACATCACGCTGATGGCGAGGGGTCCGACCAGGCACCAGAGGGCCTTCGGATCGGCGGCGAGCCCGAAGAAGCCGAGTCCCCACCAGAAGGCGACCTCGCCGAAGTAGTTCGGATGGCGCGACCAGGCCCAGAGACCCTCCGCCATGATCTCGCCCGGCCGCGCGCGGCGACGGAAGCCGCGGAGCTGCTCGTCGGCCACCAGCTCGATCGCGATCGCGCCCGCCGTCACCAGCGCCGCCAGGCCGTCGAGCGGGCCCAGCGGGCGCGTCCCGGTGACCAGGGCCGGCCAGAGCGCGAGGCAGCCGAGATAGACCTGCAACGTGGGGAAGAGGTGGATCGCGGTCAGGCTGGCGACCCAGTAGTGGCCGCGCGTGCGCTCGCGGATCTCGACGTAACGCCAGTCCTCGTGCTGGAGTCCAGTCCAGCCCCGCGCCCAGTTGAGCGTGAGGCGCAGGCCCCAGGCGAAGACGAGCGCCAGCACCAGGAGCTTGCGCAGCTCCGGCACCGCCCGCGCCTGGGGCAGCGACACCAGGTAGAGCGCGATCGCCGGCGGGGCCACGCTCCAATAGGGGTCGTAGAAGCTCGAGTTCGCGAACGCGTAGCTGAAGGCGAAGATGGCCAGGGTGGCGGCCACGTCGGCCCCGAGCACGGCGCCGAGCGGGTGCACGCCCTCGAGCGCGATCACCGAGGCCAGCGCCACCACCAGCGCCACGGCGTAGGCGAGCGCCACCAGCCCGAAGGCCCGGGCGCGGCCGCGTGCGGTCGCCACCGCCGCCGGCGGCGCGCTCATGCGAAGCGCTCCCCGGCGAGCTGGCCGCCGTCGCACACGAACTCCGCACCCGTGCAGTACGAGGAGTCGTCGGAGGCCAGGAAGAGCGCGAGCCGCGCCACCTCGTCGGGCGTGCCGATGCGTCCGAGCGGGAGCGCCGCGTACCAGCCGCTGGTGTCCACCTGCTCGAACCCATCGCCACCCCGACCCATCGGCGTGTCGATGCCGCCGGGGCAGACCACGTTCACGCGGATGCCGACCCGCCCGAGCTCGAGGGCCGCCGTCTTCGTCATGCCGCGGATCGCGAACTTGGTGGAGACGTAGGCCACCAGGCCGAGCGCGCCCTCGAGTCCGGTGGTCGAGGAGACGTTCACGATGGAGCCGCGCCCCGCGGCGGCCATGGCCGGGATCACCGACTTCATGCCGAGGAAGCAGCCGACCTGGTTCACGTGGACCACGCGCAGGTAGTCCTCGAGCCGCGTCTGCGCCAGCGGCGACACGTGCAGGATACCGGCGTTGTTCACCAGCACGTCGATGCGGCCGAAGGTCTGCTGCGCAGTCGCGACGAAGCTGGCCCAGCTCTCCTCTCGCGACACGTCGTGGTGCTGGTAGACCGCGCAGTCGCCGAGAGCGCGCGCGACGTCCTTCCCGGCGTCGTCCAGCACGTCGCCGAGCACCAGCTTCGCGCCTTCGGCGGCGAAGAGGCGTGCCTCGGCCTCCCCCTGGCCGCGCGCGGCTCCGGTGATCAGGGCCACCTTCCCTTCGAGCCTCCTCATCGCGCGCCCTCCTCGACCGATCGGGAGTCGGGCTGGGAGTAGAACTGGCGGTACCAGCGGCGGAAGCGGGCGAAGTCCGCCTCGCCCTCCGCCAGCACCGGGCGCTCGCGGAAGATCTTGTTGGACCAGATCGGGATGTCGAGCTCGTAGTCGCGGACGTAGAACTCGAAGAAGCCCTGCACCAGCGCGGGATCGCAGCGCCGATGCGCGTAGTAGCGGTGCATGATGTGCACGCGCTCGGGGCCGACCGGCGTCATCGCGTTCACCGCCACCCCGTCCATCGCGCCCTGGAAGCGCGTGTAGAGGAATCCCGGCCCCGAGTTGTAGGAGTCGGCGTCGGTGATGTTGCCGGCGGTGGCCGCCTGGTCCTCGGCGCCGGTGTCGACGCCGATCTTGAGCCGGTAGTACGGCCCGTCGGGCTCCCAGTGGATCTCCTTGCACTTCCAGCCGTGGAGGGTCTGGAAGTGAGCGAAGTCCACGCCGTTCTCCATGATCTCCTGGGGATGGCTCTCGATGACCCAGTCCTTCTTGCGGTGCAGCACGTAGTCCGGGTCCGCCAGGACGTCCACCGCCTCGGGCATCCAGCTCGGGGCCTCGCCCGCGGCGTGGTGGTGGATCAGCACCATCCCGTTGCACTCGATGGTGGGCCAGCAGCCGAGACGCGCCTTCGGCGGGATCTTCTTGGCGTAGGGCACCTCCACGCACTCGCCGCTGCGGCCATCGAAGCGCCAGGCGTGGAAGGGACAGCGGAGGGTGTCGCCCTCCACCACGCCCCCGTGCCCGAGGTGGGCGCCCAGGTGGGGGCAGAAGGCGTCGAGGACGTGGGGGGTGCCGTCCTCGGCCCGGAACGCCACCAGGTCGCGCCCGAGGGTGTGGACGGGCCGCGTCTGGCCCGGCGCGAGCTCGTCGCCGTGGGCCACGGCGAACCAGCCGTTCGGGTACGGGGGGAGCGAGATGCGCGTCACGATGGGCCCTCCCTGCGGATGCCGGGAGTATACTAGAACGTGTTCTAATTTTGCGGGAAGAAGCGGAGGCCCCGGGCGGGGCGGGAGGGCCGGGGCGTGGGCGGGCTCGTGGAGGGGAAGGTGGTCCTGGTGACGGGCGCGGCGTCGGGGATCGGCCGGGCGGCGGCCCTCGCCTTCGCGCGGGAGGGGGCGCGGGTGGTGGCGAGCGACCTGGACGAGGCCGGTGGGGCTGCGGCGGCTGCGGCCATCGCCGCGGCCGGCGGCGAGGCCGTCTTCGTCCCCGCGGACCTGGCCGAGGAGCCGGCGGTGGAGGCCCTGGTGCGGCGGGCGATCGAGCGCTTCGGGCGCCTCGATTGCGCCCTCAACAACGCGGGCATCACGGGCGCGGTCGGGAACCTGGAGAGCCTCGAGCTCGCGGGCTTCGAGCGCACCCTGCGCAACAACCTGACCAGCGTCTTCCTGTGCATGAAGCACGAGCTCCGCACCATGCGCGCGCAGGGGAGCGGCGCCATCGTCAACACCGCGTCGGGCGCGGGCGTGATCGGAACGCCGGGCCTCGCGCCCTACTGCGCCTCGAAGCACGCGGTGCTCGGCCTCACCAAGACCGCCGCGCTCGAGAACGCGCGCAGCGGGGTGCGCGTGAACGCCGTCCTCCCCGGTGCGGTCGACACACCGATGCTGCGGCGCTTCATGGGCATCGGCTCCGAGGTGGAGCGGCTGATCCGCGCCGGCCAGCCGGGCGGCCGCCTCGGCGAGCCGGAGGAGATCGCGGAGGCGGCGGTGTGGCTCTGCTCGGACCGCGCGTCCTTCGTCTCCGGCGCCTCGCTGCTGGTGGACGGGGCGGCGGTGAGCCGCTGAGGAGCGTCCGATGCTGCTGAGCGATCGTGTGGCCTGCGTCTCCGGCGTCGGCCCCGGCCTCGGGCGGGAGATCGCGCTCCACCTGGCGCGCGAAGGAGCGGATCTGGTGCTGACGGCGCGGCGCCCCGATTGCCTCGCGAGCACCGCCCGTGAGGTGGAATCCCTCGGGCGTCGCGCACTGGCGCTGCCGGGTGACGTGACGCGCGCCGTCGACCGACACGCACTCGTGTTGAAGACGCGGGAGGCGTTCGGCCGCCTCGACGTGCTGGTGAACAACGCCTACCACCCGGGGACCTATCTCCCCTTCGAGCAGGACGACCTCGAGCACTGGCGCGCGCCCTTCGAGGTGAACGTGCTGGGCTCGCTCGGGCTCACCCAGGACCTGCTGCCGCTGCTGCGTGCCGCGGGCGCGGCCTCGGTGGTGATGGTGGGCTCGATGATCGTGCGCCGCCCGCTCCCCACCATGGGCGGCTACGCCGCCTCCAAGGCGGCGCTCCTGGCGGCGAGCCAGACCCTGGCCCGCGAGCTCGGGCCCGCCGGGATCCGCGTGAACTCGGTGCTCCCGGGCTACATCTGGGGACCCGCCCTGGAGGGCTACTTCGCGCAGCAGGCGCAGGCGCGCGGCGTCGCACCGCAGGTGGTCTACGACGAGGTGGCGCGCGAGATCGCCCTCGGTCGCATCCCGACCTCGGAGGAGGTGGCGCGCGCGGTCCTCTTCTTCGCCTCGGATCTCTCGGCCGCCGCCAGCGGAGCGAGCCTCGACGTGAACGGCGGCCACGTCCTGCCCTGAGGGTCGCGGTCGGTCGGAGCTCCGCGACGTCCGCGGCCCCCTGGTATGATGCGCCCCAGACGAGCCCGGGAGGTGTCATGGCCGACGCGAGCCCCGCCGACGGCCCCTACGAGATCCGGGGCCTGAACGGCCGCGAGGACGCGCTCCCCCTGGTGGTGCACGCCCGCGACGACCGCACGCCCGGCGCGCTCCGCGCCTGGATCCGCGAGCATCATGCCTGGCTGCTGGACCGCCTGATCGCCCACGGCGCCATCCTGTTTCGCGGCTTCGACGTGACCGACGCCCCGACCTTCGAGGGCGTGGCGCGCGCCATCGACGAGGAGCTCAAGAACGAGTATCTCGGGACCTCGCCGCGCAACGCATTGACGGATCACGTCTTCACCGCGAGCGAGCTCCCTGCGTTCTATCCGATCCCGCAGCACTGCGAGATGAGCTTCACGGCGCATCCGCCGCGCCACCTCTTCTTCTGCTGCCTGGCGGAGCCCGCCCGGGGGTCGGGCGAGACGCCCCTCGCCGACTTCCGCAAGGTGCTGCGCGAGCTCGACCCCGAGCGGGTGAAGCGGCTCGAGGAGAAGGGGCTGCGCATCGTGCGCAACTACAGCGGCCCCGAGGGCGGCGGACGGCTCGATCCCTGGCGGCTCAAGCGCTGGGACGAGATGTTCCTCACCACGGACCGCGCGGCCGTGGAGGCGCGCTGCCGTGCCGAGGGCTTCGAGCCGATCTGGACCGAGCGCGGGGGGCTGCGCCTGGTGAGCACCCAGCCCGTGATCCGCCACCATCCGGTGACGGGAGAGCCGGTCTGGTTCAACCACCTGACGACCTTCCACCTCTCGCAGGCCGCTGGCGAGTACGAGCACATCGCGCGGCTGCGGCCCACGCTTCGGCACCGGCTGTTGCTGCGGGTGGCCCGGCTCCTGGAGGCGCTCCAGCGGCGCAAGCCGCCCGAGGAGCGCGCGATGGACTGCACGCACCTGGACGGAAGCCCGATCCCCGACGCCGACGTGGCTGCGGTGCGGGACGCCGTGTGGCGCAATCTCGTGATCGTGCCGTGGCGCCGGGGCGACGTCGTCGCGATCGACAACTTCGCCGTCTCCCACGGACGGCTGCCGTATCGGGGTCCGCGCCAGGTCGCGGTCTGCTGGGCCTAGCCGGCGGCCGCGCGCGCGCCGAAGCGACACCAGGCGAGCGCCGCCTCCAGGCGGTCGTTGCCCCAGAAGAGCTCCTCGCCCACCAGGAAGCTCGGCGCGCCGAAGATGCCGAGGCCGGCGGCGCGCCCGGTCTGGGCGCGGAGCTTCTCCTTGGCCCGCGCCGTCGACGCCTCCTCCAGGAGGGCGCGGCCGGGCAGGCCGAGATCCTCGAGACAGGCGCGCACGAGCTCGGGATCGGCGATCTCGCGGTCCTCCGCGAAGTTCGCGCGGTAGATCGCCCGCACGAAGTCCGGGCACCAGGGCTCGCCCTCGAAGCGGCAGGCGACGCGCGCAGCCAGGAGCCCATTGCGCGGGAAGCTCGAGGGCCGGCGCCACGGGATCCGCTGCTCGGCGCAGATGCGCTCGAGGTCGCGCCACATGTAGCGGCCCTTGGCCGGCTGGAGGTTGAAGGGCGAGTCGTTCCAGCCCTGGGCCCGGAAGATCGGCCCCAGCAGGAAGGGCCGCCACACCAGCGCGACGCCGGCGGCACGCGCCAGCGGCTCGATCCGCAGCGCTGCGGGGTAGGAGTAGGTGCTCGCGAACTCGAAGAAGAACTCGAGCGTCATCGCGGCGAGCTTGGCACGGCGGGAGAGCGCGGGCCAGCGCGCACCGCGCTAGCGAGGCTCGAGGATCACCACCGGGATGTCGCGGTCGGTGCGTGCCTGGTAGTTCGCGAAGTCCGAGTACATCGCGACCAGCCGCGGCCAGAGCGCCGTCTTCTCCTCGGCGGTCGCGCGCCGCGCCCACATCGGTCGCTCGCGGCTGCCGAGCTGGACCTTCACGTGGGGATGCGCCTCCAGGTTGCCGAACCAGGCGGGGTGGTGGGAGAAGCCGCCCTTCGAGGCGACCACCACGAGGTTCTCGCCGTCCGCCAGGTAGAGCACGGGCGCCGTCCGGGGCTGGCCCGAGCGCCGACCGACGGTGGTGAGGAGGAGCACCGGCGCGCCGCCCAGAAAGCGGCCCCCGATCCGGCCGCCGGACGCCCGGTAGGCCAGGATGTTCAGCCACGACATCACCCGGATCACGACGTTTCCGACACGCTCTTGCGTCGGCGTGTAGGGCTTCAGCGCGGGCATGCCGGCCCCTCCCTCGACGGACGTGGAATCAGAAGCTGCCCTCCGAGAAGCGGCGGGCGACGTAGAGCCCGACGCCGCTCCCGAGCGTGCTCAGCAGGAAGGCGGCGAAGAAGCCGAGCGGCTGCCCGAGCCGCCAGCCCACGGCACCGCCCGCGGTGACCCCGACGAATCCGAGAAGCTTGTCCATCCGGCCCTCCCGATCCCGTCTCCACGGGATCGGCGGAGCGCCGCTCCGGATTGACCCGCCCCGGGCTCAGGCCCGCGGCTCCATCAGCTCGATCCGGTTGCCGAACGGGTCGAGCACGTAGGCGCGCTGCCAGCCTTCCAGGGTCTCGTCCTCCACCACCGACACGCCGTAGCGCCGCAGCCGCCGGATCAGCTCCGGCAGGTCCTCCACCCGGAGGGCGGGATGCGCCTTGCGGGCGGGACGGAAGTCGGCCTCGACGCCGAGGTGGAGCTTCACGCCGTCGCGCTCGAACCACGCGCCGCCGCGCTGGGCCAGATCCGCGGGCTTGGGCACCTCGTCCAGGCCGAGCAGATCGCCGTAGAAGGCGCGCGCACGGGCCTCGCCCCCCGCCGGCATCGCGAGCTGCACATGCTCGATCGCTCGGATCCGCACCGTGGCCACACCCCGGGCTCGAGACGGCGCTAGCATCGCACGGCGCGGACCGGACCGCCCGGGCCCCGCGCCGCCCCGCCCGGGGCAGGAGCCCGTTTTGCCTAGCCGGCGGCCTCCTGCACCGTGGCCTCGCAGCGCACGGGGAAGCTCACCGAGCTCGCGATGAAGCAGTCGGCGTGGGCGCGCTCGTGCAGCCGGCGAGCCAGCGCGAGGTCGCTCCCGGCGGCGACCGACACCACCGGGTGGAGGACGACCTCGGTGAAGCGTCCGCCGCCGCCCTCCAGCCACAAGGTCCCGCGGGCGCGGTCCTCGTAGCCGAGCACCAGCAGACCGGCGCGCGCGGCCTCCGCCAGGTAGCTGAGCATGTGGCAGGTGGAGAGTGCGACCACCAGCAGATCCTCCGGGTTGTGGAGCGCCGCGTCGCCCCGGAAGAGCGGATCCGCCGAGCCCCGCAGCGGCGGCTTGCCGGCGATCTCCACCCGGTACTCGCGGGAGTAGGCGGCGTAGGAGCGGGTCCCGCCGGACGCCGCGCCGCTCCAGACCACCCGCGCTTCGTAGACGTGGGAACGCGCCACCGGGCCTCCTCAGGACCGCCGTCTCCAGCGGCCCGGCTCCACCTCCTCCACTCGCCCGGCGGCGGCGAGGCGCTCCAGGTGCTGGCCCATGCTGCGGCGCTCCACCGGCTCCGCCCAGGGGATCTCGTCCTGGGGGCGATACACGAATCGGTGTGCGGCGATCTGATCCAGGCTGCGCGGCTCGCCCAGGAACTCGAGCAGCCGCCGCTCCCGCTCCCCGATCACCGCCTCGAAGCGGTCGAGGCGCGCCAGGAAGGCCTCGCGCCCGTCGAGCACGCCCACGTGGTGGTAGGTGGCGTAGTGACGCGCACGGAGGCCCCGCGCCAGCCGGAGGGTCCTCTCGAAGTCCTCGAGGTCGCTCCAGGCGTCGCCGTAGTAGGGGCCGAAGCTCGTGAGGTCGACGTCGCCGAGGTAGAGCACGTCGTCCGGCTCCAGGTGGAAGAAGCTGTGGCCGCGGGTGTGGCCGGGCGCGTGGAGGACGCGCACGCGCACGCCGCCGCCGAGATCGAAGACGTCGCCGTCGCGGAAGGGCACGGCGTCGGCTCGCGGCTGGTAGTGGAACCGCTCGAGCACCAGCTTGCGCATCGCGCCGTCGAGAGCGCCGGGATAGCCGTAGATCGCCATCAGACCGTCGAGCGAGCGGATGCCGGGGAGGTCGAGCTCGTGGAGG
>Ga0316620_10000863_pt1 | contig 12560 bp, 9 predicted proteins | sample OWC_Aug_M1_C1_D5_FD_207651 | JGI IMG/M metagenome (GOLD analysis project Ga0316620, IMG submission 207651) | Wetland soil microbial communities from Old Woman Creek delta, Ohio, United States - OWC_Aug_M1_C1_D5_B | ecosystem: Environmental > Terrestrial > Soil > Wetlands | place: USA: Ohio... | reverse complement strand
CGCTGTTCCAGGTCATTGACGGTCTGCGCTATGCCTTCCCCCGTGCCGCGGCGCGGCTGGAGAGGCGGCTGCCGCGGCTGGTCGCCCTGCACGAGCGCGTGGCGGCGCGGCCGCGGCTCAAGGCCTATCTCGCGTCCGACCGTCGCATTCCGTTCAATCAGCAGGGCATATTCCGGCATTACCGCGAGCTCGACATCTGAAGCGCGCTGCCTATTTTTCGTCCATCACCACATCGACGCCGGTTTCGCCGGCGGCAAGCCGTCGGGCATGGAAGCGGATCAGCGGATCGTCGGGGAACCGATCGGCAGCAGCGGCGAAGGCCGCCGCCGCGGCCGGATCGTTCGCTGCGAGCAGGCGATAGGCGGCGAGGTAGGTCTGCACCGCCGGCGACTGCTGCTCCGCTGCAGTCAGCGGCTCATAGACCGGTATCGCGTCCTGCTTGCCCTTGAGCCGAAGATTGCCGACCGGCCGGCCGTGGAAATCCGGGCAGGCGGCGACGGTGGCGCCGCTCGCGCAGACCCGCGTGCCGAGATGGCGGTTGACGCTTTCCAAACGCGAGGCGGTGTTTATCGCATCGCCCAGCGGCCGGTAGTCGAACACCGTGCTGCCGCCCACGTTGCCGACGATGACGCTGCCGGAATTGACCCCGATCCGGGTGGCGCCGAGCGGAATGCCGGCGGCGATCTTGGCCTGGCGGAAGCCCCTGGCGAAGTCATCCATGGCCATGGCGCAGGCGATGCCGCGGGCGGCGTGATCGGGCTGGGTTACCGGCGCCGAGAACATGATCGCCACCGCATCGCCGACGATCTTGTCGAGCGTACCGTCGTGGCGGAAGGCGATAGCCATCATCTGTTCCAGATATTCGTTCAGCAACCCGATGATCGCGGTGGGGTCGGAACGTTCGACCAGGCCGGTGAAGCCGGCCAGATCGGTCAGCACGAAGGTGCATTCGCGCCGTTCGCCGCCGAGCCGCAGCTGTTCCGGATGTTTGATCAGATGCTCCACCAGATTGCGCGAGACATAGCTGGAAAAGGCCTGGCGGATCCAGCGATGCTCCCGCTCGGTGCGCCGGTAGCGGCTGACGGAGGCGGTGAAATAGATCGCCACCAACGCGACCGAAGGATAAAGCGGTTCGAACAACAGATTGGCCGCACTGAAGGCATAGAGGGCAGCAAGGCAAGCAGCCGCCACCATGGCAAGGCCGGCGACCGCGGCCCAAATGGCGCCGAGGCGGGGGATCAGCAGCAGCAGCATGGCGCCGCCGAGCAGCAGCAGCAGCAGCTCGGTCCCGCGGGCCCAATCGGGGCGCACCAGATAGCTGTTCGTCAGCACCTGCTCGACCAGCTGGGCATGGATCTCGACGCCCGGAATGATCTGGCCGAGCGGGCTGAAGCGGAGATCCTGCAAGCCCTTGGCGGAGGTGCCGATGAACAGGATGGCGCCGGCGATCTTGTCCTTCGGCACGCTGCCATCCAGCACCTGCCAGGCCGGGATGTACCGGGCCGGATCGGGGGGGGCGAAATGCAGCCAGACCCGGGCCTTGGCGTCAGTCGTCACATTGGACCGGCCGACGCGAATCGCCTCGACGCCAGCGGGCGATGTCTTGATTATCGTCGCGGTCGAACCCGCTGCGACCCGCAGCGCTTCGGCGGCAAGCGACGGATAAAGCGTGTTGCCGTAGCGGAACACCAGCGACACATTGCGGATCACGCCATCGCCATCGGCGATGAAACTGAGGGCGCCTTCGCCCGCCGCCTTGGCCTGGATCTCGGGCAGATTGCCGATGGCGCCATGAAACGTCGGCAGAAAGGGCTTCGGGTCGGCTGGTCCGAAAGCGATGGCGGCTTTGACCGGCGGAGCTGTCGCCGAAGGCTCGTCAGTCAGGATGAAGCCGGTGACCACGCGACCGCCACCGATGGCGTCGGCAAATACCTGATCGTGATCCGGCAGGCTTTTCGCCAGGTCGCGGAACTTTGTGCCCTCGAGCCACTGCTCGACCACACGAGCCGGCGATGTGCGGTCGGCTTCGGCGAAAACGATGTCGAAGGCGATTGCCGCCGCCCCGTCGTGGCGCAGCGCCTCGACCAGTTGTGCGAGCTTGGTGCGCGGCCAGGGCCATTGCCCGAACTTGGCCAGGCTGGCCTCGTCGATATCGATGATCCGCACCGGCACCGGCTGATAGACCCGCGGTTGCCAGCGCTGCAAGGCATCGAAGGCCGCATTCCGCAGGGCAATGCGAAGCGGCGGCTCGTACAGCTGTGCCGCCAAGGCCAGCACCAGCACCAGTAGCGACAGCCCATGCGGTGCCGCCCGCCGCCATAATTTTTGTCGCAATGCTGCGAACTGCACCCGTGTCCCCCACTGCAGCCGGCGTCATCATTGGTCGGCACGCCGGATTATACAACCGGATCCTCGGCCGCCGGGGCTTCCGCACCGGTCACCAGGCTGAACTCGGGACTGGTCTAATTTATTGGAATAATGCAAGAATCGGGAAAGCTAAAGCGTCGTTAGCGTATCTGAGGGCTTATTGTCTGTCGGGCACGGCCAAACCGGATAGTGGAGCACTTTGATGTTCAACCCAACGCAGTTGGTGATCGACGCTTTTGTCGAGGAATTGAAGGCCGGCTATCGGCGGATCTACGGCATCCTGGAACCGGAATTTCCCAATGTCATCGCTTTCAGCGGCCGCATCGCCCTTGAAAGCATCGCCAACAGCGACGCGCCCTATCACGACGTCAACCATACGATCATGGTGACCCTGGTCGGCCAGGAGATCCTCAAGGGCAAGCACCTGAGCGAGGGCGGCGTATCGCCTTCAGATTGGCTGCATTTCGTCATCTCGCTGCTGTGCCACGACATCGGCTATGTCCGCGGCGTCTGCCGCGGCGACCGCGACGGGCGCTACGTCACCGGGCCGGAGGGCGATACCGTCACCCTGCCGCGCGGCGCCACCGACGCCTCGCTCACCCCCTACCACATCAATCGCTCGAAGATTTTCGTCCGCGAGCGGTTCGGCAAGGTCAAGCTGATCGATGCCGATGTCATAGAGGCCAACATCGAATATACCCGCTTTCCGGTACCGGATGACGGCGCCCATGGCCAGACCGGCGACTATCCCGGCTTGCTGCGGGCCTCCGATCTGATCGGGCAACTGGCCGATATCGGCTACACCCGGAAAGTGGCGGGATTGTTCGCCGAATTCGAGGAGAACGGCACCAACGCCAAACTCGGCTACAAGACCTCGGCTGATCTGCGCAGCGCCTACCCGTCGTTCTTCTGGGACGTCGTCAGCCCGTTCATCAAGGAGGGCCTGCGCTACCTGCGGGTGACGCAGGAGGGCAAGCATTGGATTGCCAGCCTCTATGCCCACGTCTTTGCCGAGGAGCATCATATCCTGTCACTCGGGCCCGATCACTGAATGATTGGCCGGAGGCGCGATCCGGTGATGGGCGCAGGCGCGACGTTCAGGTTTTCCCTATAGCATAGTGGCGGCAACGACACCCCGGGAGGAGGCCCATGTACCGTTCGGTCATGGTAATCGACGACTTTTACGACAATCCGCTGGAAGTACGGCAGGCGGCGCTGCGCCTCGACTACCCAGTGCCGGCCAAGCCGAACAATTTCCCCGGCCGCAACTCGGTGCAGACCGTGCTGATGCCGAATGCCGACCAGCTGTTCTCGCAGATCATCGGCGAGCCGGTGGTGGGGGCCAAGAACTACGCCCATGGTCGCTGCCGCATCGCCCTCGCCAACGACGTTGGGGCTTATTACGTGCACATCGATCCCGGCATCATGTGGTCGGGAGTGCTCTGTCTGACGCTGCCGGAGCATTGCCGCAGCGGCACCGCCTTTTTCCGGCATCGCAAGTATGGCACCGACGGCGCGCCGATCCGGCCCGAGGAACTCGCCATATACGGGGCAAAAAGTGGCGCCGAAGTGCTCGACAAGACGATTGAACATGGCGCTTCCAAGGACATGAGCCAGTGGGAGGTCACGATGACCGTCCCGCTCCGCTTCAACCGTTTGATCCTGTTCCGGTCCTGGATGTGGCATACCGCTGGCGAATCGTTTGGCGACAGCTTGGCCAATGGGCGCCTGGTGCAATTGTTCTTTTTTGCTGGCGCGGCTGCCCAAGTCTCCCGCTGACAGCGCCATATTTTTGATCATTTCTTTGGCGATAGCCTATTTTCTAGGCAGTGCTCCGCAGGCTTGACGCCGCGCCGAGGTTCGCGGCGACTCGTGGGCAAGCCTTTGAATTTGCACCCGGATGCTCACGCTGCCGGGGCTGCCGCCGGCTGGCATGGAATTTGTACTTCGTGCTGCAGTGCGGCGAGCGGGTGGACCGGGACCTCTCCTGGAAGCAACTGGATGGTGCGTTTGCTGTGGTCTTGCGCCACGGCGACTTGGTTGCCCAGCCGTCGTTCAAAAAGCGCGTGCAGATCGGGTCGGAGGTCCCAATGACAAAATTCAAACAGCTACGCTTACAACTGCCAATCATGGCCGCCGCACTGCCGATACTGTTGCTGGCGCAGGCGGCCCTTGCGGCCGACGCGCCGCCGCCGCCGAAGCTCGACAGTGGCGACACGGCCTGGATGCTCACGTCCACCGCGCTGGTCCTGATGATGACCATTCCGGGGTTGGCGCTGTTCTACGGCGGCATGGTGCGCAAGATGAACGTGCTGGCGACGGTAATGCAGAGTTTCGCCGTCACCTGTCTGGTCACTGTGCTGTGGATGATCATCGGCTACAGCCTCGCCTTCACCGCGGGCGGCAGCTTCATCGGCGGCTTCAGCCGGCTCTTCCTCGCCGGCATGGGCGTGGACGCGATCAGCGATCTGGCCAAGACGATTCCGGAATCGGTCTATATGACCTTCCAGATGACCTTCGCCATCATCACGCCGGCGCTGATTGCCGGCGCCTTTGCCGACCGGATGAAGTTCTCGGCCCTGCTCTGGTTCATGGGCCTGTGGCTGGTCTTCGTCTATGCGCCGATCGCGCATATGGTCTGGGGCCCGGGCGGCTTCGCCGGCGGGCTTGGCGTGCTCGATTTCGCCGGCGGCACGGTGGTGCATATCAACGCCGGCATCGCCGGTCTGATGTGCGCCCTGGTGATGGGCAAGCGCCGCGGCTACGGCAGGGTGCCGTTCCCGCCGCACAACCTGGTCTACAGCCTGATCGGCGCCTCGCTGCTCTGGGTCGGCTGGTTCGGCTTCAATGCCGGTTCGGCGGTCACCGCCGGTGCCGGCGCCGGCATGGCCATGGCGGTGACGCAGATCGCTACCGCTGCTGCCGCGCTCGCCTGGATGTTCGCCGAATGGGCGGTGAAGGGCAAACCGTCGGTGCTCGGCATCATCTCCGGCGCGGTCGCCGGCCTGGTGGCGATCACCCCGGCGTCGGGCTTCGTGCTGCCGACCGGAGCGCTGGTGATCGGGATCGCGGCGGGCGTGCTCTGCTTCTTCGCCGCGACCTCGCTGAAGAACGCCATCGGCTACGACGACTCCCTCGATGCTTTCGGCGTGCATGGCATCGGCGGGATCATCGGCGCGGTGCTGACCGGTGTTTTCGCCACCATGGCGGTGACCGGAGCCAAGGATCCGGTCGGACTGATCGACGGCAATCCGCAGCAGATCGTGACCCAGATCTACGGTGTGCTGATCACCGTCGTCTATTGCGGGATCGTCAGCCTGATCATCCTGAAGATCATCGATGCGACGATCGGCCTGCGGGTCGAGGAATCGGTCGAACGCGACGGGCTCGACCTTGCCCTGCACGGCGAGACGGTACAGTAGTTCGCGTCGTTATTCTGGTGGGAAGGGGGCCGCAGCGCCCCCTTTTCATTTGGAGCAATCGGTAGCGGCCGTCAGAAGTAAAGCTGCGCGCGCAGCTGCAGCTGAGTTTCACCGACTTGCGGATCCAGGCCGACCGTGGCTCGCTGGGCCCGCGTGCTATCCACCCGCAAGGCTTCGCCCGACAACCGCAGCCATTGCAGCGGGCTCCAGTTCACCGCAAGGGTGAGGGCACGGCCATGCTCGCTCAGGGCTGGATTGGGATGCACGTGGGTGCTGAAGAAATCAATGCGGGCGGCAGGGTGCCAATCGCCGAGTTCCCAGCCGACCAGCAGAAAAGCCGATTGGAAGTGGGTGATGCTGTCGACGGTCGGCGTCGGCTTGATTTCGGTTTCGCCGTTCATTGCCTGGCCGATGAAAACGAAATCGTCGAAGCGGGTCTGCAGGCCAAGGCTGGTAAAATCGGTCCGCCAGGCGAATTCGCCCTGTTCGAAGGCGGCCGGATTGGCCCGGTTGTCGTATTGCAGCAGCGATATCTGCCCCAACCCGGTTTCGCGCCAGGACAGGCCGCCGTACCAACCCGGCGTGTTCTCGATTGCGGTGAAGGGATCGCCAAACTGTGGAATCGGCCGGTGCTGCCTGATCGCGCCGGCGTCGGGCAGCCGCAGTTTGCCGAACAGACCGGTGGGCTGATCGCCGAAACTCCAACCGCGGTCCGCCAGCATGGTTCCAGCAAACTGGTTCCAGCCGTAGATTGCGGCGACGGCTTCGATCGCGCCGTCATCGAAGCGCCATTCGGCCTTCGCCTCGCCGCCGATGGTGCGCAGTTCCTCGCCGACCCAGGTATTGATCGCCGAAGGCGTAGGTGTCCATGAACTGGCCCAGCCGATGCCGTCATTCTCCAGTGAGACCGGTGGGAAGAAGGCGCCGAGTTTGAACGACAATCGCAATGGCGTGGTCGAAACCGGCCGATAGCGCGCATAGGCATCGAGCAGATCGACCGCGCGATCGAGATCCGGTGCCACGCGCAAGGTGGCGATCGTGGTGAAATCCTCGGTCAGTTGCGCCGTCGCTTCGGCAATGCCCTGAAAGAATTTCGCGTCCGGGCTGCGATGCCCGGCACCGCCGAAACTGATCTTGCCCAAGCCGCCGTCGGTCCATGATTGCTGGTTTCCGGGCCTGAGCAGCTTGAAATCGCCAAAGCCTTCGAGGCTGAACTCCTGCGCCTGGGCGGCGACGGTTGCACCGAACGCCGCGACTGCGGCGAGGGCGGCGCCGGCGCGCATCATGCCGCATCGCCGATGCGCAGACGTCCGGCCGCCAGCGGCAGGCTGACGACGACTTTGGTGCCATGGCCGAGGCGGCTCGTGATGGTTAGCGTGCCGCCATGCAGTTCGACGACCGATTTGGCGAATGGTAGGCCCAGCCCGGCACCGGGGTATTTGCCGTTGAAGGCGGAACTGACGCGATAGAACGGCTGCACCACCAACGCGATATCTTCCGTACGGATGCCGATACCGGTGTCGCTGATGGTGACACGGTGCCAATGGTCGTCGGTCTCGCTTGAAATCGTTATCCGGCCGCCGGCGGGAGTGAACTTGATCGCATTGCCGATGAGGTTGATGAAGACCTGCTTCAGCTTTACCGGATCGCCATTCAGCAGCGGCGAAACCACGGCATCCGCCGCCCGCTCGAGTCTGATGTCGCCGGTCTGCGCCAGGGGGCGCAACATATCGATACTGGCGGCGAGCAGCGGTCCCGGTTCGATCGGTTCGCAATTGATCGACATGTTGCCGGCTTCGATCCTGGCCACATCCAGCATTTCCTCGACCAGCGCCAGCAGATGCTTGCCGCTGTCGTCGATATGCTGGGCATACTCCCGATAGCTCGGATTGCCGATCGGTCCCAGCATCTGGCCGTGGATCATCTGGCCGAAGCCGATGATGGCGTTTAGCGGCGTGCGCAACTCATGGCTCATATTGGCCAGGAACTGCGATTTGGCGTGATTGGCCCGTTGCGCCTGGTCGCGCGCCAGCTCGAGCGCCGCCGCCGAGGCGACCAGTTCGCTCTCACGCTCGCCGATCGCCCTCACCATGCTGCTCAGCGCGACCGCAAGCTGACCGAGTTCGTCGCGTTGCGGCAACGCCTTGGGCGGCGTGTAGTCGCCGGCTGCGATCCGGTGCGCGGTGGCGGCCAGCGCTTCCACCGGGCGCGAGACGCCGCGGGCGATCAGCATGGCGCCGGCAAGACCGAGCAGCAGCCCGGCGCCCAGCACCACCAGCATGGTCCAGAGGAGCGACCAATATTGCCGCAGCGCGTCGTCCAGCAGATAGTCGAACACGGCCACCACCGGCGGACTGTGCTCGGCGGTCCGCAGCCGCGCTGACAAGGTCAGGAATTCGCGACCGTCCTCGACGATGGTCGATGGATCCTCGGCCTGCGGCCGCTCCAGCGCCGACAGGTGGATCGTGGGCCCATGGCCGGCGCTGTGCGCGACCACCGTCCAGCCGCCGCCCGCAATCTGTGTCAGCAGTGCGATCGATTTCGGCAAGGCCGAAAGCCGTCGCAGATTTTCCAGCAGCGCATCATCGACCGGCACGCCGGCGCCGATGAACGCGATGGGCGTTGGCGCCTTCACCGGCACCACCACCATCCAATAGATGACGTTGTCCAACGCGACCAGCGCCGTGCCCCGGTCCTTGACGGCGGCCTCTTCCAAAAGGCCGGAGAACGGGAAACCGCTGCCACGGTAGTCCGGTCGCTGCGTGTCGTCGGTTACCGCGCCGTCAAGTCCGATCAGCAGCATGCGGGTCGCGCCGACCCGACGGCCGTGGTTGCGCAAGGCCGACAGGGCCGTCTCGTGATCATGTTGCGCGATCGCCTGGCGCAACGCGAAATCGAGCGCCAGCACCTGGACTTCCTGGGTCACCCGCAGCGATAGCGCGTCCAGTTGCTGCACGAAGACGTCGGCGGCGGCGGCCAACTGCTTCTTGCCCTGCTCGACCAGCAGATGACGGGTGAAGCCGTAGACGGCGAGCGCGGTGAGCGCCTGCACGATCAGCAGTGCCGCGACCAGGAAGAGGATCAGGCGGTTGCGAAACTTCATCGGCCGCGTCAGTAGGCGTGGCCGTGATCGTGGCGGCGGTTCCACTCGGACAACAGGGCGACGGTGAACGGCAATTCGGTCGGCGCGGCGGTGATCTCGACCGACTGCGTCGGTGCCTTGCTGCCGGGTCTCAAGCGCGGATGCCACAGGCTGGCGGTATAGGTGCCGGTAGGGAGATCGGCGATGGTGCCGCGCCCGTCAGTGCCGGTCAGGGTGTGCCATGGCGTATCCGCGACATAGACATACGCCACCATATGATCGTGGATATTGCAGCCGATCGCCGCCACGCCGGCCTTGTCAAAACCGATCGGCGGCGACTGATCGCCCACATTGATGACGTATTGAAATTGCTTGATCGGCGAAAAGGAATAAACGTGGTGCCGCGTTATGTCGCTGTTGCGGAAAACCACCTGGTCGCCGATGCGGATGAGGGTCACCAGCGGCAGGAAAGTTTCGTCGCGCTGGTCGATGATCTGCTGGGCGGGCGCGACCGGCGCCGGGGCCCGGCCTGATCCACCGCTCGCCGCGCTGGCCGTCAGGCTGACCACGGCATTTGCCACCGGCCGGCCGGCCGTATCCACGACTTGAACCGCCAGGCTGGCGGCACAGGCTGTTGCAGACGCGGCGAATGCCGCGGCGACGGCGAACAAAACGAACATAGGCGACATGGCGGGACCTTAACGGGTCATGGTTAATGATCCGTTGCGCGCCTTGCATCAGGGGATCGGCGCCGCCGCCCTCCCATATTGACCGCGGTCGGTGCCGCCCCCACACTTAATCCTATGAGCACCAACCTGCATGCTGCCGTGCCGGCCCGTCCGGCGGGGCACGACAAAAATGGCCGCCCGGCGCTGTCCGTGGTGCTGCCTATGTATAATGAAACGCGTAATCTAGAGAGATTGTTCCCCAGATTGTCGATAGTCCTGGAAGGCATCGGTCTCAGCTACGAGGTGATCTGCATCGACGATGGTAGCCGGGACAGCACCTTGGAACGGCTGATCGCCGAACATCGGCACGATCCGCATGTCAAGGTCCTGGCCTTGTCACGCAACTTCGGCAAGGAAGTGGCCCTGACCGCCGGCATCAGCCATGCCCGCGGCGATGCAGTGGTGACGATGGATGCCGATCTGCAGCATCCCCCCGAGGTAATCGCTGAAATGGTGGCGAAATGGCGCGAGGGCTTCGAGGTGGCCTATGCGGTGCGTCGTTCGCGCGACACCGACAGCCTGCGACATCGGCTCGGCGCATCAGTATTTTATTGGCTGTTTCGGCATCTGTCGGAAACCCACCTGCCGAGCGGCGCCGGCGACTTCCGCCTGATGGACCGCAAGGTGGTGGACGCCCTGAACCGGCTGCCGGAGCGGGCGCGGTTCATGAAAGGCCTGTTCGCCTGGGTCGGCTTCACACAGGCGCCGGTGCCGTTCGATCCGGCGGCGCGCGAAGACGGCAGGTCGCGCTGGACTTTACGCCGGCTCTGGCGCTTTGCGCTCGACGGGGTCACCTCGTTCAGCACGCTGCCGCTTCGGATCTGGACCTTCGTCGGCATGGCCATTGCCGTGCCATCGCTCTGTTACGGCGCTTATCTGGTGCTGGATACGCTGATCGAGGGCATCGACGTGCCGGGCTATGCGTCGGTGATGGTGGCGGTGCTGTTCCTTGGCGGCGTGCAGTTGCTGACTCTCGGCATCATCGGCGAATATATCGGCCGCATCTTTAACGAAGTGAAGCATCGGCCGCTCTACCTGGTGCGGGCGCGCTACGGGATCGAAGAGACACCGGTCACTTCGGAGGCGCCAGCGCATAGGTGAGGCTGGCCTTGGCCACCGGATCGTTCGGCCGGTCGGGCGCGGTCAGTACTGCCTCGCCGAAGGCCAGGGTGCGTCCCATCCTGATCACCCGGATATCGCACATCAGGTCGCTGCCCGGTGCGGCGCGGAAGAAACTGGTGGTCTGGCCGACGGTCGCCATTTCGACGAAGCCGCCCGCCTTGGCGGCGACGGCGAAGACCATGCCGGTATCGGCTACTGCCATCAGCGCCTGGCCGCAGATCATGCCGCCGGCCCGCGCCAACCGCTCGCTATAGGGCAACCTGATTTGCACCTGGCCCGGGGCAATGGCGGCGAACTCAAGCCCGAGGTCGTGGATCCAGGGCGCGAACTTGTCGCGCAGGACCCGCCGGGCCCCCTCCAAGGTCAGTTCCGCCATGCCGCTCTCCCCCGGGTGCTGATGCTCCCATATGCCGGAGCAGGGCCTCCCGGTCAACTGCCGCGGCCCGGCGCCGGCGCTGCGGGCGCGACCGTCACGCGGTAGAATGCCGGGACGGCCCGGCGGAAACGCATTGCAGGAAATTAGTTTAAGTATAAAATAATTTATCCCGCGCACGACTATGGGGCGCCAGCGGCGCCCGAGGAAGGCCCATGAAGATCGCGATCGTCGGTGGCGGCCCCGCCGGATTGTATTTCGCCCTGCTGATGAAAAAGGCCAATCCGGCCCACGATATCGCCGTCTATGAGCGCAACCAGGCGGACGATACGTTCGGCTTTGGCGTGGTGTTTTCCGACGAGACGCTGGGCGGCTTCATGAGCCATGACCCGGAAAGCTATCAGGAGATCATCGAGAATTTCGCCTATTGGGACGAGATCGACGTCCATGTCGGCGGTCAGGTGATCCGCTCCGGCGGTCACGGCTTCTGCGGCCTGTCGCGCAAGAAGCTTCTGAATATCCTGCAGCGGCGTTGCGAACGGCTCGGCGTGAAGCTCAATTTCCAGACCGAGGTCAATCCGGATCTCCGGGCCTTTGCCGGCGTCGATCTGATTGTCGCCGCAGACGGCATCAACAGTGCCATCCGCGACCGCTTCAAGGAGCATTTTCAGCCGTCGCTCGATTGGCGGCGCAACAAGTTCGTCTGGCTCGGCACCGACAAGCGGCTGGATACATTCACCTTCATCTTCCGCGCCAACCGCCATGGCCTGTTCCAGGTGCATGCCTATCCGTTCGATCGCTCGACCTCCACCTGGATCGTCGAGACCACGGAGGAGACCTGGCGCCGCGCCGGCCTCGATCAGGCGAGCGAGGCCGATACGGTTGCCTATTGCCGGGAGCTGTTCGCGGCAGAACTCGACGGCCATGAACTGCTCACCAACCGCTCGCTCTGGCGCACCTTCCCGACGGTCAAATGCGAGCGCTGGACCTATAAGAATATCGTCCTGATGGGCGATGCCGTGCATACCGCACATTTCTCCATCGGCTCGGGCACCAAGCTCGCGATGGAGGATGCGATCGCCATGTTCCAGGCCTGCCAGAGTTTCTCTTCGGTCGGAGACGCACTGCGAGCTTACGAAGACTCGCGCCATGAAGAAGTTTCGCGGCTGCAGCATGCGGCACAGGTTTCGCTCGAATGGTTCGAGAATACGCCGCGCTATCAACAGCTGGATCCGATCCAGTTCGCGCTGTCGCTGCTGTCGCGTTCGAAGCGGGTCACCTATGACAATCTGGCCCTGCGCGATCCGGAATTCATTGCCGCGGTCGATCGCTGGTTTGCCGAAAAGGTGCGCCGCGATGCCGGGCTCGAGGTTTCGCTGGAGCCGGCCCCGCCGCCGATGTTCACGCCATTCCGCCTGCGCGGCCTGACCCTGCAGAACCGGGTGGTGGTCTCGCCGATGTGCCAA
>Ga0316620_10000862_pt1 | contig 12561 bp, 10 predicted proteins | sample OWC_Aug_M1_C1_D5_FD_207651 | JGI IMG/M metagenome (GOLD analysis project Ga0316620, IMG submission 207651) | Wetland soil microbial communities from Old Woman Creek delta, Ohio, United States - OWC_Aug_M1_C1_D5_B | ecosystem: Environmental > Terrestrial > Soil > Wetlands | place: USA: Ohio... | reverse complement strand
CGGGCGCATCCGTACCCTGCCCCAGCCCGCGCACCCGGAGTACGGGGAGTACATGCTCTCCCCCCGCCTCACCCGGGCCCTGATCCGGGACCGCCGCTTCGAGCGCGCGCTGGCCTTCCAGACCCGCAACCCGCTGCACCGCGCCCACGAGTACGCCCTGGTGGCGGGGGCGGAGCGGCTGACCCGCGAGGGGCACTTCACCGGCGTGGTGCTGAACCCCCTGGTCGGCGAGCTCAAGGGCGACGACGTTCCGGCGGCGATCCGCATGCGCGCCTATCGCGTGCTGCACGACCGCCGGCTCCTCGGCCAGGGCGACAAGGACGAGGAGCTCTGGCGGAGCGTCGGCTACGACCTCTCCGAGGTCTTCGAGCTGATCGGCCTCGACATGAAGATGTTCTACGGCGGGCCGAAGGAGGCGGTGATGCACGCCATCTACCGCCAGAACTACGGCTTCAGCGACCTCGTGGTGGGCCGCAAGCACGCCGACGCGCCCTTCGACGACGGCAAGCCGATCTGGGGCGACTTCGACGCCCAGGAGATCTTCGGCGAGCTCGCCGGAGAGCTGCACGTGCGCCCCTGCAAGATCGGCTTCGCCGCCTACTACGAGTCGCTCGGGCGCGTCGACCTGACCGAGCGGCATCCCGACGAGAAGCCGGTCACGGTGAGCGGGACGCAGGTGCGAAGCCAGCTCCAGGCCGGCCAGCGCCCCGACGCGCGGATCCTGCGCCCGGAGATCGCCGAGGTGCTGATCGAGGCCTACAAGGGACAGGGCGGAGCGGGGCTCTAGCTCGAGCCCTCGAGCGTCGGGATCTCGAGACCGCAGGCCGTGCACGCCGCGGCCTCTGCGGTGAGCGGAGCGCCGCAGGCGGGACAGCCCTGCGCGGCATTGCCTTCCAGGGGAATCGGCGCTCCCGAGTCCGGCAGCCGCTCTCGCATCCACTCGTCTTCGACGACGCGCGCGCGCTCCAGGTCCGCCCGCCGTACCCGCACGGAGACGAGTGCGGGATGGCCGGCGCTTCCCGGGAGGACGTCCACGTCCTCGGCCCTGGAATCGGCGATCTGATCGAACACGATCCCGGCGGCGACGAGCCGCTCGAGGAGCTCCCCGATCCGCTCGGGCTCGTCCGCCGCCAGCGCGACGAAGGCCTCCGGATCGGGCGCCCGGGCCGTGGCAGGCGCGCTCGCCTCCGGCGCCCGTGCCCCGCATTCGGAGCAGCGCCGCACGCTCTCCCGCCGGCGCGCGCCGCAGGAGGGACAGAGGAGCTCTCCAGCCATCGCTCTCCCTTCGTCCTCCGTCGTCTGCCTTCGGGCCGCCGCCGGCCCTTCCAACGTTCGATCCCGCGCTGCGACACTATGCTATCACGAGGGCGTCCGGAAGCTTCGTGGTCGGTCGCGACAGCGACACGCCAGAGCGGAGAGACATCGACCCCATGCGCATCGGCGTTCCGCGCGAGACCAAGGACCAGGAGTATCGGGTGGGCATCGTGCCCGACGGCGTGCGCATGCTGTGCGCGGCGGGGCACGAGGTCTGGGTGGAGCGGGGAGCGGGGGCGGGGAGCGGCCTCCCGGACGCGGAGTACGCGGCTGCGGGCGCGCGCCTGGTGGGGGTGGAGGAGGCCTGGCGCGAGGCGGAGCTCGTGGTGAAGGTGAAGGAGCCGAACGGGGGAGAGGTCGAGCGGCTGGGCCGGGGCCAGGTGCTCTTCGCCTACCTCCACCTGGCGGCGGCGCGGGAGCTCGCCGAGCGTCTCGCGGCGGCGGGAGTGGCGGCGATCGCCTACGAGACGATCCAGGCCCCCGACGGCGCCTTTCCGGTGCTGGCGCCGATGAGCGAGGTGGCGGGCCGGCTGGCGGTGCAGATCGGTGTCACTCTCCTCCAGAGGGACCGCGGCGGCAAGGGGCTCCTGGTGGGAGGCGTGCCGGGCGTCCTGCGCGGGCGGGTGAGCGTGATCGGCGCCGGGACGGTGGGGATCAACGCGGTCCGCGTGGCCCACGCGCTCGGCGCCGAGGTGGACGTCCTCGACGTGGACCTGAAGCGCCTCACCTACCTCTACGACATCTTCCAGGGCGAGCTGAACACGCTGTACTCGAATCCCGCGAACGTCGCGCGCTCGGTGGCCGAGAGCGATCTGGTGATCGGCGCGGTCTACCTGCGCGGACGGCGCGCTCCCCGCATCGTCACGGAGAAGATGGTGGCGTCCATGGAGCCGGGATCGGTGGCGGTGGACGTGGCGGTGGACCAGGGAGGCTGCATCGAGACCATCCGGCCCACCACCCACAGCCATCCCACCTACGTCGAGCACGGCGTGATCCACTACGGCGTCACCAACATGCCCGGAGCGGTTCCGCGCACCTCGACCTTCGCGCTCACCAACACGACCCTGCCCTACGTGGAGCGGATCGCTTCGCTCGGGGTGGCGCGGGCGGTGCGCGAGGACCCGGCGCTGGCCCTCGGCGTGAACCTCTGGCAGGGCACCCTCACCTGCGAGGGGGTGGGCGAGGCCCTCGGCCTCGCCTGCCGGCCGCTGGAGGAGCTGCTCTAGGCCGCGCCGCCTTCCTCGGGATCTGCGCCGCCGTCGTCGACCCCGCGCAGGCCGTGCTTGCGCACCCGATAGCGCAGGGTCTGGCGCGTGGTGCCGAGGAGCCGCGCCGCCGCCGTCACGTTGTGTCGGGTGAGCTCGAGGGCACGGCTCAGGATCTGGCGCTCCATGGCGTCGAGCGAGAGGCTGCCGTCGAGGGGCAGGCGGATCGCCTCGCCGTTCGTGGCGGCCGCGGCGGGCGCCTCCGCTGCCGCGAGCGGTGCCGCGGATCCGAGCTGCAGCCAGCGCGCGTCCAGCGTCTCGCCCTCCGAGAAGAGCACGCAGCGCTCCACCGCGTTGCGGAGCTCGCGCACGTTGCCCGGCCAGTCGTGGGCGCGCAGCGCCGCCCAGGCGGCGTCGGGGATCGACCGCACGGGCCTCGCAGCCAGCGCGGCGAACTCCGCCACGAAGAGCGGCACCAGGTCCTCCAGGTCCTCGAGCCGGCCGCGGAGCGGCGGGAGCTCGAGCTCGAAGACGGAGAGCCGGTGGAAGAGGTCGCTGCGGAAGCTCCCCTCGCGCACGCGGGCCGCGAGGTCGCGGTTGCTCGCGGCCACGAGCTGGAGATCCACCCGCACCTCGCGCTCGCCGCCGAGCGGCCGCACCGAGCGGTCGTCGAGGGTCTTCAGCAGCTTCGCCTGGAGGTCGAGCGGAAGCTCGGAGATCTCGTCCAGGAAGAGCGTCCCGCCCGAGGCCTGCTCCACCAGCCCGCGCCGGCGCTGTCGCGCTCCGGTGAAGGCCCCGGCCTCGTGCCCGAAGAGCTCGGACTCGAGGAGCTCGCGCGGGAGCGCGGCGCAGTTGATCTCGACCAGGGGGCCGCGCGCCCGCGGGCCGGCGTGATGCAGGATGCGCGCCGCGAGACCCTTGCCGGTGCCGGTCTCGCCCCGCAGCACGACGGCCGTGAAGGGCACCTGCGTGAGCTTGCGCAGGATCTCGCGCACGTGACGCGCCGCCGGGCTTCGGCCCACGAAGGCATCGAGCGGGAAGAGACGGTGCTGCTGGTCGGCCTGCTCGCGCAGGCGCCGCTGCGCGCGGGCGCTGCGCGAGGCGCTCGCCACCACCAGATCGAGACGCTCGGCGTCGCAGGGCTTCTCCAGGAAGTCGTAGGCACCGAGACGAAGCGCGCGCACCGAGTCCGCGACGGTCCCGTACCCCGTGAGGAGGATCCACTCCCCCGCCACGCCGCGGCCGCGCGCGTCCTCCAGCAGGTCGAGCGCGCTCCCGTCGGGCAGGCTCATGTCCGAGAGCACGACCAGCGGCTCGATCGCGTCGTCCAGCAGCGCACGGCGGGCCTCGGCCAGGTCCTTGGCGTGCAGCACCTCCCAGCCCTCGCGCCGGAAGTGGCGCGCGAGCTCCGCCCCGAAGAGCGCCTCGTCCTCCACCAGCAGCAGCGTGTCAGCCATGGCCCGCGGGACAGGGTAACAGCAGGCGCACGCAGGCGCCGTGCGGCTCGCGATTCGCGAGCGTCATCTGGCCGCCGAGCTCGCGCGCGAAGCGGCGCACGATGGCGAGCCCGAGACCGGTGCCCTCGCCGCCGGCCTGGACGAAGGGGCGCACGCCCACCTCGAGCAGTCGCGGCGGGAAGCCGGGCCCGTCGTCGAGCACCTGGAGCTCGAGCCCCGCGTCGCGGACGCCCGCCTCGACGGTCACGGTGCCGCCCTGCGGACCGAGCGCGCGGGAGGCATTCAGCAGCAGGTTGAGGAGCGCCTGGCGCAGCCCGTCCTCCGGCAGCTTGCAGCGGAGCCCGGGCTCGATGCGCTGCTCGAGCCGCACCTCGCCCGGGAGCTGATAGCGAAGCAGCGCGAAGAGCTCCTGCACCAGCTCGCCGAGCACGATCTCGCGGGCGGGCTCCGGCGCGTGGCGGGCCCGGCTCAGGAGCTCGTCCGCCAGACGCGCCAGACGGTTCAGCTCCGCCACCACGAGATCGATGCGTGCCGCGAGCTCGGGCTCGTCGAGCTCGCGCCGGAGATTGCCGAGCGTCATCTGGATCCCGGCCAGCGGATTGCGCAGCTCGTGGGCCACGGAGGCCGCGAGCTCGCCCGTGGCCGCGAGGCGCTCCGCCCGCGCCAGGCTCTGCTGCTGCTCGAGGAGCGTGCGAGCGGCGGCGCGCACCTCGCGCTCGAGGGACGCGGCGTGGCTGCGATGCGCGGCCTCGAGCTCGCCGAGCCGTCCGACGAGCGCGTTGAAGTTCTCGAACAGCGGAAGGATCAGGGGGTCCACGCGATCGAGCGCCACCGGGGTGAGCTCGCCGTCCGAGAGCCGGGCGAGGAGGCTCCCGAGATCGCGCAGCGGCCGCAGCAGCCGTCGCTGCGCCGCGGCGAGGATCAGCACGCCGAGCGCGAGCAGCACCGGCGGCGCCGCCAGCGCGAGGGCGAGCTCGCGGCGGGTCGCCGCCTCGAGCGCCGCCAGCCGGCGCTCCTGGTCCTCCCGCGCCGCGGCGGCGATCTCGTCCGCGAGCGCGAGCGTCTCGCGCAGGCGCGCACCCGAGGCCGCCGGTCCGCCGTTCAGGCGCTGCTCCAGGTCCTCGAGCTTGCGTGCCGCCGAGGGATCGAAGGGCTCGCCGAGGGTGAGGAGCTGATGGAGCTGCGCTGCGAGCCGCTCCGAGGCCTCGCTTCCGCCTCCCGCCTCTCCGAGCTCGTCCAGCGCCATCCGCTCCAGCGCCAGAAAGGACCGCTCGAAGGCGATCATGCGCTGGAGGTGCAGCCGTGCCGCGTCGATTCGCGCGTGGTTGCGCCAGGTGAGGAAGCCGAGCACGCCGAGGGCGAGGAGAAGCAGCAGCAGGAAGCCGAGGACGAAGATCCGGAGCGGCCGCAGCAGCATGCTTCGCGCCGTCTCAGGAGGCGCGCACGGCGCCGGTGCTCCTGGCGCCCACCCTCGCGGGCGACAGCGTCTCGGTGTAGCCGAGGAGCTTCACCTGGGTCGCGAAGCGCCCGTCGGATCGCGCGGGCAGCTTCTCCGGCCCGAAGCGGAAGGACACGCTCTGGCACGGCGCGATCGGACCGGAGACCTCCTCCATCGAGGCCCGGCTCGGGCTCGAGCGGCCCGGATGCCACTCGTCCTTCCACACGAAGGGGTGGTCGACCAGGAGCCGCACGTCGGAGAGCTCGTGACCGGAGCGGTTCACGAGCCGTCCCGTCACCGTGTGGTTCTGAACCTGCACGTCCTCGATCTCGACGGCGCGGTCGGCCGCGCCGTGGGGCACGATCTCCAGGGCCCGGGCGGCGGGCGCGGCCAGGAAGAGCGAGAGCGGAAGGGCCACGAGCCCGCGCTGGAGCACCACGAGATGCGATCGCCTCATGACGATACCTCCTTGCTGCCGGGAGGCGAAGCAAGCGGCGTGCCGCGCTCCGGGTGCGCGACCGGGAGCCGCAGAGGGACAGCCCGGCCCGTTTCGGCCGCAGGGGCCCGTCTGGGCCGTCCGACGCGGCCGCCCTCGACCGGCGGGCTCAGAGCCCGGAGAGCCCGAAGGCCAGGAGGCCGAGCACCAGCAGCGCGACCCCGGCGTAGAGGCGATCGCGCTCCAGGGCGAAGCCGAGCCCGGCAAGAGCGACCCGCGCCACCGGCGTCGCGATCAGCACCAGGAGCCCGAGCTGCGTGACGGCGCGACCGTCGCCGGTGAGCGCCCCCGCGACGATCGCGTGCACGCTGCGCAGGGCGTGCGGCTCGCCGTGGAACGAGCGGTAGTGGGTAGGATCGCCGGCGTGGCGGAACAAGAAGAGGAGCGAGCCCGCGGTGACGATGGTGGCAGCCAGCAGCACGCCGCCCTGGAGCAGGCGGGCCACCACGACCTCGAGCGCGCGATCCGCGAGGCGCCGATCTTCGTCCACGGCGCTAGATCCTCCCGGTCCAGGCGCTGCGGATCATCTCCGCCGCGAGGGCCAGCAGCACCACGCGAAAGACCCAGCGCAGCGCGTGGGTGGGTGCGCGCACCAAGAAGCGCGCGCCGAGCAGCGAGCCCGCGAGAACGCCCAGGGTCACCGGTGCCGCGAGGACGGGATCGACGTAGCCCCGCGAGAGGTAGACGCCGGCGCTGGCGGCGGCGGTGACGCCGATCATGAAGTTGCTGGTGGTGGTGGAGACCTTGAAGGGGAGCTTCATGGCGCGGTCCATGGCGAGCACCTTCACCGCGCCCGAGCCGATGCCGAGCAGGCCCGAGAGCACCCCGGCCAGGGACATCAGGGCGAAGCCCGCCGGGACGTTCTCCGCGGCGTAGGGCCGCTCGCCGTCGAGCTCCGGCACCGTGCCGGTCAGGCGGAGCCACTTCGTGAGGCGTCCGGGCCGGGCGGCGGCGTCGGGGTGGAGGTGCGGCGCGGGCACCAGCGCGGACCAGAGCAGCACGACGCCGAAGATCCCGGCCACCACCGCCCCGGAGACCCGGGTGGCGAGCGAGGCGCCGGCGAGCGCGCCCGTGGTGGTGGCGATCTCGAGCAGCATCCCGATCCGCATGTTGGTGTAGCCTTCGCGCACGTAGGCCGCGGCCGCACCGGAGGAGGTGGCGATCACCGAGACCAGGGAGGCGCCGACCGCGTAGCGGACGTCGACGCCGAGCCCGAGGACGAGGAGGGGGACCAGCACCACGCCGCCTCCGAGGCCGGTCAATGCGCCGAGCGCGCCCGCCACGAACGAGCCGCTCGCCACCACCGCCGTGAGCTCGAGCGTAGTCAAGTCTCCCCCCTCTCCCTCGCGGGTCGCCGGGACCCTGCTTCAAGTGGCGTGCCGGCGCCACGGATGCGCCGGACGCGCGGGGACGCGGCCGACCGGCGATCTAGGTCGCCTCGCACCGGCCGAGATCGACCCGTGCGGCCGAGATGCACCGGTGGCCCGCGCCGGCCGGGCGGGCGCGACGCGCGCGAGCCCCGTGTGTCCGGCACGGAGGTTGCTATTCCATCGGCCTGGCGGCCCTCGGCGGCCGCGGGAGGCTCGCATGCGTCGTTCGCTCGTCACCCTGCTCGTCCTCTTCGGCCTGGCACAGGCGCCGCCCGTGTGGGCCGACGCTCCGCCGCCGGCCCCGGCCTCCCCCGCCACGGCGGGCGCCCAGGTGCCCACGCTGGCGCCCCTGCTGAAGCGCGTGCTCCCCGCGGTGGTGAACATCGCCGTCAGCGGGAAGGTGGCGGTGCAGCAGAACCCGATGCTCCAGGACCCCTTCTTCCGGCGCTTCTTCGGCATTCCGGACCAGCCGTTGAGCCGCGAGTTCCACGCCGCGGGATCGGGGGTGATCGTGGATCCGGCAAAGGGCTACGTGATCACCAACGCCCACGTGATCCAGCACGCGGACAAGATCACCGTGCAGCTGCGCGACGGCCAGCGCCTCGACGCCAAGCTCGTGGGCTCGGATCCGGAGGTCGACGTGGCCGTCCTGCGGGTGAAGCCCGACGGCCTCCAGGGGATCGAGCTCGGTGACTCGAGCCAGCTCCAGGTGGGCGACTACGTGGTGGCGATCGGCAATCCCTTCGGGCTGGGACAGACGGCGACCCTCGGGATCGTGAGCGCCGTGGGCCGCAGCGGGCTCGGCATCGAGGGCTACGAGGACTTCATCCAGACCGACGCGTCGATCAACCCCGGCAACTCGGGCGGCGCCCTGGTGGATCTCCACGGCCGTCTGGTGGGGATCAACACCGCGATCGTCGGCCCCTCGGGCGGCAGCGTGGGCATCGGCTTCGCGATCCCGGTCTCGATGGCCCACGAGGTGATGGACCAGCTCGTGCGCTACGGCGAGGTCCGCCGCGGGCGGCTCGGCGTCGAAGTGCAGGAGCTGACGCCCGAGCTCGCGAAGGGCCTCGGCGTGGCGGCGGACCGCGGCGCGGTGGTGACGCGCGTGACCAAGGGCTCCGCCGCCGCCGAGGCGGGGCTCCAGAGCGGCGACGTCATCACCTCGGTCGACGGCCAGCCGGTGCAGAGCGCCTCCGACCTGCGCAACAAGATCGGGCTGCGGCGGGCGGGGGAGAAGGTGAGCCTGGAGGTGCTGCGTGCGGGCAAGACGCGGCAGATCGAGGCCCGCATCAGCACGCCCAAGGTGGTGCGCGCCAAGGGCGCGAGCGTTCACGCCGCCCTGGCCGGCGCCACGCTGGGTGAGCTCGGCGACACCGGAGAGCGTGGAGTGAAGGGGGTCAAGATCATCGACGTGGCGCAGGGGAGCGCCGCCTGGGAGGAGGGGCTGCGCGCCGGCGACGTCATCACCTCGGTGGATCGCCAGCCCGTGCAGAGCCTCTCGGACCTCGAGCACGCCGTCGGCAAGGGCCACGGGCCGCTGCTGCTCGAGATCGTACGGGGCGACGAGGCTCTCTTCCTGTCCATCGGCTAGCGCGAGCGCCGAGGAGGTAGCGACGATGCCGTACACGAGGCGAGGATCGAGCTGGCTACGGGGGGCGGCCCTCGGCGCGCTGCTGGCGGCGGCCGCCCCCGCCGCATCCGCCGCTCCCGCCGCCGCGGAGGCCGCGCCCGAGTCCGCGGCGGCATGGATCGCGCGCATGAACCAGGCCCTCCGCCCCGGCCACAGCATGCAGGCGGAGCTCCGCATGGACACCCGCGATCGCGCGGGCGAGGGGATCGAGCTCCGGCTGCGCGAGGCGCGGGTGACGGACGCCGCGGGCGTCCGCTTCTCGGTGCGCGTGGAGGCACCCCCGGCCGGGAAGGGCACCGTCATGACCGTGCTGGACCGTCCGGGGCAGCCCCTCGTCCGCACGCTCTACGACCCCCTTCTCCGCCGCGTGCGCGAGCTGGTGGGCGTGCGGCGGACGGACGCCTTCATGGGCACCGAGTTCAGCTACGAGGACATGGATACGGTCGCGCCGCCGGAGCGCGCCGGGGGCACGGCGGAGCGGATCCGCATGGGCGGGCGCGAGCTCGTCCGGCTCACGAGTCCCCCCTTCGGTCCCTACGAGCGCATCGTCAGCGACCTCGATCCGACGACGGCGCTCCCGCTGCAGGTGCAGTTCTACGACCGCGCGGGGCAGCTCTACAAGGTCGAGCGCTTCGGCGAGGTGAAGACGATTCAGGGCCATCCCGTGCCCACCCGGATCGAGATGAGCGACGCCGAGACGGGCGGCCGGACGACGATCGCCCTCGAGCACGTGCGCTTCGACGAGCCCGTGCCCGACGCCGCCTTCGACCTCGGGGTGCCGGGGCGCTGAGGCCCCCGTCCCGCGCTACACCATGCGGATGCGCGGGATCGCGGCCCGCGACTGGAGCTCCTCCCGCGAGCGTCCCTCGGCGGGGTGCGCGGCGTAGCCGAAGGCCAGCGCCACCCGCACCGGCGCGTTCAGCTTCTCGTCCTTCGCCACGTCCTCCGCCACGGCGCGCGCGAGCGCGGCCACGCGCTCGTCCGGCGCCGGGCCGGGGTCGGGCAGCAGGACGCCGAACTCGGCATCGCCGCTGCGGGCCAGCACGTCGAAGTCGCGGAGATGGGCGCGCAGGGCCTCGGCGCAGCGACGCACCACGCGGGCGGCGTGATTGGGATCGGTCGCGCGCAGCACGGCGTCGAGGTTCTCGATGCGGCAGCTGGCGACGGCGAGCGCGCCCTCGCGGCCCCCGGCCCGCGCCACCTCCTCGTCGAGTCGCTTGGCGAGGTACGCGGCGTTCGGCAGGCCCGTCTCCTCGTCGAAGCTGCGGTGCTGGCGCGCCTGCGCGTGGAAGAGCGCGCTCGCCAGGGCCCGTTCCACGTAGGAGACGAACTTCCCGAAGATCTGCAGATCGTCGTCGTTGAAGGCGCCGGCGTAGAAGCGATCGGACGCGACCTTGTCGTAGAGGGCGAGGGTGCCGATCACGCGGCCGTCGCGCTTGAGCGGCGCGGCGAGGATCGAGCGCAGGCCGGTGTCGAGCTCGGCCAGCGCCGGCTCGGCGGCCACGTCGCGCACCAGCATCGCGCCCCGCCGCTTGATGGCGTCGACCGAGATCCGCTTGTCCAGGCGGAAGAGCTTCTCCTGCAGCCGGCCGTCCGCCGACCCGAAGTACGAGCGGATCACGTAGCGGCCGGTGGCCTCGTCCTGCAGACGCAGCAGCGCGTGATCGGCCTCCAGGATCATGGCGGCGGAGGAGGTGGCGAAGCGCGCGACCTCCGCCGGATCGGTGGCCGAGATCATGCGGATGCCGGTCTCGTTGATGGCGGAGACCTTGGTGGCGCGGGTCGCCATGCGCGTCTCGCGCTCGGCCTGGGCGATCTCGTCGGCCGCGGCCTGGGCGATCTCGAGGAAGGTCTCCTCGGCGGCGCGACCGCGAGGGGGCTCGGCCCCCGCCTGCACCGAGAGGACGCCCACCAGGGTCTCGCCGGCCAGGAGGGGCAGGGCGGCGTAGGCGAGGGCGCCGTCGGGTCCGCGCAGGAAGGCGGCGCGGCGCTCTCGCGCCACCCCGCCGTCGATGCCCTGGCCGAGCGCCACCCGGTACTCGCCGCCGAAGCCGCCGCCGGCGAGGGAGGTGGCGGCCAGCCGGAGCTCGCGCTCGTCGGGATCGTGCAGATACACCGTCGTGATGCCGCGCCCCGCGCGCGCCGCCAGGAGCTGGCAGAGCCGGGTCAGCCGCTCGAGGAGCGGGGCCCGGCCGGCGAGCACCTCGCGCACCTCGCGCACCGCCGCGTAGCGCGTGGCCTGGTTGCGCAGCGACTCGTGCTCCTGCGCGCGGGCGATGATCTGGGCGTCGAGGCGCGCGAGCTGCTCCGTGAACTCGAGGTCGGCCTCCGAGAAGGCGTCGGGGCGGGTGGTGTGGTGAAGGTTCAGGACGCCGAGCACGCGTCCCTCGTGCACCAGCGGCACGGAGAGCGCGGACTCCACGTCGAGGCGCTCGCGCACGATGCGGAAGGCCTGACGGTCGGCCTTCCCGCGCAGGCGGAGCGGGCGGGCGTCCGCCGCCACGCGGCCGGCGATGCCCTCGCCGAGAGAGACCCGGATCTTGGGCCAGAGCTCGGGCTCGATGCCGACCGCGACCCGGATCGTGAGCTGCTGCGTCTGCGGATCGAGGAGCATCAGGGAGCCGCGGTCCGCGCCGGTCACCCCGAGCGCGATCTCCAGCATGCGCCGGAAGAGCTCGTCGGGGTCCACCGTCAGGTTCACCGACTCCACCACCTCGTGGAGGGCCAGCAGCAGCTCGCTCTTGCGGTCCTTGGCCGAGACGCCGTAGCCCCAGAGCAGGCGCGCCGTCAGCGGCGGCACGATCTGGACGCCGCGACGCACGGCGTCGGGGAAGCGCGTGGCGAAGGTCGGCGGGCGCCCGGCGTCCACCACCGCGGTCAGCTCCAGGGCCTCGCCGATGCGCGCGGGGTCGTCGGTCAGGCGGGCCGTCACCGCGGCGGCCGCGCGCGGATCCAGCGCCAGCACGCGGCGCCGCACCTCCGCCAGGTCGGCGTCGTACACCACGGCGAGCTCCACCTCCGGATTGGCCTCCAGGAGGGGCACCAGCTGCAGGGTCTCGTCGGTTGCGCCGTAGATGCCGATGCGCTTGCGCATCACGAGGCTTCCTCGTCCAGGGGATCGGGAGCGAGGATCGGCTCCACCAGCTCGGGCTCGATGGCGAGGCGCATCACCAGACGCCGCTCGCGGCCGTGCTCGTCGCGCAGCACCAGCGGGAGACGCACGCTGGTGGCGTCCACCCGCTCGGCGGCGCCCACCGAGGCGATGCTGAGGCCCACACCGACGAGAGTCGGAGCGGTGAGGTCGGGGGCGTGGGGCGCGGCGCGCAGGCCCTGGGTGAGCTCCTGCCACGAGCCGTCGAGGAGCTGCTCCGTCTCGCGCGCCATGCGCGCGATCTCGCCTCCCTCGCCCCGCCGCGGCGCCTCGGCCTCGGCCAGCATGGCGCGCTCCAGGGGACGCAGCGGCTCGGGCGGAGCGGGGGGCTCGGCGACGCGCGGCGCGGCCGGCGGGGCCGCCGGGGGCGGCGGAGCCGGCGAGGGCGGCTCGGCGGGCGCCGCCGGACGCGCCGGGGCGACCGGGGCGACCGGGGCCGGGCCCGGCTCCGGCCGCTCGGCCCCGGCCGCGCGGCGGGCGCGAAACACCTGCGTCGA
>Ga0316620_10000861_pt1 | contig 12574 bp, 13 predicted proteins | sample OWC_Aug_M1_C1_D5_FD_207651 | JGI IMG/M metagenome (GOLD analysis project Ga0316620, IMG submission 207651) | Wetland soil microbial communities from Old Woman Creek delta, Ohio, United States - OWC_Aug_M1_C1_D5_B | ecosystem: Environmental > Terrestrial > Soil > Wetlands | place: USA: Ohio... | reverse complement strand
CCTCGAGGACATCACGTTAAGGGCGGTCCGGGTCCTTAAAGAGGTTGAAGCCATCGCCTGCGAGGATACTCGCCGAGCCGCCAAACTGCTGAATAAATACGAGATCAAGAAGAGAGTCATTTCCTATTACCAGCCCAGGGAAAGGCAGCGGGTCCCGGAGATCATATCCCTCCTTAAGGCAGGCAAGGACGTAGCCCTGATTTCTGACGCCGGCACCCCGGGGATCTCTGATCCCGGCTTTCCTCTCATCAGGGAAGCCCTGAAAGAGGGCATCCGAGTGGTCCCGGTGCCGGGCCCTTCGGCCCTCGCGGCCGCCCTCTCCGCATCCGGGCTCCCTACCCACCGGGCCCTCTTTACCGGCTTCCCCCCTCCGAAGAAAGAAGCGGCCAGGAAGCTCCTCCAGTCACTCAAGGAAGAAGATGCGACCCTTATCTTCTATCTGCCGGCCCGAAAGATTCCAGAATTTCTCAGTCTTATTGTGGACACCCTGGGAGACAGGCGAATGGTCATCGCCCGGGAGATCACCAAGATCCATGAAGAATTCATACGGGGCAGCGCCCGGGAACTGCTAGAAGCCGGCCTGAAAAGGACATTCAAGGGTGAGGCAACGGTATTGATCGAAGGCCGACGGGACTGCCATTGAGCGACTCCGAAACATTCGTCCGGAAGACATGAACTTTTTGTAAAATATTATAAGATCAGAGTTTTATAGATGTTTTCGGGGGGACCGAATAAAAAAAGAGGAAAAAATGACGATTTACTTGACAAATACTAACTAAGATATTATTATATTATCTTACTAAACTTTAAAGGAGGAAAGACATGGCCATCATCAGATGGGATCCCTTCAGGGATCTGGTAACGCTCCGGGATAAGATGAACCGTTTGTTCGAAGATGCCGTCACCTCCAGGGGAGAGGAGAAGGATATGATCTCCAGCTCCTGGGCCCCCGCGGTGGACATCTACGAAACCGAGAATGATCTTGTCCTATCGGCCGAGGTCCCCGGGATCGAGGAAAAAGACATCGAGATCAAGATCGAGGACAGCACACTATCCATCCGGGGCGTGCGGAATTTCGAAAAAGAGACCAAAGAGGAAAACTACCACCGTATTGAACGCGCCTACGGCTCCTTCTTCCGTTCGTTCACCCTTCCCAATAACATCGACCAGGAAAAGATCCATGCCGAGCACGAGGGCGGCGTTCTGAAGATCCATATGCCCAAAAAGCCCGAATCCAAACCCAAGAAGATCAAGATCCTCAAGCCCCAGACGGTTGAAAAGCCGAAAGCTCGCTAAGTTAGACAGAAGAAAATCGGTCAGGCTTGAGCTATTGTGATCGCCCGGACTTCTTTTGCTCCGGCCTCGAGCAGGGTTCGGCTGCACTCCTTGAGGGTGGAGCCGGTGGTGTAGACGTCGTCGGCCAGGAGGAGGACCTTTCCCCAAACTGCCTTTTCCCGCTTGACGAGATAGGCGCCGCGGACGTTTTTTGCCCTGTCCACCGCTTCCAGAGAGGTCTGCGGCGGGACGTTCCTGATCTTGACCAGTGCGCCGTCGACCAGCCCCAACCCTTTGAGCTTGGCCAGCTCTCCCGCGAAGATTCTCGCCTGGTTGAATCCGCGCTCACGCCTTCTTCTGCGATGCAGGGGAACCGGGACCAAGGCATCGACACCCCACCAGAGCTCATCGTCCCCGCCGACGGCTTGAAGGGCGAATTCGGCCAGTCCCTTTCCGAGGATGGAATATCGGCGGTACTTATAGAGCAGGATGATGTCCTTCAAAATCCCGTCATACTTGCCGCAGGAGCGGTGGATGCAGAACGGCGGCCTTTGATCGATGCATTTCCGGCAGATATGGGATTCTCCGGCCGCCTCATGAAACCTCCCGCAGCTGGGGCAGATCGGTGACCGGTGAGCCCGGACCTTCCCCCAGCAATCGGCGCAGATGACGCGCTCTCCCGGCTTTTCGAGGAGTTCGCCGCAGAGCCGGCAGAATGAGGGGAAGAAAACGAGTTCGATAAGCTTGGCCCAGGATCCAGGCGTCCGGAACAGGGGAAGAGGCACCGAAATCAGGATTCTTTCTCGGCCTTTTCCTGGCAGTTAATGCACGTGGGCGTCCAGGGAAGGGCACGAAGCCTCTTCCGGCTAATCTCTTGATTGCATAGCTGGCAGAGGCCGAAATCATTCCTGTCCAGCCTTCTTAAGGCCTCGTCGATCAGCATCAGCTGGTCGCGCTCTGTATCTGAGAGGCTCAGGAGAAATTCTTTGGTGTAGGAACTCTCGGCCTTATCCACGACGTCCTGGGCGATGTTGGTCTCGATCTCTTTGCTCTCGTTGATGAACTCGCTGAGCTTGTGGACGATCCTTTCTTTCTTTTCCAACAGCATCTTCCTGAATTCCTGCTTCTCTTTCTTGGTCATTTTTTTAACCACTATCTAATCCCCTTACTTCGCATAATGTTTGCCCTTCACGATGGTCAAAGAACGATAGACCTGCTCCAATAAGACGACTCTGGCAAGCTCGTGCGAGAACGTCATTCTCGACAAGGCAAGGCGAAAGTCCGCCCTCTCCAGGATCCTGCCGGCCAGCCCCAGGAATCCACCAACGACGAAAGCCAGACACCTTCGGGCCTCGAGCTCGCGTTTCTCCAGAAAGCGGGCGAATTCTATTGAGCTCATCTCTTTCCCATCATTTGTTAGGCAGATAATATAATCATTGTCCAAGTGCTTTTCAAGCCCTCGGGCCTCGAGCTCCTTAATCTTTTCGGCGGCCCGCTCGTCCATCCCCCGGGCCTCCCGCGATTCGATAATCCGGCAGGCGGCCATGGACCGGATCCTGCCCAAGTGGAACTCCTGGAGGGACCTTATCTCAGGCGTTCGGGTCCGTCCGGGCCACACGAATTTCAGCTCCATGGGCGAAAGAGTCCATACAAAATAATGATTCGATGACGAAAAGTCAAGGATTAATATTGGAGCCGGGGAGCGTCTCCCCAAAGTTTTTCCAGGGAATAGTAGTCCCTGGAGTTCCGGCTGAAGATGTGGACGAGGAACGAGCCATAGTCCATGAGGATCCACTCGGCGTTCTCCTTCCCCTCGACACTCAAAGGCCGGGATCCTGTCCTCTTGAGCTCCTCTTCGATGCTCTCATAGAGGGCCACGTTCTGGCGGGAGGAGTTGCCGTGCATGATGACGAAAAAATCGGTGAAAGAGGAAACGTCCCTCAGGTCCAGGACCAAAATTTCCTCGCCCTTCCTCGCCTGGGCAGTCTTCACGGCCAGCCGGACCTCGACAGGAAGGATCCTCTTGGTGAATTTACGGATGGGTTCTTTGGTCATTGTCCTCTATGTTCCCCGATAAAGATGATGTGAACGGATGTAGGCCTCGACCGCTTCCGGGACCAGGCCTTTAATCGTTTCGCCTCTCGCAACCCTCCTTCGGACCTCCGTCGAAGAGATGTCCAGCGCCGGAATGGGCAGGAAAAAGATCCGCCGGGTCCTGAACAGGTCCTCGCCGATCTTTTCGTTTTCTGACACGTGATGGACCTCCTCCCCGCGGGGACCCCCCGGAATCCGCTCCGCTTGCTCGAGGCGATAGCCGGGCCTGGTTATGACAATGAACAGGCATTCCTTCAGGACCCGTTCATGGTCCCGCCAAGTCTCGATCTCAAGAAAGGCGTCCACCCCCAGGACGAAAAAGGTCCAGGCGCCGGGATGGATCCTCTTAATCCTTTCCAGAGTAAGGATGGAGTACGACGTCTCGCCGGCGTCGACCTCGATGGAGGAGGCCGCAAACCGGGGCTCCTCCCGGCAGGCAAGCTCCACCATCCTCAGCCGGTCGTGAGCGGGAGCGATTCCCGCCCTTTCTTTATGCGGGGGAATGAAGGACGGAATGAAGAGGACTCTATCCAGGGAAAACCGCTTACAAACCTCCTCGGCCGCCCGGATATGGCCGCAATGAACGGGATCGAAAGTCCCGCCGAAAAGGCCCACCCGTTCCTTCATCCCTCTCCTTCCCCCCCCCTCGTTTCCGTGTCGCGCACCGCCCGGGCCATGCCGGCCACCAGCTCTTTCAATCCTTTGCCGGTCAGGGCTGAAATCGGGTAGAAGGGAACGCCCTTAACTTTGGCCAGCCTTTTGATCCGGTCAAGCCGGTCCTTGGCCTCGCCAAGGAGGTCTATCTTGTTCGCTGCCAGAATCTGGGCCTTCGCGAAGAGCGCGGGACTCGAGGCCTCAAGCTCCTCCATGATCACCTCATAATCCCTCACCGGGTCGCGGCCCGTTAGAGGAGAGACATCGATCAGGTGGACGAGGATCTTGGTTCTTTCGAGATGCTTGAGGAAGCGTATTCCCAAACCGTGACCGAGGTGGGCCCCTTCGATAAGCCCCGGGATGTCCGCGACGACGAGGCTTGCGAACTCGCCGAGGTCAACCACGCCCAGGTTCGGGGTGAGCGTCGTGAAGGCGTAATCTGCGATGACCGGCCGGGCCGCGGAAATTCGGGATATCAGGGTTGACTTGCCCACATTGGGGAAACCCACCAGGCCCGCATCCGCGATGATCTTCAGCTCGAGGAGGAGGTTTTTATCATCACCCGGCCGGCCCCGCTCGAACTCATGCGGGGTCTGGTGTGTCGGGGTCGCAAAAGACGCGTTGCCCCGACCGCCCTTGCCTCCTTTTGCCGCAAGAAACATCTGGCCGGGCTTCAGGAATTCGTAAAGGATCTCATCCCGCCCCTTCTCCTTGATCACCGTCCCTATCGGGACGGTCAGGGTGATTGCCTCTCCCCGCTTTCCCTGCCGGTTGCTTCCCTCTCCGGGCCGTCCATTCTTGGCCTTGGTGATCGGATGAAAACGGAAATAGGACAACGAGTTCAGGTCCGTGCCCGAGACCAAGTAGATGCTCCCCCCGTCGCCTCCACGTCCGCCGTCCGGTCCACCTTTGGGCACCCTGGATTCCCTGCGGAAGCTGACGCAACCGTTGCCGCCCCTCCCCGCCCTGAGAACGACATGAACCTGATCGACGAACAACGGAGTCTTAACCCCCCAGAATGCCGTTCATTTTAGTGCGGGAACGGAGGATAGATGAGTCCCCGGCATTTCAAATGGGCCGTGCTCCTTGAGGAGCCTCGATCGGAATTCCGGCGCCCAGGGATCCCCTCATTAGGCAGGAAGGACGGCGACAACCTTGCCCCTTTTTCCCCGGTCCTCAAACTTGACAATTCCCGTGATCCTGGCGAAAAGGGTGTCATCCCTCCCGATCCCGACATTGAGTCCGGGTCTTATGGGAGTTCCCCTCTGGCGGACAATGATCGATCCGGCATTGACGTGCTGGCCGCCGAAGCGTTTGACCCCCAGTCTCTTGGGCTGGCTGTCCCTTCCGTTGCGTGCTGCGCCGCCTGCTTTCTTGTGGGCCATGGCTTACTCCTTCACCCGCTTCTTCGGCTTCGCTGCCGGCTTGGCCTCCGCCTTCTTCCTGGGAGCGGCCTTCCCTGCGGCCTCTTCCTTAGGCCTTGCCGCTTTCTTGACGGCCCGCGTCGGCACCCTCTTCACAACCGGTGCGGCCTTCGGCGCGGCCGGCTCGACCGGGGGGACCTCGCCCTTCAGCTCTTCGGCGGGGATAAGCGTCCCGTCCGGGTAGATCTTCTCTATCCGGACCTTCGTCAGTTCCTGACGGTGACCCCTCGTCCGGCGGTATTGTTTCCTTCTCTTCTTCTTGAAGATGAGGACTTTGTCTCCTTTAAAGTTCTCCACGACCTCGGCCCTGACCAGGGCTTTCTCGACGACCGGAGTTCCGACGAGGATCCGGTCTTCATCCTCTATTAGAAGGACCCGGTCGAAAGTGATCTTCCGGCCCTTTTCGGCTCCAAGCTTATCAATCTCAAGGAGGTCGCCTTCCTTGACGCGATACTGTTTTCCGCCTGTCTTGATCACTGCGTACATATACCAGCCCTTTATTTGAAAAAAATAGGAGACTCAATGTAGCATATGGGGGGGATGATGTCAATAAAAGACAGATTGCAGTGTCCTTTATAGAGAGGACCTTTTTTATTGCATTCGGGTGAGTTCAGGCCCGGGATTCCGCCTCGCGTCCTATCGGCAATTTAGGATGGTGGGCGGTACTGGGTTCGAACCAGTGACCCCCGGTGTGTAAGACCGATACTCTACCGCTGAGCTAACCGCCCGTGTTTGATGCCGCTTTCCGGCTCAATTAAGGTTAGGTAAAAGGCCGTTATTTGTCAAATCCGGGGCCGAAGGCAACACGACCGGCGATCATCCTAATTTTTTAACCGGGGGGTCTTTCGACTCCGCGATTTAAAACCAATTTTTGACTTTTCCCCTGATTATTGATATATAAGCCTTGGGCTGAGGCCCCCTGGGGCGCTTTATGGACAGGAGGCAATGAACAAAAAGAGGATTCTCGTAGTCGAGGACGAACGCCTCGTCGCCAAGCACATCGAAAACATGGTTTGGGGCCTGGGCTACGAGGTCGCCGCCGTCGAAGCCACGGGGGAAGACGCGGTCCGGACAGCCCTCGAAAAGCTGCCCGACCTCGTTCTTATGGATATCATGCTCCAGGGCGAGATGGACGGCATCACCGCCTCTGAGCAGATATGGGACCGGGCCGCCATCCCCGTCGTCTACCTCACCGCTTATGCCGATGAATCCACCCTGGAAAGGGCCAAGGTCACGGAGCCCTTCGGCTACCTCCTCAAGCCATTCGAAGAGAGAGAGCTTTACACGGCCATCGAGATGGCCCTGTACAAGCACAAAATGGACATGCGTCTCAAGGAACGTGAGCGCTGGTTGGCCACGATCCTAGCCAGCATCGGCGATGGGGTCATCTCCACCGACAAGGAGGGAAAGGTCAGTTTCATGAATTCCGTGGCCGAGACCCTGACGGACCGGAAAAAGGTTGATTGCCTGGGAAAGGGGCTGGTCGAGGTTCTCGACCTCGTCGGGGAGAAGACCGGCAAGAAAGTTCCGGTCTCCGTCCCGAAAATCGCCGGAAAGAAACCCTGGCTCCCCACGGATCAAAGCCTGATCCTCCTCCGCCCGGACGGCAAGCTCCCCGTGGAGATCGGGGCCGCCCTGATCCGGGATGAAAAGGACAATATCGATGGAACGGTACTCGTCTTCAGGGATATTACCCAACGGAAGCAACAAGAGCAGAGGCTCAACTTCCTGGCCATCCACGACTCCCTGACCGAACTCCCCAATCGGACCCTCTTTAACGACCGGTTGACCCTGGCCTTGGCCAGCGCCTCCCGCCGGGGGCAAAAGATCGCTGTCATGATGCTGGACCTGGACCGGTTCAAGAAAGTCAATGATACCCTGGGGCATTCCGTAGGCGACCGGCTTCTAAAGAGCGTCGCGGAGAGGCTTCTCCGCGTCTTCCGGAAGGGGGATACCATCGCCCGGCTCGGGGGGGATGAATTCATGATCCTTCTGTCGGATGTCTCTCATGTGGAGGCGGCGGTCCGAGCGGCCGAGCGGACCATCAAGGCATTCAAGAAGGCTTTCGACCTTAAGGACAGAAAGATCCACATCACCGCCAGCATCGGGGTTGCCATCCACCCCGGGGACGGGGAAGATGCCGAGACGCTGACCAGGAATGCCGACACGGCTATGTACGCGGCAAAGGAAGAAAGTCGGGACACATTCAAGCTCTTTTCCCAATTAACCTTCGAGCCAGCTCCCAGACGCCGGGCCGAATGAGCCGGATTAAGGTCCTGATCGACGAAAGGGAGGCTTCGCCGCCGGGCTCCTGGAGAGGGCAAAAGCGAATATGGACGGGAGTCAAAGGAGAGCGGGGTTGGATTCGTCAATAATCCCGTGGCTCGCACGACTAAATGATTGATAAGGAGAGGTCTATGACAAAGAAGGATGGGCACCTTTCCAGGCAGGCCAAAACCCTCAAAACCTCTAAGCCCGCAAAGCGCCCTGGGACCTCAGGACGCAAACCCGCCGAGGACGCCCTCGAGAAATCCCTTTCCCTGCTCAAGGCGACCATCGAGTCGACCGCGGACGGCATCCTGGTCGTGGACAGAAACGGCCGGATTGAAAGCAAAAACCAGAAGTTCCTGGAGATGTGGCGAATCCCGGCGTCCGTGGCCAAGACCGGCGAGGATACCATCCTTTTGGATTTTGTCTTGAAGCAGCTCAAAGAACCCCGGAAATTTCTGGGAAAAGTCAACCAGTTGTATTCACAGCCGTCCGCCGAAAGCTTTGACGTCCTGGATTTCAAGGACGGACGGACCTTCGAACGGTACTCCATGCCCCAAAAGATCAAGAACCGGATCGTCGGACGAGTCTGGAACTTCCGCGACATTACAGAGCAGAAGCAGACCGAAAAGGTCCAAGCCGCGGTCTACAAGATCTCGGAGATCACGAACGCCGCGGAAAATCTGGGAGAGCTCTTTCAATCCATCCATTCCATCATCAGCGAATTGATGCCGGCCCTGAACTTCTACATCGCCCTTTATGATCCGGAGGCCGGTTTGTTAAGCTTCCCCTACTTCAAGGACGAATATGACGAACCCCCCTCTCCCCAGCCGCTCAGGCGGGGTCTGACGGATTACGTTCTCCGGCACGGGGAGCCTCTCCTGGCCGATCCGGCCAAGTTCCTGGAACTCGAAAAGTCGGGCGAGGTGGAGTCCGTAGGAGCGCCTTCCATCGACTGGCTGGGCGTGCCCCTGAAGGCCAGGGACAAAACGATCGGAGTCATGGTCGTCCAGACTTATACCGAGGGCGTCCGATACAAGGAAGAGGACAGGGACATGCTGATGTTTGTCTCCACCCAGGCCGCCTTGGCCATCGAGAGAAAAAGGGCTGAGGAGACCCTCAGGGAAGCCGAGCGTTTCCTGTCTAACGTCTTCTCCAGCATCCAGGACGGCATCAGCATTCTGGACCCGGAGTTGAACATCCTCCAGGTGAATTCGACGATGGAGAAGTGGTACCCCCACATGGCCCCTTTCAAGGGCCGGAAGTGTTACGAGGTCTATCACGGTCGAAAGGAACGCTGTGTCGTATGCCCGACACACGATACCCTGCAATCGGGACAGTCCGCAAGCGCGGTCGTCCCGAAAGTCGGCCCCGGGGGTGCCATGACCGGGTGGCTCGACCTCTTCTCGTTCCCGTTGATCGACACGGCGACGGGCAAGACGAGGGGTGTCATCGAATACGTCCGGGACATCACCCCCAGAAAGCAGGCCGAAGAGGACCTCAGAGCCTCCCTTCATGAGAAAGAGATCCTTCTCAAGGAGATTCACCACCGGGTCAAGAACAACATGCAGGTCATCTCTTCCCTTCTCAGCCTCCAATCACGCCATCTGACCGATAAGGCCGCTATCGAAATGTTCCGGGAAAGCCAGCAGCGGATCCGGTCCATGGCCCTGGTCCACGAGAAGCTTTACCAGTCCAAGGACCTGTCCCGAATCGATTTTTCCAAGTATATCGAGAACCTCATCATGTTCCTCTTTCACTCCTACCGGGTCAATTCCGATCAGGTCCGGATACAAACGGAGGTCCAGGATGTCCTGCTTGACATCAACAGCGCCATCCCCTGCGGGCTCATCATTAACGAGCTGGTGATGAACGCCCTCAAGCACGCCTTTCCGGGGGGGCGCAAAGGAGAGATCACCATCTCTCTCCAGGCATCCGGAGACGGCACGTCCATCCTTTCCGTGGGCGACAACGGCGTCGGATTCCCGGCCGGCCTGGACTTCCACAAGACCGATACTCTGGGTATGCAACTCGTAACCATGCTGGTGGACCAACTCGACGGGACGATCTCCATGGAGAGGAAGCTGGGGACCCGGTTCGAGGTTGTTTTCCGGGAGCTCAAGTACAAATCGAGGATATGAGGTTTCGATGCGACTCCTCTCAAGAGATCTGCAATAGAGAAAGGATATCATGATGCCCAAGGTCAGGGTCCTGATTGTGGAAGACGAGAGCCTTGTGGCGCGGGATATCCATAATATGCTCCGGAGCCTCGGCTACGAGGTCGTCGGCATCGTCGCCAGCGGCGAAATGGCCCTCCAAAAGGCCTCGAAGTCGGCTCCCGATCTCGTCCTGATGGACATCGTTCTCAAGGGAGATGTCGACGGCATCACGGCAGCCGAAAAGCTCTGGGAGGACTTAAACATCCCCGTCATCTACCTGACCGCTTATGCCGACGATACAACCTTTCAGCGGGCTAAACTGACCAAGCCCTTCGGCTACCTCCTCAAGCCTTTCGAGGAACGGGAGCTCCAGACAACGATCGAAATGGCCCTCTACAAATCCAAGATGGAGCTGAAACTCAGAGAGAGGGAAGAGTGGCTATCCACGGTCCTAAAGAGCATCGGCGACGGGATCATCGCCACAAACCAGGACGGCCTGATCACCTTTATGAACCCGCTGGCGGAAAGGATGACGGGTTGGACCCAGGACGAAGCCTTTAAGAAGTCGCTTCATGATGTTTTTTGCCTGGAAGGTCTCTCCTCCGGGAAAGGTCTTCCGCCGGAAGCCGGCGGCAGAACCGACGGGAACATGCTTTTGTCGAAAAAAGGCGGCCAGATCCCGGTCGAACAGACCTCTGCCCCCATCATCGACAGGAATAATGCGCACCGGGGGAACGTCCTCGTTTTCCGAGACATTGCCCTGCGGAAAATGGCCGAGCGGAAGCTCAACGAAAGCTATGACCGGCTTAATCGCGCCCTCGAGGGCATCATCCGGGCCATGGCCACCACCGTTGAAATGCGCGATCCTTACACGGCTGGCCACCAACGGCGAGTGAGCAAACTCGCCTGCGCCATCGCCCGGACAATCGGGCTCCCCGAAACGCAGATCGAAGGAATCCGCATGGCGGGCGAAATCCACGACATCGGGAAAATCGGCGTGCCGGCGGAGATCCTGAGCAAGCCGGGCAAGCTCACGGATATCGAGTTCACGATCATCAAGACCCACTCTCAGGTCGGCTACGATATTTTGAAGAACATCGAATTCCCCTGGCCGATCGCCGACATCGTGTTCCAGCACCACGAACGCCTTGACGGCAGCGGTTATCCGGCCCACCTCAAGGGGAGCGCCATCCTCCCGGAGGCCAATATCATTATTGTCGCCGACGTCGTCGAGGCGATGTCTTCCCACAGGCCTTACCGGCCCTCCTATGGGATCGATAAGGCCATCACGGAGATCACTCAAAATAAGGGCGTTCTCTACGACGCCACGGTCGTCGACCACTGCGTCCGGCTTATCAGAGAAACGAATTTTTCGTTTTAAAAAAGAATGCTGGTTATTGCCGTTATCCTTTCCCTGCTCGGAGTATCGGCGTTCGTCTTCCTTTTCGCCCGCGACTTCAACATTTACTGGCTCATCCTTTCGCCCGTCATCTTCTCCATCTACCAGTTTCCCGCCGTATTGGTGTTCTGGCTCTATAAAAGGAAAAAGAACAGAACTCGCTCGCCCGGTCCGTCCTTACCCCCATCCCGCGCGAAATGAAGGTGGACCGTATGGCTAAGCGCGGATGATCGCGGCAAAGTGGGTCAAGCTTATTTGACCTTCGCAGGGGAGAGCGCCCCCGACGGGATTTGAACCCGTGTTGCCGCCTTGAAAGGGCGATGTCCTGGGCCTCTAGACGACAGGGGCAAAAAAAATGAGCCGTGCTGGACTCGAACCAGCGACACCCGGCTTAAAAGGCCGGTGCTCTCCCTCTGAGCTAACGGCCCAAAATGGAAAATCAATATTAATAGACGAATAGGCGACGCGTGTCAACACTGCTGCGCCGCGCCAGGATCACCCGAGCTGCTCGAACTTGACGATGACCCACCGGCCATTGTGCTTGAGGCTGGTCGCTTCTTCCTTCAGAATATAGCGCCTCATGAGCAGCTTGTAGTTCTTATCGCCCGCGTCTCTGGTTTTGATCTTGATATCGACTTCCTTGGAGTGGACATCGCCCGTCAGGTCTCGGATATTGACCAGATCTTTGGCACCCAGGGAGAAGGCGGTGATCTCCTCTTCCTTGGCGGCTGCGGCCTTGGCGTCATTGTAGCCCTTCTGAAGCTCCTTATGGAGGCCGAACTCCTGGTCGTATTTGGCCTGCATCTCATCCATCTTCTTCTGGGCGGCCTGCTTGGCGGCCCTGGTCCGGGCGGTATCAAGCTCGTCCTTGGCGACATCCACGGCGTCCTTGGCATCGATGGTCGGCCCGACATGCTCCTCGAGTTTTTTCTTGAGAGTGGCCTCCTGCTTGCTCATTTCGGGAAGAACTGCCGGCTCGATCCTTTCCGGTGTCACGCTCACCACACTGAAGCTGGAGACGTCCATGGTCAGAGGTTCGAGGGCCATGGAGGCCATGGTCGAGTTGTCGTTCATCCTCACGGCATTGAAATATTTCTTTAAGAGCCCTTCTTCAGGTTTCGATGAACAACTCTGGAACGCGACCAAGATGAGAACCACCCCGATGATCATCAGACTCTTTTTTCTCATAATTCCTCCTTCCTAATATAGGTCGGTCATATTGTTCCTAAATTTTACTTTTTTTCCGTTGTCAAATGCAAGTCCCAAAATTGTCGAGGGGCCGAGAGTCAAAATTTCATGAA
>Ga0316620_10000860_pt1 | contig 12592 bp, 11 predicted proteins | sample OWC_Aug_M1_C1_D5_FD_207651 | JGI IMG/M metagenome (GOLD analysis project Ga0316620, IMG submission 207651) | Wetland soil microbial communities from Old Woman Creek delta, Ohio, United States - OWC_Aug_M1_C1_D5_B | ecosystem: Environmental > Terrestrial > Soil > Wetlands | place: USA: Ohio... | reverse complement strand
CAATCGAAGGGCTGTGTGCCCAGGCTTCCACAGTCAGCGAGATTGTCCAGGTAGCCAATGATAATTGTCCTGGCCAGGTAGTTATCTCTGGATCGAACGCTGCCCTTGATCGCGTGCAACCATTATTGGACCAGGCAGGAGCCAAGCGCGTGATTCGCCTGGCAGTGAGTATTGCTGCACATTCACCGTTCATGTCTGTCGCACAGTGTGATTTCAACTCAGCTGTTTCTGCAACTCCCATCAAGCCTCCGTACATCCCGGTGATTGGTAACGTCTCTGCCAGACCGTTAGCAGGTGTCAACGAAATTCGCCAGGACCTGGAGAACCAATTAACCCACCGCGTACGGTGGACGGAATCGATCCAGGTTATGATTTCAGAAGGTATCAACGAATTCATTGAGATCGGAAATGGCTCAGTTTTAAGTGGATTGATCAAAAGGATCGACCGTTCCGCCAGCACTTCCTCACTCAGTTCGCCAAATGATTTCCAGGCTCTCATGCGGCTATAATCTCCCCCGACTTGGCTTAAAGACGAATAGTGTATAATACTATCGTCATTTTATCAGTTGGTCCAAGGAGCTGGTTATGTCAGGTGTAGATTTTTGCTCGATGCAAGGGCGGGTTGCCGTAATTACTGGTGCTGCCCGCGGAATTGGTCGAGCAATTGCAGAAAAATTTGCCGTTTTGGGAGCAGACGTAGTCATTGCTGATATGTTGGTCGAATTGGCTGAAACGACCGCCAAAGAGATCGCCGAAGTAACCCAACGGAAGACTTTAGCGCTAAAGGTCGACGTTACCAGTCTCAAATCAGCCAGTGAAATGATTGATCAGGCGATGCAGCAATTTGGACGAGTCGATATCCTGGTCAACAATGCGGGTATTACCCGCGATACGCTGATCTTGCGCATGGAAGAATCGGATTGGGATGCGGTCCTGGCTGTAAACTTGAAAGGCGCCTTCAATTGCTCAAAGGCGGTCATCCGTCCGATGATGAAGCAACGTTACGGTCGCATCGTCAATATCTCTTCCGTCTCAGGGCAAGCAGGACAGGCAGGCCAGACGAATTATTCAGCCTCGAAAGCTGGGTTAATTGGCTTTACGAAGGCCCTGGCGCGCGAAGTTGCTTCTCGCCAAATCACAGTTAATGCAGTAGCCCCAGGGTTTATCCCCACCTCATTGACGAATGATCTTTCCGAGGATTTAAAGAAATCCATCTTGGGAGCAACTCCGGCTGGCCGGATGGGCAAACCAGAAGAAATTGCTGCAGCAGTTGTGTTCCTTGCTTCCGAAGAAGCCGCATATATCACCGGGCAGGTTCTCGGTGTTGATGGCGGCATGGCAATGATGTGATCCAATCTGATCAACAGGATAAAAATATGAATGATACCGAGACAACCCAGGGAAAAACGACCATCGCCCCTGAAGTACTGCTTACCATTGCCCAGCTGACTACTCTGAACGTCAATGGGGTAAGTCGCCTCAGCCATGTGCCGATCCCGGTGAATCGTCTATTGAAACATACTCAGAAGCGTGAAGGGGTTTTGATTGAAGTATTGGATGATGTTGTGTACGTTGATATCTATGTGGTGCTGAAAAATGATGTGAATGTACGTGATGTCAGCCACAACATCCAGCATGAGGTATCCCGGGCAATTTCTGAGATGGTGGGTATGTCGGTTGGAAAAGTGAACATTCATATTGAGGATATCGATTATCCCCCGGAGGCTGAAGCTTAATCTATTATGAAACCTCGGACCAGGGCGCGCAGTATTGCCCTGCAGGCACTTTACGAAATTGATGTAACCGGTCACCCACCGGAATTGGTAATAGCTGAAAGATTAGCTGAAACGCCATTGGAAGATAACTTGGGTGATTTTGCTCGAAGGATAGTGTTCGGGATACAACCTATTGTTCATGAGCTGGACAATATTATTTCAAAACATGCACCGGAATGGCCGTTAGATCAAGTAGCCATTATTGATCGTAATATTATGAGGATCGCTTTGTGGGAGATTGCGGTAAGTAATCAAACACCCCTGAAAGTAGCGATTAATGAAGCGGTTGAGCTCGGAAAAATATACGGCTCCGAAAGCACCCCACGATTCGTGAATGGCGTGCTGGGGAGCCTGGCATTGCATTATAACGATATCATACAATACTTTAAAAACCTAAACTGATCGGAAATTATGGAAATACTGGGTATTGGACCACTTGAGCTGCTCTTCATCCTGTTGATCGCTTTGATCATCCTTGGACCAGGCGATATGGTCAAGGCCGGACGGACCCTTGGCCGTTTTTTGCATAAAATCGTCACATCTTCTGAATGGCGTACGGTTCAAAAAGCCTCACGTGAGCTGCGCTATTTACCCAACCGATTGATGCGAGATGCGAGCCTCGAAGATCTTCAAAATGACCTCGCAGACATCAACAAAATTGGCGGCCAGATTTCCAGCGAAGTTAAAAAAGTGGAGCTGGATTTATCCTCCTGGACGACTCCACCAGAGTCAGATGTCACTGCTTCAGAACAAATTACTACAGAAGAGCCCAAACCAAAGGTCCAAGAAATACCTGATAAACCAGAAGCTCCGCAAAACCTCAATTAATCTATGCGAAAATTATTAAGCTCCATTTGGAACATCATCACAGCCCCATTTCGATTTATCGTTTGGATTTTCCGCAGCATTTACGCTACCCTCCGGAAGGGTTCCCAAAATGTCACATCCTACTTTAAAGAAGAAGATATCGAAGATGCTCCCATAGGCGAATCACTGGCTGCCACGATCGAGAATCCGCGAGCTTTGCTTCCGCACATTAATGCCCTGCGAATGCACTTATTACGTGCAGTATTGGCTATCATTATCACAACTGCCATATCTTTTCTGTTCGTTCGTAATATTCTCGATTACCTGGCTACTCCCCTCTCCGGCGGTATCCATGAATTAATCGCCATCGACGTGACGGAGAATATTGGCACAGTCATGCGCGTGGTGCTGCTGAGTGGATTCACTATCGCGCTTCCCTACATAATTTTCGAAATCTGGTTGTTCGTAGCACCTGCCTTGAAGATAAGCTCGCGGATCAGAGGACTCATCGCAATTCCAGTGGCGATATTACTGTTCGTCGGTGGCATGGCATTCGCTTTTTTTGTCATGCTGCCCACGGCTTTGCCATTTTTGTTTAATTTTATGGGCTTATCCACCCAGCCTCGCCCTTCTTCATACTTTAATTTCGTCACACTGATCATGTTCTGGATCGGGGTAACGTTTGAGTTTCCTCTGGTGATCTATCTTTTAGCAAACCTTGGTATCGTCAAAGCAAGAACACTGGCGTCACAATGGCGCTTGGCTATCGTTATTATTGCCGTACTGGCAGCGGTTATTACGCCCACTGTGGATCCAGTCAACATGGGCTTGGTGATGTCACCCATGATCGTCTTATATTTCATCAGTATTGGTTTGGCGTATATCGCACAACGCAACCGGAATGTCCGCACAGAGGGAGGCGCACAACAAGCTCAGCCATAACACTTCATGAAGCTGTAATTGCCAATCACACATACAATACCTGATCTGATAAGGAGGTATCCATGCATGAAAGAGTTGCCATCGTGGGAATAGGCTGCACAGGTTTTCGGTCAATCACACCTGAACAGTCGTATAAGGAAATGGTATATGAAGCTGCCATGCGTGCCTATAACGATGCTGGTGTGGATCCTCGCCGCGATGTAGATAGTTTTGTAACCGTGGCAGAGGATTTTCATGAAGGAACGAGTATCTTTGATGAATATACCCCAGATCAAATTGGGGGTGCACTCAGGTCAGTGCATACCATCACGGGAGATGGATTGCACGGGATAGCAACAGCATATATGCTGATCCGCACTGGCCAATTTGATGTAGTTGCCGTTGAAGGTCATAGCAAAGCCTCCAATATCAAGACTTTACCCGAAGTCACTGCCTATGCGCAAGACCCCATATTAAATAGACCGCTAAAATTTAACAGCCATTTCATCGCCGGCCTTGAGATGAATAGTTATCTGTTCGAATCCGGCTCAACCCCCGAACAATGCGCTGCCGTGGTGGTGAAAAACAGGTTTAACGCCTTGAAGAACCCTGCTGCTGCCTACGGCGCCGATCTCACCATCGAAGAGGTCCTGGCTGGACCAATATTATCCTGGCCTCTTGGTCAGCGGGAGACCGCTGAGCACGCCGATGGTGCCATCGTGATGGTGCTGGCAGCTGAAGAGAAAGCCTCATCTCTTTCTGATAAACCGATCTGGATTTTAGGGGCTGGCTGGAGTAATGACTCCCCCTCCCTCGAATATCGCGACTGGTCGCATGCTATCTACAGCGAGGTGGCTGCCCGGATTGCTTACCGCCAGGCTGGGATCAATAATCCACTCGAAGCCGTCGACATTGCTGAAGTGGATGACATTTATGCCTATAAAGAGCTGCAAGCCATTGAGGCGCTCGGTTTTTGCCGTGAAGGTGAAGCGGGCATCTTAACCACGGAGGGATTCACCAGTGCTGATAGTGGCTTGCCTGTGAATGTATCGGGGGGAAGCCTGGGAATGGGCAACCTGCTGGATGCCAACGGCCTGGCGCGTGCCTACGAAATCGTCCTGCAGTTGCGTGGCGAGGCCGGACTGAGACAGGTCGAAGATGTCAACATCGGACTGGCACAATCTTGGCGCGGGGTGCCAACCACCAGTGGCGCGGTCTTGATTCTCGCCAACTAGAAAGGATGCCAATATGGGAATGCGAAAAGTAGCCGTAGTTGGTGCTGGTATGACAAAATTTGTCCGCCGCGCCCAGGAGACAGCCAAAGAGCTGACCTGGGAAGCTGCACATATGGCACTCGATTCATGTGAGATGACCATGGATGACATTGAGGCGGTGTGCTTCGGAACGGCCCCGGATGCTTTTGATGGTGTCCATCTGAATGGAGAATATGTTAGCGATGGTGCGGGCGCCTGGCGAAAACCCTATATGCGCTCTTATGTGGGGGGCGGTACGGGGGTATTTGTACCGATCCAGGGCTGGTATCACATCGCGTCTGGCTTGTTCGATGTGGTGATGGTGGTGGCTGAGGAGAAGATGTCTTCTTATTACCCACATGCACAGGCAGCTTTCCTGACTATCTTCGACCATACGACCGAACGTCCCCTTAAGCCCAACCTGCTGTGGATATTCGCCATGGAAATGAACCGCTACATGACTACATATGGATTAACCAAAGCGGATATTGCCCAGGTGGCGGTACAGCATAAACGGAATGCAGCCAATCATCCTTGCGCTTTGCTTGGAGATGCCAATATCACCCTGGATGACATCTTGAAATCAGAGGTCCTGGCCTGGCCTGTCCAGCGGTTCGATGTCAGTCCTGTTTCGGATGGCGCAGTGGCAGTGATCCTTGCTGCTGAACACGTCGCCAAGCGCATCACCGATAAGCCAGTGTGGATTGAAGGCGTGGGATGGCATCTTGACACTACCTTTTGGACCAACCGTGATCTGGCTTACCCGCGCTATGTAGAATATGCAGCCCGCATGGCGTACGATATGGCTGGCATCAAAGAACCCCGCAAGCAGATCAACATCGCCGAACCGTACGATCCGTTTGATTACAAAGCCTTACACCACCTGGAAGGTCTGCAGCTCGCCGATCGGGGAAAAGCTGCTGAACTATACAGTGATGGCACGGCTTCTCTGACAGGTAATATGCCAATCTGCCCCTCGGGTGGCTTGTTAGGAGTCGGGAACCCCATCGCAGCCGCTGGTTTAATGAAAATTGCCGAACTTTTCTGGCAGCTACGCGGTGAGGCGGGTGCCCGCCAGGTACCTGGTCAGCCATTACATGGCCTGGCTCAAGCCTGGGGAGACCTGATGCAGGTGGGCACAGTTGTCATCATGGGGCGATGAGGAGGATACAATGACCGCAAAGATCAAAGAATTTCCTGGTATATCGCTGAGTGAACAAGATTTTGCCGATGGAAAGATATTGTTCAATTTCGACAAGCTCAATGGAATTTATGCCTGGGATACGGGAGTTGGCATTGGTAGCTACCTTGCCTCCCTGAAGAATGGAGTAATCCTGGGAAGCCGTTGCAACACGTGTCGAAAAATAGTCGTCCCCCCACGCGTGGTTTGCGAGCAATGTTATCGACCGATGGACGAATATGTACCCTTGCAGGACACAGGTACTGTGAACACTTTTTCCCTCTGCTATGTCACCTGGGATGTAAAACGAATCACAGACCCTCAGATCCCGGCAGTGATCGAAATCGATGGGGCGTCACCCCTGCATGGCATCATGCACATGCTCGGCGAGGTGGATCCGCAGGCAGTTAAGATCGGTATGCGCGTGAAAGCTGTCTGGAAACCTGCTGAGGAGCGCCAGGGGTCGGTAAACGACATCCTATATTTCAAGCCAATTGAGGAGGACTAATATGACGCTCCTGCATCGCGATCCAAATGCACCTCTGGCATGGTTGGGAGACCTGCCAGTAGAAAATCGCTATACGTTTGGGCTGGCTGGTGAAAAATTCTTTCGCGCCTTGAAAGATAATGGCCAGATCTTAGGGACTCATTGCACGAATTGTGACATCACCTACGTGCCTGCGACGGTATTTTGTGAACGCTGCCTGTCTCAGCTAGATGAATGGGTGGATGTGGGTACCACGGGGGAGGTAGTCACGTTCACTTTCCTATTTGTCAACCTGGATGGCACACCACGCCAGGAACCAGAGATCATCGCCTTTGTTCGCTTTGCGGATGGGGGCTTGATCCACCGGTTGGGAGATGTTGAGCCTGAACAAGTGGAATTCGGTATGGCAGTTCAAGCCGTGTTCAAGCCTGCCTCGGAGCGGACCGGTTCGATCTTGGATATCGATCACTTCAAACCTGTATAAATATCCACAATAACTCTCACGAATGTATCCTGCGGAATAAGTGGACAGCCAAATTTTAGCCAACCAGGCCTTCCGCAGGATACTATTTATTAATTGGCTCCAATATTGCATTCTCAAATGATAAAATGTACAAACCGTGTGCGTTTCTCAGCATGATTGATCAATTTAAATTCGAAGAACCTGTGGAATTATCCTTATATGCACAAGTCATATAAAGTAAATAAACTGCTCAATCTCGTATTGGCTATGGGGCTCATACTTGCTGCTGGTTGCAATTTACCAACCGCCACGCAACAATCGAAGGATCAAGGTAATGAGACTCCCAACCTGCAAGAAACAACGGTTACATTCAAAGTAAAGATCGATCAACCAATCCCCGCTGGTGACTCTATTTATATTTCCATCCTGGATGAGGTGACTGGTCTGGCTTTCAATCCCAACAAGTACGTCATGCAGGCAGAAAGTGCCCAAACCTACCAAGTTTCCTTGCCTTTACAAATTGGCTCGGTGATCAAGTATCGCTATAGCCGAGAAGGCGCCAGTATTGTGAACGAGCACCTGTATAACGATAGGCCGGTTCGCTACCGTTTATATCATGTCGAAGGTCCTAGGAATGTCGAGGATGTAATCAGCCGGTGGACGGATACGGAATACCTTGGTCATAGTGGGCGGATCATGGGGCAAATCACCGATTCATCCACAGGTGGACCGATCCCAAATATCCTGGTGACCGCAGCGGGTGAGCAAGCGCTTTCCCTGGCAGATGGTACATTCCTCCTCGAAGGCTTGCCACCCGGGACACATAACCTGGTGTTATACGCACTGGATGGCGCTTACCACGTCTACCAGCAAGGAGCAGTCGTAGCGAGTGATTCAACCACCCCGGTATCTTTACAGCTAGATCCAGCAAAATTGGTGACTATAATATTTGCCATTACTGTCCCAGCCGATACTCCCTCAGATGCTCCAATCCGCCTGGCAGGGAATCTTTCACAGTTAGGAAACACTTATGCCGACCTTTCAGGCGGAGTAAGTACTCTGGCGTCGTGGATGCCAACATTGGGCAAACTGGCCGATGGCAGATACATGGCCACACTCAGCCTGCCTGCTGGCACCTACCTCGAATATAAATACACGCTTGGGGATGGGCTGTGGAGCACCGAAGTGACTTCGGAAGGTTCTATTCAGCTGCGCCGCTTGCTGGTTCCAGATAAAAACCTGGAGGTGAATGACACTGTAGAATCTTGGAAAAAGGCTTCCACTTCACCGATCAGGTTTGAGGTTAAGGTGCCCGCGAATACACCGGTGGACGAGGGGATCTCGATCCAGTTCAATCCTGGATTTGGCTGGCTGGAGCCATTGTCAATGTGGCCCGCCTCGAGTGCCCAGGGAGAAGCAGCTTGGCGCTTTGACCTCACTGGCCCCTTCAATGACCTGACTGCCTTGCATTACCGGTATTGTCGCCAGGGTCAATGTGGCAGCGCTGATGATGTGGACACAATGGGAATTAACCCCGTCGGGCGCCTGGTTGATCCCAGCGCGAATCCCAAGGTCGTGAACGACGAATTCTCCAGCTGGGCCTGGTTGAGCAATCCGGAAGAAGCTGCAAATGTGCCTGATGTACAGGTCTCTCCGCGCGGGACAGGGTTTATTGCCGGAGTCTCATTTCAACCTAATTACCATCCATCCTGGGAGCCAATCCTATCCCAGGCTATCAACAACGTCAACAACCTGAAAGTGAATTGGCTTGTCCTCACACCCACCTGGACGTTCACTAACGATACGCCACCCATCCTGGAGCCTCAGCCTGCCCGGGATATGCTCTACCCAGCGTTAATCAACACGATCAACAAGGCCAAGAGTCAGGGTTTGAATGTGGGTCTATTTCCTGAACCGAATTTCCCTGACCAGGCCAGTGCCTGGTGGCAGGGTACGCGGCGCGATTATTCCTGGTGGGTATCCTTTTTTGAAAGATATACCAATTTCATCCTGCATCATGCCAGCATTGCCTCCAGCAGCAATGCCGCTTCGCTCATCCTGGGAGGTGATTGGCTGAACCCAGCATTACCGGGCGGACTGCTTGATGATGGCTCGCCCAGCAACGTCCCGCAGGACGCTGAGGCACGCTGGAGGGACTTGATCCAAAAGGTGCGTGAGCGCTACCGGGGCACCATTGCCTGGGCTGTCTCTTATCCGAATGGGATAACAAATCCACCTCCCTTTCTGGATGCGGTCGACCAGGTGTACATCTTGTGGTCAGCACCCCTTGCTACCCAGCCAAACACAACGATGGAAGATATGCATGTCCAGGCTAATTTGATATTCAGCCAGGAAATATTACCTTACCAACTGAAGGTTGTTAAACCAATCGTCATCGCCATTTCCTACCCATCCATAGATTGGGGGACGACGGGATGCATCGCGATTTTAGGTGGAGGCTGCCTCAACTATGATCTGCTTATCCCACCCAGCACGGATATTACCGCCCTACCTTTAAACCTCCAGGACCAGGCAAACGCCTACAATTCTGTCTTATCTGCCATCAATGAAAATGATTGGGTATCTGGATTCGTCTCCATGGGGTATTATCCACCGGCTATCCTGCAAGACAAATCCACTTCAATACACGGGAAACCAGCCAGCGGGGTTGTGTGGTATTGGTCGCAGAAATTCCTGGGAAGATAGAAGCGATGACCAGAATTCATCATCTCCGAGACTGTATGCAATTAACCATCCCCGGGAATAACTATCCAGAAGAATAATCAAACAAAATGGGGCTGCCCTTATCACTTTTGGGACAGCCCCATTATTATCACAATCTCTTTAGAACATCATTTCATTGACTTTATCAATAGTCTCACGTGCCGGACGTAAACGATCTTCAGTCAGACGGTTAAGCGGCTCATCAGGCAAGTTATACAGGTCAAACAACGTGGGTGGAGCCTGGTTGATGTAAATCAGCCCGGTGATCAAGCAGCAATCCTTATTGGATTCTTCCAACACCCTGAACGCTTCCGCCCGGTTGGTGGGATCATAGTCCCGGTCCAGTTTCTTCAAAATCACCATTGAGCCATCGTGCATGGTCACTTCTTTGATCTGGCCATCTTCATAATCGATCATGATCTCTTCTGCGGGGGGCACATAGGATAGCTCGTGTAAGGCTACTTCGTGCTCCTTACCCCAGGAATAGGAATGGCTGGTGTCGTCCTGGTTATTGAAGGTAACGCACGGGCTGATGATATCCAGCACAGCGATTCCTTTATGACTTAGTGCAGCTTTGATTAATTCCTTCACTTGTTTCGGATCACCAGCGAATGACCGTGCCACGAAGGTGGCATGGCTCACCAGCGCTTCCCAGGCGATATCTACCGGTAAATATGGGTTGGTGCCCTGTTTCTTGAGCTCCAGTCCTTCATCCGCTGTGGCAGAGAACTGACCTTTGGTCAGTCCATAGACACCATTATTCTCGATAATATATACCATGGGCACATTTCGTCGGACAATGTGCTTGAATTGACCCATTCCAATGCTGGCTGTATCACCATCACCGCTCAAACCGATCCCTTTCAGGAAAATGTTACCGAACATTGCCCCGGTTGCTAACGAAGGCATCCGCCCATGCAATCCATTGAAACCGAAGGACCGGTTCAGGAAATAGAATGGGCTCTTACTGGAACAGCCAATGCCGCTGAACTTGATCAAGTTCTCTGGCACGAGGTTCAATTCATAACAGGCAGCAATGATCTGGCTGGAGATCGAATTATGTCCACACCCCTGGCACAGCGAGCTGGGATTGCCCCTGTAATCGTTTTTACTCAACCCGACCAGGTTGACCTGGCTCCGGGATGCTTGCGCTAGTTGATCTGTCATTTCTGTCCTTCTTCTTTGGCGATTATATTGCTCACCACCCATTGTGCAGTGAGTGGTAAGCCATCTAGATGAGAAAGTGAGATTAATTTCATGCTGCAATCGGGTATTTCCAGGCGTAATATCTGGTGAAGCTGTCCATCCCGGTTGAGCTCAATCACGTAATTTCGTTCGTGTGAATGCACAAATTCAATCACTTCGGGGGCAGCCGGCAAGGAGCGCATTCGTAAGTGATCGATTTTATACCCCTGGGCTGAAAGCATGGTCATTGCTTCTTCGATAGCTGAATCCGTTGACCCGTAAGAAATAATACTGATTTGCGCCTCGGGTGTGGTCGTAATTATCGGCTTCGGAAGGATTGAAACGCTGCTATCAATTTTTCGTCGTAATCTGAGCAGGTTGTTTTCCCAATCTTCTGGCTCTTCACTATATTGGGCATATTCATTGTGACCTGTACCGCGTGCAAAATACGCTGAATTAGGTAGCTTGTTACCTGGCAGGGTGCGGTAGGTTATCCCATCTCCATCAACGTCCAGGTAACGGCCCCATTTTTCACCCATTTGCCTGAGCTCATCCTCCCACAATACCTTGCCGCGATCCATCGGCGTATTGGGATATTCGAAGGGTTTTGTCATCCACTGGTTCATCCCGAAATCCAGGTCCGAGAGGACGATCACCGGGGTTTGCAGCTGTTCGGCAATATCGAATGCTTTCCAGCCAAACTCGAAACATTCTGTGACCGAGCCTGGGAGTAATAGCACATGCTTAACATCCCCATGCCCCATGTTGTAAGCCAGGCGCATGTCACCTTGCGCGGTGCGTGTTGGCAGCCCGGTTGAGGGACCAATGCGTTGGATATCCCAGATGACGACGGGTACTTCAGAGAAATAGGCCAGGCCCACGTACTCGACCATCAAGCTGAATCCCGGACCGGAGGTTGATGTCATCGCTCTCAAGCCCGACCAGCCTGCGCCAACTACCATCCCGATAGCAGCCAGCTCATCTTCGGCCTGCAAGACCACGCAGGTATTTTTCCCGCTCACCGGGTCTTTTCTGAAAACGGGGACATATTCATGTAATGTCTCTGCCAACGAAGTTGCAGGAGTGATCGGATACCAGGCTGCGAACTGTAACCCGCCATATAAAGCACCTAACGCGGCCGCGGTGTTCCCGTCTGCCATGATATACCCCTTGGTTTTATTCGATGGCCGAAGTAGGTATGGGTCACTTTTATGTAAGTTCTTGCTGGCCCAATCATGGGCATTCTTTACCATGCTCCAATTCAAATCGATTGGTTTTTGTTTACCCTTAAAGTGGAATTCTAAGGCCTGGTAGACACGATCCATATCAATCGATAGGATATTCGCCACGATGCCAACATACACCATGTTGGCTAAATAATCCCTGAGGTTCGGAGGTGCTCCGGAATCTCGCACCATCGCCTTTACAGGCATTGCGTATATGTGGATATCCTGGCGGGAGATGGGGAATTTGATGCTATCATCGTAGAATAAAACCCCACCATTGACCAATCCTGCCATATCTTTTTGGAATGTCGCTGGATTCATCGCCACAACGATTTCCTGGTCTTCGCAACGCGCCAGGTAGCCATCTTCGTTCACCCTGATGGTATACCACGTGGGCAATCCCTGGATGTTGGATGGGAATATGTTTTTACCGGAGACCGGGATGCCCATCTTGAACAACGCCCGCATCAACGTCAGGTTCGACGTCTGGCTGCCAGAGCCATTCACCGTCGCAACGGTGATGCTGAAGTTATTGATCACCGCTTCGGCTGGTTGTGAGCCAAGCGGATTG
>Ga0316620_10000859_pt1 | contig 12607 bp, 8 predicted proteins | sample OWC_Aug_M1_C1_D5_FD_207651 | JGI IMG/M metagenome (GOLD analysis project Ga0316620, IMG submission 207651) | Wetland soil microbial communities from Old Woman Creek delta, Ohio, United States - OWC_Aug_M1_C1_D5_B | ecosystem: Environmental > Terrestrial > Soil > Wetlands | place: USA: Ohio... | reverse complement strand
CAACGCCTCCATGATCCGCCGGTCGAGGTGGCTGTCTCCGGCCGACACCGCCACCACGACGGTCTTGCCCAGGGTTCGACCCAGCTCGCGCGCGTGGCGGGCGAGGTTGAGCAGGAAGGGCCGCAGGGGTTGGAGCTGGAGGCGGAGGAGGGTTTCGAGCTGCCCGTCGGCAAGGTGATGCCACGTTCTCTGACTGCCCTCGAGCTCCATGCCGAGCTGACGCAGCGAAGTGGCGACCGTGGCCAGCACCTGTTCCGGCATGCGCTCGCGCACGCCGCGCTCGGCCAAGCGGGCGAGCTGGAAGAGCCGGTCGACCGCGGTTCCAGCGCCCACCGCCAGAACCCGCAGCCGCGCGCTGCCGTCGGCCAAGCGGTCGAGCACCGGTGTCGGCACGCGCAGCTCCTCCGGGCCGGCCCGCAGGCTGGCAACGGCATCGACCTCTGACCCAGGCCCCGCTGCTGGACCGCTGCCGGATGCTGCCCCGGTCGCGGTCGCGGGCGCTGGACCCTGGCCCGCCAACTCGTTCAAGCCCGACGCGAGACGGTCGAGCAACGCCAGGAGGCGCGCGGCCGCACCCTCGGTCGGGGGGTTGAGCACCTCCTCTGCCTCATGGCACAGCGACGACATCTCTCGCAGCTGCATCATGTTGCTGGCGCCTTTGAGGGCGTGGAGCTCGCGCCGCGCCTTGCGCGCCGTCTCAGCTTCGCGCTCCACAGTGTCGGCGAGGAGAACCAGGCGCTCGAGACGATCCCTGGCCTCGGACAGGAACAGAGGCAGCAGGTCGTCCACGCCGCGGCTCACGATGCCAGTCCGTCCCCTCCGGAGCTGCCGGTCGCCCGAATCATCGTCCAGTTGCGGACGTTGACGTCAATGCCCAGCACGCCGGCGGTGGCGCCCGAGTAGTCGGCCACCCGAGTGGCAATGGTGAAGCACGGCTCCCCGGTCATCAGGGACTCGTACAACGGCGTCACCGCAGTGCGACCTTCCCGGGTCACGGCCTGGAACCACGGCCGGTCCGCGTACCCCTGTCCGACGCTCACCGACGGCGGCACGTCGCCGTCATGAACCAGGTTCTTGTTAGCCACGAAGGCGACCATCGTCCCCTCCTGGTCCACGAGGTAGGCCATCTCCGAGAAGGGGCACTTGCGGATCAGGTCATGCAGCCTGCCGTCCACGGCCTCGAGGTTGACCGAGCAGTCGCCGAGCTCGGCGGCCCAGCGCAGCACCTGGTGCTTGAGCGAGCTCGCCGAGTCGATCCTGAAGGATTGGGTCAGCAGCTGGATCGAGAGGGCGAGCTGGTTGAGACGTTCGGCCGCGCCCGTGAAGTGCTTGAGCCCGTCGGCCATGCGCTGGATGACCTCGCTCACCTCCTTGAGGGTGAGAACGACCTGGTCGGATGCTCCCTGCTGCTCCTGCGTCGCGAGCGAGATCTCGCGTGCCGCCCGCGCCGTGTCGCTGAGCGCGCTGCGCAGCTGCTCGATGGACGCCGCCGCGGACCGGCTCTGCTCCTGGACCTCGGCCGCGGCCTTGCTCCCTTCTTCGGTCTCCACCACCACTGCCCGGATCGCTCCCGAGAACTCCTCCAGCAGCCCGCGCACCGAGTCCACCGACTCCCGCGAGCGCACCGCCAGCCGCCGAACCTCGTCGGCGACCACCGAGAATCGGTCGCCGTGCTCACCGGCAGCCGCCGCCTCGATGGCGGCGTTGAGGGCCAGGATGTGGGTCTCCTGCGCGATCTCGGTGATCAGGTCGAGGACCTGGTAAATCTCGCGCGACCGGCTGCCGAGGGTGTCGGCGCGAGTGGCAATGGCGTCCATGCGCTCGCGCACGGCCTCCACTCCCTCCACCGCCCCCTGGACCGCCCCTGCGCCGACGTTTCCGGCCTCCTCCGAATGGGCGGCGAGCTCGGCCTGGGAGGCGGCGTTGGCCGCGATCTGGGCTGCAGTACGCGCCAGCTCCTCCATGGTCGCCGTGATCTCGACCACCGCCGCCGCCTGCTGGGAGGAGCCTGATGCGAGCTCGGAGGAGGTCTCCTGCACGCTCCGGGCCGATGTCGCCACCTCGACCGAGCTGGTCTGGATCTGCTGCACCAGCCCGGCCAGGGATCGCGCCGCACCCTCTACCGCCCGCGCCATCTCGGGACCGAGCTCCTCCACGTTTCGGGCCGTGGCCACGAGGTCGCCGGCGCGCATCTCGTCGAGCGCGGCGTGCAGCACCCGGTGTTGGCGCTCGCAGCGTTCGCGGAGATCACCGAGCTCGCGCTCGTCGCGCCGGCCGGGGATCATGACTCGCACGACGAAGACCACGATCAGCCCGATCGCTACCAGGACGTAGAGCGGGGTGAACCACCACAGCGGCGCATCCCGCACTGCGGTCGCCTGCAGCAAGCCCGCGCCGAGAAGCGCCCCGCCCGCTAGTAGCCCGAGACCGAGCAGCCCGCGCACGCCCTTCGATTCCAGCTCACGATCCATCGCGCACTCCCTCTGCGGTCATTTTGCGGCCAGTACGGCCGGTGGACACTGCGGATCGATGACGACAAGTGGTCCGTGCTCGCACACGCCGAAGCCGGCGCTTCCCGGGGGCGCTAATCCGCGCACGATCGGACCGACCGGTCGTACGTTGAGGTCGAGATGCACACGCAGCACCTCGTCAGCCACCAGCGACCTGTCCCCCACCACCACGCAATAGCCCTCCCCGCAGCCGGTCACGAGCCGCACGTGCTCGCTGCGGATTCCCCACAGGCAGCCCCCGCGGCGCAGTACCAGCCACAGCGATCGGCCCCCCACCTCACCCCTCTCCGGCCAGGCCCTGGAGATCGACCACGGTCACCAGAGCATCGCCGATCAGAGCCTCCGCCACCGCCAGTCCGGGACCGGTCGGCCGGAGGTCCTTGTCGTTCAGCGTGATCACCTGGATGGCGTCGTCCACGGCCAGACCCACGGTCTCCGTGGCCTGCTCGGCGCCAGCTCTGACCACGATCGTCATGCGCTGACCCCTGCCCCCACCAGCCTTGGCGCCGCCGTCCAACATCGCCTCCAGATCGAGCACCGCGAGCGGCTCACCGCCGTACTGGGCCAGACCGAGGAGGTGCGCTGACGAGCCTGGGACCGCGTGCAGGACCAGGCTGCGCACGATCTTCTGCACCCGGTCGACCGGCACCGCGCAACGCCTGCTACCGGCCCTGACGAGCAGGTAGCGACGCTGTTCTGACTGAGCCGCGTGGGCCTTCGTGGCCATCTCCGCACCAGCATAGCATCGTGGGAACGCAGCTCGGCAGGGGCGGAGAACGGGTCCCTCCAGGAGGGTGTAGGGCATGGCGTCGACGGCGCCTTTCGGGCTCCGTGAGCGCCCCTCTCTGTCGGATTCTCGGCCCGTACTCCGAGTACTGCTCCTCGAATCCGCCAGAAACGGGCATCTCAAGGCGCTCCGAAAGCCAGCCGCCAGCTATGCCCTACACCCTCCTAGGGCGGCGCACCCGCGACCGTTTCGGCTCGCCGGTCCCAGTCGATCTGCGAACCGTGCAGGCTGTGGGGGATCAGGAACGCCGCCATCATGACCGTCCATCCCACCATCACCGCCCACCGCGTCGGTCGCCGGGTGAGCGCCAGCAGCGTCGCCGGCAGCCAGGCCAGGCAGGCGATGAGGGTCTTGTTGTCGGTCAGGTCGGTCCCCCTCGGCCACCCGGTCCAGAGCGCTCCGAAGGCGAGCTTCTGCACCACCGGACCCAGCACGAAGCCTCCGGCGATGAGCAGGCCCATGGCGACCACAACCAGGATACGGCCCTCGCGCCTCGGGGCGTGAACGACCTCGAGCAGGGCCCGGGTGGACACCAGCATGCTCAGAAACATGGCCAGGATGTGAGGGATCAACACCGCAGCCGGGACCGGGCCCCTGAACCTGGCCACCACCGTTCCCCGTACCGGAAGGACTGCCCGCTCGCCCCCGAGCTCGAGCTCGATGGCGTACTCCACCTTGCCTGCAGGAGGCTGATGGGGCAGCACCGCGTGGAGCTGGTCACCATTGGCGACCAGGGCCAGCTCCTGCCACTCGTCCTGGCTCGGGAAACGGCGCCATCTCAGGCTGGTCCGGGCCTCGGGGGCAGGTGGCCGCAGGATCACTTCGAGGCCGCCAGGGCCGCCGTGCGACCGTGGCAGCGAGTAGGGCACAGTGTGGCCCGCCAGCTCCACCTCTCCGCGCACCGGGTAGCTGGGCCCGGTCATTCGCTGGAAAGCGGCCAAGCCGATCGTCAGCAGCGCTGCAAGGGCCCAGAGCAGGGGTGAGATCCAGCGCTGGCGCATTGCGGAGCCCGACCGAAGACCCTCGCGCGTCTCTATTTGACGACCTTGGCGACCATCTCCTCGATCACCCCGGGCTCGACCTCCTCGAGCTCGTACGTGACGTCCGCGATCGGCTTGTTGACCGAGATGATGCGCTTGAGGCTGATCGGTGTCCCCTCCACCACCACGTCGGCCGGAGTGGCGTTGATGGTCGCCTCGAGGTCGCGGATCTGCTCCTCGCCGTAGCCCATTGCAGGGACGATCTTTCCGGCATTGGGGTACTTGGCGTAGGTCGCGGCCAACGTCCCCACCGCGTACGGCTTGGCATCCACGATCTCGGCCGCGCCGGCCTCCTTGGCCGCGAACCAGCCCGCGCCGTAGGTCATGCCGCCGTGGGTCAGCGTCGGTCCGTCCTCCACCACCAGGGCGCGCTTGCCGCGCACCAGCTCGGGCGAGCCGACGGTGATCACCGAATTGCACTGGATGAGCCGGGCCCCCGGGTTGGCCTGGCGGCAGGTGGCCATGACCTTCTCGACGTTCGCCGGGTCGGCCGTGTTCGCCTTGTTGACGATGAGCAGGTGGGCCATGCGCAGGTTGCTCTCGCCCGGGTAGTAGCTGACCTCGTGGCCGGGCCGGTGGGGGTCGACCAGCGTGATGTGCAGGTCTGGGCGGTAGAAGGGCGTGTCGTTGTTGCCGCCGTCCCAGAGGATCACGTCGGCCTCGGTCTCGGCCTCGCGCAGGATCTTCTCGTAGTCGACCCCGGCGTAGACCACGAACCCGTTGTCGATGTGCGGCTCGTACTCTTCGCGTTCCTCGATCGTGCACTGGTGCCGGTCGAGGTCCTCGTAGGTCTCGAAGCGCTGGCACGCCTGCTTGGCCAGGTCGCCGTAGGGCATGGGGTGGCGGATCGCCACCACCCGCTTGCCCATGGTCTTGAGGATCCTCGACACGTAGCGTGAGGTCTGGGACTTGCCGACGCCGGTGCGGACCGCGGTGATGGCGATGACCGGCTTGGACGAAGGCAGCATGGTCTTGGTCGCCGAGCAGACGCCGAAGTGGGCGCCCCAGGCGATGACCTGGCTCGCCTTGTTCATGACGTAGACATGCGGCACGTCCGAGTAGGAGAACCAGACCTCGTCCACCGCCTTGTCACGGATGAGCTGCTCGAGCTCGGTCTCGGCGTGGATGGGGATGCCGTCTGGGTAGAGCGAGCCCGCCAGCTCGGGCGGATAGGTCCGGCCTTCAATGTCGGGAATCTGAGTTGCGGTGAACGCCACCACCCGGTAGTCCTCGTTGTCCCGGAACAGACAGTTGAAGTTGTGGAAGTCGCGCCCTGCCGCGCCCATGATCAGTACTTTCCTGCGCATCGATTCACCTCCGCGCTGCGAGTGCCGGGTCATGCCCAACCGGCGGTGCGCCGTACATCATAGCAGGGCGGTGTCCACGGTGAGGGCACGGCCGCCGTACGAGCTTGACCGCGCTCGTCCAAGGCGAGCCGAATGCTCGGCCAAGCCTGAGCAACCGCCTACTCCGGACCAAGGAGCGCGCGTCCCGAACCGCGGGCCCGTCCCACCGTTCCCAGCTCTGGTACCCTCAGGGAAGGGAGGGTTCTGCGATGAGATCACTGGGCCGCGCACGCCATCTCAACATCCTGCGAGGGCTGATGTTCCTGCTCCTGGCGGCTTCGACGCCTCTGGCCGCAGAGCCCGCGCTGCTGCGCATCGAGCGCGCCGGGGCTGAGGACCGGGACCGGCTCATCGCCATGGGCGTGAACCTGGTGAGCGAGACCTCCACCTGCTACCTGGCCGTCGGCGACCCGGCGACCGTCGCTGAGCGGGCGTCCCGGCTCGGGCTCGCGACCGCGGTCGTCGACCCCGAGATGAGGGAGGGCACGGCCTACGCCATTGCCGGCCCTCGCCCGGGGACCGACCTCGAGGACCTCCAGGTCTGCGGCGACATCCTCTGGTTCGAGGACGGTTGGGCCCTGCTACGGGCCGCGAGCTTCGATCGCGAGGCCTGCTTCGCCTCGCCCGGCTGGTTCCTCCGCCCGCTGACCATGCAGGGCCTCCACCCGCGGCGACCGGCGCCCGCCGAGTACGCTGACCTGGCCGCGGGCGCTGGTTCCCGCCTCGAGGTCAAGCCGTTGGTCCAGGACATGGTCGACAGCATGACCGACACCCTGGTCGTCGACACCTGGACCGCCCTCATCGCCTCGGCCTCGACCCGCTACTCCACGTCCGCCGGTTGCGTCGCGGCCGCGACCCACGTTTACGACACCTTTGCCGCCCTCGGCCTCGCGACCGAGTACCAGAACCACACCTCGGGCCACGCCCCCAACGTCATCGGCACCCTGCTCGGCCACACCAACCCAGACAACGTCTACATCGTCATCGGTCACCTCGACGACCTGCCCTCCTCCGGCTCCGCGCCCGGCGCCGACGACAACGCCAGCGGCACCGCCAACCTGGTCGCCATCGCCAAGGTCATGGCCGACTACACCTGCGCCAACACGGTCAAGTTCATCGCCGTGACCGGCGAGGAGTTCGGCCTCTACGGCAGCGAGGACTACGCTGCCAACGCCGCCGCCCAGGGCGAGAACATCCTCGGCGTGCTCGACGCCGACATGACCGCCTGGGCGGGCGACGGCTCCCCCGCCGCCGAGAACCTCGACCTCAACTACAACAGCACCTCGGCCTGGCTCGCCACCCTGTTCGTGCAGACCGCCGCCGACTACGGGACCGGTTGCCCGATCAACGCCTTCCTCTGCCCGGGCATGGTCTACTCGGACCACGCCCCGTTCTGGGACCACGGCTGGTCGGCGCTGTGCGGCATCACCGACAACGAGGGCTACTGCGGCCAGAGCGGCAACTACCCGTACTACCACGAGTCGGCCGACACCGTGGTCAACTGCGGCAACCCGGCCTTCTTCGCCTCGTCGGTCCGGGCCTACCTGGCGGCGACCGGCCACCTCGCCGACCCGATCTGCCGCCGGCCCGACCCGCCGACGAGTCCGGCCGCGGGTCCGGCAGGCGCCAACGCCATCTCGGTCAGCTGGACCGGGTCGCCCACCGCTGCCACCTACCAGGTCTGGCGCTCGCCCCAGGGCTGCGCCGGTTCGGCGGAGGCCTTCTACGCTGTCGGCGAGACCGCCCAGACCTCGTTCCTCGATTCCACCGCCTCGGGCGGACTGACCTACGGCTACGTGGTCGAGTCGATCGACAGCAGCGGCTTGTGCGTGTCGGCGGCGAGCGCCTGCGTCGAGGCGACCACCACCGGCGCCTGCCTCGAGCCGCCGTGGTTCGCGGGCGTGGCTACGGTCAGCAACGCGCAGGCGCCGAGCTGCACCCTCAACCTGAGCTGGTCGCCGCCGCTCGAGCTGTACTGCGGCTCGTCCGCGACGTACAACGTCTACCGCTCGCTCAGCTCCGGCTTCACCCCCGACGCGGGCAACCGCGTCGCCTCGGGGCTCACCGGCACCAGCCACTCCGACTCCGACAACCTGGTCTCCGACACCACCTACTACTACGTGGTGCGGGCCGTGGACACCGCCAACGGCGTCGAGGACGGCAATCTGGTGGAGGGCTCCGGCGCCCCGACCGGCCCGAGCACGATCGGCAATTGGAGCGACGACGTCGAGGCTTACCCGACCATCGCCGACGCGGTCGCCGCCGGGTGGGCACACGCCGCCGCCCAGGGGGTGGACGACTGGCGGGTCTCGACGTCCCAGAACCACACCACTGGGGGGGCTCGTTCGTTCGCCTCCGACGACGTCAGCACCAACGCCGACAAGTTTCTCGTCGCCCCACTCAAGAACCTGACCGCGAGCTCGGTCCTCACCTTCTGGCACCGTTACGTGTTCGAGTCCAACTACGACGGCGGCGTGCTCGAGATCTCGACCGACGGCGGTACGTCCTGGCAGGACCTCGGCCCGAGCATCACCTCCGGCGGCTACAACGACACCATCTACAGCTGGGCGGACACCCCGCTCGCCGGGCGCGACGTCTGGTCGGGGACCCAATCCTCGTGGGGCCAGGTGAGCGTCAACCTGAGCTCCTGGGCGGGCAGCGGACGCCTCATCCGCTGGCGCCTGGCCTGCGACGGTGGCGTCGCCGGCGGCACCTGGTACCTCGACGACTTCCTCATCACCAACACCGAGGTGCCGACGACGTGCACGACGTCGGGTTGCGTGGCTCTGTCCTGCGGGGACATCGTGATCGACGCCGACCCGGTGTGCTCGGGCACGGCCCAGCAGTTCACGGCCGTGTTCTCGGGCGGTCAGGGCGCGATCAGCGTGGCCTGGGACTTCGACAACGACGGCCAGTACGACGACTGCTCCACCAATCCCTGCACGACCACCCTGCCGGTGGGCAGCAACAGTGTGGGGCTTCAGGTCAGCGACTCCTGCCCGACCGGGTCGCAGCAGTGCACGCGGGCGACCACGGCGACGGTCCAACAGGCGTCGGCGAGTCCGGCTGCCCCGGGCGTCGCCGATCTCGACGCCTGCGCCCAGTCGGGCGTGGAGATCACTTGGGGGGCTGCGGCCGGCGCCACCGGCTACGACCTGCGGGTGGACGGGACGACGGTGGTCAGTGGCGTGACCAGCCCCTACAGCTACAACCCGGGCGACACCGCTTCGCACAGCTACGAGGTGCGGGGCGTCAACGTCGGCTGCGGTGCCGGGGCGTGGTCGCCGGCGAGCAGCGGCGCCGACCTCGACCAGGAGATCGGGACGCCGGCAGCTCCGGGCGTCGCCGACCTCGATGCCTGTGCCCAGTCGGGCGTCGAGATCAGCTGGGCGCCGGTGAGCGGGGCGGACGGCTACGACCTGCGGGTGGACGGGAGCACGATCGTCAACGGCGTGACCAGCCCCTACACCTACGACCCGGGCGACACCGCCTCGCACAGCTACGAGGTGCGGGGGACGAGTGCTGCGTGCGGGGCAGGGGCGTGGTCGCCGGCGAGCAGCGGGGCGGACCTCGACGAGGAGCTGGCGACGCCGGCGGCGCCGGTCGCCTTCGACTCCTTCCCCTGCGTGCAGACCGGGGTTCGCCTGACCTGGGACCCGGTGGCCGGCGCAGACGGCTACGACCTGCGGGTGGACGGGACGATCGTCTTGAGCGGCGTGACCAGCCCCTACACCCACAACCCGGGCGACATGCTGCCGCACGACTACGAGCTACGGGCGACCAGCGCCGCCTGCGGCGACAGCCTGTGGTCGGCGGTGACCAGCTACGCCGACGGCACGCCGCCCGAGGACATCTTGTTCTGCGACGGCTTCGAGTCCGGCGACACCTCGGCGTGGTCGGCGACCGTGCCGTAGGTCGCGCCCTCCCACTTGCCGCAACGGCCCCCTCCCCTGCCGACGAGCCGGCCGTTGTCGACGATGTCGATGATCTCGCAGCAGTTGGGACAGTCGCCGCAGGAGAAGGCCTCGGTCACGACCTCGTGGTCGGCGATCTCGAAGCCGCGGAATCGCGTCTCCGGCGCCGCCGCCTCGGCCGCCAGCAGAGCCGCCCCGTAGGCGCCCATCACCATGTGGTAGCGCGGGATCACGATCTCGCAGCCGAGGGCTTCGCGGAACGCACGGCGAATGCCGAGGTTGGCGCTGATCCCGCCCTGGAGCAGCACCGGCGGCCGCAGCTCCTTGCCGCGACAGACGTTGCTCAGGAAGTTGCGGACCAGGGCGTGGCACAGTCCCATCAGGATGTCGGCCTGGTTGTGGCCCAGCTGCTGCTTGTGGATCATGTCCGACTCGGCAAAGACGGTGCAGCGGCCGGCAATGGTCGTCGGCGTCAGCGAGAGGACCGCCTTGGCGCTCAGCTCGTCGATGGAGATGTTGAGCCGCTTGGCCTGGGAGTCGAGGAAGCTCCCGGTCCCGGCCGCGCACACCAGGTTCATGGCGAAGTCGACCACGGCCCCGTCGCGGACGATGGTCAGCTTGCTGTCCTGGCCGCCAATCTCGACGATGGTCTGGACATCGGGATGGAGGTGGATGGCGGCCCGGGCATGGGCGGTGATCTCGTTCTTGACGATGTCCGCGCCGACCACTGAGCCGACCAGCGAGCGACCGCTCCCGGTGACCCCGACCCCAACGATCTGCAGGTCCCTCGGGAGCTCGTCCGCGACCCGGGCAAGGGCGCTTTGGACCGAGGCGATCGGGTTGCCCTCGGCCCTGGCGTAGAAGTCGTAGAGGACCTCGTTGCACCCGTCCACCACGACCAGGTTGGTGCTGATCGAACCCATGTCGATGCCGAGAAAGCCCGAGCAGGTCACTGGCAGTCCTTCCTCCTCCGGTCGCGCAGCACGTCGACGAAGGCCTCGAGGCGGGTGGTGACCCCGACATGGCTGGTGTGCTCGTCGAAGGACAGGGGCAGCACGGGGATGTCCAGGTCCGCGCTGATCTTGCGCAGCAACGGCCGGATGCTGACCTCGGGCATGCAGCCGGAGGGACAGACGTGAACGACGCCGTCCCAGCCCTGCTCGGCGCAGCGGATGGTGTGGGCCACGGACTCGACGGCATGGCCGCCGACCTCGGCCCCGAGGTAGGGGCGGGCGACCTCCATCAGCCGCTTCCGGCTGTTCGGGTTCCTGGTGCCGAGGTTGAAGATGTTGCCGAGCTCGGCGCCGAGCAGGAAGAAGTTGCGGACCTCGACCCCGAGACGCCCGAGGAGGTCCTCGAGGTCGTGGTTCAGGTAGCGGTCCCGGAGCACCGAGACCTCGCCCACCAGCCCCACCCTGAAGGGCCGCCGCTCAGGGTCCACCGGGATCGCCGCGAATCGTCTCGGGACGTCGGCCCTCAGGCTCTGGGTGGCACGCTTGCTCGCGCTCTGGTCGAGCTCGCGCAAGCACTGGCTCATGACCCGCGAGGTCGCGCCCGGCTCAAGCTCGAGCGGTCGCGTGCGCCAGGCCGCGAGCTCGATGTCGTCGACCACGGCCATCTTGACTGCGGCCCGCCCCACCCACTTCAGGAAGGGCCACGGTCTCGGGTCGAAGTACCTGACCAGGGGGGGCTTGAGGCCGTCGTAGCCGAGCCCGAAGACATACATGTCGAAGCCCATCTCGTCGAGGACCTGCTGGAACAGCCCGCGGTAGTAGCGCAAGCGGCAGGTGCCGACGCTGTTGACCATGACCGCATACTTGACCCCGGCACGGGCGGCCTGGATGAACAGCCCGAGGTAGGCCTTGAACGGCAGACAGGCGGACTCGGGTGCGGCCTCGAGCCCGAGCTTCATGGCCTCGGGGGTGGTCCGGGTGGCCGCCCACGCCCGAACCCCGAGGGCTTCGGCCACCGAGGTGAACGCGATCGAGTAGTTGCCCAGGTTGGGAATGGCCACCAGCGGCCGCTGGTCGACGCTGTCGCCAGCCTGGCGTTCGGGCAGCGGTCCGGTCAGCAAGTAGCGCGGCAGCTCCACCGGGGCCAATGCCTGCACGGCTCACCACCCCGCCGCCGCCGGTCGGGGCGAGCGCGCCAGCCGTTCCGCCGTGGTGTCGACAAAGGCCTCGATGCGGGTCTCGAGGCCGCCCTGCGCCGTGTGCTCGTCGACCATCACCACCATGTACGGTACGCCGCGGTCGCGTGCCACCGAGCGGAAGAGCTCGATCATCATGGAGTCGCAACCGCAGTTGAAGGAGGTGATCTGGACTACCCCCGCCCAGCCCGCCGGCGAGACCTCCAGCAGCTGGTGATACATCTTGGCGCTGGTGTCCCATTTGACGAAGCTTTCGCGAACCGTGGATCGGCTGAAGCTCATCACCTGCAGAGGGACGTTCATGCGCTTGAGCTTGCCCAGGATGGGGCCGGCGATGTAGCGGTCGCCCAACGTGTAGGGATGGCCGAGGATCAGCACCGGGCGTTGGCCCGCTGATTCCCCCGCAGCGTCCGTGGCGCGCGTCTCGGCCGCGGTCATGGCGGCGATGGCGCCCTCGGCGGCGGCCCGGGCCTGATCCGGCGGAGCGCCCAGCTCCAACCCGAGATCGGCGAGGGAGTCGAGCAGCGGCCGCCGATTCTCGTCCACCTCCAGGCTGAGCACGCTCGCCCGCTGGCCGGCGAGGAGAACGCGCGCCGCGTCGGGCAGAGCGGCTAGCTTGGGGCACGCGATGTGCCCGCGGACCGTGGACAGGATGCGTGGCACGAGCACCCGGTCCACCGCCGGGCCGAGCTCGTGGAGATGGGCGTCGAAGAGCTTGTTGGGCAGGCAATGCTCGGCCTCGGAAATGCGGGCCGCTGTGCGCACCGTGACCTCGGTCGATGGCGCCGAGACCACGACCGGCAGGTCGAGGCCGGACAGGAACGTCTCCCAGAGGTGGGGATGGGTGTAGTAGAAGAAGGC
>Ga0316620_10000858_pt1 | contig 12607 bp, 9 predicted proteins | sample OWC_Aug_M1_C1_D5_FD_207651 | JGI IMG/M metagenome (GOLD analysis project Ga0316620, IMG submission 207651) | Wetland soil microbial communities from Old Woman Creek delta, Ohio, United States - OWC_Aug_M1_C1_D5_B | ecosystem: Environmental > Terrestrial > Soil > Wetlands | place: USA: Ohio... | reverse complement strand
TCTGGCCGAATGGATCCCCGAACAGGACGGCCGGGGCGAAGGAACGACGCCAGAGAGGATGAAAGCCCAGATGGAGAGCGCCGGTTTCACCCTTGAGCGCATCGACAAGTCGCTCGAAACGAACGAGCTCTACATCTACCTCTTCCGCCTCCGACCTTCCTGACCATGAGGCGCGGACGGCCTTTCAACCCCGCTGTCCGCCAAGTTTAAACGTTCTTGGACACGCCATTCATCTTCAAGCTCGTCTTGTCGTTCATTGTCGGCAGCCTATGGACCGTTTGCGCCGCGCTCGTCGCCGATAGACTGGGCCCCAAGGCCGGCGGTCTGGTGAGCGGTCTTCCTTCGACCGTCGTGCTGGGTCTCTTTTTTCTGGCCTCGGCGCAAGATCTCCGAACGGCCGTTCAGGCCACGACCGTCATTCCCCTCGTGGCCGGGATCAACAGTCTGTTTCTGGCGGCCTACGTTTACATGGTGAGAAAGAACATCTGGCAGGCGATCGTGTCCAGCCTGACCCTGTGGTTCGTTTTGGCGTATCTGTTGGCCAGAACGCGTTTTAACAACTATGCGATCTCCCTCCTGGCTTTCGGGCTTTTAGCCCTGCTCGCGTTCTTCTTGATGGAAAAGGTCTTCCGCGTCACCTCGACACGCGGAAATCCCATTCATTGTCCGCCGGGGCTGATCCTCGTCCGCGCGTTCACGGGCGGAGTCGTTGTCTCGCTTGCGGTCTTTCTGGGCAAGATCGGGGGGCCCCTTTGGGGAGGCATTTTCTCGACCTTCCCGGCGATGTTCATCAGCACGATGCTCGTGACCTATTTCGCCCACGGGCCTCTTTTTTCGGCCGGGGTCATGAAGAGCGCTATGCTCGGCGGCATGAGTGTCGTGGCCTATGCCGTCACGGTCAGGTCGACCTATCTCCCGCTCGGATTGTGGCTGGGGACATTGCTCTCTTTGTTCGTTTCCTACGGCAGCGCTTGGGCGATCCATAGATTTATTATCACGAAATTGAATTAAAGAGCTTTCCTCGAAGAAGGAGAAAGCGACCATGGATAAGATTCTTAGACTCGAGGACTCGGCTATGGAGGAGTGGCGGAAAGGCAATCCGCTGCGCTGGGTCGAGATCTCCGCCGACGACATCATCTACATCGACCCGGCCTTGACCGCTCCAATCGTCGGAAAAGAGGCCTATCTCCGATACCTGGAACCCCTCAGAGGCAAGATCTTCTATGACGCCTCAGAGTACGTGAAGCCTCTCGTCGCCCTTTATGGGGACACGGCCGTTCTGACCTATAATTACCACTCCCTCAGCAAGGGCCAGGAAGGCCGGCCGCAAAGAACGTCCTTCTGGAACACGACCGAGATCTATCGGCTGATCGACGGCGAGTGGAAGATCGTCCATACGCACTGGTCCTACATCCAGCACCACCTGCCCGAGAGTTTGGAAATGAATATCCCCGTCTTAACGAAGGACGCGGCCCCGCTTCAAGGAGCCGCCGCGGAGATCATGAAGCTGGTCCGCGGGGCGCTGGAAAGGTGGAGGAAGGGAGACCGGGGCGGCTTCCTGGATCTCTCGGCTCAGGAGGTCACCGTTTTTGACCCAGGAACCCCCGCGCGCCTGGACGGCCTCCAGGAGCTGAAAAAGGAATATGCCAGGCGGGCCGCCAGGGTCCACTCCGACGTCCTGGAATTCGTGGGCCGGCGTTTTCACCTTTTCGAGGACTCGGCGGTCCTGTTCTATCAATTCTTCTCCACGACCCTCAATCCCAACGGCACGATCAAGTCGCGCATCCCCTGGAACTGCACGGAGGTCTACGCCAGGACTGGCGGCGGATGGAAGATCGTACATTCGCACTGGTCCTACATCAACGGCCAGCGGGAAGGCGGCGGCATCTGACGGCCCCTTGACAAAGGATTTCCTTCCGGGCCCTCGTCCGCATCCCGACACGACGAAGGGCGAGGGATTGCCTCGCGGAGGGAAGAGCTCCTCCCCTTCTTCTCTTGGCGCGGAAGTCCGGCTGGGAAGCGGCGAAGCCGGAGAGTGCAATTCCTCCGGGAGTTGAAGCCTCCTCCGGGCCGTGCTTCTCGGGCGCCGAGCGCCATGGTAATATTGAAGAAGAGACATGCCTGAAAAACGCGTCTTCTTGGCCGCCTTCCTGGTCCTTTGCGCGCTCCCGGCTTTTTCTCAGGACGCGGAGCGCGGCACCCAGCCGGATCCTCGGATCGTGGCCGTCCTTGAGCCAATCAGGCTCAAGCATCAAGTCCCGGCCCTCGCCGGCGCGATCGTGACCGGAAAAGGCCTCGCGGCGATCGGCGTCGTCGGGGTACGGAAGGCCAGCACAGAGGTCGCCGCCACGGTCGATGACCAATGGCATCTCGGGTCCGACACCAAGGCTATGACGGCCACCATGATCGCCGCCCTCGTCGAGCGCGGCAAGCTCAAATGGGAAACGACCCTCGAGGAGGCCTTCCCGGACGTGGCATCCGGCTTCCAGCCTGAGCTCCGCCGGGTTACGCTCCTCCATCTCCTCTCCCACCGGGCGGGACTGCCGCCCAATCTTCTCTGGTTCGCGCTGGCCAAGCCGGACCTCCCCCTCCCCTCGCAACGCCTGGAGGCCTTGAAAAAGCTCGCCCAGGTCAAACTCCTGTCGACCCCGGGCTCAGCCTATCTCTATTCGAACTGGGGGTATGTCATCGCCGGGGCGGTGGCCGAAAAGATGATGTCCAGAAGCTGGGAGGACCTGATCACGGAATTTGTTTTCACCCCCCTCGGCATGGCGGGCGCGGGTTTTGGCGGGGTGGGGACGCCGGGCGAAATCGACCAGCCATGGGGCCACGGCACGGACGGGAAGCCGGTCGCGGCCAACGGCCCGGCCGTGGACAATCCCGCCGTCCTCGGGCCGGCGGGGACCGTGCATATGACCCTGGGTGATTGGGCCAAATTCGCGGCCGACCATCTCCGTGGCGCGCAGGGCGAAAAAGCGCTCCTCAAGCCGCAAACCTACGTCACCCTCCACACGCCCCCCTTCGGGGGCAACTATGCCCTCGGCTGGCTGGTTGTCGAGCGAGACTGGGGCGGCGGGACGGTCTTGACCCACGCCGGGAGCAACACGATGAATTACGCGGTCATCTGGCTGGCCCCGAAGCTCGATTTCGCGGTCCTCGTCGCCACGAATCAGGGCGGCCCGGCGGCGGCCAAGGCGTGCGACGAAGCGTCCGGCGCGCTGATCAAGCTCCACGCGGCCAAATAAAGCCCCGCCTTACTTCTTCGGGTACGGAGGCTTGGGCGGGAACTGGAGCGGATTCTTCTTGATCTTCTCCAGGACGACCTCGATGGCCTTGTCGAGCTGAGCGTCGCGGCCGGCCATGACCGAGGCCGGGTCGTTGTCGATGAGGACGTCCGGGTCGGCGCCGTGGTTCTCGACCCACCACGTCCCCTCGCGGCCGTAGAAGGCGTTGTTCGACTGCTCGACCCTTCCGTTGTCGATGGTCGTCTGCCCGTTCAGGATGCCGACCAGGCCGCCCCACGACGGGACGCCGACGACCGTCCCCAGCTTCCGGGCCTTGAAATGTTCGACGAACGCTTCGCCGTCCGAGCCGTTGTTCTCGTTGGAGACGACGACGTAGTTGCCGTTCCCCGCCGACCCCGGATAGCGGAAGGGGACCATGTCGCGCAGGTTGTTGAAGGCGACGAGCTGGCGCTCGAGCTTGTCGATGAGGAAGTACTCGGTCCAGCCGCCGCTGTTCCGGCGCAGGTCGAGGATGAGACCCTCCTTATAACGGAAGGCCCGCCAGAACTTGTCGAACTCGCCGATCCCGCCCGAGCCCATGGCGTTGATGTGCATGTAGCCGACGCGTCCGTCCGTGGCCTTCAGGATCTTGTTGATATTGTCGGTGAGCCAGCGGAAATAGCGCAGGGAGCTGTCGCTCCGCAGGGGCTCGACGTCGTAGGTCTTCGCGCCCACGGCGGTCGGTTTCGCGGCGACCGTGACCTTGACCTTCTGGCCGGGCAGGACCTGGAGCAGCTTGAAGTAATCGGCCGGGGGCTTCACCTCCTGGCCGTTGATGGCGATCAGGTAATCGCCCTCCTGGAGCTCGATATCCGGCTGGACGAGCGGGCCGCGCAGGCCGCGGTTGTGCTCGGTCGGGCCATAGATCCGCGCGAACCGGTAGTAGCCGGCCTGCGTGTCCGGGACAAGGTCGCAGCCGAGGAGGCCCGTGATCAGGGGCGAGCCCGGCCCGCCGCCCTCGGGGGTCATGTCGCCGCCGGAGATGTAGGTATGCGAAACGCAGAGCTCGCCGACGAGCTGCTGGAGGAGCCAGTTGAGCTGGCTGCGCGATGACAGGAAGGGGATGCGGGCCCGGTAGGCGTCGCCCATGGCCTTCCAGTCGCGGCCGTGGAAGCCCGCATCGTAGAAGAAATCGCGATACCAGCGCCAGGCGTCGTTGAAGATCTGGTTCCATTCGGCGAGCGGGTCCACGCGATAGAGCATCCCCTGGAGGTTGACCCTCTCCCCGAGGGCTTTCGAGGCGTAAGCCTTGACTACGGAAGAGGTGGCGAGATCGCTGCCCTTCCGGATGATGAGGTGTTCGCCGTTCGCCGCCAGGCCAAAGCTCGAGACCTTCTCGGCCAGGACGGTTTCCTTGCGCTCGGACATATCGAAGATGTGGAGGTCCCATTTCGCGCGGCCGCCGGGTTTGAAGATCTCCTCGTATTCGTCCTCGGTGAACTTGTCGACGGCCGACCAGAGGGCCTTGCCTTTCCCGGCCTTCAGATAAAAGTAGTTGCCGGCCGGGACGGGAAGCGGATAGGTCCGGTCCTTGAGCCCCTCGACGTCGATCCGGAGCGGCTCACCGGAAACGGCCTCCTCCTTCTTTTTCTCGCCGGAGGGACGGCCGAAGAACGGCGGCTTCTCGCCGGACTGGAGCTGGACGACCATGACCTGCTGCGGCGTCGCCACGACGTGGTTGTCCTCGTAGAAGTCCATCTGGATGGTGAAGTCGCGGCTGGAAAGATAGTAGAGGTACTTGCCGTTGGCGTCGAAGCATGGATTGAGGTTGTCGTAGAAATCGTCGGTCACGGCGTAGCGCTTCCCCGTCGGCAGGTGGAAGAGGAAGACCTGGCTGTTCCGGTTGTATTGGACGAAGCTGTAGCAGATCCAGTTCGAGTCGGGCGACCAGCCGTAGTCGCTGACTTCCCAGTAGAACTCATCGTTCTTCATCTGGTTCGAGGCGTCGACGGCCACGAGCTTCTTCGTCGCCACGTCGACGGTGGAGATGGCGAAATCCTTGTTGCCGAAGAGGATCTTCTTGCCGTCGGGGGACCACACCAGGCGGTAGACCGTCCGGTCGAGGGTCGTCGTCAACGCGGTCCACGGCCCGCCCGCGACCTTCTGGATGTAGAGCTGGTAATCGCCCGTCTTGTCCGAGAAGAAGGCGACCCACTGGCCATCGGGCGAAAGCTGGGGATGGATCTCCCGCGTCCCGGGCGTCTCCGAGAGGTTCACGGTCCGTTCCGCCTCGGGGTCGAGGACGAACACGTCGCCCCGCGCCTCGAGGAGGACCGTCTTCCCGTCGCTCCCGATGTCCATGGCGTGGATGTAGTCGCGGGGATTGATGAGACGCGGCCGGCGCAGCCAGAAATCGGTCGCGCACTCGACGCGCAGCCGTTCGTCGCTGCCGCTGGCCGTATCGAAGACGTGCAGCGCCCCGTCCTGGACGTAGACGATCCGCTGGCCGTCCGTGTGGGGCATCATGACGTCAAAGTCGGTGAACTTGGTGACCGGCGCGGCGTCCTTGGTCCCGACCCTCTGCTTATAAAGATTGGCGATCCCGTTGGCCCGGTCCGAAACGAAGTACATCGTTTCGCCGATCCACATCGGATAGGAGTTCTTGCCGACGTAGTCCGAGACCGGAGCGAAGGACTTGGCCTTGAAGTCGTACAGCCAGATATCCTGGTACTGGCCGCCCTTGTAGCGCTTCCAGTAGTATTCCTCGTTCCCGCGCCGGCAGTAGAGGATCTTCGAGCCGTCGGGCGAGAAGCTGACGAGAACGCCGCGGTCGAGGGGGAAGCGCTCGGGAGCCGACCCCTCGCGGTCGACGGAGTAGAGGTTCGGGTCGCGGCCGACGACGTTCTCGAACATCGAGCGGAAGATGACACGGCGGCTGTCCGGCGTCCAGCCGACGGCGTAGGACGCGCCTGGCGTGTAGGTCAGCCGCAGCGGTTCGCCGCCTTCGGCGCTCATGACATAGACGGCCGGCATGCCGTCATAGCCGCCGGTGAAGGCGATCCATTTTCCGTCCGGGGAGAACTTGGCGAAATTCTCAGTGTTGGGGTGGTGCGTCAGCCGCTCCGCCCGGCCCCCTTTGGCCGGGACCTGCCACAGGTCGTTCTCGTAGGTGAAGACGATCCGGTCCTTGTGGATCGTCGGATAGGTCATGAACCGCGCTTCCTCGGCGGCGGCTGTCAGGGCGCCGGCCAGGATCGCCAGACTCACGAGATACGGCATCAAGCGCTTCATGGTTTTCTCCTTGTTGAGAGTCCGCTCAGGATCATCGACGTGACCATCGAATTTATCACCCGCCGCCGAGGAATGTCAATGAGCGGGAGGTCGCGTTGCCGCTCAACTCACTCTCGAGAGGACCCTCAGGAAGGTCTTGTCCCGGAGCCGGGAATCGTCTAGGATGGAGACTGCGGCGGATATACGCGAGGGGGAATCAAGGCTCGTCGAGCACCGCTCGGACCGCTTTTTGGCCATGACGGCTCATGCGCCGCCGTCCCCCCGCGGACCAGACACGAGGCCCGGGAACGACAGATTGGAGGCAAGGCCATGATCGTTCCAAGAAGAAGGTTCGCCCATCCAGATGGCCGGGCCGCTCGGCCACTCCTCCCCATCCTTCTGGCTCTCCTCCTCGTGGCCCTGGCTGCGGTCCTCCTCATGAAGAAAAGCGCGGCCCCTGACCGCCAGCCCCTGTCCAGCCGGCCGTCACCGGACAAACTGCTCTTTGATTTCGCCGGCCTCCTCAGCCTGCACAACGAGTCCGTCGAGACCTATCTCACGACGATCCGGGACCGCTTCGGGATCGAGGCCTTGATCGTCACCGTGCCTTCTCTGAGGCGACTCGGGACGATCTCCGACGCGGCCGCGAGACTGATGACCGACTGGAAGGTGGGCGAGCGGTTCGGGAATCGCGGCTTGTTGCTGCTTCTCGCAGACGCGGAAAAAACGGCGAAAGTGGAAGTCTCCTACGAGCTGGAGGACGTCTTCACCGACCTCTTCACCGCCGCGGTCGAAGAGCTGCAATTGCCCGCTCACTTCCGTCAAGGCGATATCGGCGACGGACTGGTGGCGGTCATGGAAGAAATCGAAGCCCGGGCGGAGCTGAAACACCTGGGCAACTATACTCCGCGGACGATCGCCGGGCTGGACGAGCGATTCGCCTCCGGCGGGGCGGGCGCAGTCAAGCGACTGGATCGAACGGCGGCCGCCGGGGAGCGCGAGGCGCCGGGCGCCGGCATCCTCGTTCCAGGCTCCAGTATTTTCACCGACTCGGCGCTGCTCCTCTTGGGGAAAAAGAAGGACCCGCGCTTCCCGGCCGGCCGGACTCCGGCCGAAGCCTTCGACATCATGCGCGCCGCCTTCAGTCAGGACCCCGCTTCCCGAGAGGTGAAGCTGTTTCTGAGCATGGCGGGCATGCCGTACGAAATTCTCCAGAATGACAACCGGGCCGTCATCTATTTTGGGGACAAAATGGACTGGAAGTACGTCCCTTTTCTCTTCGCCAAGTTCCCCGACGGCTGGAAGTTCGACATCGTCAACCAGGGCCTCTATGTCCGCTACGGGCCGGCCCCCCAATGGGGGATCGAGCGCGGCGATCACGACTACATGGAGCTCCTGAATAACTGTCCATATTGGATGAACCTGGATATCCCCTGGGACGACCGTGACATCTATCGGGTCGAACAGGATTCTCAGGCCGTCTCGGAAGTCCTCAAGCTGGAAGCCCGTTATCGGGAAGGTCCGGATTTCGAGACCGCGCTGGAGCTCGGGCGGCTGGGCGTGATGACGGCCAGGCCGCTCGAGAAGGTCATTCCCTGTCTGGAGAAGGCGCGGTCGCTCAAGCCGGGAGACCCCGCTCCCTATAAGTACATGGCCATCGCCTATGTCACCTACGGATACCAATACAAAAAGGCCATCGCTCAGGCCGAGGAGATGCTCAAACTCGACCCGCGGAGCTTGTTTGCCCGAAAATACCTCGGTTATCTCTACCATCAAGTCGGGGACGATGAGGCCGCCGAACGGCTCCTCAAGGCAGCCCTGGAAGTCGACGCCTCCGATTGCTACGCCATCACAACTCTGGCCCGAGTCTATGCCCAACGCTATCAGGCGGGCCGATCGCGGAACGACAGAAGAGAAGCGGTCGCGCTGCTCCAGAAAAGCAAGTCCGCTTGCGGCCGGAATCCCCTGCGCGTGGTGTGGCTCAGAAACAGCCTCTTCCGGCTGCCCGATCCTCAAACTCATTTCGGCTCGTCATTTTACTGGTATAACTATCAGGGACAAGGCGTGCTCGCTTATGATATCCAGCCAGGCAAGCCGGCGGAGGTGGCAGGTCTTCAGGAAGGGGATTTTGTCATGTCCATCGACGGCTTCCCCGTCTTCGACCACTACGAAATCCTCCTGATCCTGGCCTGTTACGAACCAGGAGATAGGGTCGGGGTCGAGATCGTCCGCGGAGCGCTCGACGGGCCTCTCGAGCTCGGCGACGTGCGCATCGATCCGGCCACATTTGGCCTGGATCCCCCGCGGAAGATGAAGCTCGAGGTGACCCTCGGGCGGCAAGAGAAGAGCGACCAGGGCAACATCCCGCAGAGCGAGTGACGACTCTGAAGAAAGCCGGGCCGAGGTCCCGGGCCTCGTTCTTCGGTGATGCGTCCCAGGTGCCAGAGGATTCGTCCTCATAATTCGTTAGGCTTTTTAACTCGGCTTCAACGGTCTACTTCCGGTAAGGGGGCCGGAAGCCGACGATTCTGGGCGCGGGTAATCGCCCGAGCGGCGGGCCTGCAGCCCGTCAGGGTCCTATCGCGAACTCCGCAGGCAAAGCTCGGCGACTCTAAGCGCCAGGGAGCCGGCGTCGAGGTCGCTGCGATTCAAGAGGATGACAACCGTGAGCCCGTCGTCCGTAAAGCGCTGAATAGCCGTCCGGAAGCCGATGGTCTCGCCGTAATGCCACATCCGGGCGCGGCCGTGCCACGGGTTCAGGAACCAGCCGAAACCATACGCGGCCGGCGCGCCGTCCGGCTCCGTCGGCGGGCTCTCGGGCACGCTGACGGGAGTGAGCGCGGCTTGCATCTCCAATTCTGTCAGCAAGATATGAGCCCGGAGGGCTTCGTCCCATTTCTCGAGGTCCGCGAGCGAAGAATAGACCCCTCCGTCTCCGAGCGTCGCTGAAGTCGGGCTCTGGTCGGTTTCCCTCCATAGGCCGTCGACGTTGGTATGGCCATAGGCGCGGTGGGGGACCTCGTTCTTCCCGCGTACGTAGGCCACTGTCCCGATCATCCTCAGGGGGATAAAGACCCGCTGCCGCAGGAATTCGTCGAAGGGCACGCCGGAAGCCTTTTCGACGACCAGACCGAGGAGGACATATCCGGAGTTGCTATACGCCCATCGTGTTCCCGGCGCGAATCTGCCGGCCTCCTGCCGCTTCAGAAGCTCGAGGACGCCCGCGTCGTTGATCTGCACATCCTCGACGGCCCGTGCCGGGTCCGGAGAGGGCATGAGGTCCTCGTAGTCCGGGAGTCCCGACGTATGGTTCAACAGCTGGCGCACGGTGATCGACCGGCCGTAGGCGGGGAAATCGGGGAAGATGTCAGCCAGGTGGTCTTCATAGCGAAGCTTGCCGTCGCGGACAAGCAGCATAACCGCGGCGGCCGTGAATTGTTTCGTCACCGAGGCCAGGCGGAAGTTCGTCCGCGCGTCGATCGGACGCCTCGTTCGCAGGTCCGTGACGCCGTATCCCTGTTCCAGCACGACCCGCCCGTCCGCGATGACCAGCACGGCCGCCCCCGGCTCTTGATCCGTCACTAGCCCGGCAAACAGAGAATCGACCTCATTCCCGAGTTTCTTCGTCTCCGAAAACCGGCACAGGGTGATCATCGACAGCGCGACTCCGAGAACGGCTATTCGTCTGAACAGGGGTCCAGCGAAGAGTTTCATCTTCGGGAATCGTAGCCCAGGGGGCTGGGAATATCAAGCCAGGAGAGATTGACCGCCCGATTCCAGGTGTGTTATTTTCGATCAAACGAGAATGGTCAAGGCCGCGATCTTCGCCCTGCTCACCGGAGCGTTGGGCATTTTCACGCTCGTGAGGCCGCACCGGCACAGATTCCCCCGCTTTTTTGTCTTCGAGAGCGCGCTCGGCCTCATCGTGCTCAATGCGGAATACTGGTTCCGCCGCCCCCTGTCTTTTCGCCAGTTGGCCTCGTGGGTCGTCCTGACGATCTCCCTAGCTTTGGCCATCCATGGTTTTCGGCTCCTTCGCGTCGCCGGGTCGCCGCAGGGCGATTTCGAGCAGACGACTCGGCTGGTCACGAGCGGCGCCTATCGTTATATCCGGCATCCGATGTATTGTTCCCTGGTTCTCCTCGGCGTCGGCGCCTTCCTGAAGAACCCGTCGTTCCCCGGCCTGCTCATCCTGCTCGTTCTCGGTGGTTTCGTTTACGTGACGGGCAGGATCGAAGAAGCTGAAAACGTGGCCAAGTTCGGAGAGGAATACCTGGCCTATATGGATAAAACCAAAATGTTCATCCCGTTCCTTGTCTAGAGAGCCGAAAAAAGGGGCGAAATCGAAGTTCCTGGACCTTGAGGAGGATTCATGAAAAGAGCGCTTTCCCTCGCTCTCTTGGCCGCTGTCATCTTTGTTTATGCGGCTCCCGGCGTGCTGGCGCAGGGCACGCCCTACGACAAATACCTCACGGCCGCCGATATCGAAAAGGCCACGGGCCTGACGGGTGTCAAGCTGGTGCCCCGTGAGCCGCGGAAAGGGGCAGGCGGCCACCTCAATTTCGCCAACGCCAAGGGCGATCTCGTCCTGCTGGCCAGCTTTCTCTCCGCCGCCGATTTCAATTCCTATAAGAACGCCCCGGGGATGGTCAAGTCGCAGGTCCAGGGGCTCGGCGATGAGGCCTTTATCGGCCCGGCCAGCGACCTCCCCTATATGCTGGTCGTGCGCAAAGGGGACAAGTGCCTGGCGCTCTCCACGTTCGCGGATTCCCAGAAACCCGGCGCGAACCGGTTGACCATGGACCAGCTTAAGGCCGTGGCGAAGGTCGTCATCGGCCGGATGTAAGGGTTTCGGCCGTTCTCAGAGACTCTCGTCGAACAGCCCGCAACAACGCGGGCAGGCGGGGAACGCTTTGTGCTGACGGAGCAGCCGCCGGAAGCGCCGAAAGCGCTCGCCGTTCCAGATCTCGGGCAGGGGCCGTTCCTTCACGTTCCCGGCCACATAGTTCAGGCACGGACTGACGTCGCCGTTGGGCTGGATATAGACGCCTGCCCAGGGCCGGAAGCAACGATCAAACTTGACGAAGCGTGTGGGTATCTCATAGTAGGCGATGGTCTCTTCAAACGACAGGTCGGGAAGGATGCGGATCCGGAGAGGAGAGGACCTCCGCCGGACCTTCTCCAGCGCCGCGTGGACTTCACGGGGGTCGAGACGGGCGAGCCCCTCTGTCCCGGACGGCGTGCATGGGATCTCCGGCCCGAAGAGGTTCTCCTGGGCCCGGGTCATGTCCTCGGTCCAGAACAGGAGATGGTTGAAGTGGACCTCGTCAGCCCCGACCCGGACCGCCGTCGCCATCACGTCCTCGAGGTATCGATGGTTATCGTGGACGAGCGTGAAGGTCACGCCGACCTCGGGACGGCGCGAGCCCGCCTTCTTCTTCGCCTCGGCGACGGCCAGCGCCCCCTCGACGGTGCGGCGAAAAGCCCCCGGCACGCCGCGGATCTTGTCGTGAACCTCCTCGGGTCCGTCCAGAGAGATCCAGAGGGAATCCAGGCCGGAGGCGACGGCCTCCTCCGCTTTCCCGCCGAGGAGCGTTCCGTTGGTTACCATCCCGCAGTAAAGACCCCGGTCCTTGATATGCCGGATGAGCGCGAAGCAGTCGCGGAAGAGGGTCGGTTCCCCGCCGGTCAGCCCGATGCTCGGCCGCCGCGACGCGACGCTGTCGACGACGGCCTTCCAATCCGTGAGCGTCATATCCTCGGGTCCGGAAAAACGCGCCTCGACCGGCCGTCCCTCCCCGAGCTCCCCGTAGAGGAAGCACATCCGGCAGCGAAGGTTGCAGCGGTTCGTAAGCCGCAGGGAAACGAGGTACGGGCCGGCCGCCCGGCCGCTCCGCCCGAACCGGTAATCCAGCCGCAAACGCCGTCGCAACCGCCGGCCGACCGCCCCGCGGAGCTCCCGGGGGTCGTGAAGGAGGAGGTTCACGCCGCGCGCGATCTTTTTCCCGAAACTCGTCATCTGCGAACCGCCTCTTCGTCCGGATCTTCTCGGACACAGTATTTTACGGGGAATCCGACGCGCCGACAAGGGCGGCCGGCGGGCGATGATTTGA
>Ga0316620_10000857_pt1 | contig 12609 bp, 9 predicted proteins | sample OWC_Aug_M1_C1_D5_FD_207651 | JGI IMG/M metagenome (GOLD analysis project Ga0316620, IMG submission 207651) | Wetland soil microbial communities from Old Woman Creek delta, Ohio, United States - OWC_Aug_M1_C1_D5_B | ecosystem: Environmental > Terrestrial > Soil > Wetlands | place: USA: Ohio... | reverse complement strand
ATCTGGTCGCGGTGATCACAGACGGTAGCGCGGTGCTGGGTTTGGGCAAGATGGGACCGCTGGCCGCCAAACCGGTGATGGAAGGCAAGGGCGTACTGTTCAAAAAGTTCGCGGATATCGATGTATTCGATATCGAGGTGGATGCCCGCTCGCCGGAGGCCTTTATCGAGACCGTGGCGGCCATCGCCCCCACCTTCGGCGGCATCAATCTGGAAGACATCGCTGCGCCTCATTGCTTCGTTATCGAAGAGGCCTTGATCGAACGCCTCGACATCCCGGTATTTCATGACGACCAGCACGGCACCGCCATCATCGTGACCGCCGGCTTGCTCAATGCGCTGGAATTGCAAGGCAAGAAGTTGGAGGAAGCGCGCATCGTGTGTTTGGGCGCCGGCGCGGCGGCTATCGCCTCTATGCGTCTGCTGGTGGCCTTGGGCGCAAAGAAAGAACATCTTTCTTTGGTGGATCGCAGCGGCGTCATTCACAGCGGGCGCGACGACCTTAATGTTTACAAACGCGAGTTCGCCGTCGATACCGCGAAACGGACCTTGGCGGACGCCATGCAGGGGGCGGATGTGTTTATCGGTTTGTCAGGACCGGATTTAGTGACGGAAGAGATGGTGGCGGTCATGGCGCCCAAGCCGGTGATCTTCGCGCTCTCCAATCCTGACCCCGAAATCCGCCCGGAACTGGCCCGCGCCGTGCGCAGCGATCTCATCATGGCCACGGGGCGCAGCGATTATCCCAACCAAGTAAACAATGTATTGGGTTTTCCCTATATCTTTCGCGGTGCGTTGGATGTGCGGGCGACGCGCATCAACCAGGCGATGCAGATCGCCGCGGTCCACGCCCTCTGCGCCTTGGCGCGCGAGCCGGTGCCGGCGGAGGTGCTTGCTGCATATAAAATGCAGCATCTGGAATTTGGACCGGACTATATTATGCCTAAGCCGCTGGACCCGCGATTGATCAATCATGTGCCGCCGGCGGTGGCGCGCGCCGCGGTGGAAACCGGAGTGGCGCGGCAGAAATATCCGGATTTCTATCCTGTGCAAGGGTGACCCGCCTCCCTTTCCCCGGAACAGTATGCTTGCCAATGTCGCGGTTTGCGGTTCGCGATAGATTTCGACAGGGACAAAAGGATCGGCGCATGCAAAAGATCGCTGTAATAGGACCGGGGCGGGTGGGAGAATCTACTGCGGAGTTTTTGGCGCAGCAGTCGTTGTGCCGCGAATTGGTGTTGCTGGGGACTAAAGAAAGCGCGGCGCGCGGCATCGCGCTGGACATTCAAGAGTCCGCTCCGCTGTTCGGATTTGATACCCGCGTCAGCGGCGGCGCCGACCCTGCCCTGCTCAGTGATGCCGATCTCGTCATTATCACCGCGGGACAGCCGCGCAAACCGGGCATGAGCCGTGACGAGTTACGCGACGCCAATTTGGCGGTGATTCGCTCCGTGGTAACTAACGTCTTGCAATATGCGCCGAATGCCATGGTGCTGATGGTCACCAATCCGGTGGATGTGCTCACGTATCAGACTTGGCGGCAGACCGGCTGGCCGCGCGAGCGGGTGTTCGGCCTGTCCGGCGTATTGGACAGCGCGCGCATGGCGAGCTTCGTGGCCCAGGCCAGCGGCTATTCGGTGCGCGATATCACCGCCTTGGTGATCGGCGGCCATGGCGATGCCATGGTGCCTTTGCCCGAATATACCTGCATCAACGGCATTCCCATCAAACATCTTCTCGACGAAGCGACCATCGGCCGCTTGATCGAACATACCCGCCAGGGCGGCGCGGAGATCCTGGCATTGAAGCAGACCAGCAGCGCCTATGACTCCCCCGCCGCCGCGATTGCCACCATGGTGGAGACGGTGATCCGCGATCGCAAACGCATTTTGCCATGCGTGGCGGTATTGGACGGCGAATACGGTCAGCGCGATATCGCCATGGGAGTTCCGGTAGTGCTGGGTGAAGCCGGCGTGGAAAAAGTGCTTGAATTGCCGTTAACCGAGGTCGAGCACCGCGCATTGCAGCGTTCGGCGGAAGCGGTGCGGACAAGTCTGGCCGGACTATCATGAGCCGGCGGCGCACACAGCGGCGAGGAACGACGGCGATGGGCGATAACAAACATACCCTGACGTTGACCGACAGTGCCACCGGCAAGTCCATCGAATTACCGGTGCGGCAAGGCACCCATGGCCCTCCCGTGGTAGACATCAGCGCCCTTTACCGCGATTTCGGTTATTTCACTTACGACCCCGGATTCGTCTCCACCGCCAGTTGCCGCAGCGCCATCACCTTCATTGACGGTGATCAAGGCGTACTGTTGTATCGCGGCTATCCCATCGAGCAGTTGGCGGAGAAGAGCTCATTTCTCGAAGTGGCCTATTTATTGTTGTACGGCGAATTGCCGACCGAGGAACAGCTCGCCAAGTTTACCGCGGTGATCATTCACCACACCATGATCAATGAAAGCCTGAAGAGCTTTTATCAAGGCTTTTATCACGACGCCCATCCTATGGCCACCATGGTCGGAGTGGTGGGTTCGCTCTCGGCGTTTTATCACGACTCCACCGATATCCGAAATCCGCAGCATCGTGAGATCGCCGCGCATCGCATGATCGCCAAGATGCCAACCATCGCCGCCGCCAGCTACAAGCATTCCATTGGCGTCCCCTTCGTCTATCCGAAAAACAGTTTGAGTTATGCCGGCAACCTGCTGCGCATGATGTTTGCCGTACCCACCGAGGAATATCAAGTGGACCCGGTGGCGGAAAAGGCGTTGGACCTGATTTTCATTCTCCACGCCGATCACGAACAGAACGCCAGCACCTCCACGGTGCGCCTAGCCGGCAGCTCCGCGGCCAATCCCTTCGCCTGTATCGCCTCGGGCATCGCGGCGTTATGGGGGCCTGCTCATGGCGGTGCCAACGAAGCGGTGCTGCGCATGCTGGGCCAAATCGGCGAGGCGAAGCATATTCCCGAGTACATCGCCAAAGCCAAGGATAAAAGCGATCCTTTCCGCCTCATGGGCTTTGGTCACCGCGTCTATAAAAACTATGATCCCCGCGCCCGCATCATCCGCAAGATGTGCCACGAGGTGTTGGACAAGTTGGGCGATGACCACGATCCTTTGTTCGAGTTGGCCCTGCGCCTGGAAGAGGTGGCGCTCAAGGATGATTATTTCGTCGAACGCAAACTTTATCCCAATGTGGATTTCTATTCAGGTTTGATCTACAAGGCGCTGGGAATTCCCACCAACATGTTCACAGTGATGTTCGCTATCGCGCGCACCGTAGGTTGGGTGGCGCAATGGATGGAGATGATCGGTGAGCCCGACCAGAAAATCGGCCGACCGCGCCAGGTTTACGACGGACCTGCTTGCCGCGATTACGTGCCCATCCGCAGGCGCAGGAAGACGGTACATAAAGGCGGGATTGACCGAGAGCTGAACGGCGACGCGCGCAATACCGATTAACCTATTACCCCAGACACATCACGATGGAAAAACCCTGTTCGATTTGAAAGGCCCCTAGGCCGTCATCCGTATGATTTGTGTTGGTTGGTACTTTACTTCACCGGGTTAGCTATTCTCTACCAGCGTCCTCACCTCATTCAATGCCGCGCGCTGTGCCGGGCGGCCGTCCACCTCGCTGCGCAGCGTTTGGCGAAGGCCTTTTGTCGGAAACACCACCAACAGCATGGGAGTCTCATCCGCAACGAAGCGATAAGCGGGGTAAAGCACGGTTTCGCCGTCGGCGAACGTCACCCGTTTATCGCTGGGCTGGTTGGGGATGCCCTGCTCCATGAGGAATAGCCCAATTTCTTCCGAGGTGTCGGCGAAGACATGGAGCGTCACTTCGGCATGGTCATCGGCGGTGCCGCGGAGCACCGGGCCCACCAGCCGCGGATTGTAGCGTGCCAAGAATTCCATGGCACGCAGCGCCGTTTCCCGAAGGCGTTTGAGCCGTGCCGGCTGACTGTCGGCGCGGAACAGTCTTTGATATTCCACCAGTGCCTTTTCGATTTCATCGTTGCGCGGCAGATTGCGGGTGTTGGCAGCGCCCAAGCGCGCTGCGGCCTTATGTTTCGCCTTGTAGAAATCGGTGAGGTGTTCCTCGGTCATGATTCGCGCTGCCTCGGCGGCAAGGCGCTGTCGCATCCGGACATCGTTGGTGTTGCTGCGCCGGTTGTTCATGATGGAAGCTCGCTTAGAAGAGTTGTTCCGGGGTGGTGGGCGACCCCTCCTGGCTGCCGCCGGTCTCCGCGGTGCCGCGACCTGTTTCCCGGGTGGGGACATGGTCGGCGAAAAAGGTTTCGAAGATGGCGTTGCGGTCTTTGCTATCGGCAAGCAGTCCGGTGTTCGGGTCGATACGCACCGTAACCAGGCCCGGGGGTTGCTCCAGGGAATGGTCGGGAACGCCCTGCAAAGCCGCCCGCATAAAGTCGATCCACATGGGTAACGCCGCCCGTCCGCCGGTTTCATCATTGCCTAAGGGATGGGTGTCGTCAAACCCCACCCAAGCCACGGTCACCACTCCCGGATTGAAGCCGGCGAACCAGGCATCGCGCTGGTCGTTGGTGGTGCCGGTCTTGCCGGCGATATCGTTTCGACCGAGTTCCTTGGCGCGGACTCCGGTGCCGCGGCGGATCACATCGCGCATCATGCTGGTCATTAAATAGGCGTTGCGCGCGGTGATGACCCGGGGCGCGGCATGTTGCGGCTTGGGTTGATCCGGAGCCAAGGCGTCACAATCTTTGCATATCAGGTCGGGTGCGGCAGTCATCAGAACCTTGCCGTTGATATCTTCAATATGATCGATGAAGTACGGAGTAACGCGATAGCCGCTGTTGGCGAAGACCACATAGCCGGAGGCCAGGTCGAGCGGAGTCACGACGCCGCTGCCCAGCGCCAGCGATAAATTATGCGGTAATGCATTTTTGTCGAACCCGAAGCGGGAGACGTAATCGATGGTGTTGTCGATGCCGATGGCCCTCAGCACGCGGATCGACACAAGGTTGCGGGAATGCACCAAGGCCTCGCGCAGACGGGTCGGGCCGTAAAAACGGCCGGAATAATTTTCGGGGCGCCAGGTGTCTTCCAAACCCGGGTCATCGAATACCACTGGCGCATCGTTTATGAGCGTGGCCGGCGTCATGCCTTGTTCAAGGGCGGCGGAGTAAATGAAGGGTTTAAAACTGGAGCCCGGTTGGCGTGTGGCCTGAGTGGCGCGATTGAATTTACTTTTGAAATAATCGAAACCGCCCACCAACGAAATGATAGCGCCGTCATTTGGCCGGAGTGCCACCAACGCCCCTTCCGCCGCCGGTATCTGTGCCAGGCGCCACTGGCCGTCGGGTAAATGTTCGATGCGGATAATATCCCCCGGCTTGACGACATCAGCGGGGCTTTGAGGGGCGGCGCCGGTTTGATTTTCATTGATGTAGGTCTTCGCCCATTCCATCCCCTGCCATGGCATTTGGATCATGGTCCCGTCTTTGAGGAATACCTTGATGTCCGTTGTTCCGACTTCCACCACCAAACCCGCCTGTAATCCGCCGATCGGATCGCGGTCAGTGAGGGCGGCGGCCCATTCGGTGGGGCCGGCTTGGGGAGTTAATCTCACCCGAGCTTCCGGACCCCGGTAGCCGTGACGGCGTTCGTAATCCAACAAGGCATCGCGCAGCGCGGCATTGGCGGCCGTCTGCAGGCGAGTATCGATGGTGGTGAAGACCTTGTAGCCGGCGGTATAGGCGTCATCGCCAAAACGTTGCACCACATCCGCTCGCACCAATTCGCCCAAGTAGGGGGCCTCTGCTTCGATGGTCAGGCTGTGAAGTACGGCATTGTCGCGCTCCTGCAGGGCCGCGCGAAATGCTTCTTCAGTGATATAACCGAGCGCCCGCAGACGACCGAGCACGTAGTTGCGGCGTTCCAAGGCCCGTTGCGGATCGGCGATAGGATTAAAGCGCGACGGAGCCTTGGGCAATCCCGCGATCATGGCCATTTGCGCCAAAGTCAGTTTTGGTAACTCAACTCCATAATAGACCTGAGCTGCCGCCGCGATTCCATAGGCGCGCTGACCGAGATAGATTTTATTGAGATAGAGTTCGAGGATTTCTTGTTTGGTGAACTCGTGTTCGATCTTTAAGGATAAGAGTATCTCGGTAAATTTGCGCAGATAGGTCTTTTCCCTTCCCAGAAAGAAATTGCGGGCCACCTGCATGGTGATGGTGCTGCCGCCTTGGGTTTTTTGGCCGGTGGTTACCAGGTGCCAGGCCGCCCGCAACAGCCCTTGATAATCGACGCCGGGATGTTCATAGAAGCGGTCATCTTCGGCGGCCAGCACCGATTTTACCATCAGGTCCGGCACTTCGCTCAATTTAACCGGTGAACGCCTCATCTCCCCGTATTCGGCCAGCAGTTTGCCATCATGACTGTAGACGCGCAGCGGCACCTGATAGCGGACGTCGCGCAGGGTATCCGCCGACGGCAATTGGGGCGAAAGGTAAAAATAGAGTCCGCCCGCGGTGACGAGCCCGATCAGGATCAGGCCGGCCAGGGCAATCAAGCTCAGGCGTAAAATGGTTGCAAAAGATTTCATCGGTGGGAGACGAGTGTGAACTAAGTCAAGGGAAAATTAATTAAGGTTTAGTATAAAGGTTCCGATAATTTGAAGCGAACTAAGTTGTGTTCCATGCGGCAATTGATTATGGTTGATCTTCGGTTAATGTGCTTTGACTCTAAATTATATAGACTAAATGGATCAAACTGAGAGCGTGAAAGGGACAAACCTTGCGTTTTTTTAAAAGGAAAGGATCAGCCGTACTGGGTCTGGACATTAGTTCGACGGCGGTCAAACTTCTGGAATTGGGGCAAAGCGGCTCACGCTACCGGGTAGAGAGCTATGCGGTGGTGCCCCTCCCCCCTCATGCGGTGGTGGAAAAAAGCATTGCGGATGTAGAGGCCGTAGGCTCCGCCATCGACAAGGCCGTGAAGCGTTCGGGTACCCGTCTTAGACACGCCGCGGTGGCCGTGGCGGGTTCCGCCGTGATCACCAAGGTCATCTCCATGCCGGCGTCCCTTTCGGAAAGCGAAATGGAAGGCCAGATCCGCATGGAAGCCGACCAATATATCCCCTATCCCATGGAAGAGGTCAATTTGGACTTTCAAGTCATGGGTCCCTCCGAGAAGAAACCCGATACCCTGGACGTGTTGCTGGCGGCGTCCCGCAGTGAGAATGTGGATGTGCGCGTCGCCGCGGTGGAGTTAGGCGGTCTCACAGCCAAGATTGTCGACGTGGAAGCCTTTGCCATGGAGACGGCGTTCGGTTTGCTCGGTCCTCAGTTGCCGGATGAGGGCAGAGGAAGGATCATTGCAGTGGCGGATGTGGGGGCGACCATGACCACCCTCAATGTCCTGCACGATTTCAAGATTATTTATACCCGCGAACAAGTTTTCGGCGGCAAACAACTCACCGAGGAAATTCAACGGCGCTACGGACTCTCCTATGAAGAGGCCGGCATGGCGAAGAAGCAGGGTGGATTGCCGGATAACTACGGTCCCGAGGTGCTGGACCCCTTTAAGGAGGCGATGGCTCAACAAGTGAGCAGGTCGCTGCAATTTTTCTTTTCGTCGAGCCAGTACAATAACGTGGACCACATCGTTCTGGCGGGCGGTTGTGCTTCCATATTGGGTATCGATGAACTGGTGGCGGAGAAGATCGGCAACACCACCTCAGTTTCCGTCGCCAATCCCTTCGCCAACATGGCGCTGTCTTCACGCGTCAAACCGCATGCCTTAAGCGGCGACGCCCCCGCGCTTATGATCGCATGCGGTTTGGCCATGAGGAGTTTTGACCGATGACGCGCATCAATCTCTTGCCATGGCGCGAATTACTGCGCAAAGAACACGAGCGGGAATTTTTTACTATGGCCGGCGGCGCCGCGTTTTTTATGGCGCTGGTGATCGTCTATATACATTTCCACATGAACGGCGTCATTGACACGCAAAACGGACGCAATACCTTCTTGGATGGCGAAATAAAGAAGGTTGAAGCGCAAATCAAAGAAATACAGAGCTTGGAAACGGAAAAATCCCAGCTCCTCGCCCGTATGAAAGTAATCGAGGAATTGCAGGGACAGCGTCCGCAAATGGTGCATCTCTTCGATGAACTGGCGAAGACATTGCCCGACGGGGTCTATTTGACCAGCATTAAGCAGACCGGCACCGATATCGTGATCGAGGGTGTTGCCCAGTCCAATGCCCGCGTGTCGGCCTTCATGCGCAACATCGACGGCTCGCACTGGCTTGCCGAGCCGAGGCTCAATGTGATTGAGGCCTTAAGCAGTAAGGACGGCGCCCAAAAAGGAAGCAAGTTTATATTGAATATTAAGCAGGTGATGGAGGGAGAGACCCTGCCTTCGGAACCAGGCTCCGAGAACGCGCCCAAGGCCGCTGCGCCGAAGGCGGCCCCGAAAGCGTCTCCCCCCAAGAAGGCTGCTCCGAAGGCGGGCAAGGCAGGTAAGCCGTCATGAAGCTAGCGGAACTCAAAGAACAACTGCAAAACCTGGACATCAAAGACGTCGGCAATTGGCCGGCCGTCATCAAAGGGGGCGCTATTGTCATTCTGTGCCTCATCGTGTTGGGCGTGGGATTTTGGTTTGATACCCGCAATCAATTGGCTGATCTGGAGCAGGACCGCAAAAAAGAAGATGCATTGAAGGCCGATTTCGTCGAAAAGCAGCACAAGGCAGCGAATCTGGCGATTTACAAACAACAGATGGAGGAAATGAAGCGCTCGTTCGGCACTATGCTGCGGCAACTTCCCTCGAAAACGGAGATCGCCGAGCTGTTAGTGGATATTTCTCAAACAGGTTTGAGCAACGGCTTGGAATTCGAACTATTTAAGCCGGAAACCGAAGCCCCGGCAGATTTTTATGCGGTATTGCCTATCAAGATTAAAGTGACAGGCGGTTATCACGAGTTCGGCAAATTTGTAAGTGACGTGGCGGTGCTGCCGCGTATCGTAACCCTTCACGATATCATTATTACGCCCAGCAAGGACGCCAAAAATAATAAAGACAACGATCTTGTCATGGAGGTCACCGCCAAAACCTATCGCTATCTCGAGGAGGGCGGGCAATGAAGCGCAGGGATACCCGCTGTTACGGAGATGCAGTCGGCATGATGCCGCGAGCCACATTTCCGTCCGAGTTAATGATGCAACGCGGCGCGTTGACGAGACTGATCATAATTGCCTTGGCGGGGCTGATCGTTGCCGGCTGCAGCGGGGATCAGATGGGCGATCTCCGTAACTTTGTAGAGGCGGAGCGGGCCAAGCCGGGAGGGCGTGTGGAACCCATCCCTGAGGTTAAACCGTTTGAGTCCTTTACCTATAAGGCCAATGGCCGCAAGTCCCCTTTCGAGCCCTGGGGGCTCAATGAAGGCGTTGCCAAGACGCCCGGGATGTCCGGCGTGGGATTACACCCCGACACGAATCGTCGCCGCGAGGCATTGGAAGGCTTTCCGTTGGATACCTTGCGCATGGTCGGCACGCTGACCAGGAAAGATGGTATATGGGCTATTATCAAGGCGCCGGACGGTCTGGTCTACCGCGTCACGCGCAACAACTACCTCGGGCAGAATTATGGTCGGATTACGAAGATAAGCGAAGACAAGGTCGAGTTGGTGGAGATCGTTTCTGATGGACTTGGGGGATGGCAGGAACGTCAGGCCAGCTTGGTATTAGCAGAAAAGTCCCAGTAGGGAGCCAGATGTGATGAGCGGAACACAAACTATGAATGCGCGGAATGGGGCAGGCACGGCGGAACGAATGGTCCATGCCTGTTGGATAGCGATGCTACTGACGATATTGTCGGCAACCGGCAATGTTCGAGCGGCGGATGATAAGGCGGGGCCTCAATTGGATGATATCCAGTTCTCATCGCTATCCGGTAACCGCGTGCAGGTGGAATTGGTAATGACCGGCCCGGTCAACGAGCCGCGCAGCTTTACCACCGATACGCCGGCGCGCATCGCCCTGGATTTCCCGCAGACTACCAGCAACCTAACCAAGAAGACCTTTACCATCGGGGTCGGCGTGGTACGCAGCGTGGCCGCTGTGCAAGGCAAGGATCGCACCCGCGTGGTGGTCGATTTGGTAAAGATGGTGCCTTATCAAACCCGCGTGGAAGGCAATCATTTCTTTATTACGGTGGAAGGCGGTGACATCGCCGCGACGACCGCTCCCGCTGTCGCCGCAACGACAACCGAAGGGACGGCGCCGGCTGCGGCGCCCGCGCCTGCAAACCAGATTGAGACCATCGACTTCCGGCGCGGCACCAAAGGAGAAGGTCGTATCTTGGTGAGCTTGTCCAATGCGGCCATTCCGGTGAACATCCACCAGGAAGGTGACAAAATCGTATTGGATTTTGCCGGTGCCAGTGTTCCCAAGGAATTGCAACGGCGTCTCGACGTCGTGGACTTCGCCACGCCCGTCACCATGGTGGATACCTTCGCCGTGGGTAATGACACCCGCATGGTGATTTCCGCCACCGGAAATTTTGAACATTTGGCCTATCAGGCGGAGCGCCAGTTCACCGTGGAAGTGAAGCCGGTGACCAAGGCCGCTCAGGAGACGCTCAAGAAGGACGAGATGGGCTATACCGGCGAGAAGCTCTCCCTGAACTTCCAGGACATCGAGGTGCGCGCCGCGTTGCAGATCATCGCCGACTTCACCAGCTTAAATATGGTGGTGAGCGACACGGTGAAGGGCAGCATCAGCTTGCGGCTCAAGGACGTGCCTTGGGATCAGGCCCTGGACATCATCCTGAAAACCAAATCGCTGGGCATGCGCAAGATGGGCAATGTGCTGATGGTGGCGCCCAGCGCCGAGATATCCGCCCGCGAGAAGGACGAGCTGGAGGCCCAGAAGAAGATCTCGGAATTGGAGCCCATGCACTCGGAATTGGTCCAGATCAATTATGCCAAGGCCGCCGATATCGCCAGCTTCATCCGCTCCAAGGCCACAACCGGAACGGCGCCTGCCGGCGGGGCCGCCGGCGGCGGCGGAGCGTCTACTTCCTTGTTGTCCGAGCGCGGCACGGTCACGGTCGATGAACGCACTAACAGCCTGTTGATTCAAGATACGGCCTCGCGCTTGACCGATATCCGCAAGATGGTCACCCAGTTGGATATCCCGGTGCGTCAAGTGCTCATCGAGTCGCGCATCGTCATTGCCAATGACGACTTCAGCCGCGATCTCGGGACGCGCTTCGGCGTGACCAACGTCAGCAAAAACGGCAACAGCGGCGTGGTCAGCGTGACCGGTAACGCCAACGGCAACGACACGGTGGTCAATAGCGCCATAAGCAACGTCAACTCCACGGGGCAGCCCTTCCCGGTGACCATGCCCGCCTTGGATAACCGCCTCAACGTCAATCTGCCCGTGGCGAGCCCTGCGGGAAGCATCGGCCTGGCGATCTTGGGCAAGAATTCGCTGGTGGACCTCGAACTCTCCGCCTTGCAAGCGGAAGGGCGCGGCGAGGTGGTGTCCAACCCGCGGGTGATCACCGCCAACCAGAAAGAGGCGACCATCGAGCAAGGCGTGGAAATCCCCTATCAAGAGGCGTCCTCCAGCGGCGCAACCTCGGTGTCGTTCAAGAAGGCGGTATTGAGCCTGAAGGTCACGCCGCAGATCACCCCCGATGATCGGGTGATCATGGACCTCAACGTCACTAAGGACAGCGTCGGCCAGGTCTTCGCCGGTGTGCCCAGCATCAACACCCGCGAGATCAACACCCAGGTATTGGTGGAGAACGGCGAGACCGTGGTCCTGGGCGGGATTTACGAGCAGACCCGCAGCAAAGACGTGACCAAGGTGCCGTTGCTGGGTGATCTGCCGTATGTCGGCGCGTTGTTCCGGAACACATCCCAGGTGGACGATAAGGTGGAGCTGTTGATCTTCGTCACGCCGAAGATATTGAAGGAGACTCTCGGGACGCACTAAGGGCGTGGCTTGCGATGCACTGCTAGCGCGTAAGAATTGCGAAGGATCTTTTTGGGACTTGGGGCGGTTGATCTTTACCAACCGTTGATTGGCAGAGGGGTTAGGAAACATGAGTAATTTAATTAAGAACATTATCGTTCTGTTCGTCATGATCGTGGTGGCAGGATGTGGCGGCAGCGGTGCCTTTACCCAATCATCCTCTTCTGCTACCGGCGGAACCACAGGAGGCAGCAGTTCAACCACCGTGCGTATCGGCAATGGCACGGGTTCAGGATTTACCGCAGGTGTGTTGGCTCTCGGTGTTTCTTCGTTGTCGGCGGGTGGCAGTACCAGCGTCACCGCCAATCTCGTGGATGAGAATGGAAGTCCCTATACTACCTCTACGGATGTGACCTTTACTTCAACCTGTGTCAGTCAAAGCAGTGCTACGCTGACTTCGCCCGTTACCACAACCACCGGTACCGCTGTCAGCACCTATGTAGCGCAAGGGTGTCAGGGTACGGATACCATTACGGCTACCGCGACAGCGGGCGGTGGAACCATCAGCGCGAGTGTGAATATTACTGTGCTGGCGGCTACACTCGGGTCAATCCAGTTCGTGTCAG
>Ga0316620_10000856_pt1 | contig 12612 bp, 6 predicted proteins | sample OWC_Aug_M1_C1_D5_FD_207651 | JGI IMG/M metagenome (GOLD analysis project Ga0316620, IMG submission 207651) | Wetland soil microbial communities from Old Woman Creek delta, Ohio, United States - OWC_Aug_M1_C1_D5_B | ecosystem: Environmental > Terrestrial > Soil > Wetlands | place: USA: Ohio... | reverse complement strand
GCCCCCGGGGGCGGGCGCCGGCCAGCGGCGCGTCAGCAGTCCCTCCCCTCCTCCCCACCCTCCGCCCTCCACGGTCAGCTCGTGGCCCGCCGATGAGAGCTCGCGCCGCGCAAGCGCCGCATCCCACGGCTTCTCACGACCCTCGCGACGAAGAGGGGTAGAGAAGGTCGGGCTACGGTGCCGAAAGCGCCGTCGTCAGCCCGCCCGCATCCCTTTGAGCAGCGTCAGCTGCGCGGCCCATTTTTCGGGACCGGCGGGAGTCTCTAGGCAGCCGGCGAGATCCGTCCAGCGGGGGTCGTTGACCAGCCAACGGAACGGCTCCAGGCCCAGCTCGCCCTCGCCGATGTCGGCGTGGCGGTCGACCTTGCTCCCCCGGCCCTTCTTCGAGTCGTTGAGGTGCCAGGCGCGCAGGCGGTCGAGCCCGACCGCCGAGGCCAGCTCCTCGACAGTCGCCTCGTACCCTTCGCGGCAGGTGAGGTCGAACCCGGCGGCCAGCAGGTGGCAGGTGTCGGCGCACATCCCCAGCCGGTCCGGGTACCCCGAGCCGGCGATGATGTCCCGCAGGTGGGACGGCTCGGCGCCGAGGTTGGTGCCCTGACCGGCGGTGGTCTCCAGCAGCACCATCACCCGGTTGTCGCCCCCGGCGAGCTCGAGGCAGCGGTCGAGGGCGGCGGTGAACGCGCGCAGCCCCTCGCTGACGCCGGCGCCGAGATGGGACCCGGGGTGGGTGACCAGGTACGGGATCTCGAGCAGCTGGGCCCGCGCCAGCTCGTCGACGAAGGCGACGACCGACTTCTCCAGCATCTCGGGGTTGGTCGAGGCGAGGTTGACCAGGTACGAGTCGTGGGCCAGCACCGGGGACACGCCGCTCCGCTGCAGCTCCTCCCGGTAGCGGGCCGCGCTCTCCGCCGCGATTGGCTTGGAAACCCAGCGGTTCTGGTTGCGGGTGAAGACCTGCATACTCTCGGCGCCGATCGTCTCGGCGTTGCCCGGAGCCTTGTCGACGCCACCGGCGGTGCTGACATGGGCGCCCAGTCGCATGGACCACCTCCCGCGCTGCGCCCTCGGGCGGCGCGAGCACGAGGCGAGGGTACATCGGCGTCACCGCACCACCTGCCAAAAACCTTCCGGGGACGCGGCTCGTCCCGCGAGAGTCCAGGAAGCGACGAGGACCCCGAAGCCGCACATTGATCCGGGGTGGCAGCCGCAGCTGAGCGGGCTCGAGCGACCCGCCACGCCGGGTGGACGGCTCCCCCGACCTCGTGGCCAACCCTGGCGGCGTCTCGATCGACACGAACCGCTGTACTTCGCCGTTGCGCCGGGGGATTGGCGCAAGGTCCCCGGGCGTGGCATCCGGATTCCGCCACCGTGGTACATTCGACTCGTGGGAGAGGCGCTCCCGGAGCCTGACGTCCTTGCCCCGAGCACCAGGCGGCCTCCCGGGTGCTGGCTTCGCGGCGTCCTCGTCGCCCTGCTGCTGCTCCTGCCCTGTGCCGGGACCGCCCAACGCCTCGCTTTCAGGACCTTCACCGCCGATGACGGGCTCGCCGAGTCGGTCGTCCTGGTCCTCTGCCACGCCCGCTCCGGCCACCTCTGGCTGGGCACGCCCGACGGCATCAGCCGCTTCGACGGACAGCAGTTCACCAACTACGGCGTGCGCGATGGGCTCGCCGGCAACGTGGTGCGGGCGATCCTCGAGGACCGCCAAGGCACCCTGTGGGTCGGCACCGACGAGGGGCTCTCACGATGGCGTGACGGGGCCTGGCTGCCGCCCCTCGTCGAGCTCGGCAACCGCAAGGTGCGGTGCCTGGCCGAGGACGGCAACGGGACCCTGTGGGCGGGAACTTTCGACAGCGGCCTGGCGCGCATCGAGGGAGCCGACGTCACGCTGCTCACCGAGGCTGACGGGCTCCCCCACAACAAGGTCCGCGCCTTGCTCCTCGACCCCGACGGCCGTCTCTGGATCGGGACCTTCGGGGGGGGAGTTGCCGTCCGCGATGCCACCGGCGAGCTCACCAGCTACGGTGCGGGTCAGGGCCTCGGCAACCTGTTCGTGCGCGCCATGGTCGAAGCCTCGGGCCATGGCCTCCTGGTCGGCACCAACGCCGGTGTCTTCCAGTGGACCGAACGGGGGTTCGCACCCTTTTCCCCGGCAGCGGCGCTGGCCGACTTCGCGGTGACGGCCCTGGCCGAGGACAGCAGGGGACAGCTCTGGATCGGCACCCGGGATCACGGGGCGTGCCGCCTCGGTCGCGGGGGGCTTTCCTGCTTCCGCACCGAGCACGGCCTGGCGAGCGACAGCATCAACGACATCGTCGAGGACCGGGAAGGCAATCTCTGGCTGGCCTCCGGGGCAGGCGCCAGCCGGCTCAGCTGCGACGGCTTCCTCAGCTTCACCCCGGAGAGCGGGCTGCCAGCCGGGGGCGCTCAGGCCTTTGCCGAGCTCGACGGCGAGATCCTCATCGGCGTCCACGGTGGCGGGGTGGTCCGCCTGGTCGACGGCCGCTTCGAGACCATCACCACTCGCGACGGATTGCCCCACGACAAGGTCCTTTGCGCGTGCCCCGACCGCGCCGGAGGGGTGTGGATCGGCACGCTCGACGGCGCGGCTCGGCTGAGCGCGGCCGGGATCGAGACCTTCTCGGTAGCGGACGGCCTGGCCAGCGGGACCGTCTACGACATCCTGATCGACGGCGAACGGACGGTGTGGATGGCGACTCTCGACGGCCTGACCGCGATCAGGGGCCGCGCGGTGCGCACCTACACCACGGCCGACGGTCTGCCCGCCAACCGGGTGGTCGACCTGGTCGAGGCCCGCGAGGGGGGGCTGTGGATGGCCACCGAGGGGGGACTGGTCCGCTACCGGAACGGCCAGCTCACGACCTACACCCGGGCCGACGGCCTGCCGGAGGACTTCGTCGTCGCGGTCGCCCAGCGGCGGGACGGCTCGATCTGGACGGCCTCCTCCTCGGGCCTGACCCGCTTCCAAGAGGGCAGCGTCGCGACCTACACCACGGCCGATGGCCTGTCGCACAACAAGGTCACGGTGATCCTCGAGGACGACGCCGGCCGCCTGTGGGTCGGCACCACCCGCGGCATCCACGTGTTCGACGGCTCGACCTTCACCCCCTTCTCGGTCCGTGAGGGGCTACCCTCGGGCGAGATCAACCCGCGCGCCGCTTTCAAGGACAGTCAAGGTCGATTGTGGTTCGGCACCAAGGTTGGGGCGACCATGTTCGACCCGGCGTCCGCGCTCCCCTCCCCACCCCCTCCTCCCGTCGAGCTGACCAAGCTCGAGGTGGCCGGCGAGCCGATTGCCCTCGCCAGTGGGCTGCGCTTTGCCCACAGCCAGAACAGCCTGCGCTTCGAGTTCGTCGGGGTCAGCCTGACCTGGCCGGACGATCTCGTCTACGAGTATCGCCTCGACGGGCTCGACAGTCGCCCGCGGACCACCCGAGCGCGTTTCGTAGAGCTCCCGGCGGTGCCCCCCGGCCGTTACACCTTCCAGGTGCGGGCGAGGCACCGCGGCGGCTGGAGCCCGCAGCCAGCCACGCTCGGCCTCGAGATCGTGCCTCCCTACTGGCAGAGGACGTGGTTCCGAATCGTGGCCGGGGTCTCGGTGCTCGTCCTTGGCCTCCTCGCCCACCTCGGCAGAGTCCAGTCCATGCGGCGCCGCGCACGGCAGCTGGAGACCGAGGTCGAGCGGCGAACCTCCGAAGTCCGTCGCGAGCGCCTCCAGGTCAAGCGCAGGAACGAGCAGCTGGAAACCATCAACACCATCATCCAGAGGGTCAACGCCGAGCTCGAGCTCGACCGCCTGCTGCGCTCGATCCTGGAGGGGGTGAGCTCGCTCGAGCAGACCGACCGCGCCCTGGCTCTGGTCCGCGACCGGTTGACGGGCATGTACGAGATCAGGGCGAGCCTCGGCTGGCCAGCCGTCGAGGGCCGCAAGGTCGTGCTCAGCGAAGCGGAGATCGCCGAGGGTCTCCTCTCTCGGACGCGCCCCGTGTCGGCGGGAATCCTCCTCGGTTCGGGGGAGGGGCGCATCACACCCCGGCTGCCCGGCGATCTGCCCCGTACCTTCCTGGTGATGACGGTCGAGCTCGACGACAAGCCGGCCGGGTACCTGATCTTCGGCAGCGAGAAAGAGACGGTCGTCGAGGAGTACGACGTCGAGCCGCTCGCCAACGTCAAGGAGCACGTGACGTCGGCCTTCATCAAGGGGCGGCTGATGGAGGAGCTGCGCGAGCTCAACGACAAGAAGGACGAGTTCCTGGGAATCGCGGCCCACGACCTCAGGAGCCCGCTCGGCGGGGTCAAGAGCTACGTCGACCTGCTCCTCAGGTTCGTCGACGAGGGCCGGTTCGACCGCCAGCTGTGGAGACGATTCCTGGGCAACGTGAGGATCGCCACCGACCAGATGCTATCCCTGGTCAACGACCTCCTGGACGTGTCCGCCATCGAGACCGGGCGGGTCACGCTCCGGCTCGACCGGCAGGCAATGGCCGAGATCCTGGAGGAGCGCGAGGCCCTGCAGTTCGGCTCCGCGGAGGCCAAGCGGATCGAGCTGCGGGTGGACAGGCGAGGGGCCGACGTCGAGGTGCTGGCAGACCGCATCCGCATTGGCGAGGTGCTCGACAACCTGATGAGCAACGCCGTCAAGTACACCAAGCCGGGCGGGCGGATCAGGGTGTACTGCGAGGTGGTCAACGGCGAGCTGGTGACCCACGTCGAGGACACCGGCCAGGGCATCGCAGCAGGCGAGCTACCCCACGTCTTCAGCGGCAGGAAGCTGAGCCCGAAGCCGACCGGAGGAGAGGCGAGCACCGGTCTCGGCCTGGTCATCGCCAAGAAGCTGGTCGAGCTCCACGGTGGCAAGATCTGGGTGGAGAGCGAGGAGGGCGCGGGCACCACCTTCAGCTTCAGCATCCCGCGCGCACAGTAGCTGCCTCACGGTGCGCCCCAGGTCGGTTCGTGGCTTGACCAACGTGGCAGGACTCGGCGCCTGTGAACGGGAACAGTGCCAGTCCCTCATGACGACCTGGCGGTCGTCACCACGAAGGACAGAAATAGTCACCGAGGGTGCGGGGCCTATTTTCGAAGCCGTCACTCCACTCCGCCGTTCCCCCCGTCGCGCAGCGCAACGTCGTGGGTGATGGCGAGCGGCAGGCGGTTCACCGCCATTCGCCACTCCTGGCGCGCCCCGTGACACGGGCTGCCACGCGCCCTCTCCCCGGTCATCGATCGTCGGCCGTGCACCTCAGTCGGGCCGCTTCGCGAGAATCGCCGTCTGGTAGCCGTAGGCATGCGGTCTTCGGCCCAGCACCTGGAAGACCGCCGACACCTTTCGCAGCAGAAACTCCGTGTCGTAGAAGACCACCGAGCTCGGCCCTCGGCCAATCACGAGCATTCCCCACTGGCCCTTGGCCTCCTGATACAACGGCTGGCTCTTCATATACCCCGCCAGCCAGTGCCCGGAGTCGGGGCCGTCGAGCCGGGACACCGTGTCGTCGTCATGCACCGTGAAGTACAGCTGCCCGGTCGGGGAAAGAACGCGTCTGAGCTCCAACAGCCAGGCATCGGCAAGATCCTCGATGTGGGTGAAGACCGACCCGCAGTAGATGAAGTCGAAGAATCGGTCCTCGAACGGAAGGTGCGGCACGATGGTCGTGGTGGCAAAGTGGAAGCGGGATGGGAAATGCTCTTGGCACCAGTAGACATGCTCGGCACAGATGTCCGTGCCCCAGATCTCCGCCCGGGCGGCCACGTCGGGGACATATCGGATCATGCGTCCGGCGGCGCACCCGAGCTCCAGCACTCGGCCTGCCTGGCCGAGACAATTCCCGTGCTCTCGCGACAGCTCGTTCATCTGCGCCACGTGCACCTCGCCGCTCTTCAGGTACTCCTCGGCAGTAGCTCCGTACCCCAGCCACATCTCGCGGGGTGGTATCGGCAGCTCCTGCGCACGGGCACCGCTTTCCGTCGCCTTGGGCACGAAGAAGGTGTGGGCGTCACCCTGGAATGGGACGTAGAGGGGAGCTGCCTCTCGTCGGCCCTCCCAGGCGATCTGCCGCACTCGGATCCGGAAGCGCTCTTTCCAAACCTCGGGGATCAGTCGTGAGAGCAAGGCGTCCCTCCTGTGGCGGAAGGTCTCAGCGTTGGGGGCTCGATGAGCAGGAGCAGTGCCAGTCACCCCGCTCCGCCGTTCTTCCCGCAGTGCAGCTCAGCGCCCCGCGGAAGGGCGAGGCCCAGGCGGTCGATGGTCGTCCGCTCCTCCCGGTCCTCCGCGCGGCGCCAGCTGGCACGTATACTCGCCTCGGTGATCGAATGTCGACCAGAAAGTACCACGGCGCCTTCGCGCCGGAAAGGCGGAAGGCCGTGACAGGCACGCGTCCGCTTCCGTTTCGTCGACATCGCGCTCGACCTGTGGCGCGGCTCAGGAGGCTGGCTCGAGCACCATCCGGAAGGTGAGCCCGCACACCTCTGCCCAGCGGCGGATCTGGTCCACCGTTGGGTTTGCCGACCACCGCTCGGCCTGGGCCACCGCCTGCTGGGAGATCCCCAACCGCTCGGCCAGGCCAGCCTGGGTCAGCCCGGCGTCTCCCCGCGCCAGGCGCAACAGGTAGCCCGCGACGTCCTGCTCCCACGGGCGGAGCTTCCCCCAACCGCGCAGGGTCCGCCACTCGGCGAAGTGACGGGGTCGGCCGCGGTTCAGGCGCAGGCCGGCGAGGCGGCCCTGCCGGCACTCCAGTGAGCTTCACGGTCCGCGTCGCGCCCATGCCTCGATCTCCTCCGCTGCGGGCTCCCGCTCGCCGAGCTTCTTGCTCCACCGGAGCAGGGTCTTCAGGGCGGCCGCTGCTTTGATCTCCTTGCAGCGACGGCGCAGTCGTCCCTGGTCGAGCGTGGAGCCTAGCGCCCGCAGCAGCCAGGCGTTGACCCCGTCAACCGTCGAGCGCCAGTGCTGCCACCCGCCGGAAGTGGCGCCGGGTGACATCGCACGGTCGCCGCGCGCCTACTCCCGATCCATTCTGCGTGCGAGCAGGGTCTGGATGGTGTGCAGCAGCTGGTCGTAGGAGGCGGCCTTGCCAAAGGTGGCGAGGACCCTGCCCGAGAGCCTGCGCCGGTCGGCCCGGGTGAGATCCTTGGCGGTGAGCACGAGGATGGGGATCGAGGAGGTACGGGGGTCCTGCTGCAGCCGGTGTGCGACCTCGAAGCCGCTCATCCCCGGCATCATGAGGTCGAGCACGATGACCACCGGCCGCTGCGAGGCGGCGACCTCCAGGCCCTGCTCACCGTTGGCGGCCAGCAGCACCTCGATGCCGATCTCCGACAGCGCTTCGTGGAGCAGCTCACGGGTGTGGCGGTCGTCATCGATCACCAGCACCGGCCCGGCCTGTGCCCTGGATCGAGCCGCGGTCAGCCGCTGCAGGGTATCCACCAGCTCGCGGGTCACCACCGGCTTGACGAAGTAAGCGTCGACGCCGAGGGCAAAGCCGAGCTGGCGATTATCGAGCATGCTGACGATGACCACCGGGAGGTGGGCGGTGTCGGGGTCCTGCTTGAGGGCCCTGAAGACCGACCAGCCGTCGAGCCCCGGCAGGACCAGGTCGAGGGCGACCACGGCCGGGTCGATCTCCTTGGCCATGCGTAACGCCTCCTCGCCGTGGTGGGCCCGGACGGCAAGGAAGCCCTCCTGCTCGAGGGCGCTGGCAAGAGCGACAAAGGCCTCACGGTCATCCTCGACCACGAGCACCCGGCGCCGCGGCGCCTCCGGCCGCCGGGCCAGTTCCTGGGCAACGCCGGCCTCGGCCCCGGTCGGCAGGGCGGCGCGGGTCGGCCGCGTCGGCAGCAGAACGGTGAAGGTGCAGCCCTCGCCGGGTGCCGACTGGACGTGGATCGAGCCCTCGAAGGCGGCCACGAAGCGCTTGACGATGGCCAGACCGAGGCCGGTACCGGCCGGTCGCTCGCCGCTGGCGTGGAGCTGACGGAACTCCTGGAAGATGACCTCGTGGTCCTCCTCGGACATGCCGATGCCGTGGTCGACCACGGCCACTTCGTAGGACTCGACTCCGAGGTGGGACTCGGCGGCCGGGACCGCCCGCGTGCGGACCTCGACCTCGGCCCCCTTGGGCGAGAACTTGACCGCGTTAGAGATCAGGTTGTACAGGATCTGCCGCAGCTTGGGCACGTCGGCGGCGACGGTCGGCTGGGGGCCGGAGTGGATCAGCGAGATGGTCACGCCCCGCTTCTGGGCAAGGCCGCGCATCACCGCGCAGACCCCTTCCAGGATCGGCTCGAGCGTGGTCTCCTCGAGGTGGAACTCCATCTTGCCGGCCTCGATCTTGGACAGGTCGAGGAGGTTGTCGATCAGCTGCAGGAGGTGGTGGCCGCTCTCCTTGATGTTGCGCAGAAACCCCAGGTGACGGTCGGAGATCCCACCCTCCAGGCGCGGGATGAGGACCTCGGCGAAGCCGATGATGGAGTTCAGCGGGGCGCGCAGGTCGTGGCTCATGTTGGCCAGGAACTCGCTCTTCATGCGGTCGGCCTCACGGGCGCGGACGTTGGCCTGGTCGAGGGCGTGGGAGTGGTCCTCGAGGGCCTGGGCGTAGCGCTTGAGGTCATCGGTGCGGGCAGCAACGATCTGCTCGAGCTGGCGGGCGCGGGCCTGGATGCGGTGGGTCCGAGCCCGGTGGCCGGCGAGGAGCAGGGCAGCGATGACGAACACTGCCGAGGCCGCGAAAGCGGGCGTCTGCCAGAAGGCCGGCAGCACCTCGAAGGAGAGCGCGATCGGCTCACCCCACCCGCCCTCGGGCGCACTCGCCCGAACCTGGAAGGTGTACGAGCCCGGATCAAGGTTGGTGTACTCCTTGAACGGCGTGGCCGTGGCGGTTGACCAGTCGCTCTCGAAGCCCTGCAGCCGGCTCTGGTAACGGACGCTGGACTCCTGGCTGAAGGAGAGCCCCCGGAACTCGAAGCGGAGGCTGGTGTCATCCGGAGGCAGGGTCAGCGGGCCGCTGCCCGCCAGGAGCTCCTCGTTCGCCTGGCGGGCCGGTGAGAAGGCCGCCCGCAGCACCCTGCCCCGGCCGGTCTCGACCCGCTCGAGGGTCGCGACCGGCGGGGGCGGTGACTGGGTCGCCAGGGTCGGGTCGTAGCGGGTGGCGCCGGTGCCGAGACCGAACCACACCCGCCCTCTGGGGTCGATGGCGATGGCGTTGCCCGAGGTGCCCTCGTTGCCGATCAGACCGGCGTGCCGGTCGAGGAAGGTGCGCACCGTGCCGCAGCCGGGGTCGCCCGCGGTCTCGAGCAAGTACGCGCCCTTGGTGGTCAGCACCCACAGCTGGCCTGGCGCTGACTCGCGGACAGCGACAATCGACGCCCGATGGAGCGGGCTGTGCTCGTCGCAGGCTCGGAACTCGGGCTCGGGGTCGGGGCCGGGCGGCGGCACGAAGGAGACCAGGCCGGCGTTGGTGCCGGCCCAGATGAGGCCGTCGCTGGACGGGGCGAGGGCGATGATGCTGTCGTCGGGCAGCCCGTTCTCGGTGGTGAACGCGTGGAAGGTCTCGCCGTCATAGACGATCAGCCCCTGACCACGGGTCCCGATCCAGACCTGGCCGTGCTCGTCCGGGTACACCGCGTGGGCCATTCGGCCGGTGAACCCGCGTCGAGCCGAGAACCCCTCGAAGCTCGGGTTGGCGCCCGCCGCGTCGAACCGCACCCTGGTGACGCCGACCGCGTTGCCCAGCCACAGCTCGCCGTCGGCCGTCTCTCGGATGTCGAGGACGTAGTCGTCGGCCAGCCCGTCGTCACGGTCGTAGACGCGGACACAGCCCGCGCCGGGCTGGAGCTGGCAGAGGCCGCCACCGGTGCCGATCCACAGCCGGCCGCGGGAGTCGCGCGTGACGGACCAGACCTCGTTCGCCGGCAGCCCGTTGTCGCGGTTCCAGACCTCGACCTGCTGCTCGCCGAAGCGGTCCGCAGGGTTCGAGATCCTGGCCAAGCCGCCGAACGATCCCAGCCATGCGTCGCCGTTGTCGTCAGCGTGGATGGCGAGGGTGACCGGATCGGCCAGGCCGTTCGAGTCCGAGAAGCTGATCAGCGCCTCGCTGTGCAGTCGGTTGAGCCCGACGTTGGTGCCGACCCACAGGTTGCCCTCGCGGTCCTCGCGCACGTCCCACACGTTGTCGACCGCCAGGCCGTTGGCCCTGCGGATGTTGCGGCAGGGCTGCATCGCGGGCAAGGGGCAGATGAGCAGGCCGTGCTCGCGGGTGCCGATGACCAGCTCGTGCCTGCGGTTGACGAGCAGGCAGTGGGGAGCGACCTGCCGGCCGTCGACAGTGACGGCAAAGCTCTCGAACCGGGTGCCGTCAAAGCGCGACACGCCGGCCGGGGAGAGGGCAACGTACAGCTCCCCGTCGGCAGGGTCCAGCAGGGCCTGGCGCACGCCATCGCCGGCCAGGCCGTCGGCCGTAGTGTAGGTGACGCACTGGCTGAGGCTGCCGCCACCAGCAAGGCGGCAGCGCAGCAGGCCGCCACCCAGAAAGCCGATCCACAGGTGGCCGTCCGCGGTCGTCTGGAGGGTCGTCGCCTGGGCCGCGGGCATGCCCTCGGCGGGCCCATAGGTGCGAAAGCCGCCGTCGACAAAGGCGCTGACGCCGCCGCTCGAGGTGGCGAACCATGGGGTTCCGTAGTCGTCCACCAGGCTCGACCAGACGATGCCGTCGGCCAGGCCTTCGGCGAGCGAGTAGTTGGTGATGACCTGGCCGTCGTAGCGGCTGACGCCGATGTTGGTGCCCAGCCACAGCTGGCCCTGATGGTCCTCGGCGATGGTGCGGATCACCGGGTCGCGCAACCCCTCGAGAGTCGTCAGGCTCTCGAAGGCGACGCCGTCCCAGCGGCTGAGGCCGCCCGCAGTGCCAAGCCACAGGTAGCCCCGACTGTCCTGGAACACGGTCCACACCTGGGAGGCGGCGAGCCCGTCGTCCGGAGTGTAGGCCGCGAAGGGCAGCAGCTGTCCGAGGGCGCTGGGGCAGGCGAGGAGAGCTGCCGCCAGCACGAGGCGGTGGATCGAGCGCGGGCAGGCACAGGGCTTGGGCATCGCCCTCCTCGCTCTCGGGCCGGCATCGAGCCGCTTCCTCGATGGTAGCAGCATCGCGGCCGAGCAAAGGAATGCATCCAGGGGGACTTCCCGAGCTCTCTTCTGGTCGCCAAGGTGCCGGAGACAAAGAAAGTCAAGAGAGCTTCCCCTGGCACCGATTTCAACCGCAAGGCGCAGCCGCCTCGGGGCAGGGCGAACCTCACGCGCTTGACAATCGCCTCCTCATGGGTGGCATTTATTCCAGCGCCTGCGCGGGTGCAGGTGAAGGCGCCTCCGGCTCATACTCCGAAAGCAGACGCTCGACCAACTCGACAATCACCACATCAGGACGCTCCTTCTCGATCACCGCGGCTGGAAAGCCCTCTTGCTGCGACCACCACAGAAAAACGGCGCGGTCGAAGTGCTCCGGAAGCAGAGTCTGAAGACTGACCATGAACGAGTCGCCCAGCATCACGACGCGGCGGATTTGCCCGCCTTGCCGCTCGGTGACCACGGGCCGACCCCTGCCGCGCTCCTTCGGCTCGTACTCCGAGGCGTCGACACGGCGAGCTTGCAGCGGACGGCGCGGCCTCAGCCAGACCTTGTCCTCACGGAGAAAACGCTGGGCGTCCAGCATTTTCGCCAGACCTGCGCCGAGCTCACGCCGGGGAATCTCGGCGAAGTCCTCCCGAGGCAACGGATGGACCTCAGAGAACCACAACTGCAACCGGTTCATGATCTCCGTGTAGGCGATGTGGCCACCCGGCGGGTTCCAGTGGGTTTCGGTGGAGCTATAGACCGGCATCCGCTGCTTGGCCTCGAGCAGCGGGCCCCGCAGGTCAAGCACCTCGACGGCCGTGCGTGAGCGCAGTGCCTCAAGCAGCTGGTCGGCGCGGCTGGGGCGGTTTGGCGTCACAACCCAGGCTGGGAGGTTCTCGGGGTAGATTGTCGACTTGTTGGGCACCAGGATGAACAGGAAACGGATTCCACGGGATTCAAGCCAACGACGCTGAGCCTCCAGAGCGCTGCACCAGAGGTCGAGCTCGGCTGGTGTGAATGGCTTCTTCCTCAGCACGTCTTCCAGCTCGAAGCTCTCGGTGAAGTACAACCAGCCATCCCTGCCGACCAGGACCGGCCGGTCCGGATTCGGCGACACCCCGAGTAGCTGCAGCTTCACCCTTGCGTTGGTCTCCACCAGCGTGGAGCGCAGCCCGAAATGATCGGCAAACCAGGAGTCGAATCGGCTGGGCCACGCGCACACGGCCGCGAGGTCACCGGGCGCCCTCGGCATGGTGCTGAGCCTGCGGTTCTCTATCGGCTTCGGAGTCGGGTCCAGGCGAAGGAACGTGTCCAAAGCGGGTGCCAACAAGACCACGGCACAGCCGATCACCACCAGGAGCTGGGGGGAGCGGGAGGGCTGTGCCGGTGGCATCCTTCACCCTCAGAACCGGAAGTAGATGAACGAGGTCAGGGTCCCGCCCGCCAGGGTGACCATAGCCAGCGCCAGCAACACCACGACCATCGCGGCCCCGGTGTAG
>Ga0316620_10000855_pt1 | contig 12612 bp, 9 predicted proteins | sample OWC_Aug_M1_C1_D5_FD_207651 | JGI IMG/M metagenome (GOLD analysis project Ga0316620, IMG submission 207651) | Wetland soil microbial communities from Old Woman Creek delta, Ohio, United States - OWC_Aug_M1_C1_D5_B | ecosystem: Environmental > Terrestrial > Soil > Wetlands | place: USA: Ohio... | reverse complement strand
CGGCTCGTGCGTGAGCCCCTGCGCTCCCGGCACGACTCCGTGCAACGGCGCGTGCGTCGATGCGAGCACCGACCCCAACAACTGCGGCGGGTGCGGCACCGTGTGCGCCCCCGGCACGGCCTGTACGGGCGGCTCGTGCGAGAACGCGTGTCCCGCCGGCACGACCCTCTGCGGCACCGTGTGCGTCAACGAGGGTACCGACGACAACAACTGCGGCTCCTGCGGGGTGACTTGCCCTGCCGGCAGCACGTGCACGGGTGGCTCGTGTCAGAGCGGGTGCCCCGCCGGCGAAACTCAATGTGGCGTTGAGCCTGTTGTGTGCGTCAACGAGAATACCGACCCCAACAACTGCGGTTCCTGCGGGATGGCGTGCGCAGCCGGCACAACCTGCACGGCCGGCACGTGTACTGCAATCGGGGTGGCGGCGTCCTGCCTGCCAACGTCGAGTTTGTCGGTGTTGATCCAGGGAACGGCGGTCACCGCATACGTCCCACGCGGCAGTTGGACGGAAACGACCCCCGGCGTCGTCGTCGTGCCACTCGAACCGAGTGTCGGCTCCGCCACCTTGGTTGACACCGCGGGTCCGGTGAACTCGTGCTCCAGCAACGGCGTCACCGGTCTCACGGTGTGCACCGGCAACTCGAATGACGTGTACGTCCTCAACGGCACCGCCCTCGTGACGACGCTCACGGCCGGCGCGACGGGTTCTCAGAACTTCTCCGGCGGCACGTGCATGACCTGCGGCGTTGCCACCGACGCGGGCACGGGTTTGGCCTGGCTCGCCGAGGGAACCATCAACGCAACCGGCCAGCTCCAGTCTTTGGATCCGGCCGCCAGCGCTTTTGGCGTACCGCTCGATCTCTTCGGACAAGACACCAGCGAGGACATCTCCGTGGACCCTGTGCGGCGTCTCATTCTGTCGGCCAATGAGGCCGGCAACTTTCAGATCGTCAACAGCATAACCAACGCCGTGTTCAATGCCGCAGCAGGCCCTTTTCTTGATCCGACGTTCCCCCCCCCATCCCCCCCCACGCCTTTGGAACTCAACGCAACCGCCGAGGATTGCAGCACCGGAATCGCGGCGGCACCGGCCGAATTCACATCGTTCATCGTCCTTACCGACCTGTCGCAGGCCGCCTACACACCCGGCTCGCCCGGGACCTGGTCGGCTCCGACGACGATCCAGAACTTCCCTGACTTCGCGAGCTTCACGGCCGCGGGAATTTCGGGAATGGCCATCGCCCCGGGATCGCATTTGGCAGGCGTGACGGACGAGTTCGGCGGTCCGGCCTTCGGCGTGGTGCGACTACCGGCCACCGGCGGCGCCGGCGCGCCCGTTGCGCCGGATTACGTGGCCGCGAGCATGCCGAACGACCCCTCCGGCGCTCCGTGGAGCATGGGGCTGGACCCGCACACGGTGACGGCGTACACGAGCCCGAACAGCGGCAAAGCAATTCTGGCGATCAGCAACGTCGCCCGGACCTACCTCGCGTTGGTCGACATGCAAGCGTTGCTGGCCGCGCCACGGCTACTGGGAACGAACACGGTTGATCAGACTGTCACCACCGGCATCGACCTCGTTGGCAGCGGCATCGTAACGTTCGTAGCAGAATAGCAAGGTAGCGGGCCGTGGAGCACGTGATCGGATTCCACGGCTCGCCACAGCCTCCGGCACCTGCGCACCAGCCGCTCACCCTGCTCAAAGGCAGCAGGCGTGAGCGGCTGGTAAGGCGAGAGATCAGAAGGGCACGACCACCTGCACGCCGCGAACGCCGCGGTCGATCATCGGGGCAACGACGATGCCCTGGAGACGATCGTGCCGTTGGCGGCGCTGGTCGCTCAGCCAGACGACCGTCTTGGTCGTGAGGATGCCGAGGGTGGCAGCGACGAAAACATCGGACAGGAAATGGGCGTCGGCGCGGATGCGCGCGACACCGACCCCGGTGGCGAGCGCGTACAGGGGAACGGCCACTCGCAGATCGTAGTGAGCGTACTCGGAAACCCCCGTCGCCAGTGAGAACGCCGTGGTCGTATGGCTGGAGGGGAACGACGCGCCGCCGGCAAACCACTCGTACGGGCCCTTGCCCTCCCGCGGACGGGCGCGGCCGGTGACCCGCTTGAGCGGTTCCACGAGGCCGAGACTGGAAAACAACAGCGCTTCGCCCGTGTCGATGGTCATGCGCTTGGCCTCCTCGTTGTCGGCGATGAGACCGTAGGCGTATCCGCCACCCAGGACAGCCGCGATTCCGGGAAGCTCGGCAAACTTCTGGATGTTGTCCTCGACGTCCGCTTCGGACTGCGAGCGCGGGTTGTGCTCCCGCGAAACAACGTCGATCGGGTCGTCGAGCAGCAGCGTGCCACCCGTGGCCGCCGCGAAGAGCGCGAATCGGGTCCAATCGCAACGATCCCAGCGGGTGGGCGCGGTCACCAAATACCCGGCGTCCCAAAGAACGCGACGCCCAAGGGACAGCGGCAGCTCGAGCGACAGCGACGGGGCGGTGGGCTCGAGCGCCAGCGTTTTGCGCGCCACCCACTCCCCTGCCCTGCGTAACGGCCCGGACGGCGAGGTCTCCGCCACCGGCGCGGCCTCGCCATCGTCGCCTTCGCTGCGCGACGCCTTTGCCCGTGCGTGAGGCGGCGCGGCGCAGAGAATCCAACAGGCGATGACCAGGGTCAGCGCCGGACCCAGGCGCGTGGCTCCTCGCCGGAGCATGACGCCCAAGCTTGGCGCACACGCCGCCGGCGGGCAAGCGACTCAGAAATCGATCGGCAGAACCTCGGTTGTCGTCACTGGGATCGGTGCTCGCCCGCGCCGTCGTTCTTGAGCGCAACGAGCGCGCTGGCAATGCGGGTGTACTGATCCGGGTCGAGACGGCCGAAGCCCCAGCGGAAGCGAGCCGAGAGCTGCTGCCGATCCACCACCAAGGTCTCGGCCGGGCTGCCGTTGGTCAAGACGGTCGCCCGCGGAAAGCACACGATCGGCTGCACCTGACAGCGGATGCCGACCGACTTCTCGATCAGCCGGCCGATCTCCGTGGCGCTGGCGCGCGCCTGGCGACGCGGGTCGCGACGCAGCGGACGGCCGTTGAGCTGAATCGCTTGTGCGGACTCCGCCACGACCCCGGTGTGCCACTCGGTCTCGACCACCCAAACGCCGGACGGACCAACCACCAGGTGGTCGACGCTGCAACCATCGAGGGCGACGTCATTGACCACGGTAAAGGTCCCGGGCAGTCCGGACAGAAGCGTCGCCCTTTCCTCGCTTCGGGCACCTTCGCCAACGCGCTGGCCACGACGCAGCCATTCGAAATACAAGGAGACTCCCGCGACCAACACGAGAATTCCGGCGATCGGCTTCAGCAGCGACACGCAGATGACGGTCGTCATCCCGATGATCGCAACGAGATCCGACTCGCGCGAGCGTTTCGCCTGCCAGTCTTGAACCCAGCGGTCGTAGAAACCAGAGATGGAAGTCATGGCTCGATGCGAACGCAAGGGTTGTGCCTCGCTCACGGCGCCACACTTGGCGATCTCTGGTTTGTACAGCGTAAGGATCGCCGTCACCCGTGTCACACGGGCGGCTTGGCCCGAGGGCGGATTGATCCGTCCTGTCGGTCGTCACGGATCACAGCATTGTCCTCATGCACAGACATAGAGTCGATCGTGCGGCTCGACACGACCGACGCCAGTGGCTTACCGGTGTGCACCACCTGGATGGGGGCGCTGTACCGCGGCGTCGAGGTCGAGGGACCGGACCGGCCGGCGGCTGAGGCGCCGTCGGAGCCCGACCCGATCGGGGCAGACGCGGCCGCGCGCAGCGAGATCCGCGTCCCTGTCGCCGCCAACTTGGCTCACACCTACACCGAGTGCGCGCGCATCTGGAATCCGATCCATACCGACCGCGCGTTCGCCGCGGCGGGCGGTCTTCCCGACATCATCCTGCACGGCACGGCCACGCTGGCGCTGGCGGTGTCGCGAATCGTCGAGACCGAAGCCGCGGCGATCCGGCATGCGTCCGGCGCATCGCCGCCCGGTTCGGTGCGATGGTGCTCATGCCCTCGGAGATCATCGTGCGCATCGTCGTGGTCGATAAAGGAGCGGTGCGCTTCGAGGTGCGCAACGCCGGGGTCGGGCTCGCAGTGCGCGACGACGGCGTCATCCTCGACGGTTAGGGCGGGTCGTGCACAGGGGCAGTCCGGATAGACTTTGAAACTGCCCAGGTCCCGACCTTTGCTGCTCCGTAGGGCGGGCACTGCCGACCGCTTCGGCTGCGCAACAACGGACTGATGGCTCGGCCCATGGAACGGCAGGCACAGAGGCCTGCCGCCACCGATGCCCTGTCTGGTCGCAACAGACACCGATGCCGACACATGCCTCTGCGCCAGCGCAGCTAGCGAGTGTCTCCCTGCCCAGCGGGCATGCCTTCTACGGCGGGCAGGCGTTGAGGGCGTTGTTGATCGCGGTTACCAGCTCGTCGACCGTAACCGTGCCGTCGCCGTTGGCATCGCTCGCTGCGCACGTACAGCTGCCCGCGCCACCGAGAGCGATGTTCACGCCTTGCACCAGCTCGTCGACCGTCACGCTGCCGTTGCTGTCGCAGTCGCCGGGACAGCGCACGGGGGCGGCGGCTGCTGCAGACCCGGCGGCCTCTTGCGGGTCGGGCACGAAACGGATGCCGTTCGGCCCGTGCCCGACGGTGACGTACGCCTCCAGTGTATTGGCGATCGTGTCGACAATCGCGACGCGGGACGGCTTACCATCTGCCCTCACTAGGGAGACGTAGGCGCGGCTGCCGGCCGGATTCAGGGCAAGGGCGTACGACCGCTCACCCGAGCTGCGCGGGGCGAGCGGGATGCCCCTGATGAAACGGTTGCTACCTGCGTCAACGACCTTCAGCGCCGCGCCACCAGTCGCATCGCTTTGGCCGCCAGTCACATACACGCACGCGTCCGTGGGATGCACTGCAACGTCCACGCCTGGGCCGATCCCCGGAACGCGGGCAGCTACCCGGGATGGACAGAAAAACGGCGGGGGCGGGCATATGCCGGGGTAGGGTTCGATAACGGCCATACCCGACGTAATGCCGCTGCCGTCTACCCGCAGGTTATACTGCGCCACGTAAACGCGCGTACCGCTCGAATTGACAGCGATCCCCATGAGAAAGGCGCCGACGTCGTCAACCCGCGGCAAAAGGCGGCCAGTCTGTAACTCCACGACATCGACGGTGAGCGGGCAGGTGAGCGGGCTGCTGCGGCAATGATGCTGCTCGATGTCGTCGAACGTGTTGGTCACGTAGGCGCGGCTGCCGTCGGGGCTGATCGCCATGGCCAGCGAGCCGCGGTCGGTCAGTTGGACCGTTCCGGCCACCGCATAGCTGGTCGCATCGATGGTGGACACACTTCCGGGGTCTGTGGCGTTGACGACGTAGATCCGGCTGCCCGAGGGATCGACCGCGATTCCGCCGCTCAGGTACAGCCCCGAAACGGTGGTGCGCACGGTCTGGGTGCTCGTGTCGAGCACGGCGATGCCGTCCACGAGCGCCACGTAGACCCGGCGGCCGTCAGGGCTCACCGCCAGCGGATCGATGGCCACGCCGGAAATGTCACCGACGGGCACGGTAGCAGTAACGGTGTCGGTGGCCGTGTCAATCACCGAGACGGTGTCGTCGATCGCGTCGGTGACGTACACGAACGGCGCTGCGGCCGCCGTGGCGGCCCAGCACACCGCTACGAGAAACAATCCGGCGCCACGCCTCTTGCCGTCCTCCACCACGTCTCCGCCTCACGGGACCGACTGCACGGCCCGCGTGTACATGTCGAAGTGGCCGGAGCGATTGTCGCGCCAGGCAAAGGCGAATGTGTTCGGTTCCGAGCTGCGGGCCACCCGCACTCCTCCGGTCAGCGCGCGCCCGTTAACGTCGACACGGAAGTCATTCTTCAGCACGTTGCCGGCGGAGTCATAGCTTTTCGCGAAGCCCGTCCAGACCTCCGGGAATGAGTCGTTCGTTGCGTTCACGTCTGCATTCCAGGCAATGACGAAGTTGTTGTTGAAGTCGGTTGCAATACTTGCCTGTCCCACCCGCTGACCTGCAAACGGTGCCCCGGGTGGATTGTTCACCTGTGTTTGAGAGCCCAGCAAGCCGAGGTTGTTGCTCAGGCGTTGCATAAACAGCATTTCGGGTTGGGAGCCGTCGATCCGCCCCTCCCACCATGTGGCGATGACATTGCCGGCCCCATCGACGGCCAACGCCACATCGTGTCGCGTTACGCCGCTGCCTTGATTGTTGTCCGCTTGCACGGGACCCAACGGATTACCGCCGTTGAGGTTGTACCTGCGGATCATGATCTTCCCATTGAGGGGTGCGGCCTGCGCCTCCTCCCAGGCGATGAAGACATTACCGCTCGCATCGGCGGCTGTAGCCGGCGCAGTGGCATCCAAGCTCGATGTGTTCACCTTGGATGGTGCCGCCTTAGGCCCGAAGGCACTGAAGAAGCGCGCATACACCGCGTGCGGAGGGTTCGTTCCCGTATCGGCCTGCCAGGCCGCGGCAAACTGCAGGCCATACAGGTTCGGTTGAAAAGCCACGGCGGGATACATGCGTTCAGGTTCGCCGCCTGTGTGTCCGCTTGCATGTCGGAGACGTAAAGCTTGGTGTTGCCGCCGCTGTCGCTGCGAATGTACTGATAGAATACATGGTTCACGTGGTTGACCTGGTCCAGTCGGTCGTCACTCCATGCGACCCAGCCGCCGTTTCCCGCGGTTGTGTCTGCCGCGAATGAGGGAAGCTGTACGGCGGGCGGGCTCATGTCGTCAACCTGCACGTCGCTCGCGATCCATGTTGGGTTACCGTTGCCGTCGTACTGAAAGGCGCGCAAGAAAACGTGCCATCGGTTGGCGCCGGTGCAGTCGTCGGCCCAGACGACGGAATACTTCTGACCGCTGCTGTCGCTGCCGATCCGAGCGCCATGAACCTCCGTGACGGGGTTGACGGTGTTGACTATCTGATCTGGGTTGGGAATCTGGAATGCCTGTGTTTCCCAAACGCTGCGACCGTACGTGAAGGCGCGCAGCAGGCCTGAGTCCGGATGAACGATCAAGTCCTCCACGACCGCCGTTTTGGGGAAGCCGGTCATGAAGGTGCACCAGGTCCACGTGCCGGTATCGCCGGTGCAGGTGCTGCTGTCCGTTGGGCAGCAGGGGCCTCCGCTGCTCGGTGCGAAGGTGCCTTGGTAGATGCCCATTTCGGTGCCGACGTAGATGACATTCGGGCAACCGGGATCGATGACCGTCTTGGTGAAGGGGACATCCGGCAGCACCGAGCCAATATCGTCCCACGTTTGCCCTGAGTCGGTGCTGCGAAAGATGTGGCCGGAGTGCCCTCCCTCCGCATTCCGTCCAGCAACGGAGGCGTACATGGTACAGCCGCACTGCGCTGAGCACAGATCGACGCCGGGGTCGCAGGCTTTGGAGGTGTCGATCACAAGGCTCGCGATTGGCCGGTTTGGGAGTTGGCGCGCGGGGTCGGGGTCGTCGTCGACCCGAGCCCAACTGGCCGGGTCCGTGAGGTTTGTCGTCCGCCACAGTCCCGCGCTGGTCCCGCCGTATACGATCGTGCCTAGCGGTGTAACCGCGAAGGAAAAGACATCCGATGGGCCCGCTGGCGGTGGGTTACTAATCGGCACCCAGGCGGGGTTGGGCCCATCGGGCTCGGCCGCCGTGGTGGTGAGGTAGATGCGGTGATCCTGGCTCTTGTTCGGGTCGGGGTTAGGGTGGGACATTGTGAGCAGTTTCCTATTGTCGGACGGGAATATCGCAATGGGGTTGAGGGCGACATCATCGGGAATGCCACTTCGGACGGCGGGAAAATCTCTATACCCGTCGCTGGTCTTGAGAATTCCGGCGCCGAGGTCGAAGTATGCCACGTTGGAGTCCAGTGGGTCGATGATCTGATGAAAGCCATCAGTGTCCGGGATAGTGGCGGTCCACAGCAGCGGCGCGCCGCTCCTGAGCTGTCCGTTGTCCTGCAGGCCACCGGCAGAAACGCCGTAGTTGAGCAGGTCCACAGCGCCCGTGCCGGCTTCAAAGTTACTCTGGAACTCCAGGTTGGCGAGGTTGTTCTCCTGCAGGTTCGTCCATGTGGGCTCAAGCGTCTGCTGGGCGGACAGGCTTGCACGCCAAGAGATGCCGCCGTCGCTACCGACGTAGAGCAGGTTCGAAAAGACACCGTACTGGTCCGAACCGGTGCTGCTCGGATCGAAGGCCTGTGCATTCTGATCGACGTGGATGAGATCATCTCCGATCGGCGTTGCCGTCGCACCTCCATCCATTGAGCGCCACAGACGAAAGCCGCCGAAAACAATGTGCGCCGCACGACGGGGATCTACCGTCACCGATTGCAGACCCCCGCAGTCCCACCCCGCTGGTTGCAGCCGCGCCCACGTCTGACCTGAATCGATCGTCTTGTAGAGGCGTTCGACATTGTTGGAGCTATTGCAGTCTTCCGCAGGTCCGGGGACGATAGCGTAGATGGTATCGTTGGCACCAGCCGCGCCAGGGAAAAACGCCGCGCGCTGAATCTCTGGGTTGGTAGGGAGGCAGCCGTTGATGCCCGGCTGGGAACAACTTGGCCCATTCACCTTCACCCAACTGCCGTTCGCGCCACGTTGGGCCGAGCGGTACCAGCCGTTATTCTGCACCGCGCTCGCACCGGCGCTCGCGTACAGTACGTTGTGGTCGGTCGCCTTCACAAAGATGTGATTGATCGATTCGGGCGTGGAGCTATTCGCCTTGGGTAAGCAGCCCGACGTACACGTGCCGGGCGGTGAGACCAACGTCCAGGTCACCTCATTCGGCGTATTGGTCAACGCGTTATCCGAATACCAAAGGCCCTTCGACGTCGCCGCCCACACGCGGTTGTCGTCGATGGTGATCTCTTTGATCTTGAGGGTGCTATTCGTTGGAATGGTGCTCGCGCACTGCATGGGGTCGGCTCGCCAGCAGGTCGTCCCATCCCAGCATGCGTTGTCGGACTGCGCGCACCAAGCGGGTCCGACTTGTGCCCAGTGGTCACCCCAGTCACTGCTGCGGAGCATGCCGATTGACTTGTCGAGTGCGGTGCCGTCGATTTCGAAAAGGCTGCCCGACTTACCGGCCAGACCCGTGCCACCAAGGATGCGGCTGGCATTGTTCGGGTCGATCACGATCGCTTCGACGTGGAGGCTGGTCTTGTTCGGCGCGGGGAGATTGTCCGTCTTGGGGCTCCAACTGTCGCCGCCGTCGGTCGACTTCCACAGGCCCGCATCGCGAGTCCCAATGTACAGCGTCCGGGAGTTCTGCGGGGATGTCTTGTCGACAACGATCGATTTTATGATGCCCGCATTCCTTACAAGCCCGGTAGCGCGAGGCTTCGACAATCGGTACGGTGCCGGTCCAATCTGCTGCCACGTCGGAGCATCGATACACTGCCCCGCCTGTGCGACGGCGGTCCGCGTCCACCAGCGCGCCCATACCGATTCCGCCCATCGCCCCAACCCTCGTAACCCTGATTGCGGGCCCGGTGGAGTCGTTGGACTAGTTTCGCCGGCCTCTAGTCGCTGCTGCTGCTCTTGCGCCTTGATGTAGGCGTCCTCGGGCATGCGCGCTCGCTCTTCGCGAAGACGCTTCATCCGCTCTTCCCGCATCTCCTTTGCCCACTGCTCGCGCAGCTTGTCCGGCGTAGGCGTCGGCACGGCGGAAGCCGGGAGGATCTCAACCGATTGGACTGCAGCATTTGCGGCGGGGCCGGGGATGTCTGACTTGGGTGGATTGGCGAGCGGCGGCAGATCACCGTACTCCTCTTCCGGCTCCTTATACTCGACGCCCGGAATGCGAATGTTCGCCCGAACGTCTGGAGGGAACTCCCCGAGATCCGTTGGGCCCAAGCCAGGCAGGTCGACGATGTGCGGCGGCTGGCGCTGGTTGCTTTGTGCTGTCTCATCGGAGACTGCCCCATAGTCCCCGGCACCATCCTGCGCACCGCTCTGCTGCCCCGTCGACGCGAGAATCACGATGCCGATCGCTGCTACCGGAATCCAGCTCCTTGACCACGCGGCTTTCATCTCATCCCCCTTTTCGAGAGCGATTGATACACAGCCGAAGGAACACGCGCCGGAGCGCCAAAACGGGACTTACCCCCCCCGACTTCATGTCAAGAAGAATTATACTTCTTGTGGTCGCAAGTTGACCTGGACGTTTGCTGCATGGTGGTCAGGGTCAATGCGCCTGCGAGCACATGTGGCCCTGACGACGCAACGGCGCATGAGCGCTGACCACAAGTAACGCGAGTGATTTCGACGAGCGATGCTGCGGTCAAGCACACATGAGACCAGATGCCCTTCTGCCTAAAGTGCTCGCGTAGCCAATCAACCGTTTACGCCGTAAGAGCATCGAGTGCGGTGGGCGGACTGAGTTCCCGTCTAGTGAGTGCGGTCAGTCGAACCTCAGCTGCCTTCGTACGCAGATCAGGCGCAGAGATGTTGATTCTGCGTGCGGAAGGCAGGGTGGTGGTGGATGCCCAGGGCGCAGCTCCGGTCTCAAGGACAAACCAATCTGTGTCGACCCATCTTCGTGTCGGCCACCTCACGGCCGGGTGTGCTCTTCCACCAGCGCTGCGCGCTGAATAAACAGGAGGGCCATGAACGCGCAGCAATTCCTCGGGCTCCGAGCAACGCACAACCCGAACCGCTGGTACCTTCCGGTCGAGCGCAAGCTGTGCACCGGCCACGGCTTCCTCTTCGGCGGCTGCGGCCTGGCGGCGGCAGTGACGGCGCTGGAGGCAACCACGGGACGTCCTTTGGTGTGGGCGACGGCGCAGTACCTCTCCTATGCCCGCTACCCATGCGTCCTCGACCTCGACATCGTCGTGCCGGTCTCCGGCCGGCACAGCACGCAGGCGCGCGCCGTCGGCCAGGTGGGCGACAAGGAGATCTTCACCGTCAACGCGGCTCTTGGAAGCCGCCCGCTCGACATTACCGGGCAGTGGGCGGAGATGCCCGCCGTGCCGCCGCCAGCCGACTGCCCGCTGGCGCCGCATTTCGCCGACAGCGACGGAACCATCCACGATCAGGTCGAGATCCGCATCGCCAGCGGGCGCATCAACCGTGACGGCACGCCCAGCCCCGACGGGCGCTCGGCCCTGTGGATCCGGCTGCCCGGCGAGCTCGAGCGCTCGGCGGCAGGGCTGGCCCTGGTCGCCGACTGGGTGCCGTCGGGCATCGGCCAGGCGCTCGGCCGCTGGGCCGGCGGCAACAGCCTCGACAACACGATTCGCATCCTCGAGCCGGCACCGACCGACTGGGTGCTGTGCGACATCCACATCCACGGTATCGCCAAGGGCTTCGGCCACGGCGTCGTGCTGCAGTGGGCGGAAGACGGCAGTCTCATGGCCATCGGCAGCCAGTCCCTGATCGTGCGCCTGCACGACGAGGAGAGAGGTGTCGCCCGTCCCGCCGCCGACGACAGGCCCTAGGCATCGGGGAGAGCGCCCGTTGTCCCGCACCCGAGCGCTGGCGCTGCTGATCGTGCTGTCCGCGTGCGCGGCGCAGCAGCCCGCACGCGTCGTCGGCGATGGCGCGACGCTGGCGCCGTGCCCGTCGAGCCCGAACTGCGTCTCCAGCACGGCGCGCGACGAGCATTTCATCGAGCCCTTCCGGCTGGCCACGGAGCCGGCGGCGGCGTGGCGGGCGCTGCATGAAGTCGTGGCCGAGCTGCCGCGCACCCGCATTGTCCGTTTCGATGCCCGCTGGTTGCACGCCGAATGCCGCAGCCGGATCTTCGGGTTCGTCGACGACCTGGAGCTGGAGCTGCGGCCGGACGACAATCTCATCGCGGTGCGCTCGGCATCACGTGTCGGCTACTCCGACCTGGGAGTGAACCGCGACCGTGTCGAGCGAATCCGCGCCGAGCTGCGCGCCCGCGGTGTGGTGAAATGAGGCCGCGCCGTTCAGGCGGTGCGGGGGGCCGGTCCGATCGGCGGTGGCTGGCGGATGTGCCGGCTCATGTCGCCGAACAGGTCCGAAGTGCAGGCGCGTTCACTCCAGCGCCAGACGCCGCCGACGCGTTCGAAGCTGTCCCGGTAGCGGCCGGAGAAGATCGCCTGCAGCGGGAAGCCGGGCACGGCCTGGAGAATGTTGATGTACGATCGCGCGGTGGCCGTGCCGGCGGCCTCGTCCACATCGACGGTCAGGTTCGTAGTCACATGCTTGGTATTCGGCAGCCCATCGTAAAGGATGATGTTGTCGTCCAGCCACGCTCGCACCGGCGCCGAACCCGGACCCTGCTCCTTGGTCATGAACCAGGTGCCGTGCTCGAACAGGGCCGCAAAGCCCGCGAAGTCGCCGGTGTCGATGAGCTCACAGTAGCGGTAGACCAGCGCCGCAATGGCGGCTTCGGCATCTTTCATCGTATCCTCCTCTCTACCCGCCCGATCCTAACGCAGCCCGGCCCCAGCGAGCCAGCGATGCTGCGGTCCGCAGTGTTTCGGTTAGAACCCAGACGGGCCGTGCAAAGTCATCATTGCGAGGAGCGAAGCGACGAAGCAATCTCGTTGCGCGTTCTTGAAACGGATCGCGTTCA
>Ga0316620_10000853_pt1 | contig 12627 bp, 13 predicted proteins | sample OWC_Aug_M1_C1_D5_FD_207651 | JGI IMG/M metagenome (GOLD analysis project Ga0316620, IMG submission 207651) | Wetland soil microbial communities from Old Woman Creek delta, Ohio, United States - OWC_Aug_M1_C1_D5_B | ecosystem: Environmental > Terrestrial > Soil > Wetlands | place: USA: Ohio... | reverse complement strand
CCGAGGGCCTCTACCTCGACACCGCCGTTGTTGGCTTCCTTGACTTTAAATGGGACCTGCTTTATCTCCTGGGCGACTTCAGCATGACGCCTTCCCATGAATCTCTTGATCGAGTAAATGGTGTTCTCTGGGTTCGTGATCCTCTGCCTCTTGGCGACCTGTCCGACCAAGATCTCGCCTTTGGGCGTGAAAGCTACCACGGAAGGGGTCGTCCTCCCACCTTCTTCGTTGGGAATGACGGTCGTCTTCTCGCCTTCCATGATGGCAATGCAAGAGTTTGTCGTTCCTAGGTCAATTCCGATTATTTTTGCCATATATTCCTCCTTTATTAGTATAACAATAATATATAAGCTGAGCGTTCTTTTGTCAAGTAATATATTATAATATCTTCCACCCTGTTTTTAGGGGGAAGCCTGCTTGATCTTATAGATAATTATACCAGATTAGGCCCTTGATGCCTTCGGTTAGAGCCCAATAGAGCGCCTGGCCTTCCTTCGAATCATCGAAGCCGATCTGGATGAGGCTTACGACCCGCTTTTTCTGACGGAGCCTGAGGGTTTTGAGCGGCATCCCGATATGCCATTTCAGAGAACTCCAAAGCTTTTTTAGCCCTTTCTCTTTGCTGACCACGGAGATCGTGGTCCCATTCTCCAACTCCAGGGTGAAAAACCGGGGCATGTCCTTGACTTCCAGGGCTTCAAGTTCGAATTCTCCGGGTTTGGCCTGAGGTTTCGGCGCCGTTTCTTCCTCTCCGGGCTTGATGACCCTTCTTTGCGGAAGATTCAAGGCTGTTTTTCTTTTCAGGGTAAGAGCCCGGAATGGAGCGGGGCTCCCCCAGAAGCGGATTTTTTGGGGCTCCCAGGCCCTGAGGAGGATCCCCTTGGATTTTAATTCGATCCTCTTAGCCTTGAGGTTTATAAGGAAATAGAAACCGGGGCTCTTGGCCAATGCGTATTCTTCTTCGAGGAACTTGTATTGCCGGTAGGTTAAGGCGGGGTCTTCAAGAGGAGCGCAGAGGACTGTCGCCGCAGTGCTGACGGAGACGAGGAGGAGAAAAAGGATAGATCGACGCATAATCCTTTAATAAATATAAATCTTCGTACCTATCGACGCCGACTTGAAGAGAAACTTCAGGTCTTCGTCGCCGATCCTGACACAGCCATGGGTCACGTTCCTTCCCAGGAGGCGGGTATAAAGGGTCCCGTGGAGGAAATAGCCGTCACCGAAACCCAGGGCATAGTCGCCCAATTCGCCGCCCACAACCCGGTCATCTTTGTTCTTGGGAATCGGTTCTCCCTCTTCGATGAAGGCCCAATCCGGTTTTACCCAGTATGGATTTTCGACCTTGGAGGTGACCGTATATTCTCCCCGCGGCGTGTCGAACACCCATTGCCGCTTGCCGCTCGGGTCCGGCAGGATATCACCGCTCCCCGTAGAAACGATGCCCTGGCGGACGATCTCAGTCCCTTTCTTCAAATAAAACTTGTTGGCGCCGGTGTCGATGACGATATAGACGCCCTTCGGGCCGAGTTTTTCAAACTTCTTTTTCAAGGCATCGTTCGCCGCCCGGCTCTTGGCCAGGTCCGCCTGGCCTGGGGTCGCGTAAATTTTCTGCCTCCATCCGGAGATATCGCGAATCCCTAAGAAATAGCCGCATCCGACCGCAAGGATCACCGCGATACAAGCCAGCTTTAAGCCGATCAGCACCAATCGTTTCACGGTCGGAACCAATCGTTTAACGAACAGGACCGCTCGTTTCACGAACATATCTTTATTCGTCCTTGATGGCCTTGAATATAGGGCCTTCCCTATCCAGGGTCCCAACGATGGTCACCGGCGTCCCGATGAGAACCATACTGAACAGCTCGTCCATGACCTTGTCGTCCACCGATATGCAGCCCCGGGTCAGGCTATCCTCCCCCCCGCCGTGGATCTCGACCATTCCGCCGATCCCCACCCAATACGGGATTTCCCTATTCTTCTTGGCGGCGGCGAAACGCAGCCTGTCCTCTTCGTTGGGATAGTCGATCAGGAGGGCCTTGTAAAAGCGGCTGGAGGCGTGTTTTTTAGTGATCTGATAGCGGCCTTCAGGGGTGGCATCGTCCCCGGAGTGGAGTTTGTCGGAAAGCCCATTGAAGCCGAGCCCGACGTCAAACTCCGCCACCGCCAGGCCCCTTTTATAGATAACCATCCTCCTTTCCAGCTTGCTGACGACGATGGCGGTCGTGCCTTTGGCCCTGGATTCGGCAACAGTCTCATCAGCCATCCGCCTCCAGGCGTTGATCTGGCGCTGGTCCATGTACCGGGTGAGAAGCCTCAAACAAACGCCCTCCGTTTCCTTGATGAGGTCCCTGACGCCCTTAAGTTTGCTGTCGGCTTGGTCAAACTTGGCTTGGCCGGCCGCCAGCCCGGCCTCCTTGAGCATGACATCGGCCTGGGATAGACGTTGACGGGCCCGCCCCCACTCATTGAGGGACAGGGCGATTTCGCAGAGGGTGAATAGCCGCTTTTGGAGCGAAGCGGTTTCGATTTGGATCCGGTAGGCCCTATCCCCCTTCTCCTTCTGGATCCTGGCAAGGATCGCATCCCCCGAATAGATCGTCGCCCGGAATCGATCCTGGAGAAGGCCGTACCTTCTGAACCAGCCTAGCTTCAGGTTTTCTTTCGCAAAGGCCTGCCGGGCCTGCCTGAAATTCTCTACATACTCCTCGTACTCTCGAGGGGCGTAGAGAGAAGCACCGGCCCTCCAGAGCTGTTGCTCCAGGACGGAAGCTCTCTCGACCTCTGGAGGAACCGGTGGTGTCTTACAAGCCGTGAGATAAACAGCTAACAGATATAAGACGATTCTTCGATATCTCACAAAACAAAAAACCGTCTTTAGAGGCTTATCTGCCCTTGACCTTCTCGATGGCAGCCTTGACCTGGTCGCTGATGCTGGTGGCTTTTTCCTTGACGGCTATGGCCTTATCCTTGGCCCCAAAATAGTCCGTGCCGTCGATGGCAGCCTGAACTTCGGCGAATGCGGTTTCGATGCCGGCGAGGTCGGCCTTCATGGCTTCGATGTCAGCTTTGGTGCCCTTGCCCTTGGGGGCCTTCTCCAGAAAAGCCTTGGCTTCATCAAGGGCAGCCTTGGCCTCGGTCTGGGCTTGCACGGCGGCGTTCTTAGCTTCTTCGATCCTAGCGGGAATGAGGGCCTTGATGGAGTCTGCGTCGGTGACGATCTTGGCCAGCATCTCTTTGGCCTTGCCGAACTTCTTGAAGAACTTCTTGGACTGGGCCGTGACCTCATCGTTGGCGGCAGTCATGTCATCGTTCAGCATCTTCAGCTCGTCCTTGGCATAGATGTTGCCCCTCGCAGCGATAACGGAGTCAATGGCGGCCTTGGCCGTGTCAATGGCCTGGGTCGGGACCTTGGCGCAGCTCGTGAAAACGAAAGCAACCATAAGACCAAACGCTAGAACCTTCATGAAGTTTTTCATCTTCATAACCTCCTGTTTTTTAATTTTAAGTGCTTTAACATTATCCGGATGCCCTTTTTGTGTCTGTGTTCTTATAATTTCCACCTCCTATCTCCAAGTTCTTGATCTAAATACCAGATATTTTTTCCTTATATGGATTCTCCCTTTTTCCCTGATCAAACGTCCAGGATTACGGTGGGCCGATGCCATCGGCAACTGGAACTGAGGCGGTATCTTGCATATGCACTTTCACCATTATAACGATTGATTGGCGTTATAACACATTCAAACCGCCGTGTCAATATCGATCGTTTTCGCCCCTTATTTATCCGGATCGATGACGAACCCTTCTTTCATCATCATCTGGACTTCGGCCCGGGCCTTCTTGATGATCTCCTCCGCCATCTTGAACTGTTCCTTCTCCGAGAGGATCTTGCGGGCCACTCCCTGCTCAACGGCTTTCATGCCCACGGCGACGGCCTCACGGGGGAAGACCTCCCATTGGTCCATGTTGGGGATGATATAGTCCTCGCTGATGCCGTGGTCCTCTGCAACCTTGGCCAGCGCGTTGGAGGCCGCGATGCACATCTCGTCCGTGATCGTCGTGGCCCGAACGTCGAGGGCGCCGCGGAAGATGCCGGGGAAGCCGAGGGAGTTATTGACCTGATTCGGAAAATCTGAACGGCCCGTGGCAACGATACGGGCGCCGGCCTCCTTGGCTTCCCAAGGCCAGATCTCGGGAACGGGATTCGCCTCCGGGAAGACGATGGGGTCCGGAGCCATGGTTTTGATCCACTCGGGCTTGATGGTCCCCGGTCCCGGCTTCGAGACGCACACCAGAACATCCGCTCCCTTAATAGCGTCTGGGACATTCCCCTTGACGTTCTTTGGATTTGTCTTCAGGCAAAGGTCCCACTTTTCTTTGAACCTGGTCTGGAGGTCCTGACGGTCCGACCGGTCCCGGGCCAGGATACCCTTGGAGTCGACGGAGAGCATCTTTGCAGGATCGACGCCGGCCGCGATCAACAAACGGGCGATGGCAATACCCGCGGCGCCCGAGCCGATGACCGTGGCCCGCACTCCTCCGATGTGCTTTTTGACGATCTTGAGGGCATTAATCAAGCCCGCCACCGTGACACAGGCCGTGCCCTGCTGGTCATCGTGCCAAACGGGAATCTCGCATTCGGCTCGAAGCGTATCGAGAATCTTGAAACATTTCGGATGGGAAATGTCCTCGAGGTTCACCCCGCCGAAGGAAGGTTGGAGGGCCTTGACGATCTCGATGATCTTGTCCGCATCATGCTCGGCCAGGCAGATCGGGAAGGCATCCACTCCGCCCAGGTACTTGTAGAGAATTCCTTTCCCCTCCATGACAGGCAGCCCGGCCACGGGGCCGATGTCTCCGAGCCCCAGGACGCGCGTGCCGTCGCTGATGACGGCCACGTTATTCCACTTGTTGGTGTACTCATAGGCCTTCTCTTTGTCCTTGGCGATCTCCTTACAGACAGCCGCGACCCCAGGCGTGTACCAGATGGCGAAATCGTTGAAATCCCTGACCCGGCACTTGAGCATTGTCCCCAGCTTTCCTTTGTAGAAAGCATGCAGACGCATCGCATCTTTTGACGGCTGTTCGGCCTTGGCCAACAATTCCTCGACGGTGACTTTCTTCATCCATTGTCCTCCTTGATGTATTTCAAGAAGACCCATCATAAAAAAAGATGCCCGATAAAGTCAACTCATTCCAGGGGCGCGAAAATAAGCCGTCTTCCGGCCTTGCCGAGCCCTCCTGTCCATTCCTCAGCGGAGCAGATCCTCGAGGCCGTATGCGAGGGCTTCCCGGCGTGTTTCGGCGAGTTCGAGAACTCCGGTATCCATGCGGATGGCGTCCTCGGGACAAGCTTCAACGCAGAAGCCGCAGAAGCAGCACCGGCCTAGATCGATCGAAAATCGCACCGGCCGCTTCTGGACCTCGGGATCCGGGTCTTCGGCGGCCTCCACCGTGATGCACTCGGACGGACAAACCGTCACGCAGAGCAGACAGGCGACGCAGCGGGGCAGGCCGTTCTCCCTGCGAGTCAGGCGATGCCGGCTGCGATGGCGGCCGGCCAGTTCTTTCCGTTTCTCCGGGTACTGAATTGTGACGGCCCCGGACCGGCGGGGCCTCAGGCCAAAAAGAGCGACCGTATGGAAAAACATGTTCACGAGGAAGTGACGGGCGGTAATGAGGGCGCCCCTCGCGATCTCAACAAGATAGCCCAGTCTCTTCATTTCCGCAGGCTCACCAAGAGGCCCGTGCCCAAGAGATTGAGGAAGCCAAAGGGGACGAGCACCTTCCACCCCAGGTCCATGAGCTGGTCGTAGCGGAAGCGCGGGTACGTCCAGCGGATGAGGACCTGAAATCCGCAGAAAAAGCCGACCTTGACATTGAACGCCAGGACCCCCAGGGCGCTGACGATCCAACCCCGCAGGGGCAACTCGCCTCCCCAAGGAAAGCGAAACCCCGTCGGTCCCAGCCAGGGGACCTGCCAGCCTCCAAAAAATAACGTCACCGCGAGGCAGGCGACGATAATGACCTCCAGGAAATCCGTCAACATGAAAAGACCCCATTTAAGGCCGCTATACTCCGTATAGAAGCCGATGATCTCGGATTCGCCTTCGGGGAGGTCGAAAGGAATCCGCTTGGTTTCCGCCAGGGCGGCGACAAAGAAGACGATAAATCCCAGCGGCTGAAGCAAGATCCCCCACCTGGGAAGAAAGCCGAAAAGAAGCCCGCTCTGGAACTCGACGATCCGGGACATTCGCAGCGAAGGATATACAATGACCAGCCCGACCAGGGAAAGGCCGAGAGCCACCTCATACGAGATAAGTTGAGCCGCGCCGCGCATACTCCCCAGGAGGGCAAACCTATTGTTGGAGGCCCAGCCGCTCAGGACGATCCCGTAAATCCCCAGGGAAAGCATGGCCAGCACGAACGGCAGGCCGGCTTCGAGGTCGGCTACTTGGAGCGAAACGACCCGGCTTCCAAGGCGGACCGCCGGTCCAAAAGGGATGGCCGCGATGGTCACGGCGACGCAAAAAAAAGACAGGAACGGGGCGAGCGCGTGCAGGAAGCGCCGGGTGAAGGACGGCTCGAAATCCTCCTTGAACATCATCTTGACGGCGTCGGCGATCGGCTGGAAGAGGCCGAAGACCCGGAGGCCGAGGATCGAGGCCCTGTTGGCTCCGATCCTGTCCTGGATGACCGCGCTTTCCTTCCGCTCGACCCAGGTCATAAGCAAGGTCAGGGTCAGGAGCCAGGCCAGGGCCAGGACGACCTTGACCAGGATAATCAGGACGTTACTCATGGCTCTTCTTGAAGAAAGGATATTCCCGGGCCATAGCCTCACGGACATCCGTCAAGTCCGTCCATGCCTCCCCGAACCCGAGCTCACGGGCCAGGGCGATCAGGACTTCCCATTCGGGCTTTGCTTCTCCCATCGGGAGCCAGACAGGCTGGAATTCCTGGATGGCGCCCTCGGTATTAGTGATGGAGCCCGACTTCTCGGCAATGAGGGATACCGGAAGGAGAAAATCAAAGGCATCGTCCCCCGGACCCGTGTGTGCCGCGAACAAGAACTTGGCCGGCACCCGGTCCAGGGCATTTCGGACCTCTCCAGAGGCAGACGCTTCTCGCAACCCTGATCCAAATACAAGGAGGACCTGGATCCTTTTTTCGATTTCCTCGAAGTCGGGCGGGCGCGATTCGAAGCCGAGCTCGCGGGCACCCCTCAAGTTGGGGCTCCGTTCCGCAGTGAGAAGGAGCCGGTCGGCCTCTTGGGGCTTCGGGTCGGCTAACCAAACGTTCCCCAGGCCGACGGCTTCTTTGAAAATTCGCCCGATGAGGTAAAGTTCCTCGTTGGTGAGAAACGAACTAATGATGAGGCCCAACCGCCCGCCCTTCCCGCGCAGGCCGAGGCCTTTGATCTTCTCCGAAAGAATGATCAGGGCTTTGTCCCAGCTGAGCCGGACCGTTTTTGCCTCCTTGTTCATGAGGACAAAACGGGAACGGTTTTCCGTCCAATACGGATGGCTGTAGCGTCCGATATCACAGATCCAGTATCCATTGACGGCGGCGTTCTCCCGCGCCCGGACCCGGATAATCCTGCGTTCAGCGACGGCACGATTCGTCGTCCGCCGAAACTCGATATCGATATTACAGCCGCGTCCGCAGTGAGGGCAAAGAGAGGCGCCCCTCTCCAGGAACCAGGTCCGCGTTTTAAAACTGAAGTCTGTGTCCGTGATGGCGCCCACCGGGCAGATCTCGGCTAAGTTGCCCGAATAAGCGTTATCGATCCTCCAGTCCTCGAAAAAGCCGATCTCGGTTCTTGCCCCCCTCTCGAAGACCCCCAGCTCACCCGTCCCGGTGACCTCGCGGAGGAACCTGACGCACCGGGTGCAGAGGATACAACGCTCCCTATCCAGAAGGAGCTTCCTTCCGATGGGGACGATCTTCTCGCGTTTTTCCTTGGCTTCCCGGAAGCGGGCGTCGAAGCGCCCATAGCGCTCGTAGTAATCCTGGAGCCGGCACTCTCCTGCCTTGTCGCAGATGGGGCAATCCAGCGGATGCTCGGCCAGCAGAAATTCAAGAACCTCTTTTCGGGCTTCTAAGACCCTTGGACTCGAGGTCAGAACGCTCATCCCGTCCTTTACCCGCGTGGAACAGGCCAATTCAAGCTTGGGAGCGCCCTCGACCTCCACGAGACACATCCGACAGCTCCCCTCGGGTTCGAACGCGGGATGGAAGCAGAAATGAGGGACATCAATCCCTGCGGCCAGGGCGACCTCCAGCACGGTCGAGCCTTCGGCGGCTTCCAGCAGACGGTCGTCTATGCGGATCTTCACGATGACTGGCTCCTTATCTGACATTCTTCGAGGCGGGACTCGAATTCCTTCCTGAACTTGCTGATGAGGGCCAGAACGGCCAGGGCGGCGGAGTCTCCCAGGGGACAAAGGGTCCGCCCCTTGATGGCCGAGGCGACGCGAGCGATCTCGTCGATATCTCCCCTGCTCCCGTTCCCCGAAACCAGCCGGAGGACGGTCTTGTGCAGCCAGGACATCCCGATGCGGCACGGCGTGCACTGGCCACAGGATTCGTGGGCGTAGAATCGCGTAATGATCCCGAGGACGTCGAGCATGGACGTGCCGTCGTCGATGACGATGACGCCGCCGGAGCCGATGATCGAGCCGGCCCTGGAGAGGAAGTCACAATCGAGCGGGAGGTCGGTTTCTTCTGCCAGGAGGACCGGTGCCGACAAGCCGCCCGGAATGACGGCCTTGAGCGTCCGGCCGGGCGGCAATCCTCCGGCGAGATGGAAGATGAGGTCTTTCAACGAAAAGCCCACGGGGACCTCATAGAGTCCCGGTTTCACGACCGCGCCGCTGACGCTGAAGAGGCGCGTGCCCCCGTCCCCGGGCCGACCGAACTCACGGAACGCTCGAGCTCCGTCCCGCAGGATGCGGGGGATATTGGAGACCGTTTCGACGTTGTTAATGACCGTGGGACACCGGAAGAGGCCGGCCGAGGCCGGGAAGGGAGGCTTCAACCGCGGGTCGCCCCTCTTCCCTTCCAGGGACTCGAGGAGAGCGGTTTCTTCGCCGCAGATATAAGCACCGGCCCCCCGGTGGACCACGACCTCCAGGTCGAATTCGGTCCCGAGGATCCTTTCGCCCAGAAGCCCTGAGGCTCGGGCCTCTTCGATCGCCCGCTGGAGCCTCAGGGCCGCAGCCTCATATTCTCCGCGAACATAGATGAAACCTTCATGGGCCCCAACCGCATAGGCCGTGATGATGATGCCTTCGAGGACAAGATGGGGGTCGTGGGTTATCAGCCAGCGGTCCTTAAAAGTGCCCGGCTCACCCTCATCTGCGTTGATGCACAGATAGACGGGCTCCGTGCCGTCCCGGGATATGAATCCCCATTTCACCCCGGCCGGAAAGCCCGCGCCTCCCCTGCCCCTTAGGTCGGCCTCCCTGACCTCGGCCAGGACCGCGTCCGGGGACATTCCCAAGGCTTTCCGGGCGGCGTCATATCCCCCCCGGCCCCTGTAGACATCGAGCTCGAAAAGGTGTTCCGTGAGGTCCATGAGATCCGCCCGTTCTCGCGTCATAGATACCTTCCCAGGATCTCATCCAGCCGTTCTTCTCGAACGATCCCGTGATCATCACCGTCGACCATGAGGCAAGGGGCCTGATCACAATTTCCCAGACATTCCACGGTAAGCAGCGTGAACCTCCCGTCCGCCGTGGTTTCCCCGGCTCCGATCCCGAGCCTGGCTTGAAGGCAGGCAAGAGAATGTTCCGCCCCGGCCATCGAGCAGCTCAGATTGACGCACACCCGGATCGTGTGCCGTCCCGCAGGTTTTTGTCTGAGGAGAGGATAGAACGTAACGGCCTCCCTGACCCGAACAGGATCGAGACCCAGGAGTTCGGCTGCCAGCTGCTCTTCGGCCCGGCCGAGCGAGCCGGAAACCCTTTGGAGGATCCGGAGGACCGGCAGGAGCGCGGCCTCCCGGCGGGGATAGCGGGCTGCGACCGCGAGGACCTCAGCCAGGACCTGGGGAGCGAATTCATGATTCATCGGTCGAGCTCCCCCCCGATCATATTGAGCGAGCCGAACGTCGGGATGACATCGGCCACAAAACGGCCCTCGATCAAGCGTTCAAGGGCCGAGACGATATGGAAACAAGGGGCGCGGAGATGGAGCCGATAAGGCCGGTCCGTTCCGTCCGAAACGATATAATAGCCGAGCTCTCCGTTCCCCCCTTCCACGGAAAAATAGACTTCCCCCTTGGGGGGCCTGATGCCGCGGCCCGGCATGAAAAAAAGGAAGTGGCTGATCAGCCCTTCCATGGTCGTGTAGGTGTCTTCCTTTGGCGGCAAGGTCCAGCGCCGGTCGGCCGTCTGGATTTCTCCATAAACTTCCTTCTCGCTTCCTTCCAGGTTTGGCGACAGCCGCACCGGGCCGACTGCCCTCTGGTGCCTGGATAAACGTATAGCCTCGGAAGGGTCGATGGGACGGAGATTTCGGGCCGCGAACGGTGCCCGTGGGGACAAAGCGGCCGCGGCCTGTTCGACGATCCTCAGGCTTTGGTCGATCTCCATCATCCGGACCATGTACCGGTCGTAGTTGTCGCCGTTAGCGCCGAGGGGCACGTCAAAATCTATCCTGTCATAGACCAAGTAGGGTCTGGACTTCCGCACGTCATAACAAACCCCCGTCGAACGGAGACACGGACCGGTCCAGCCATAGGATACGGCTTCTTCCTTGGTCAGGGCCCCCAGCCCCTTCGTCCGGTCCAGGAAGATCTTATTCCCGTCGAGCAGCCCGTGGACATCCTTAAGGACTTTCCGGGTTTCACGAACGGCCTTTTCAAGGGCACTGCGATAGTCTGGGTGCAAGTCCGCCCGCACACCTCCGATCCGAATGTAGGAAGCGGTCATCCGGGCCCCGGTCGTGAACTCGATGACGTCCCAGAGATACTCCCTCGCCTTCATCATGTAGAGGAAGACCGTGAAGGCTCCGCAGTCCATCCCCATGGCGGCGACAGAGGTCAGGTGGTCCGATATCCGGGACAGTTCGCACATCAGGATCCGGATGTACTGGGCCCTCTCGGGAGCTTCGATCCCCAGTAATTTTTCCATGGCCAGGGCGTATCCGGTGTTGTTGATGAGGGGCGAAACGTAATTCAAGCGGTCTGTATAAGGAAGCAGGGTGAAGTAGGTCCTGTTCTCGCAGGTCTTTTCAAAGCCGCGGTGAAGGTAACCGATCTCCACCTCGGAATTCAGGATCCGCTCGCCCTCGAGTTCGACCATGATCCGGACCGTGCCGTGCATGGCCGGGTGTGAAGGGCCCAAATTGAGGAGCATGGAGTTCTGTTCCGACCGGGACTCGAGCGTCATATCGCGTTCCCCTTATCCGCCTTCGGCTGACGGCGACGCAAAGGATAGTCTTTACGCAGTGGAAATCCCTCGAATCCGTCGTACATCAGAATTCTCTTTAGGTCCGGATGGCCTATGAAGACGATCCCGAACATGTCATAGACCTCGCGCTCCAGCCAGTTCGCGTTCCGCCAGAGACCCGCGACGGAATCTATCGAAGGAGCGTCAGCGGGAAGCCGGACCTTAACCCGAATTCGGCGGCCGGTCTCCAGGGAAAATAGATGATAGACCATTTCAAAGGACGAGGCGTCCCTCCTGAAGTCGACGCAGGTCAAATCAAGAAGGAGCCTGTAAAAAAAGGGATCTTCCTTCAAGGATCCCATGACCCGGAGCAGGGCCTCCGGACGGATAACCAGGATAAAATCCTTGCCGTCCCGGGAGGCCTCGACCGTCTCCCCGGAGAATCCCTTCTCGAACTCCTCAATCAGTCTTTCCGGCCCCATCGCCACTCCTGCTTTTGTCTCCGGATCTTTTCCTGGAGCTTCAGGAATCCGTCCAAAACGGTCTCGGGCCTGGGCGGACAGCCCGGAATATAGACGTCCACCGGAATGACCGAGTCAATCCCCTGCACGACCGCGTAGTTGTCATAGATGCCTCCGCTCACCGTGCATGTTCCGAAGGCCACGACCCACTTCGGCTCGGCCATCTGGTCATAGACCGTCTTGAGAACGGGAGCCAGCTTCATGGTGATCGTCCCCACGACGAGCAGGAGGTCGGCTTGTCTCGGCGAGAACCTGGTCAGCCCGGCTCCGAAACGGTCCAGGTCAAAGTGGGCGCAGGCGGTGGACATGTACTCCATGCCGCAGCAGGCGGTGACGAAGGGATAGTGGAAAAGGGAGAATTCCCTCGCCCACCCCAATGCATTTTCGAATTTCGTCGTTAGATAGCCTTCGCTCATATGCCTTGCTGTCCGCTTTGCCCCCGGGCTTACTCCCAATCCAGATCGCCCTTCTTCCAGGCGTATAGGAATCCGGGCGCGAGGATGATCACGAAAACGCATATCCCGAGAAAAGCCGGGGTTCCGATGCGCCTCAGGACGAGGGCCCAGGGAAAAAAGAACGCGATCTCAACATCAAAGAGGAGAAAGATCAAAGCGACGAGGACAAACGGTATGGAGACGGGCGGAATGCCCACCTGGAGGTAGGGGCTGCCGCATTCAAATGGCCGGTCCTTGGCGGGGTCCTTTTTTCTC
>Ga0316620_10000849_pt1 | contig 12658 bp, 11 predicted proteins | sample OWC_Aug_M1_C1_D5_FD_207651 | JGI IMG/M metagenome (GOLD analysis project Ga0316620, IMG submission 207651) | Wetland soil microbial communities from Old Woman Creek delta, Ohio, United States - OWC_Aug_M1_C1_D5_B | ecosystem: Environmental > Terrestrial > Soil > Wetlands | place: USA: Ohio... | reverse complement strand
GAGCATCTTTACGCGGGCTTACTCCGGCCGCAGATCACAGCCGGCCGCCTGTAGCCCTTTCGGACTGAAGACCCCTGCCGGAGAGAATTGTCTCGTCCATCTTTGTGCCCCGGTGAAAGGGGACTATGGCATCGTTGGAGATCAGGTAATCGTCGTCGATCGGATCAAGCCGTTTCACGTCATATACCCATGAACATATCTTCACCAGTTTTCCCCAAAGACGGACATAGCAGTTGAAAGGACCCCGCCCCGGAGTCCACTCCCTTTCCCTGCCCAGGTATGTAACGATGTCCGAGACGAAAAGCTGACGCGCCGGGGTGACCGGGCCGAAGGGTTTTGCGGCCCTTAACGTGACGTTGAACACGCGCCTGCCGTATTTCTCGAGCAATTCTTCCAGGGAGTCGATCTGCGAGAGGTCGTCGATCGTTCTGGACAGCCATACCGGCAGGCCCACTTTGCGACAATTCTCGAGGGCCGCCGTCTTATTGAGAAACACTTCGTCTGATATTTCATATTGTCTGTCGTTGTGAGAAAGAAAGACGAAATCGAGTCCGCTTTCCTTTAACTCCTTCACGTATTCGATCGAGCGTAGCTTCTGCCCGTTCGTTGCGATGCTCACCTTCCTTTTTGGGTCCTGCTCCTTGGCGGTCCGTATGAGGAGCGGCAAATCCTCTCGCACTGTCGGCTCTCCTCCAGCGAGCATAACGTTGCCGGCGCGCATCTTAATAATCTCCGAAAGGCGGCCTAGTGTGCGCTCCGGCGGGAAGGACTTCATCCAGTTGGAAAGGGTGTAGCAGTTGGAGCACTTCAGGTTGCAGCGATAGGTGACCGGCAGGACGAAATGCGCGGGGCCTTTCTCGTATTTCCGCTCATATCTTTTCCTGAAGGAGGCAGGGTCGCGCTCTACCTGCTCCCTGAATGAGCCGTGCGCGCCGCATTTCAGATACAGATACATGCCGTCCTGCTCCTCGGCGTAATGGCCGGGTGCATCGGCTGCGCATACGGGACAAAGTCCCGTCGTGGCTGCGTATGTTATCCCTTTGTCTCTTCCCAAACTGTGTCCCAGCGATGATGTCCTTTAGCGGGTACTGAATATCTTAAAGAGACCGCATTCCCGGCGTCAACTTCGGCAAGGAGAATCATCCCATGGCGCAGCAAATCCTTTGACCGGAATTCAGGGGTCTTATTCATGAGCGAGGCAAGCAATACCGTGATCACTCCGTGATGGGTGACGACTATTACCGAATCCCTCTCGTGCCTTTTCTTTATCTCCCTGAAGAAGCAGTGGACCCGGTCCCTGAATATCTCCGCCCGTTCGCCCCCCGGTGGGTTTAGGCCGAAAAAGTCCTCTCCGGTTTTCTTTATGTGCCTCAGTAAGGTCATGAAGGGCCTCCCTTCATACCCGCCGAAATATTGTTCCCTCAGCCGTCTTTCAATCCGCATATCAGATCCTAATGATTCGGACAAGATCTTCGCGGTCTCGACCGCCCTCCCGAGGTCACTCGAGTAAATACAGTCGATGTGCTCCCCGTTCAGCCTGCGCGCAATGTCGCGCGCCTGTTGTTTCCCCCTTGCTGAAAGCTGCCCCTCACGCTGCCCCATTACGATGCGGGCTGCATTTTCGACTGTCTCGCCGTGTCGGACGATAAAAAGTTTCATAATGTTTCACGCAAGCAGGCATGTGCAGGAACCCCCGCGTCCTTGAGCAGTATGCACCATTATATCGGGGCACAGACAGCAAGAGCAAGTGCGAGACAGCGAGCGGCTCGCAGGGGAATGACCACCAGGGATGCCAGACGCTATTTGATCTTATATTCCTTGATCTTCGTCCTGAGAGTATTCCGGTTGATCCCGAGCACTTTCGCCGTCTTGAGCTGGTTGCCGTTTGTCTCCCTGAGGACTATGGATATGAGCGCCTTTTCCACTTCCGAAAGGACCGTGTCGTGAAGATTGAAATTGGTGATCTTTGTCATGTCTTTCAGGTAACGTTTCAGTTTCTCTTCGAGGAAGTCCTTGATCGAATAAGAAGTGTCCTCGTCGAGGAGAAGGTCTTTCTTTTCGATGACCGCACCGCTTGAAAGTACACATGCCCTCTTTATGACATTATCCAGTTCCCGTATATTCCCGGGCCAGTCATACTTCAGAAGCGCCGCCTTCGCCTCTTTCGACAATTCCCTTTCCTCCGTTTCGAGTCTTTCGGAAGCCTCTCTGAGAAAAAATTTCACGAGAAGAGGGATGTCCTCTTTCCTTTCCCGTAGGGGGGGCATCTTTATCTGAACGACATTGAACCGGTAATAGAGGTCTTCCCTGAAAAGCCCTTTGGATACTTCTTCCTGAAGATTCTTATTCGTGGCGCCTATAATGCGCACATCTGCCTTGAAGACGTCGGTTCCGCCAAGAGGGCTGAACTCCCTTTCCTGGAGAAACCGGAGTATCTTCGCCTGGAGACCGGATTCCATCTCGGCGATCTCATCGAGGAAAAGAGTGCCGCCTGCAGAGGCTTCTATTTTCCCCTTCTTGTCCGCGACCGCTCCCGTAAACGCCCCCCTCCGATAGCCGAACAGTTCCGACTCCAGCAGTTCCTTCGGGATAGAGGCCGAGTTAATGGCCACAAACGGACCGTGCGCCCGGCCGCTGTTGAAATGGATTGCCTTGGCGACCAGTTCCTTGCCGGTGCCGCTCTCCCCTGTAATGAGTACGGTAATGTCTTTGGGGGCGACCTTGCCGATGTCCTTGAAGACCTTGAGAATCCCCGGGCTCTTACCGATCATCTGCGGACTTTCCGTCTCAAGGGCCGCCTTCTTGAGTTCCTTCAGTTCCTCACGCATCGACAGGTCCCGAAATGCCTTTTCGATGACGATCTTGAGTTCCTCGATGTCAAAGGGTTTTTCGAGGTAATCATAGGCTCCTTCTTTCATCGCTGTGATCGTGCTCTGCATCTGCGCATGCGCGGTGATCATGATGACGACGGCGTCGGGACGGGCCGATCTTATCTCCCTCAAGCCTTCGAGGCCGTTTCCGTCGGGGAGGATTAGGTCGAGGAGTATCACCTGTCTCTCCTGAATTGCCCTGAGCCCCGAGGCAAGCCGCGTCCGGGAGACTACGCCGTACCCTGAAGGCTCAAGTGCTTTCTTGATTACCCAGATGATGCTTTCATCGTCGTCGATGACTAATATTTTTTTGTCCATTATGTTTGGAAAGGTATGTAAATAAAAAATGAGGTACCTTTGTTTACCTGGCTCTTTGCCTTGATGAGCCCCCCGTGGTCTTTGATAATCTTTTTTGATAAAGCAAGACCAATGCCAGTGCCTCCCTTCTTTTTCGTATAAAACGGAATAAATATCTTCTGAAGGTCCTTCTCGGACATCCCCCGTCCGGTATCCCTTACAGAGATCAGGGCCCACCGTTTGATCCGCCCTCCCTCCCTGACGGATTCTTTCGAAGGGGAGGTGGAAACTTCAAGTCTGCCACCCTCTTTCATCGATTCAATCCCATTCTTTATAATGTTCAAAAAAACCTGGAGGAGTTTTGCCTCGTCTCCTCTCACCTGGGGAAGGCTCGGGTCATATGACCGTTTCAGCGAGATCCCGGCCTTCCTGATCGGGATCTCCATGATCGAGAGCGCCTGCTCCATAACTTCATGGATATTCACCGGGTTGAATACAGGCTTCTTGCACAGTGTCAGGTAGTCATGGAGGATCAGGTTGAGCCGGTCCGTTTCCCGGATGATGAGGTCGACATATTCGTCAATAGACGCATTCTGTGTTTTATTGCGCAGGAGTTGGGCGGCGCCCTTTATCCCGCCTAGGGGGTTCTTGATTTCATGAGCGATGGACCCGATAAGGTAGACCATGGGGTCGAAGTCGTAGTCTTCCCGTTCCGAGATGTTTATGTTTTCGGAGACTGAAAGTACTGCGCCTTCAATCTTGCCGTTCGAAAAAAATGGCGAAAGATGGAAGTCTGCGTTGATCATCCGCCCCGCATTCAGACTGACTGACTTGATCTTGAAAGACCGCGCCTCGTGGATCGCCTTTTTGATAAGCGGGGTGACTACTCTTTCTCCGTCGAGTACTTCAGAAAATTTTTTTTTGAGGATATCTTTTGAACTTTTTCCGAGGAGTTCCTCTGCGGTCTTGTTCAGATAAAGAATCCGCGCTGATTTATCGAACAGGATAATAGCTTCTTCAAGACTGTTTATAATCGCATCGAGCGAAATCATGGTGTAATGTCGGACATTATGGTAGTTTGGTCCGTTGCCCAACCGGCGCGTTGTCCATGCCGGACTTTTCGGGAAAAGAGCCTCCGGATATGCAAAACTTTAGCACAGGCGGCCTTTTATTTTCAATTCCTCGCGCCTGCAGTGGAGGGCAAAGGCAGCCTGAGGATTATTTTCTTTATTTTCAAAAGGTTTTTCGAAAAGTTTACATTGACACGTTATTCTGCAAACTGGTAAAATTGCTGCAATGTATAAACAGGGAGGAGTGATTGATGGATGCCCTCAATAAGGGTGCGGGAAAATGAGTCGTTTGAAAACGCTCTCAAGAAGTTCAAGAAGCAGTGCGAGAAAGAAGGGATTCTTTCAGAGGTAAAAAAGAGAGAACACTACGACAAGCCCAGCATAAAAAAGAAGAAAAAGGCTATTGCTGCACGGAAGAAGGCCATGAAAAGGGTCAAGATGTCGGTGAGGTAAGATGTCTTTACTGCAGCGGCTTGACGCAGATTTAAAAGCGGCGCTCAAAGGGTCCGATAAGCTGAAGCTGTCGGTCGTAAGACTGGTAAAGGCTGCAGCAAAGAACCGGCAGATCGATCAGGGGCATGAACTTTCGGATGAGGAGGTCCTTGCGGTCATTGCGACGCTCGCCAAACAGAGAGGGGAATCTATCGAGCAGTTTTCTAAAGGCGGGCGGATGGATCTCGCAGAGCAGGAAAAAAAAGAGCTGGCGATTCTGCAGTCGTATATGCCTGCGCAGCTTCCTCCCGAAGAAGTAGATAAAATAATCCTTGAGGCAATTCGGGAGTCCGGAGCCAAAGACGAAAAGGAAATCGGCAAGGTGATGCGCGTCCTGATGCCGAGGATAAAGGGAGTGGCCGACGGGAAAGCAGTGAACCTGAGGGTCAGGGAACTGCTCCAGGCTGCATCACAATAAGCCCCCAAAACGGGAGAAAGTGCGCTCTCCCTTCATTTGCGCACGGCAGCACTGATGCGCTTTCATGTCCACAAATTCTGTTGCGGTTCGTGGTAAAATACTTTTAACCATTTTCTCCTGTGGGGAATTGTGAATACTGGCGGACTTCTCGAAGAGATAAAATCAAGGACCGATATCGTGGACTTCATATCTTCCTACGTTCAACTAAAGAAATCGGGGCAGAACTGGAAGGGCGTCTGTCCGTTTCACGCAGAAAAGACGCCGTCCTTTATGGTGAGCCGGGCGAAGCAGATATTCCACTGTTTCGGGTGCGGGGCAGGCGGAGATGTGATCTCCTTTGTCATGAGACACGAAAACCTTGCTTTCCACGAAGCGCTGGATCTGCTCGGAAAGAAGGCAGGTGTCGCCATGCCGGCAGGGGGGGCGGATAAGAGATCAGTCCAGAAGTATGAGAAGATCCGGGAACTGCTCCTCGAGACGAGCAATTATTATACGGAGAAACTTAAGGAGTCGGAACCTGCGATGGCGTACCTGGCGCGCAGAGGGATCACCGGAGAGTCGGTTGAACTTTTCCGCCTCGGATATGCACCGGAAGGCTGGCATAATCTCATCGGGCACCTCCGGAGGATCGGCTGTGCCGATACGGTGATAAAGGACGCGGGGCTTGCGGTCCAGGGGAACAAGGGATACTACGATATGTTCCGTCACCGCATTATCTTTCCGATCATGAGCATGAGCGGCGGGGTGATTGCGTTCGGCGGACGCGCAATGGACGATTCTTCGCCGAAATATATCAACTCCCCCGAGACCGCGGTCTTCAAGAAATCCGACACACTCTTTGGTCTCTGTCATGCAAAGGAAGCGGTGCGCAAAGAAAACAGCGTCATCATCGTCGAAGGGTATATGGATGTGATTGTCTGCCATCAATATGGGTTTCAAAATGCAGTGGCACCGCTCGGAACGGCACTCACGCCGGCGCATATCCAGAAATTGCGTACGATGGCGGGTCGCGCGGTCCTTGTGTTTGACGGAGACGCCGCGGGCAGGGCGGCGGCAAAGAGGGCCCTGTCGCTCATCTGTCAGAGCAATTATTCCGCGAAGGTCCTCGTGTTGCCGGACAAGGATGACCCCGACAGCTATCTGAGGAGGCATGGAAGCGGCCCCTTCAGAGAGCTGCTCGAGACCGCTAAGACGCCCGTGGATTTTCTTTTCGAAGTGGCGAGCGGGAGCAAGATAGACACGGTAAGAGAAACGTTAGCGCTGATATCCGGAATCACGGACGTCCTTGCAGCGGATGCAATGCTTGTGGAGCTTTCCCAGAAGGGGGGAATACACGAAACCGCAATACGCGAGGAGTTTGCAAAAATAAGGAACAGCGCAGCCCATGGCGGGTCGCCGGCCGGGGATGTGCAACTGCCTGCAGCGTACAACGAAGAGTATCTTCTCCTGAGCGCGGTAATCGCTTTCCCCGAAAAGATGGATTCCGTCCTCTCGAGAATCGACCTGAACGACCTGCGGGACAAGTCGGTGGTGTCCCTGTTCAAAAAACTCGTCTCTCTCCGGAAAACGGCTGACGCCGGACGTGTCCTCGATGTCGCCGACGCGGAAGAGGCAAAAATCGTAACACGGTTGTCGGTCGCCCCGGGCTTCGACCCGGAGCAGGTCGACCAGAACATAGAAGACTGCCTCAGGCGGATGGAAAAGAGGAAGCTGGATGAGAGATTCAGGAGTGCGCAGACTTCCGGTGACCTGAAGCTGATCAATTCTCTTTTGCTTGAAAAGAAGAGATTCTCAGAGGGAATGGGGACATGAAAGAGCACGAGGATTACTTTGAGGAATACAACGAAGGAGGGGACGAAGTCGAAGGATATGAGGAAGAAGGCGAGGAGTCTGCTGAAGGTGCCGCGGAAGCGGAAGCCAGGCAGGATTCTCTTTTCCTTGACGGCGACCACGACCCCATAAAAATTTACCTGAAAGAAATGGGCGGGGTGCCGCTCCTCACAAAAGAAGGCGAGATCGAGATCGCGAAAAAGATCGAGCAGGAAAAGGAGAAGGTGGCGAGGATCATCTTTTCTCTCCCTTTTGTGCTGAATAAGCTGATTGCCCTTGGGGAAATGGTAGAGGCCGGTGAGGCCCCCCTTGAGGAGATCATTCAGAACGGCGAGGACGAAGCCGAAGAAGACCTCATCGCCGATAGGGAAAGCTTTTCAAAGATCACGGGACTTATCGCCCCGATTCGCGACAGGAGGCAGGCGCTCCTCGATCATGTGAAGGAAACGGAGGGACCCGCAAGAGAGAAGTCCGAGGCAGCCCTTTCGGAGAATCTGGAGCAGGTTCTCGAACTCATCGATCAGCTGAAATTGAAGGACGATGTCATATCCGCCTTCTCTGAAGAGATCAAGAGGGCGGTGGAGGAGATCGGCGAACTTGATGCCGAGATCCGCGGTCTGCGGGAGAAAGTAAAATCGCTCGGAGTCCATCCGAAGGGTATGGGAGATGAGATCAATGCGCGCGACGCCGTATCGGATGAGGTCGCGCGTCTCTCCGCGGAGGCTGTTCAACTCGCGAAGGATATCCTGAGGAGGGAACATTATCTCGGGATCGGATATGACGATATGAAACAGGCGGCGGTGATTCTGGGAGAAGCGGAAGAGGCGATCAGGGAAGCTAAAAACTCCCTGATAGAGGCGAATCTGCGCCTCGTTATCAGCATCGTCAAAAAGCATCTAGGCCGGGGGTTAGGGTTTTCTGACCTTATTCAGGAGGGAAACGTCGGTCTGATGCGTGCAGTCGACAAGTTCGAGTACCAGAGGGGATACAAATTCAGCACCTATGCCACCTGGTGGATAAGACAGGCAATCACGCGTGCAATAGCGGAGCAGTCCAGGACTATCAGGATCCCGGTGCACATGGTCGAGGCGGTCAACCGCATGACAAAGGCGATACAGGAACTCGTGCAGGAAAAGGGCAGGGAGCCTTCAACAGAGGAGATCGCCGCCAGGATGAAGATACCGGCTGAAAAGGTCCGGGTCATGCTGAAGATTTCGAAGGAGCCTATCTCACTGGAGACGCCGATAGGAGAGGATGAGGACAGCCACATAAGGGATTTTATTGAGGACAAGTCGGTATTGTCGCCCCTTGATATGGCGATGCAGGGGGACATGAAAAAGAACATAGAGAAGGCGCTCTCCTCGCTTACGGACCGGGAACAGAGCATCATCAGAAAGAGGTTCGGCCTGGGCGAAGACGCCCCCCATACCCTGGAGGAAGTCGGACTCGAATTCGACGTCACCAGGGAGCGTGTGAGGCAGATCGAGGTGAAGGCGATACGGAAATTGCGGCACCCTTCGCGGAGCAAGTGGTTGAGGGCCTTTATTGAGAGTCCTTGACTTAGGGGGACTCCGGATTTATATTAATAGGCCACGGGGAGGTATCTCCCCGGGACATGTGACATGTCGTCGAGTCGAAATCCGTCTTTTTTGCGGGCCCATAGCTCAGCTGGTAGAGCTACCGGCTCATAACCGGTTGGTCCCAGGTTCGAGTCCTGGTGGGCCCACCATACCCCTGGAGGACTGGTGAAGGATCTGATCAAGTCTCTTGTAGCGCTGCAGGAAATAGACAGACGCATAATCGAGAAACGTTTTTTTATTGACAAGGTCCCGCTGAGGATTTATGAGGTTGACGAGCCCCTCAAACAGGCAAAAGCGGAACTCGAAAAAATGAAACAGAAGACCGAAGCCCTCTCAAAGAAAAAGCGGGAGAAGGAGCAGTCCCTCGAAGGGACCAACGAAAAGATCAGCAAGATGAAGGGGAGGGTCTCGGAGATAAAGACCAACAAGGAATACCAGGCTCACCTCAGGGAAATAGAGACTTCCGAAAAGGAAATCACGGCGATAGAAGACGAGATACTGACCGTGATGGAGGATCTCGACGCCGCCCTCCGCCAGCAGAAGGAGAAGGAAGAGAAGGTGAACAGGGAGGTCGAAAAGATCAACGCCTTCAAGAAGGAACTGGACCGCGAGGTCGAAGAATATGAAAAAGAGCTGGCCTCCCTCAAGGAAGAAAGGACGAAACTGGTCGCATCGATTGTGCCGGATGTCTACGGCAGGTATATGATGCTCCTGAAAACAGGAGGCGGTGTCGCGGTTACGCCGGCAAGAAATGAACTTTGCACCGGCTGTAATATGCAGATCCCCCCGCAGTTGTACGTGGAAATACGAAAGAACGAAGAAATCATTCAGTGCCCGCAGTGCCTTCGCATACTCTACTATTCCGAGGATCAGGCAAATCCTGCTTGATAAGCCTTCATTTAATATTATATAATAATTAAATTTTATTATAGCTGCCGAAGCAGCACAGGTGGTCGCCCGCCTTACGGCGGGAGGAAAGTCCGAGCTCCAAAGGGCAAGGCGCTCTGTAACGCAGAGTCCCGGTGACGGGAAGGAAAGTGCCACAGAAAGGGAAACCACTCCGGCTTTTTGCCGGAGAAAGGGTGAAAAGGCGTCCCGATTTATCGGGAGCTGTCTGTTAAAGGCAGCAGGTAAGAGCTCACCAGTGCCCCGGGTGACCGGGCGCTTGGTAAACCCCGCCTGGAGCAAGGCCAAATAGGTTCCGTCTCGAGAGGGGCCCCCTCGAATCCCCGTACTGCGGGGAGGCGGAACGGGTTAGGCCGCAAGACCCCATACAACGCGGGGCACAGATGAATGACCACACCCTGTATAGCGGGGAACAGAACTCGGCTTATGGGCTGCTTCGGCAACTGAATATGAATGCTGTCGGACGGATGAAAAGGACGGTATGGACGACCACAAATTGAAAGTTTTCTGTACGGTAGCTGAAACGAAAAGCTTTTCGAAAACCTCCGAGATTATCCACCTGACCCAACCCGCAGTCAGCCTTCAGATCCAGGCACTTGAGGAGATTTATGAGACAAAGCTCTTCGACAGATCGAGCAGCACCGTCACACTGACGACTGCGGGCGAAATACTGTACCGCTACGCCAAAGAGATACTCAGCCTTTATGCTTCCGCCGAAAAGGACATCGGGGAACTGATAGGCCTGGTAAAGGGCAGTATAAGTATTGGCGCGAGTTCGACGATAGGCAACTATCTGCTGCCGGGGGTGATTACCGATTTCAAGAAGGCCCATCTGAAGATAAAGATCCATCTCCTCGTCGGCAATACAAAGAGGGTGGTGGAACTGCTCAACTCAGGTAATATCGATCTCGGGCTCGTGGAGGGCGATGTCTCGAGGCAGAAGATGCTGGTTGAAAAGCTGATCCCCGACGAACTGCTTCTCGTAGTCCCGTCCCACCATCCATGGGCAAAGAAGAAGGATATATCGATCAGCGAACTGACCAAAGAGCCCTTCATCTTCAGGGAAGGCGGATCGGGCACACGGCAGATGCTGGAAAAGTTTCTCGGTAAGCACGGGATTACGCCCCAGGACATGAAGATATCGATGGTCCTCGGGAGCACGGAGGCGATCAAGGAGGCCGTCGAAAACGGGCTCGGGGTATCCATCATCTCGCGCTGGGCCGCGCGCAAGGAGATCAGATATGGCAGTCTCCACTTTCTCAGGATTAAAGAAGAGAAGGTCCTGAGAGATTTTTCGCTGATCATCAACAAGAATTCGGTCTCGTCCCATGCGGTCGACGAATTTCTGACCTATCTTAAGTCTTATCCTTTCGACAAGCTGCTCAACTGACCGTCTCGTCAGGTCTTTCCGAATATCCTGAAGTCGATGTCCCTGAAGATGTTGTTTTTTCTTTCGAGGCGGAGAAGGTTGGGGCGGTCGATGCGCCCCGAAACGATCTCTTCATGGAGTGCGAAGAAGTTCCCGAGATGTTCCTGAAACTTTCTTTGTGCAAATTCCGACGAGTTTCCGGTCTTCATCATGAAGGCCCAGTCGCTTGCCTGGGCCAGGAGCAGTTCACGTGACGACTGGTTGAGCGCCCTCTGAAGGATCCCGCCGGCATGCATATGCCTGCTGCAGTTTTCGGCATGGAGCGTTGCCGCCCTGTTCAGGTGCCGGTATATCCAGTGGTTCGAAGGGTGTATCCATGTAGAACTGTAACCTTTGTCTCCCCAACTCGAAGCGGAAGGCATAGCCGTTTCGATCTCCAGGTGGTCCGGGATATATTCCGAAGGGTCGATGAATCTGAAGGAATTCTTCCTGCGGGCGCCTTTTCTCAGAAAAAAGTTCAGCCATTCCGGCCCTTCGAACCACCAGTGTCCGAAGAGTTCGGCATCGAAGGCGGCGGTAACAACCGGTCGTGTCCTCAGCTTTTCACTGAGGGCCGCGATCTGCCGGCTCTTTGAGTCGACGAAGTGGCCGGCGTGGATCTTTGCTTTCTTAAAGGCTTTTTCCGGCACGTATGGTTTTTTCTGCTCCGACCTGCCGGTTACCCGGTAATATTTGAGGCCGGTAAATGTCCTGATTCCGCCGGGGAGATAAGGACCGACATACTCCGTGTCCAGATCGTACCCGATGTCACGGTAAAAATCCCTGTAATCGAAATCGCCAGGGTACCCCTCAATGGAACTCCAGATCTGCTTTGACGACTCTGCGTCCCTGGAAAACGCAACGGCGCCGGACGGGGTTTTTAGCGGGGCATAGATGCTGAATTTGTGCCTTGGACGGGCGTTCAGGATGCCGTGACTATCGAGGAAAAAGTATGCCACCCCGTTTTTTTGGAGAATGCTGTCCAGTTCCGGCACAAAACCGCATTCTGGAAGCCAGATTCCTCCCGGGTGTCTTCCGAAGGTCTTTCTGTAATGATCAATGCCGATGCGGATCTGCGCAGCGGCGGCAGCAGGCGAGATCATCAACGCGGGCAGATAGGCGTGAGTGGCGGCGCAGGCAATGATCCGGACCCTGCCGGAGTCGGCGAGGGCCCGAAACGCAGAGACCAGGTCCTTTCGATAAGCGGTCTTAAAGAGGTATTGTATCTGAGAAAATCTCCTGAGATACATCTGCGCCAGCGGACCGAAGTCATTGTCGCGCCGGGTTCTGAAGACCTCCTCTTCCGTAAGATCCAGCAGGTCGTCAAGGTACCTTTCGTACCTCGTCATGAGCAGGTCGTCGGCAAGCATTTCGATAAGGGTGGGGGTGAGGGAAAGGGTCAACTTGAAATCCACGCGGTCGTTCAGAAGGCCGTCAAAGATATCGAGGAGGGGAAGGTACGTTTCGGTCATCGCCTCGTATAGCCACCGTTCTTCGAGATGGTGTTCATGCTCCGGGTATCTGACATATGGCAGGTGGGCGTGTAGCACGACCGAAAGATATCCGTTTACTTTCGTTGTCGAATTCTTTCCCATACTCATGAAATAATACACGATGCGGAGTGCAAGAACAAGAAGGCGGCCGTTGCAAAAGTCGAAGAAAAACTGCACAATGTAACCGGCGGGATAACGGACAATGTATATTTTCCTGAATGACAGAATAGTACCTGCATCCGAAGCGAACGTGTCGGTATATGACCACGGGTTTCTTTACGGTGACGGCATTTA
>Ga0316620_10000846_pt1 | contig 12674 bp, 6 predicted proteins | sample OWC_Aug_M1_C1_D5_FD_207651 | JGI IMG/M metagenome (GOLD analysis project Ga0316620, IMG submission 207651) | Wetland soil microbial communities from Old Woman Creek delta, Ohio, United States - OWC_Aug_M1_C1_D5_B | ecosystem: Environmental > Terrestrial > Soil > Wetlands | place: USA: Ohio... | reverse complement strand
GCTCTTCGGGTCGCCGAGCCCCCTCGTCCGTGCTCTGCGCAGTCTCGCCGGGGACCTCGTCTCCGGCCCGCTCCGATTCCTGGGGCAGATCGGCGGCGAGCAGGAGCAGCACGCCGCGGCCCGGCTCGGCCAGCCGGTCGAGCGGGAACTCGAGGTCCTCGAGAGAGGGGGTTTCCTCGCCCTCCCTCTCGACCGCCGCCGCTGCAGCTGGCTCGCCGGCCGGCGAGCGCACCAGGAGCCAACCACCCTCGAGCAGCTCCAGCTGGGGCTCGCGGCTCATCAGGTAGCGGCGCGCCTTCTCCTGCTCTTCGGGGGGCATCTGGTCGAAGTCGCTCGGGAGCTGGTCGGCGGGCACGCGGACCCACAGCCCGGCGTCCGTGCCCTCGCCAGCCTCCCACCCGCTCTCCTCCAAGCTCTGCTCGAGCGCGGGTGTCTCGAGCTCGCTGCGCAGCCAGGCCCGCTCGAAGCGCGAGGAGTCGGGTGACCGGGTCGAGATCCAGACCTCGGCCAGGTCCTCCTCATCGATGACCTGGTGGTCGATGAGGGCGAGCAGCGGGCCGTACGCGACGTTGGCCAGGTCGATCGAGGGCATGGCGTCGACCCGGCGCAGCTCGAGGATCCGCGCCACCACCGGGTGACCGCGCGCCTCGCTCCAGTGGACGTAGGTCATGAACGGGTGATCGGGCTCGGCCAGGGCGCGGCGCAGGGACAGGGGAAGCTCCTCCCACCCGGCCGCGGCACCGACCGCAGCCGCCAGCACTCCCAGCGCGAGGCTGAGCGTGATCCGCTTCACGGCGCCATCACCGCAACCAGTGTAGCCCGGGTCGCGTCACGCGGCGCCAAACGGAAGACGGGCGAGTCGAGCCGCCGTCTCTCGGCAGCGCTACTCGATGGTGAAGCTCTGCAGCTCGACCGGGACCACACCCAGGGCGTAGTACTCGACCGTGTTGGTCTCGGCGCTTCCGGAGCTGTCGTAGCCGCCCCACACCCACAGCGCCGGCGTGGTGGCCAGAGGCAGGAACTCTCCCGCCTGGCTGCGGCGCGCCATGATCAGGGAGGGGAAGGCCTCCCAGGTATTGGTGGCCACCGTATAGGCGTAGACCGAGGCGACCGGGACCGACCAGACGCCGCAGCCGCTGATGACCTTGCCGGCGAGCGGCGTGCCGTCGACCGGATCCTCGTACAGGCTGCCGGTGTCGAAGCCCCAGGCCCGCGACTCCGAGCACACCTCGGGCAGCACGGCGACCGGGGTCCAGGTCGGGGTGCCGGCGGCCGGATCGAGGACCTCGACCGTCGTCTGGCTGACCAGATTGGTGCCGTCCCAGGTCGCGCCGCCGATGGCGTAGATCAGGCCGTCGACCGCCGCGCCCATGATGTAGCCGCGGGCCGGGTTCAGATTGGCGCTGGCCAGCTGGGTCCACCGGCTGCCGGACGCGGCGGTGGGGTCGAACACCCAGGTCTGGCCGCCCACCACGGTGCCGTTGAAGCCGCCAGCGACGTAGGCTTGGTTGTTGTAGACCACGTTGAGCGCCCCGTTGCAGGAGACCGAGCCGGGGTAGTTGTCCGCGACCGGCAGCTGGGCGGCGGTGTTGCTGCCGGGGTAGTAGACCTGGACCCAGAAGCCGAGGCCGCCGGCGGCGTCGCGCCCGCCGAAGGTGTAGAAACCCACTGCCCCGGAGCCGTCGGTGAGCACGTTGACGGTGTAGTTGGAGATCGGGACCGGCATGTCGACGCCCGTGTCGGCGTAGACGCTGGTAGCCGGGTTGAAGCTCCACACGCTGCCGTCGGTGTTGGTGCCGTAGCGCCCACCGAGAAAGTAGACCAGGCCGTTAGGCTCGTAGTAGGCGCCGTCGAAGCGGCTCCAGCTGTTACCGAAGGTGGTGACCGGGCCGTTGACCCAGCTGCCGCCCCACTTTGGCGAGCCAGCCAGGACGACGGCCGCGCTGCTGACCACGAGCACCAGGACGACGACTGCGACGCGCGCCGTGTTGCGTGCCATCTCTCCTCCTCCTCTGGACTGCCGCGGGCCGAAGGCCACAGGCCCGACCGTCCGGTTGATCCCGATGCACTGACTCTGGCCCAGCCGATGCCAGATGTCAACCAGTCAGGCCCGTTCCAGGCCACGCCGATTCGCGTTCCGCAGCGGCTCGTTCTGATGAGCTAGACTTGACCACACCGCACCGGGGGAGAGGAGGCAGCGAGCCGAAATGGGAGCGACCACGCTGAGCCTGGGATTGGCCCTCGGCGCCTTCCTCGCCGGCGGACTCGCGCAGGCTCGCGAGCCGGGGGTGGTCGTCGAGCTAGTCGACCCAGAAGGCGCAGCGGCGGCGGCTGGCCTCAGACCAGGTGACGTGCTGGGCACGTGGAGCCTGCAGGCAGAGCCCGCCCAGGGCTCGGAAGCGAGGGAGGGACCGCTGGCCTCACCCTTCTCGCTCGCCCAGCTGGAGCTCGAGCACGCCGCTCTTGAGGAGGTCAGCCTTTCCGGATGGCGAGCCGGCGCAGCCCTGCGCGTCACGCTGTCGGCAAGGCCCTGGCGCCTGACCGTGCGACCCCACCTCGGCGCCGACGAGCTGCAGGAGTACGAGGGCTCGCTGGCCAGCGTCCGCTCCGGCCAGGTCGAGGCGGGTCTGGCCCGCCTGCATGCCCTGGCGCTGGCCGCCCAGGGGCGCGGGGACCGGCTGACTGGAGCCTGGGCCTTGACCCGGGCGCTCGAGTTGGCTGGACCGAGCGGCTCGGCCGAGCTCGAGCAAGAGCTGGAACGCGAGGTCCTGGCCGGCGAGGCGCTGGCGCCCCTCGAAGGGGCGGTGGTGCTGGGCCGGGTCGCGGAGGCCGCCCGGGCGCGCGGCGTGGCCCCGCACGAGGTCGAGCTGCGCCTGGCGGTGAGCCTGGACAAGCTGGGGGTAATCGCCCGCAACCGCAGCCTGCTGGCCGCCGCCGATCGGCTCCATCGGCGGGCGGTGGAGATGCTCGAGCGCCTGGCGCCGGGTAGCCTCGAGCTCGCCTCCAGCCTCAACAACCTGGGTACCGTCCTGTCGCTCGGCGGCGACCTGGCGGCGGCCGAAGACCCCTACCGCCGCGCGCTCGTGATCCGCGAGCGCCTGGCGCCGGACAGCCTCGAGGTCGCCGGCAGCCTGGCCAACCTCGGCATCGTGGCCCGGGGTCGCGGAGACCTGACCGCGGCCGCGCAGCTCCAAGGCCGCGCCCTGGCGCTGTTCGAGCGGCTCGCGCCGGGCAGCATCCAGGTCGCGGGCAGCCTCAACAACCTGGGCCTCGTGGCCAGGGACCGCGGCGACCTGGCCGCGGCCGAGGACCTCTACCGCCGCGCCCTCGAGATCGGCGAGCGCCTGGCGCCGGGCAGCCTCCGGGTCGCCGGCAGCCTCACCAACCTCGGCAATGTGTCCGAGAGCCGCGGCGACCTGGCGAGCGCCGATGAGCTCCACCGGCGCGCCCTGGCGATCTTCGAGCGCGCACTTCCGGACAGCCTGGAGGTCGCGACCGCACTCAACAACCTGGGCCTGGTGGCCTATCAGCGCGGCGACCTTGCTTCGGCCGAGGACCTCTACCGCCGTGCGCTCGCGCTCAGGGAGAAGCTGACACCCGGGACCGCCAACGTCGCGGCCTGTCTCAACAACCTGGGCATCCTCGCCTTTGACCGCGGGGACCTGGCCCTGGCCGAGACACTGTACCGTCGCGCGCTGGAGATCCTCGAACGCCTGGTGCCAGGGGGCCTGGAGGCCGCGGCTGCCCTCCACAACCTGGGCAATGTCAGCCGAGGACGCGGCGACCTCGACGCCGCCGAGGCCCTTCTCCGGCGCGCGCTCACGCTCAAGCAGGAGCTGGCGCCAGAGGGCCTCGACGTCGCCTACACCCTGAACAACCTGGGCCTCGTGCTCTGGGAGCGCGGCGACCGGGCCGCGGCCGCGACCGAGTTCAGCCGTGCCCTCGAAATCCGCGAGCGCCTCGCGCCCGGCAGCGCCCCGGTGGCCGAGACGTCGCACTCGCTTGCCATCAGCCTGCATGACCAGGGCAAGCGGCGTCAGGCGTTGGAGCAGCTGGCCCATGCCGTGCGCTCGCTCGAGTCGCAGCTCGGACGGCTCGGCGGCACCGAGGAGGCGCGCTCTGGCTTCCGGTCCGGCTTTCACGACCTCTACCTCAGGTACATCGACTACCTGGTCGAGGAGGGTCGGCGGTCCGACGCCTTCGCGGTCCTCGAGCGCTCGCGGGCGCGGGGGCTGCTGGCCATGCTGGCCGAGCGCGACCTGGTCTTCGCCGTCGACCTCCCGGACCAGCTGGAGCAGGAGCGCCGGGTGACCGCGGTCGCCTACGAGCGCACCCAGGACGCGCTCGGCGGGCTGTCGCCGGTCGAGGACGCGGAGGAGGTCGAGCGTCGGCTGGCCGAGCTGGCTCGGCTGCGCGCCCGCCAGGACGAGATCCGGGAGGAGGTGCGGCGGCTCAGCCCCCGCCTCGGGTCGCTCCAGTACCCGCAGCCGCTGGACGCCCCGGCCGCAGCCCGCGCCCTCGACCCGGGCACGCTGCTGCTGTCGTACAGCGTCGGCCAGGAGAGCACCCACCTCTTCGTCCTCCAGCCCGACGGCAGGCTACGGGTCGAGACGCTGGCGGTCGGAGAGTCGGCGCTGCGGGTCCAGGTGCAGCAGCTCCGGGGGCTGATCGCGAGGGCACGGGGAGGTGCAGCAGGCTCGACCGGCACGCGCGAGGCGGGCCGTCAGCTGTACGACCAGCTGCTGGCGCCGGCCGCCCAGGCCCTCGAGCGCAGTCAGCGCGTGCTGGTGATCCCGGACGGCCCCCTCCACCTGCTGCCCTGGGCGGCGCTGGTGCGTCCCGCCGGCGGCGCGAGGGGGAGCTCGCGGCCGGCGCAGTACCTGGTGGAGTGGAAGCCGATCCACGTCGCCGTGTCGGCGACCGTCTACGACGAGCTGCGACAGGGGCGAACGGCGAGTGCCGCTCGCGCGGGCAGGCTGGTCGCCTTCGGTGACCCAGGCTACGGCACGGCGAGCGACGGGCAGGGGGCCGCCGCGCCGCCGGGAGCCGCGCCCGGGGCTCGCGACCGCCTCGTTCCGCTGCCCGCCACCCGGGCCGAGGTCGAAGGCATCGCCAGGCTCTTCCCCCGGCACGCGAGCGTGTACCTCGAGCAGGAGGCGACCGAGGAGCGCGCCAAGGCGGTCGGTCCAGGGGTGCGCTACCTGCACTTCGCGACCCACGGCCTTCTCGACCAACGCTTGCCGCTCGACTCCGCGCTGGCGTTGGCCGCGCCGCAGGTGACGAGCGAGGAGAACGGGATGCTGCAGGCGTGGGAGGTCTTCGAGCAGCTCAGGGTCGACTCCGACTTGGTCGTGCTGTCTTCGTGCGACAGCGCTCTCGGCGGGGAGCTGGCCGGCGAGGGGCTGATTGGCCTGACCCGCGCGTTCCAGTACGCCGGAGCACGCTCGGTAGTGGCCTCGCTGTGGAGCGTGGCCGACCAGAGCACGGCCGAGCTCATGCGACGCTTCTACGCCCAGCTCCAGGCTGGCCAGCCCAAGGACCTGGCCCTCCGGCAGGCCCAGCTCGAGCTGATCCACGGCCCGCTCCGGGTGAGCGACGAGCTCGGTGAGGACGCCGAGCTCGACGCCACTCACCCGTTCTTCTGGGCCCCCTTCCAGCTGTTCGGGGATTGGAGGTGAGGCCGGGTCCGGCTCCCCCAGCGGCCCCTGACCCGGTCGCGTCCAGGCACCGCCGCCCCGGCAGTGACGCCGTCTGTGCTCCCCCGAGCGCGGGGGGAGCCGCGCGCCCGCCGGATAGGGTACCGTCGAAAGATGAGCCGGCCTCCCCTGCCCCGCCCCTCCACGGTCCGCCTGCCGGCGGTCGCCCCGGCCGCAGTCTCGACCGTGCTCGACTTCTTCCTCCAGCGCTTCCCGCGGGTCAGCGCCGAGACCTGGTGGGAGCGTTTCACCGCCGGCAAGGTGTGGAGCGAGGCCGGCCCGCTCGGCCCGGAGGACGCGTTTCGACCCCTCGCGGAGGTCCACTACCGGCGCGAGGTCGCCGAGGAGCCGGCGGTGCGTCGCGACTACCGGCTGGTCTTCGAGGACCCCCACCTGCTGGTCGTCGACAAGCCGCCGTTCCTGCCGGTGACGCCGGGCGGCCGCTGGGTGCGCCACTGCCTCCTCCACCTCCTCTACGAGGAGCGCGGCGAGGAGGGCTTGGCGCCCCTCCACCGCCTCGACCGCCTGACCTCGGGGCTGGTCGTGCTGTCGCGCGACCCGGCCTCACGCGCCCACTTCCAGGGCCTCTTCCAGCGCGCCGGTTCCCACCTGGAGAAACGCTACTGCGCGGTCTGCGAGGTGTGCGGCGAGCTGCCCCGCCGCGCCCTGCTCGCCGACCACGTCGCCCGCAGCCCGTCTCAGCCCTGGCGCCAGGAGGTGATCGCGGGGCGGCCGGCCAACGCCCGCACCGAGCTCGAGCTGGTGGCCCGCGACGGCGACCTGGCGTTGGTCAGCTTGCGCCCCTCGACCGGCCGCAAGCACCAGCTCAGGGTCCAGCTCGCCGCTGCCGGCCTGCCCGTGCTCGGCGACCCGATGTACGGCAGCGAGCCGCGCTGCGACCCGGCAGACCTCTCCCGCCGCCTCTGGCTCGACGCCCACCGCTTGCTGGTGCGCGGCTTCCCGGGCTGGGCCGGCGGCCCCCCGCTCGACCAGGAGTGGACATCTGGCCTCGAGCACGAGGAGATGCTGCGCCAGGCGATGCGGGCGAGGTAGCTCGCTGGATACGTGCTGGCGGCTGCAGACGGCGCCGGGAAGGTGCTACGCTGGAGCCAACTCTCAGGCCCGAGGAGGAGGTCGTCATGCGCGCACGCCTTGCGTCGATAGCGCTCGTCATGTTGGTGGTACTCGCCGCGGCACCGGCCGGGGCCAGCTTCGCGGACACCGAGGTCTTGCTGCCGTCGGTCGGCCGCGGACCGGGTGCGGCCGGCTCGGACTGGTACACGACCTTGTGGGTGACCAATCTCTCGCCCAATTCGGCCACGGTTGCCCTGTCCTTCTACCCGCGCGGCCCGAGCAACCCCGCGCCGATGATCCAGGGCGGCACGCTGGCGGCCGGCGAAACCACCCGGCTCGACGACGTGATCGGCACCCTGTTCGGGCTCGGCAACGCCTTCGGGGCCTTGCGCGTGCAGGCCGACCAACCGCTCCTCGCGAGCTCGCGGATCTACTCGCAGCCCCCCGGCGGGGGGCCGCCGGACAGCGTCGGCCAGTTCTTCGCTGCGATCCCGGTCACCTTCGCCATCGGCGCCGGCCAGTCCACCGACCTCCAGGGGGTCTTCCAGTACACCCCGACCGACACCTCGCCCTTCCGTTACAACTTCGGCTTCGCCGAGGTCCTCGGCGGCAGCGTCACGATCGAGGTCACCGCCCTCGACCCGGCCGGCGCGCCGGTGGCGACCAAGACCTACTCCCTGGGCGAGTTCGGGGTGGCGCAGTACGCGGTGGACGACCTCGTCCCTGGCATTCACGCGGAAAACCTGCGCCTGCACGTCGCGGTGGTCGGCGGCGGGGGTCGCATTGTCGCCTTCGGCTCGGGCCTCGCGAACGTCTCCAACGACCCCTCCACCTTCGAGATGATGTTCGACGCCAACCTCCTCGCCGGTTCGGGCGGCCTCAGCTCGGTGGCACACGACGGGAGCCTGACCGGCGACGGCACCGCCGGCTCGCCCCTCGGGGTCGCGAGCCAGGGGGTGACGACGACCCACCTCGCCGACGCCGCGGTGACCACGGCCCAGCTCAGTGCCAGCGGCTCGAGCGCCGGCGACGTCCTGACCTCCGACGGGTCGAGCGTGTCCTGGCAGGCGCCGTCGGGGGGCGGCGGCCTCACCCTGCCCTACAGCGGCAGCTCCTCGACCAGCGGGGCGACCTTCTCGATCACCAGCGACGGCGACGGGCCGGCCATCCTCGGCCGCCACGGGTCGACCGGCAACTACGCCGACATCGCGACCGGGAGCGAGGCGATCAAGGCGGTGGCGTTCACCGGCGACGCCGTGCTCGGCCTGGCGAGCCTGGGCGACGGGGTGAGCGGGGAGAGCTCGGCCGACGACAAGTCCGGGGTCTACGGCGCCAACCAGAGCGCCGACGGCTACGGTGTCTATGGCGCCAATCTCGCGAGCGGCAGCTACGGCTTCATCGGCGGCACCAGCGCCGACAGCGGCTGGAACGTGGGGCTGTACGCCCGGGGTGAGTGGGCGATCGAGGGGCGCACGACCAACTTCTACGGCGCCGGCGTCTACGGGGAGTCGACCGGCGAGGCCGGCGTCGCCGTCTCCGGGATCGCGACCGCGGCCGGCGGCATCGCCGTCAACGGCTACAACCCGGGGCACTTGGCCGGCTCGTTCACCGGCAACGTCGACGTCTCCGGCTCGCTCTCCAAGGGCGGCGGCTCGTTCCGCATCGACCATCCCCTCGACCCCGAGGGCCGCTACCTCTCGCACTCCTTCGTCGAGTCGCCGGACATGATGAACATCTATAACGGCAACATCGTCCTCGACAGCGAAGGCCATGCCTGGGTCGAGCTGCCGGACTGGTTCGAGGCCCTCAACCGCGACTTCCGCTATCAGCTCACTCCGCTCGGCGCCCCGGCCCCCGGCCTCTACGTGGCTCGCGAGGTCGCGGGCAACCGCTTCCTGATCGCCGGCGGCGAGCCCGGCCAGCGCGTCTCCTGGCAGGTCACGGGGATCCGCCACGACCCCTGGGCCGAGGTCCACCGCATCCCGGTCGAGGAGGACAAGCCGCCCGAGGAGATGGGCACCCTGCTCCACCCCGAGGCCTACGGCGAGCCGGACGACCGCCTGCCGCCCCGCCTGCGCCGGCTGGTCGGCACGGCGGCTCGGCCTGACGGGGCAGGAGACTGAACCGCAGGGCATCGATCTCAGGCGGCGGGCGGCGGCTGCCGGGAAGTCGGGAACGGGAGCAGCTCAGCCACACCGGTCAGCGCCGGGGGCTGCAGCCCGGCTTCGGGTTGACCGGGCGGCGGGAGCCCGACGCCCGCTCCCCGCTCCCCGCCGCCCGCAGACCGCGGCCCGCGACCCGGTCCCGTGGCCCGGGCGGTGCCAGCGGCCGCGGCTAAACCCCAGCCCTCCGGACGGCATCGAAGGGAGGGGGAGCCGGAGGGTCAGCGCACGCTCCTCCTCGCGCGAGAACCGGGCGCTGCCCGGCTGCGTATCCCTCCATGAACGGAGGCAGGTCGACCGATGAGAACGCTCCTCAAGTGGATCGTGAGCCTGCTCGTGGTAGCCGGGCTCGCTGCCGCGGTGTGGGCCCTGTGGCGCGGCGCTGGCAACGGCTCCAACGGTCTCACCCTGGTCGAGGTCACGGCCGGGTCGATCACCGAGAAAGCGGTGGCGGTGGGCCAGGTCGAGCCGCGCCTGCGCTTCCACGTCAAGTCCAAGATCTCAGGCATCGTCAAGCGCTGCCTGGTCGAGGTCGGCGATGCGGTGCGCGAGGGCGACCCCCTGTTCGAGATCGCACCCGACCCCACGCCCTTCGAGCTGACCGAGGTCAACTGGACGGTGGAAGCCGCCGAGGCCGCCTACGAGAAGGCCCGGGCCGACCTCGAGCGGACCCGCCAGCTGGTCGAGCAGGGCATCCTGGCGACGGCCGACCTCGACACCGGCCAGGCCGCCTTTGACCAGGCCCGGGTCGCGCTCGAGCGGGCCCGGGACAACCAGGAGCTGACCCGCCAGGGGCGCATCGCCGGCGGCGGTGAGCAGATGGAGTCGGTGATCCGCGCCCCCGCCGCGGGCACGGTCCTGTCGCGCGCGGTGGCGCCGGGCGACCCGATGGTCCCGCTCACCTCCTACCAGGAGGGAACCGAGCTCGCGGTGATCGCCGACATGGACGACCTGATCTTCCGGGGCACGGTGGACGAGATCGACGTCGGCAAGCTCGCGGTCGGCCTCGAAGCTCGGCTCAAAATCGGGGCGTTGCCCGATGCCGCGGTCCGCGGGCGGTTGAGCCGGATCGCGCCCCAGGCCAAGACCGAGAACAACGCTCGCCTGTTCGACGTCGAGATCGAGCTCGAGCCGGCGGCCGGGGTCTACCTGCGCGCCGGCTACTCGGCCAACGCCGACCTGGTCATCCGCGAGAAACAGAACGTTCCACTCCTCCCGGAGCGCCTGGTGCTGTTCGAGGACGACGGCGCCGCCACCTTCGTCGAGCTCGCTCCCCTCGACCCGACCGCCGAGCCGCGCAAGGTGCCGGTCGAGGTCGGCCTGTCGGACGGCCTCAACATCGAGATCGTCGAGGGGTTGGCGGTGGGTGACCAGGTGGTCCAGCGGCCGCCGCGGCCGGTGTGAGCCGGGTGCTGCCGGAGCCCGACCCGTGCTCTTCCGCTCCACCCTCGCCCAGCTGCTCCGTGACGTGCGGTCCCAGCGCCTGCGGACCTTCCTGACCACGCTCGGGATCCTCTGGGGGACGCTCGCGGTGAGCCTCCTGCTCGCCTTCGGCCAGGGAGTCCACACCAAGATGCTGGCCACCATGCGCGGCCTCGGCAACGGGATCGTGATCGCCTTCCCGCAGCGCACCTCGCTGCCCTACGAGGGGCTCGGCAAGGGGCGGCCGATACGGGTCTCGACCGACGACATGGAGCTGGTCAGGGCTCGGGTCGCGGGCCTGCGCGGGATCTCGGAGGAGCTGCGCGCCGAGCTGCCCCTGCGCTACCGCGACCAGAGCCTGTCGGCAACGGTGGCTGGCGTGGTCCCGGTGTTCGGCGAGATGCGGACCCTGATCCCGCGTCCAGGCAGCCGGTTCCTCGACCCGCTCGACCAGGCCGAGCGACGCCGGGTCGCCTTCCTCGGCGACAAGATCGCGGCCGAGGTGTTTGGCGCCTCAGACCCGGTCGGGGCGACTGTCAACCTCGGCAGCTCGCCCTTCCTGGTGGTCGGCGTCATGGTCCACAAGGAGCAGGACTCGAACTACAGCGGCCGCGACGAGAACATGGTCTACGTCCCGGCCACGACCCTGCGCGCCATGACCGGCAACCGTTACGTCGAGAACTTCATCTTCCAGGCCGCCGACCTCGCCCGCACCGCCGAGGTCAAGCGCGAGGTGATCCGCACCCTCTCGCAGCGCCACCGCTTCGACCCCGCGGACGAGGACGCGATCATGCTCTGGGACACCACCGAGATGTTCCAGTTCATGGACACCTTCATGCTCGCCTTCAAGCTCTTCCTCGGCATCGTCGGGTCGCTGACCCTGGTCGTGGGCGGCATCGGGGTGTCGAACATCATGGGCGTGGTGGTCGAGGAGCGGACCCGGGAGATCGGGGTCAAGATGGCGCTCGGAGCGCGGCGCCGCTTCATCCTCCTCCAGCTCCTGCTCGAGAGCCTGCTGGTGACCGCCACCGGCGGCGCCCTCGGGCTGATGGCCGCCCAGGCGGCCTGCCTCGCGCTGCCGTTGTCCGGCCTCCAGGAATGGGTGGGCGCGCCGCGCGTTTCCCTCGGAATCGGCCTGCTGACCGTGGCCATCCTGGGCACGATTGGCTTTGCGGCCGGCTTCTTCCCGGCCCGCCAGGCGGCCAACCTCGACCCGGTCGTAGCCATGAAGCTGTAGGCCGCCATGCGCCCCCTCCTCATCCTCCGCCTCTTCCTCAGCTCCTCACGGGTGCAGCGCAAGCGCGCCGCCCTGACCGTGGCCGGGATCGCCTGGGGGACGGTCGCCATCCTCCTCCTGCTGGCCTACGGCGAAGGGCTCCACTACCAGCTGGCCAAGAACCAGCGCGGCATGGGCGAGAACCTGGCCGTGCTCTGGCCGGGCCAGACCAGCAAGCCGTGGAAGGGGCTTCCCGAAGGCCGCCCGATCCAGATCCGCAAGGAGGACGTGGAGCTGATCCGCCGCCGGGTCCCGGAGGTCGCCATGGCCTGCGGCGAGCACCAGCAGTGGGGCGTCAACATGACCTGCGGAGCCACCACCGTCAACGCCCACGTGCGCGGCGTGCACTGGCAGTACGGCGAGCTGCGCAACCAGATCCCGGCCCCCGGCGGCCGCTTCCTCGACCCGCTCGACGAGCAGCGCAAGCGACGGGTGGTGTTCATCGGCGACAAGCTGGCGGCGGACCTCTTCGGCGCCGCCGACCCGGTCGGCCGCCAGGTCCTGCTCAACGAGGTCCCCTTTACCGTGGTCGGAGTCCTGGTCCACAAGCTGATGATGGGCAACTACGGGGGCATGGACGACGACCACGCGGTCATCCCGATCACCACCTTCGAGGCCCAGTTCGGCCGCCAGATCCTGGAAGTGATCGTCATCAAGCCGCGCAGTCCGGAGCTGATGCCCGCCGCCCTGGCCGGGGTCAAGCAGGCGCTGTCCGGGCGCCACGCCTTCGACCCGACCGACGACAAGGTCTTCGGGATCTGGGACACGGTCGAGTCGACCCGCTCCTTCGCCGCCTTCCTCATCGGCCTCGAGATCTTCCTCGCCGTCGTCGGCGGCCTGACCCTGCTGGTCGGCGGCATCGGGGTCGCCAACATCATGGTCGCGGTGGTCAAGGAGCGGACCCACGAGTTCGGCGTCAAGATGGCGCTCGGCGCCCGCCGCTCGTGGATCACCCTGCCGGTGGTGCTCGAGGCGCTCTCCTTCACCGCGCTCGGCGGCGTGCTCGGCCTGGCGCTCGCCGTCGGGCTGATCTGGGTGCTTGGC
>Ga0316620_10000845_pt1 | contig 12679 bp, 13 predicted proteins | sample OWC_Aug_M1_C1_D5_FD_207651 | JGI IMG/M metagenome (GOLD analysis project Ga0316620, IMG submission 207651) | Wetland soil microbial communities from Old Woman Creek delta, Ohio, United States - OWC_Aug_M1_C1_D5_B | ecosystem: Environmental > Terrestrial > Soil > Wetlands | place: USA: Ohio... | reverse complement strand
ACGGAATAGAGAAAAAGGCCATAGAACGGGATTGACGGGGCCAGGCCATATAAGAGACTTAGGCAACGGCCGATGATCAGGCTAATGAAGCTGACATCAAACCCTCCCCTTATATCCGATAAGTGAAATATGTCGTCATTGGATAAAAAAACCCGCGGGGAAAGGCCTAAGACCATGACCGCGTATAGAATGACAACGGCCGCAATGCAAAAGTTGTTTTTCCAGAAAGGCCCCATCCTCTCAGCGAATGCGTTCCAACGGGACGAACGGGCAATAAACCAGCCTCCCAGCAGGCTGGCCACCCCCAAGCCAAGGTCCACAAAGAATAAACCTCTGTTTTTGGCTATCACAAAATACAAAAGAGGCAAAAGCAGAATGCCCAGGAACAGCCAGCTTCTTTTTTCCGTGACCGACCACGTCGCAGGCTTTGGAAATAAACTGCTGATCACCTTGAAAATATTATCCCACACGATAACCGATATCAAGACGAATGAAGCATGGAGTTCAGATATCGAGCCTGGGCCCAGGAAATAAGCAGAGTTCGGATTACCGAACCGCCGCCAGCAGGAAGGGGCGTTTCGCCTCGTAAGCCTTCCGCGTGAGGCGGCAGGTCAACGCTTCGCTGCCCGGGACCTCTGGATCGAAGACATGCCCGAGGCCGAGGTTGAAGCGGATGGCCCGGCGGTTGTCTTTCCGGACCCTTCCGGTGATCGTCTCGAGCCCAAGGGTGTAAAAACCCCAGTCCGTGCCTACGATCGACACCCGGTAAGCGAAGATGGAGTTCCGGTAAGCCGGCTCCCATATGAAGATGCCGCCTTCCCCGCACTTTCTCTCATAGTCGCAGTTTTTAATGTGGGACAGCCCGATTTTTTCTCCCCCGCACACGATGAGCTTATAATGGTTGTAGGGATTGTCAATCGTCTCGAACCATGCCTCCTGCATCTCCAGGGTGATGGGCTCGCGAAAGAACATGTACCGGCGTATTTCCGGGTCGTTCCGCCACCGGCGGACCAATTCGAGGTCATCGCGCGTGAGCCTCTCCAGCGAGATGCCGAATCCCTGAAGAACCGTCACCGGCATTTTCCTCCGTCGATGACGATCGACTGTCCGGTGATGAGCCGGGCCCGGTCCGAAAGAAGGAAAGCACACAGGGGGGCGACAGCATCCGGATCGCCGAGCGGATGGCCGTCCTTCGGCGGAAAGAGACGGGTCATCTCCGTGGCGATATAGCCGGGACAAACGGCATTGACGCAGATTCTCTTGTCGGCGAGTTCCACGGCGAGGGAGCGGACCGATGCCTCGATGGCCCCTTTCGTCGCGCTGTAGGTCAGAACGCCCGCCGTCCCCCGGATGGCGTGAATGGAGGAGCAAAACAAGAGGGAGGCGCCGGATTCCGCAAAAGAACCCTTACGCGAAAACGCCTTGGCAAGCAGGAGACCGGAGAAAAAGTTGAGATCGAAAAGCTTGCGGGCCTCGTCGAGCGAATAGGCCCGCAAGGGCACGATCTTGATGGCGCCCGCAGCATGCATGAGCCCCTTGAGCGGGCCATGACGGGCTACCAAAGCGTCGACCCAGCCGGGGAGTCGCTCGAGATCCGTCGACAGATCGCGCACTTCGACATGGAGCCGGTCGGGGGCCTTCGCCGAGGCGCGCATCGCGGCAAGACGTCCTGTATCGCGGCCGGCCCCGACGACCGTCGCCCCCAGTTCATTCAACAAGAGCGCCACACTTCGGCCGATGCCGGAGCTTGCGCCGGTGACGAGGAAGACGTCGCTTGCGGTGAAACGAATCATGGAGACCTCTCAGTCGGATCCCGTCGTCGGCGTTTCCTCGCTTGTCCCGGGCTCCGGCTCGGCCGGCGGCCCGAGCGGATGTTCCGGCGGCTGGTCGGCAACGACGAGGATCTCGGGCATGACCAAAGGACCCGCCGTCAACGCGACTCCCGCCCAGGACCAGCCGACCCCGAACCCTGCCAGGAGAAGGCGCTTCGAACCGCTTTCCAGTTGAGCCCGCAGCTTGTCGCACATCGCAAACGGAATGGACGCGGAACTGGTATTGCCCCAGTTCTCCATCCCTATCACCACTTTTGCGGGCGGAAGTTTGCAGGCGGCGGCGACCGTCTTCAAGATGAACGTGCTGGCCTGATGAAAAACGAAATGGTCGACATCCTCGATCGACCAGCCGGCGGCATCCAGGATAGACCCCACGAGAAAGGGGACCGTGTTCAGGGTGAAGGTCAGCACCTCCAGCCCGTTCATATGGACATCTTCTTCGGACCGCACGTTTCCATCCGCGCATTTCCGCCGTTCACTCGTTTCCGGAAATCGGGGGCGATGGCGGAATCCGCCGACGGGCAGGATGAGATTCGGCGCTCCGCGGCCGTCTGTCCCCAGCACGAAGGTCATGGGCCCGGCGCCGGCGTCGGCCTCAAGCGCCGCGACGGATGCGCCGTCTCCGAAAAGCGGCCAGATCGAGCGGTCGAGCGGAGACGCGCTGCGCGTGGACATGTCGCCCACGCAGAGCAGGGCACGCTTCAGACCGCTGGACATCAGACTGGAGACAGCCCAGAGGCCGTAGACGAATCCGGAACAACCGAGGTTTATATCGAAGGCCGCGAGGGACGTGGAAAGCCCGAGCCGGTGCTGGAGGACGCAGGCGGTTGCCGGAAGCAAATAGTCGGGACCTTGGGTCACAACCACGAGCGCCTGGATGGAGTCTTTCTCCCAGCCAAGATCCGCGAGCAGGACTTCTGCAGCGGGCAGCATGAGGTCGGACGCGCATAGGCCGGACCGGGTGACGTGGCGCTGCTTCACGCCCGTGTTTTTCAGGATCCGGCGCATGTCCTTCTCGCCGAAGATCTTCGCGTCGTCGGCGGCCGTCATGAACGAATCCGGGACGGCGCTGACCATCCCCGCGAGACGGATGCCGGAGAGGCGTGCGGTTATCATGGGGGGACCTGCTTCCGCCGGGTGCTGGGGATGCATGGCGTCAATCCTCCAGGTTGCCGTCCACGAGCCGGATGAGATCGCGGACCGTTGAGGCCTCCGTGAGGCGCTTGGCCGAGAGGGTGAGGCCGAGCCTTGCGTTCACCTCGGCGACGAAGCTCACCGCAGCCAGGGAGTCCCATCCCTCGAGGTCCGCCAGGCTGTGATCTTCCCGGGCCGTGCCCGGTGCGGCCTCGATCATCTCGTCGATCAGGCAAAGAAACTGAGAACGCGTCACCTACGTCTCCTTTAGCCCCGCGGGGACAGGTTCACCGTCCGGCGGAGAACATAGAGCGGCCGGCCCTTGGACTGTTCAAAAATTTTACCCATATAGAGGCCAAGAATCCCCAGATTAATAAAGAGCAGACCTCCGACAAAACAGATCAAGACGATGACACTCGTCCAGCCCGGGACAGGAATGCCCCAGCGCAGATTTCGAAAAATGAGCCATCCGCCGTAAAGGAAAGCACCCAAGGCCAAGAAGAAGCCAAACCGGATGGAAAGCCAGAGCGGCTTGTTTGACCGTGAGATGATGCTCTCGACGGCGAACCGGACGAGGCGGGGGAATGTGTAGGAGGTGCGTCCCGTAAAGCGCGGGGCATGTTCGTAGTCAACCAGAGCGAGTCCAAAACCGAGCCAGCCCAGAAGGATAGGATAGGACCGGTTCTGTTCCCGCAACGTCCGCAGCTCCCGGATCACGGGACGGGAGACAATGGAGAAATTGGATAGGGTGCTGTCCAGCCGGACGCCGGTCAGGTAGCCGAGCAGCCCCATAAAGAACCGCGATCCGGCGCGCTTGAGGAAGCCGTCCTTTCTCCGGGACCGGCGACCGAGAACGATGTCGTGTCCCTCCATGGCTTTCCGGTAGAGTTTTTCGATTTCCTCGGGCGGGTGCTGGAGATCGCAATCCATGACCACGGCCCATTCACCCCGCGCATAGTCGAGCCCGGCTGCAATGGCGTGATGCTGGCCGAAGTTACGCGAGAGGTCCAGCCCCCGCACCCGCGGATCCCGAGCGGCCAGTTCCTCGATGACCTCCCATGAGCCGTCGGGGCTCGCGTCGTTGACCATCAGGATTTCGAACGACGAAACAAGGGGCTCAAGGGCAAGGACCAGACGTTGGTGAAGCATGACCAGGCATTCGCGGGCCCCGTAGACCGGGATGATGACCGAGAGCCGGACTGGCCCTTCTACCGGAGATTCATTCATGGGATGCCCCGTTCCGGAATGAATGTCCTACGATCATCGCCGCCCCCGTAAATATGCAAGCCGGGATGCAAAGTGAATCTCATCGCTTGATCGTATCGGAATCATATCGCCTGCCGCAAAGCAATGTCAATTGTCGCATAAGTAAGGGTCAAACCTACAATCTTAACAAATGTCGGATCATCAAAATGGATCAGATCGATTTTGTTAAGATTGTAGGTTTGACCCCTGCTTGCCGGTTTTTATTGGCATATGATATATTGACTTGTAGATGAGGGTCTTTAAGTCAACGGTCCTTCTTTCCATTTTTCCCATTCTTCTCGCGGCCGCCGTCGAAAAGCCCGTTTCTCCCAGGCTCAAGGAAGACCGGAACGGATCACTCTGGGCCCTCTGGGTCGAAGAGGGTCCAGGGACAAACGCCCTGCTTTTCGGACGGGTCCGGGAGAACGGCCTGCCGGAGAGGGACCTCGTGCCCACCCCGCGGGGAATCGTATTCTCGCCGGACTTCGACTTCAGCCCCTCGAACTCGGCCTGGATCGCTTGGATCCATCATTCTGAGGGCGTCTTTCGGGTCTGCGTCAGGGATACCGGGACAGGAAGGACTTGGTTCGTCAGCCCGCCGTCGCACCTGTGGGCCTCCGGCGTTCGGGTGGTGGCAAGCGGGTTCGAAGGGCCGTGGGTTTTTTGGCTCGGACGGGAACTCGGCAGGGACGAGGTCTTCTTCAGCCGTTTCGACGGAGCGGACTGGTCTCCTGCCGCCCGGCTCAACGCAACGAGCGCGGTCCCCCACCTCTGCCTGGACGCGGCCGCAGACCCGGCTGGTCGGCCCTGGCTCGTCTGGTCCGCGTATGATGGGGAGGACTACGAAGTCTATTGGGTCCGATGGAACGGGAGCGCCTGGTCCGCAGAGGAGAAGCTCACGGACAACCGGGATTCGGACGCCTTCTCGTCCCTCGTTTTTCTTCGAGAAGCAGGCCCCATCGTCGTCTGGAAGCGGTCCGGACGGAATGGCACCGTCCACGCCAGGTTCATGGAAGCCGGTGTCTGGGGTCCTGAGGTGAAGGTCGCCGGGGGCGCGGGACGGCCGATCGTCGACCCAAGGGCCGCTGTCCGGGACGGCCGGCTGGTCATCTCCTGGCGATCCGGAGGCGCCCTTATCTCAAAGAGCCTGGCCTTCCATGAACTCAAGGCCTTGGGGGCTTTTGTCCCTCCGCCGGCCCTTAACGATTCCCACCAGGATCTCAACGAGAACAGGTATGTCGCCTTCGGCGACGGCATCACTTTTGGAATCATCGACAATACAGCGGCTCCCGAATTGGGATATGTCCCCAGGCTCGAAGCCCTGCTTAACGAGAACTTCGGCCCTTCCGAAGTCGTCAACGAAGGCGTCCCAGGCGATACCACGCTGAACGGCCTCGGCCGGATGAGCGACGTCCTCGCCCTGCACTCGGCCCGCTACGTCCTCCTTATGGAAGGGACGAACGACGCGGTCTCCCTGGACGTGTCGGTCGACGCGACCGCCTTCAATATCGGGCAGATGGTCCGGAAGGTTCTGGAGTTTCATGCGCTCCCCGTCCTCGCAACCATCATCCCCAGAAAAGATTGGCGCTGGGACACGGCGGTCTACCGGAACCGGATCTACGACATCAATGACAACATCCGCAGGATCGCCCAGAACCTGAAGCTGCCCTTCATCGATATGTTCGGAACATACCTCGACTTCTCGACGGACGAAGGCGGCTTCTCGGCCCTCCTTTCGGACGCTGTCCATCCCAATGAGCGCGGATACGAGGTCATGGCCCAGGCCTGGTGGGACGAGATCCGGAACCTTCCTTTCCCGCCCCAGAGCTTCACGGTCAGCCGGTCTGAAGAACGGTCCCTGCTCTCCAGCAGGAATATCAACTATCTTACCTGGAGTCACAGCCCCAAGATCACGGACCCTTTCCGGTTCCGGAGTTACCGGATCTATCGGAAGGAAATCGGTGAAACCCCGGGGAATGTCCGGCTTATCGTGACACTCCCCTTCTCACCTTTCCACGACCCGCAAAAATACTGCGACCTGGACATTGAAGAGACGCGCCGCTATGAATACTCCATATCTCTTCTCCGGCTCGATCTGGTCGAAGGGCCGCCATCGGGCCCGGTGAACGATTCCGCGAATTAAGTTTGTGATATAATCCCAGCGATGAGGCTCCCGAATAAGAGAAACGACCGGACTCCGAAGCCCGAAAAGCCCAAGGGGGGCCGGACTGCGGAAGTTGTGGCCGTTCTCATGATTGCTTTCGCGGTTTTCTCCTTGCTCTGCCTGGCAAGCTATGACTCGCGCGACCCCTCCTGGGCCAACGTCCCGCCGGCCGGCCACAGGGTTCAAAATTACGCGGGGCGCGTGGGCGCCTACTTCGCGGAAGCGATCCTCCAGTTCATGGGGGTCGTCGCCTTCCTGTTGCCTTTTGCCTTCGGCTATGTCGGCGTCAAGACCATCCTGCCCGGGGGGAGGAGAAGACTCCTCCTGAGGACCGGCGGACTCCTCCTACTCGTCTTGATCCTCTGCCCTCTCATCTTCCTCCTATTTGCCAACTTCCCCTGGGGAAAGGCCGAGATCCAGGCCGGAGGAATCCTGGGCGACCTGGTGTCCTCGCTCCTCGTGCAATACCTGAGTCCCGCCGGATCGCTCGTCCTGCTCGCCGCCTCATTTGTCCTCTTCCTCCTGTTTTCCACCCGGTGGTCCCTGGCCCGGACAGTCCATCTCTTTGAAAAGGCTTTCGACTCCGCCTTCAAGGACGTCCGGATCAGGGTCACCAGCTATCAGAAGGCAAAGGAACGGGAGAAGATGAGGGAAAAGGTCAACAAGAAATACGCCGCTGAACCGGTGGAGGAACCCAAGGAAGTCAAGAAAAAACCGAGGCAGGAGCGCGCCCCGGCCCAGGCCCCTCCCGCGATTCCGGCAGAGAACCTGCTCTTTCCCAACCTGGGGAAGAAGGGCGATTATAGTTACCCGCCGTTCAGCCTTCTCGACCTCGGCAAGCCGTCGGAGAAGATCGACAAAAACGAGCTCTACGAGAAAAAGCGCCGGATCGAGGACAAGCTCAAGGAGTTCAGTGTCGCCGGCGAGGTCCGCGAGTATCACCCCGGCCCCGTCATCACGACCTACGAACTGTTCCCCGATCCAGGCATCAAAGTCGCCCAGGTGGCCAATTTGACCGAGGACCTATCCCTGGCCCTAGAGGCGGAATCGGTCCGCATCCAAAGGATTCCCGGCAAATCGTCCCTGGGTGTTGAGATCCCCAACAATAAACGGGAAGTCATCAAGCTCCGGGACGTCATCCAGTCGGAGAAGTTTCTCAATTCGCCGTCGAAGCTGACCTTCGCCCTGGGAAAGACCGTCCACGGCGAAGTTTACATCACGGACCTGGCCATCATGCCCCACCTTCTGATCGCCGGGGCCACGGGGACCGGGAAAAGCGTCGCTCTGAACGCCCTGATCGCCAGCCTCCTCTACAAGGCGACACCCGAAGAGGTCAAGCTGATCCTCATCGACCCCAAGCGGCTGGAGTTCTCGATTTACGAGGGAATCCCTCACCTGCTTTGCCCGGTCATCAATGATCCCAAGAAGGCCGGGATCATCCTCTTCGATGCGGTGCGGAAGATGGAGGAGCGGTTGAGGAAGCTCGGCCAGATGAAGGTCCGGGACATCGTCCAATACAACAAATCCGTCGAGCAGCTCCTTAAAGAGAAGAAAGGGAGGCTGACCGAGGAGGAGAAGCAGACCCTCAAACCTCTCCCCTACATCGTCATCATCATCGACGAGCTGGCCGAGCTCATGATGGTCAGCGCCCAGGAGGTCGAAAGCAGCATCACCCGCCTGGCCCAGCTGGCCAGGGCGGTCGGCATCCATCTGGTCATGGCGACCCAGCGCCCTTCCATCGACGTCATCACGGGCACCATCAAGAACAACTTCGGCTGCCGCATTGCCTTCCGCGTTCCCTCCAAGATCGATTCCCGGATCATCATCGACACGGGGGGAGCGGACAAGCTGTTGGGGCTCGGCGACATGCTTTTCCTCCCGCCCAACTTCCCGCGGCTGATAAGGCTGCATTGCGCCTACATCTCCATCCCCGAGGTCCGAAGGCTCGTCAAGTTCGTCAAGGAGCAGGGCGTTCCCGAATACGACGAGCGCATCGTCCAGTCGGTCAAAGGCGACGCCGACCAGCTCTGGGAAGAATACGGCGAAAAGGACGAACTCTACGAGAAGGCCCTCGAGCTCGTCCTCCTCACAGGCCAAGCCTCCGCATCCTACCTGCAGCGCCGCCTGAAGCTCGGCTACGCTCGGGCGGCCCGGATCATCGACCAGATGGAGCAGGATGGGATCATAGGTCCTTCCGAGGGAAGCAAGGCGAGGGAAGTCCTGGTCGACGCCAAAACTTATCTGAGGGATAAGGATCGGGCTAAAGGGAGAAGGGACTGATCGCCGGATGGCGGGGACGCGGCCTATTGGATAGGCGCAGGCCGCAACGATCCCCGGGTTTCAGCTCTGGCCTTTTCCCACGTCCTCCGGGGAACGGACATGAAGCCATCTACGATCCGCGGATCAAACTGGCTGCCGCTTGAGAGTTCGATCTCCCGGAAGGCCTCCTCGAAACTCCTTCCCCGGCGATAGGGCCTGTCCGAGGTGATGGCGTCCATGGTATCGGCCAGGGCAAAAATTCTGGCCCCGAGCGGGATCTCATCACCCGCCAGCCCGCGTGGATAACCCCGGCCATCGAACCGCTCGTGGTGGCAGAGGACGATCTCTGCGGCCTCTTTCAGAAAATCGAACTCCTCGACTATCTTAAAGCCGAGGACGGGGTGGTCCCTGATGATCTCCCTTTCGATGGTCGTCAAGGGACCGACCTTGTTCAGGATCGCCGCCGGAACGCCCATCTTCCCGATGTCGTGGAGGAGGGCCCCCCTCTCAATGCACCTCAAGGCGTGGGGATCCCGAATGCCCAGAGCCCCGGCCAGGAGGACGGAGTATACCGCGACGAACCGGGAATGCCCCAAATTGCCCTCATGGCGGTTGGCCGCCGCTATCGAGCCAAAAAAGCCCGAATTGAAAAAGATCCGGCCGTCGGGCCAATCCCGCCCAAGGGTGAAGCGCTCATCACAGGAGGCTCGTTCACAATGCCGACCCGGGTCATACAGAACTTCCCCCGCGAACACAATCCAGGAGGACCGGGAAACCTTGCCGGAGGCGAGGCCACGATCCTGGTCACCCGGATAAGTTTCCAGGCCGGACTTTTGCCGGCAGGAGATATGATCATATTCCCGGGGAGTTAGATTCGGATAGAAGTAGGTCCGCAGGCCTCTGGGATCCTCGAGAACGAGGCGTTTTTCCCTGTCCAGCGAATCCGCGCGCATGGCAACGGTTACCCTTAGTAGGCTTTGGCGCTCGGGCACTGCGACCAGCCCGCCCCCGGACTGGTTTCGAGGAGCTCGAAGCCCTCGTCCCTAAGCCGGCCTTCGATATAAGTAAAGAATTCCTCTTCATTCTTGACGACAAGACAGGCGGGCTCATCGGTCTTTTTTCTGGCTTCGGCTGGGATCATGACGCGTCCATCCTTTCATCAAGCAAAGGATTAGTCGGTAGAGGGGCTCCAAAATTGATAAATTCGCGGCTTGTCAAGCCGCCTCCCTGCCGATATAATACGCCCGTGACCAATAGCCGACCCGAGATTGATCTGGATGAGCTGGTCCTCAAATACAGGCCCGTCGTCTCCTTCCGGGTAAGGAAGGCCCTGGGGGGGGCCACCCCGGACTGGGAGGACGTGGCCGACGAGATCATCACCCAGGTCATCGAAAAGGTCAAAAACGGCGAGTTCCGGGGGGATTCTTCCATAGGGACCTTCATCTACACCATCACCAGCCGGCGGATCGTCGACCACATCCGTCAGAGGACGAAGGTCCTGAGGCACGCCCCTGAACCGAGTGCCTTCCCGGACCCCCATGAAACCGTCGAAAACAGGGAGCGATCCGAACAGATCGCCGAAATTGTCAAGGGCCTTAAGCCGAAGTTTCGGGAGGTCCTCTACCTATATTATTATAAGGAAATGCCCAGGGAGGAGGTGGCCAAGCGGCTTGGCATCCCTGCCCGGAGGGTCAGCGAACGGGTTAATTATGCCCTGAAACTTATCAAAAAGAGCCTAAAAAAGTGATTTTTTTCCATTTTCCCCCTCATGGAGCGACTAAAAGGTTGAAATCGAGGAAAGGTGAAGTAAATGATCGAATGCAAGTATGAGGGGTTGATCGACCGTTACCTTCTCAATAAGATGGGGGAAGGCGAACGGAATGAATTCGAGGAGCATTACTTCAATTGCGCCTCCTGCTTCGCGAAGATGACCGAAAGGGATGAGGTCATCGGTGTCCTGAAGCGCGAGAAATCGGTCTTCGCCGCTGAAGTGCGGCCTGCGATTGAAACCCGGGCTGCCGCTTGGCATGATCGGGTCTTCGCGTTCTTCACGCCCAAACAGTGGGTGCTGGCCGGAGCGGCCGCGGCCCTGCTCGTCGCCGTCCTGACCGTCACCCCCCTTCTCCGGAACGCGCCTCCGGAGTTTGTTCTGAACGGCGAGGAAACCGTCCGCGGCAGTTCGCTGACCTTAATCTCCCCGGTCATCGACATCCATGCCGTGCCCGCCTACTTCGAGTGGAAGAAGCTCGGCGAGGACGTCCAATACCAGGTCTCCATCTACAACGGCCAGCTCCTTTGGAAGACCTCGACGACGGACAACACGGTCTCCCTGCCCGACGACATTAAGTCCAGGATGATCGCCGGCCAGAAATATTCCTGGCAGGTCAAGGCGTTCTCCAAGCAAGGGACGCTCATCGCCGTCTCCAGCCGGGTTCAGTTCACGGTCAATCCCGCCGACTGATCCCGCGTCAATCTTCGATCAGCCGGTCGTCTTCGTCCCCGATGTAGAGTCGGCCTTTGCTCTCGTCCTCGAAGGCCAGACAGCACATCAATCGTCCGCACAAGCCCGAGATCTTCGTCGGGTTGATGACGATCTGCTGTTTGCGGGCTTTCTGGATGGTGACGGGCTCGAAGGTCTTCATGAACGAGGAGCAGCAGAGGGTCCTGCCGCACGTCCCCAAGCCGCCGACCATCTTGGCCTCGTCCCGGACGCCGACCTGGCGCATCTCGATCCGCATCTTCAGTTCCTTGGCCAGGTCCTTGACGAGCTCACGGAAGTCGATCCGGCCGTCCGCCGTGTAATAAAAAATTCCCTTCTTCTCGTTGAAGAAATAGCGAACGGAGACCAGCTTCATCGGCAGGTTCCGCGACCGGATCCGCTGAAGGCAGAACTCGAACGCCACGCCCTCCTTCTCCCTGAGCCAGCTGAACTTCTTCAGGTCCTCCTCGGTGGCCTTCCGGAGGACCAGAACGGCCCGTTCCGCAGACCGGGGATTATTGCAGGCCGGGCTCACGTCGTCGACGACGACACCCAGGTCCCCGCCCAGGTCTGATTCGACGACACAATAATCCCCGCGGCTCAAGGACAGGTCGCCCTTCTTGGCGCGGACGATCCTTCCCGTTGTCTCAGAGAGTAAGCGGATGATTTCAGACATGATTTTGTTCCCCGAAATTCGAATAATAAACCGCGGCCTGCAAGTTGAAGTTCAGATTTCGATTCCCCGAAAGGCCCGACAGGACGGAATCGGTGCGGGTCAGGCAATTCTGGAACCTTTCAAGGCTCCATCGCCCTTCCACACCCCTGAGCTCCTCCTCAAGATCGGGATTGAGAAGGTATCGGCGCTCCCCATGCTCCTTGATCAGGATAATGTCCCTGCAGAACGACGCGAACAAGGCCATCGTCCTTTCGAATTCGTCCTTGGCCGCGGCACGCCGTTGGAAGACATAGGCGGAAAGAAAGTCCGAGGATCCCTTCCCGCCGAGAAGGGACAGAAAGTGTTCCCAGGCGGATTGCCGGAATTTCCGGACCTCTTCCCAATCCATGCCCATGGCAAGATCCAGGTTTCCGCCCGCGATGATCGAGAGGACCTTCGCCTGTTCCCCGGGAAAACCCTTTTCGGCCAGGATTCTCTCGATCTCCTCCCGGCCGATACTGGAGAAGCCCAGGACCTGGCAGCGTGACCGGATGGTCGGCAGGATCAGGAAGGGGTTGGAGGTGATCAGGATGATATGGGTAAACAAAGGCGGTTCCTCCAGGATCTTGAGCAACGAGTTGGCTGATTCCGCGCTCATTTTCTCGGCTTGTTCGATGACAAACACCCGTTTGCTGGCCGAAAAAGGCTTCAGGTGGGCCATCTGCTTGACGAACCGCATCTGTTCGATCTTGATAACATCCTTTTCAGGGACGATTCTCAGGACGTCCGGGAATCTCCCGGCCTCGATGGCCTTGCAGGACTCGCATTCTTCACAGGCGTCGTCTCTCCCCGCCTTGCAGTTCAGGGCCTTGGCCAGGGTCATGGCCATCGCCGTTTTTCCAACGCCTTCG
>Ga0316620_10000842_pt1 | contig 12689 bp, 6 predicted proteins | sample OWC_Aug_M1_C1_D5_FD_207651 | JGI IMG/M metagenome (GOLD analysis project Ga0316620, IMG submission 207651) | Wetland soil microbial communities from Old Woman Creek delta, Ohio, United States - OWC_Aug_M1_C1_D5_B | ecosystem: Environmental > Terrestrial > Soil > Wetlands | place: USA: Ohio... | reverse complement strand
GCCTCCCCCCCTCCGTCATTCCCGCGGTCTTTTGGCGGGAATCCATGCGCGGAGCGTCGCGCGGAGAGCGATGTCGCAGCCATCATCCGGATGGATCCCGGCCTGAGGACTGCCGGGATGACGGACAAGGAAGGGCGGGAGGGTGGAGGGTCTCGCAGCGCGTGTCATTTTCATCCCTCTCGGGCGAAGCCAGCGGCGTCCCCGCCTTCGTCATTCCCGCAATCTTCTGGCGGGAATCCATGCGCGAGACGCTGCCGGGATGACGGAGCGAGGAAGGGCGGGATGACTGACAAGGGAGAGCCGGAGTGAGGGCACCCGTGCCCTCAGCGCCCCGGACGTGGCAGCACCTCAACCTGGAAGGGTCCGGCAACATCGGGAAACCATTCGCCGTCCTGGACCAGCCCAATCGTGAGACGCGCCGTGCCGGGCGTCGGCGGCGCCGTCAGGTGCACCTCTTCGCGCACGCTTTGCCCCGGCGCGAGATCGTAGGCGAGAAGCGCGGCCGCGAGATCTTCGGTGAGAATCCGCCCGTCCTCCGACTGCCACCGGACGGCCAGGCTGACCAAGTGCGGCCCGACTGAAGCAAGCACCGGCCACGTCTGCTGCGAGAGATTGGTAACGCTTACCTCCACCGGGAATTGCACGGTCGCGCGGATGGCGCCGCTGCCACGGATGTCCAGCCGAGCCCGACGCTCGCTCAACGCCACGGGCGCCAACGGCGTTCCGAGCACGGATTCCGAAGCCGGCGTGAAGTCGACGAAACGCGACACCAGGTCCCCCGTTGGTGGCCCGGACAGCTCGAAGACGACGTCACTTCCGAACGACGCGAGCCATTTCAGTCCCGGCGGCTGAATCCATCGGGCACGCTGCTCCGGCGGTATCTCGGCCAGGTGCACGACCACGTAGCGCAGGCCGGCGATTCGGCCGAGGATTTCGCTGGCGTGCGCGTCGGGCAACGTCCGCGCCAGGGCGATCACCGCTGGATAGCTGGGCGGCTTATAACCGCTGTAACCATTGAGCAGGGGATGCCAGTGAAACGTGCTGAAGAACATGTACCGGCTCTCGCGGTACATGTTGGAGAGCGAGTGCAGCCCGCCCGCCGGGACCTCCAGAACGGGGCCGGGCTCTGCCTGCGACAGCCAGCGGTAGACCGGCGGAACCTGGGCGCCGACGGCCATCGGCTTGACGGAAGGAGGAAAGTGACGAAGACCGTACTCGACCGTCGTCCCCGCCACCAGAGCAACGAGCAGGACGGCTTCCGCCCATCGTGGTGCGCCCCGCCGCCGCAGCCAGCCGATGAGGCGCGTCAGCCCCAGCCCCGCCAGCGCGGCGACCCCCAGCATGACCACGAGGCCGAAGCGCGAGGGGGATCGCATCGAGGAGAAGCCCGGCACCCACTTCACGGCGAGCGCATAGGGGAGCGGGATCGATCGTCCCAGTATCCGGGTCTCGGGCCCGAGGGCCATGACGTAGCAGGCGAAGGTCAAACCCAATAGCCCGGGCAGCGTCCAGGATATGCGCCACCGTCTCCTCCATGGCGGCACCAGCGCCAGCAGCGCGCATCCGAGCGCCAGCAAGCCGACATAGACGTTCAGTCCCGGCCAGGCGCGCCAGCCCCATTCGCGCACGGCGATGGGCGGATAGAGATAGTTCCGCCACAGGTCGGTGGCACCCATGATGAGGTGCCAGGACTCGGTGTAGTCGGCGATCACTCCGAGATGGCGCAGCCGCAGGTACGGCAAGCTCAGCAGGCCGACCACCAGCACCGCGGCGCCTCCGCCGCCTGCCACCAGCGCAACGCCCCGCGGCCGCAAGCGGCCCCGGGTCGCCCAGAGGATCCCCACCACGTAGCCGGCAAGCGCCACCGCACTCATGTAGGCGAGGTAGTACGAGGTCAGGGCCTGGAGACCCAGAAACAGTCCGAAAGCCAGCGCGCATCTGACCCGTTGCTCGGTCAGGGTGCGATCGAGGAAGAGCAGAGCCAGGGGCAGGTACTCATCGGCCAGGAGGTGGCTGTGGGGCAAGCCGAAGGAGCGCAGGGGATGGAAAGCGTAGACGAAGCCGGCGAAGGCGGCCGCGGCTCGCGGCGCGCCCCAGTGGCGAACCAGCGCGTACATCGTCGCCCCACAGAGCGCGAACATCGACAGCACGTTGAGCTGATTCGCCAGTACCAGGTTCCCCGACAGCGCGTACACGGGGCCGAAGATCGGCAGGTGACCGAGCATGTGCTCCGAGCTGGCGAGCGCGGCGGGCGCGGGATGAAAGATGTTGGCGTTGAAGAGCGCCCCGGGATGTGTCGTCAGCGCGTGCCAGTCCCAGGAGATCACCCACATGATCAAGTTGACGTCGGGGGCGGTGAGCCAGCCTCCCTCCTTGGTCGCGAAGGTGTCGATCACCGTATTCGCCGGATGGTTGAAGAAGGGGCGGAGCAGGAAGACGGCCAGGGCGGCGTAACTCGCAGTGACCACCGCGGCTTCGAGCAGCAGGTGAAGCCAGGGTGCGGCGTCCTGCGGCGTCTCTTTTTTCTCCTCCATTTCGCTCATTCCTGTCCCGTGCGCTCCGAGTTCCGCTCGGCCGGTCCGCTTGCGCCGGCATCTCACCCGCGGTATCTGGCCCCTCTCTCTCGCGATGCGCCCTTTGCCAGGCTCCACGCCGACCAGCCCCTGCGGCCGTTCCGAGCTGTTCGCCACGGCCGCCCTCACGGCCGTGTTTCTCGCGTCCCGTGCTGTGTTCTGGACGGTGGGTGTTCGCTTCGACGCTTCGACGATCACCTGGTATCTGCAGTTCCTCGACCCCGTTCTCCTCCGCACCGATCTTCTGCGCAGCGTCTATTACCTGCACAACCAGCCGCCTTTGTTCAATCTCCTTCTCGGCGTCGTTCTCAAGCTCTTCCCGGAATCGTACACAACGGCGTTCGCCGTCGTGTACACCTTCCTCGGCTGGGTGCTGATCCTGTCCCTCTATGCCCTGATGCGTCGCCTGTCCACTCCGCGCTGGCTGGCGCTGACGGCGGCGGTGGCGTTCATCATCAGCCCGCCGTGCATCCTCTACGAGAACTGGCTCTTCTACACCTATCCCGTAACGGTCGCTCTGTGCGCCGGAGGCTATTTCCTCCACCGGTTTGCCGAGGACCTGCGCTGGCGCGACGGTCTCGTCTTTTTCTTTCTCCTCGCCGCCCTCGTCCTCACTCGTTCTCTCTTTCAGCTCTTTTGGCTTCTCTTCTACGTCGGCCTCCTCGCCTGGCAACGAAGAGACGGCTTGCGCCGGATTTTGCTCTGCGCCCTCCTGCCCCTGGTGCTCGTTCTGTCGGTCTACACCAAGAACCTGTACCTGTTCGACCGCTTCACGACCAGCACCTGGCTCGGCCCCAGCCTGTGGAAGATCAGCACGGCCATCGTGCCCGAGAAGGAACGGGAGGCTCTGGTCGCCGAGCATCGGCTCTCGCCGGCGGCGTTGCTCGATCCCTTCGTCTTCCCGGCCACCCGCTACGAAGCCCTCGTGCCTCCGGTCAAGCCGACGGGCGTTCCCGCCCTGGACGAGGTTCGCCGTTCGACGGGCGCGGCGAATCCGAACAACCGGGCCTTCCTCGCCATTTCGAATCTGTACCTGCGCGACGCCCTCTGGGTCATCCGCACGCACCCTTCCGCCTACCTCAAGGGAGTTCACTGGGCCTACATCGCCTTCTTCGAGCCCGCGTCGGCGTACTGGCTGTTGGCGCCCAACGTGGTGCACATCGTCCCCTGGGACGAGTTCTGGCACCGCTTCATTTACGGCTGCACCAATCCGATCCTTCCCTCCCTGTCCGACCCGCCGGCCCCGGCCGATATGGGAATCCTGGTCGTGCTCGCCTACGCCGTCGCCATCGCTTACGGCGGGTACGACCTGCTGCGAGCGATCCGGCAAGGGAGAACCGCGACGGCACGATTTCTCACCGTAGCGTACGTGTGGCTGAATCTCCTGTACGTGATGGTGATCTGCAACGCGCTTGAAGTCGGGGAGAACAATCGTTTCCGTTTCCTCACCGAACCCATGGCCGTAGTCTTGTTGGCGGCATGTGTGAGCGATTCACTGAGCTGGCTGCGGCCGGGTCGAGGAATTGACGAGCGAGTCAGTGAATCACTGAGTCATTGAATCACCCCTCCTCCCGTCCGTCATCCGGATCAACGGCCGCGACCGCGCTCTTCGTGCACCGGCCTACGCATGGATTCCCGCCAGAAGACTGCGGGAATGACGGAACGGAGGACGGCCGCGAGAAAGCCCCGTTGACGACGTACCCGCCGCGCCCGCCCACTCCCCGTCGGGTCGAGGAATTGACGAGTGAGTCACTGAATCACTGAGTCATTGAATTACCCCTCCTCCTGTCCGTCATCCCGGCAGTCCTCAGGCCGGGATCCATCCGGATCAACGGCCGCGACCTCGCTCTTCGTTACGACGGTCGACGAATGGATTCCCGCCGGAAGATTGCGGGAATGACGGAGCGGAGGAGAGGTGCGCAAGACCGCTTCGCGACCTTTCCCCTTTGACCTTTTCCCTTTCCGACTCGTCCCTACTTGCCCAGGTAGCCGAGCGCGCGCAGGCGCTCCTTGGTTCCTTCATCGAGCGCCGTGTGACGCCCGACGGCGCGGCCGTTGGTGTAGCCGGCAAGCCGCGTGAGCATCTCCTCCGTGGCTCCGGCGTGCGATTTCGCCACGTTGTGCTTTTCCTCGGGATCCTTCGCCAGGTCGAACAGCGCCACGGACTTCTCGGCTGTTACGTATGCAACCGGAAGCACGGCGACGGCCGCGCTATCGGCGGCGAGCGCTGGGCCCTTGACGATGAGCTTCCTTCGCCGAGTCCGCAGACCCTCGACAAAGCGGCCTACCCGTAGCTTCCTCCCGCCGACGTCGACTTCCTCCACGAACGGGTCGGCGGTCATCAGGTAGGTTTCCATGTACACGGCCCGATCGGTCGGCCCGCTACGCAGCAGATCGCGGCCGTGCACCTCCGGCGGCGCCGTGATCGCCGCCAGGCCCAGAATCGTGCGGAAGAGGTCGATATTCGCGACCAGTCGATCGACGCGCTCGCCGCCGCGCCGCTTCTGCGGCAGGCGAATGATCAGGGGAACATGCGCGGTGCTGTCGTAGAGATCGAGCCCGTGCCCGATCATGCCGTGCTCGTTCAAGCTCTGGCCGTGATCGCTGTGGAAGATCACGATCGTTCGTGCGGCTCTCGGATCATGATCGAGGCGATCGAGAAAGCGCCCGACCTGCTGATCCATGAACTCGACGTCGGGGTCGTAGGCAGCAATGGCGCGCTGCAAGCCGTCGGGGCCGGAGCCGTCGCGATCCTTTTTCTCGTGCGGGCCGAAGAAGTGCACCCAGAGAAAGAACGGTTCCTTCCTCTGCCCGTGGAGCCAGGCAATCGCCTTGTCGGCCAGCTCGTCATCGTGAAGATAGGCCTCGCGTCCTGGCGAGTGCGGGCGTCGCAGCCGGTGCTGCTTGGGGCTGACGCCGAAGCCGCCCGACAGCTTGCTCTCGGGCTGCAGAGAGTCGTCGTAGTAGGTGAAACCCCGATTGAGCCCGAAGACCCGGTCGAGGGCCGCGGAAGCCACGATCGCCGCGGTGTGGTAGCCGTGCTCGTGCAGCAACGCCGCCAGCGTCGCGCGGCTATCCAAATGGTCCTCCCACGTCCGGACTCCGTGTTCGAAGGGATACTCCCCGGTCATCACCGTCGCCAGCGAAGGAACCGTCCACGTCACGTTGGTAAAGGCATGTTCGAAAACGATTCCCTGATCCGCCAGCCGCTGAATGTTGGGCGTCCGGATGGTTGAATTACCGTAGACGCTGAGCCGATCGGCGCGCAGCGTGTCGATGGTGATCAGGATGATGTTCGGAGGAGAAGAAGCGCTCTGGCACGACGGGAGCGCCAGGAGGACCAGGAGCAGTCCAGCTATGAGGCGTGGGCAAGAGCACGCCAGCCCCTTCAAAGGCATCGGTTGACCATGCAGCGTATCTCAACTGACCTAGACTTCCTTATCTTTGAGCACGGTCCCCCTTTTCGGGTCAAGATTATCGCGAAGCGCACGCTTCCTCGTCTTCCTTCCCGACTCGCGCATCGATTGTCGCGGCCGTCACCGCTTGAGATAGCCCAGGGCGCGCAACCGCTCGCGCGTCGCGCCATCCAAGTCGACGTGGGATCCGCTGGCGTCGCCGCTCGCGTACGTACTCAGCCGCGCGAGCATCTCGTCCGTCTTCTTGGGGAATACCGTCGCGACGCTCTTCCTCTCCTCGGGATCTTCCTTCATGCTGATGAGCGCAACGGCGCGGTGGGAATCAACGAAGGCGACGGGCAGTGGAGGCCCGTCGCGACCGTCGGGCTGCGGGGCCGGGAACGGATCGGTCTCGATCAGTTTCCAATTCCGCGTTCGCAGCCCGCGCAGGGAATACACGAAGCTCAGCTTCTTCCCCTCATAGGTGGTGTCCTGCGGGAAGTCCGCCGTCAGGAACGTTTCCATGTAGACCGTCTCATCCTTGCCGTCGGTAGCAAGGAGGTCGTGGCCGTGTGTCCCCGGCGGCGGCACCCCAGCCAGACTCAACACCGTGGGAAAGAGGTCCACGTTGGCCACCACGCGGTTCACTCGCTGGCCGGCGTCACGCTCGCCGGGCAGTCGAATGATCAGCGGAACGTGGGCCGTGGTGTCGTACAGATCCTGACCGTGACCCATCAGGCCGTGCTCCATCAAGCTCTGCCCGTGGTCGCTGTGAAAGAGAATCGCGGTTTGGCTCGCAATCGGATCCTCCCGGATGCGCTGGAGAAAGCGACCGACCTGCCGGTCCATGAACTCCACGTCGGGGGTGTACGCGGCCTTCGCCCGCTCGGTTGGATTGGGACCCGTGTTGTCCCGCTCCGGTTTCTCGTGCGGCCCGAGGAAATGCACCCACAGGAAGAAGGGACCCTTCGGATGGTGGTCAATCCAGGCTATCGCCTTGTCCGCCAGCTTGTCGTCGAAAAGATACGAGCCGAGAGGCGGCGGCTCCGGCTGCGAGAGAATGTGTCCCGCCGAAGTCTGCCCGGTATCTCTATTCAACTGATCCTGCGTCTTGATCGAGTCGTCGTAGTACTCGAAGCCCTGGTCCAGGCCGAACACCCGGTCGAGCGCCGCCGAGGCCACGATGGCCGCCGTGTGATACCCGTGCTGGCGAAGGGTGGCCGCCAGGGTGACCTTCGTCCCGAGACGATCGTCCCACCGGCGCACGCCGTGCTCGTACGGGTACTCGCCCGTCATCACCGTCGCCAGCGACGGCACCGTCCACGTCACGTTGGTGAAGGCGTTCTCGAAGAGGATGCCTTCGGCCGCAAGGCGCCCAATGTTAGGGGTGTGGATGGTCGTGTCGCCATAAACGCTGAGATGATCGGCGCGTAGGGTATCGATCGTGATCAGAATGATGTTGGGAGGCGGGGAGGTGGTGTGGCAGCCGGGCTGGGCAAGCAAGAACAGGCCGAGGAAAACGACGGCGCACCCGGCCTTCGCTGTTCGTGGTTTGGCGGACCTCGGACCAAGACGCCGAGGAATCATTGGCTGTCTGCCGATCTTCCGTTCGGCTTGCCATGAAGGCCGAGGAGCGCCGACAGAGGACGCAGCTCGATCGGAATCGGCCCGAATTCATCCTGGAACCAGCGGCCGTCTTGCGCCAGTCCCAGGCGCAGTCGAACCGGTCCGACATAGTCGGGGACATTGATAGCCTCGTTGACACGAACGGTGGCGCCCGGGGGAACATCGTACGGGAGCCTGGCGGCGGCAGTATCCGTCGCAATTTCTACACCGTCGGGCCTCTCCCATCGCGTAGCCAGCATGACCGTATGGTTATCCGAAATGGCGAGGGCCGGCCAGGTTTCGCTGCCGCTGTTCCGCACGCGGACGTCGACCAGGTAAGACATTGCCTGCGGGGCCACTGCTGCGAGTTTGGCGACGGGCTGAAATTCCGCTTTCTCCTCCTCAGGCGCAAGCGGCCGCAGCGGCGTGCCCTCCAGCGTCGTTGCTCGTTCTCGCTCGTCCAGCAGCCGGGGGATGAGATCGGCAGCTTCCGCCTGGCCCACCTCGAACAGGAGGTCGGCTCCCTTCGCTCCCCGAAACTCTCCGAGACTCCGCAACCCCGGCGGGTGCGCCCAGAGCGGCCTCTCGTAGGGTGGGAGCAGACCCAGATGAACGACGACGTAACGCAGGCCCGACAGGCGCTGAAGAAGTTTCACGGCGTGCGTGTCCGGAAGGGAGTGCGCCAGAGACATCAACAAGGCGTAGCTGGGTGGAGCGTAGCCGCTGTAACCGTTGAGCAGGGGGTGCCAGTGGACCGTGCTGTACACCATGTACTGACTCTGCAACGCCGGACTCGAAGCCTCGCGCAATTGGGCCGCCGGCAACTCGAGAACCGGGCCAGCCGGTGAATTCGCGAGCTGGTCGTACACGGCCGGCACGTTCCGTCCCGTCAACATCCTGCGAACGACGATCCCCTGGCTTCCCACGTTGTAATCCCAAGCGGTCCCAGCAATCAGCGTCGCCGGTACGAGTGCCGTGACCAAGGCGGCCGTCCCCCTTCTCTTGAGCCACAAGAGAAGGCGCGAGCAACCGACGCCGGCCAGGGCGGCGATGCCGCACATGACGACCAGGCCGAAGCGAATGGGAACGCGCATGGACGCGAACCCGGGCACCCATCGTTCCATGAGGGAGTAGGGCAACGGTACTGTCCAGCCCGCGACCTGCACGCTCGGTCCCGCCGCCATGAGGTAGCCGACGGCGGTCAGGCCCAGACTTGCGGGGATTGCCCACGAGGGGCTGAAACCGGCCCGTTGGCGAGCTTTCCAGAGCGCGATCACCGCGCAGGCGAGCGGCAGCGCACCCACGTAGACGCGACCGATGTCACTACCCGGGATCGCCCATCGCCGAGGCCAGACGTAGTCGTGCCAACCCGCCGATGCCTTGATCAGCTCCCGCTCGATCTGAGCTCGGGGAATGAGGCCAGCGTGCTTCAGCTTCAAGTAAGGTAGCGTCAGAACGACGATCACGGCGCCGGCCGCCAGCGCGGCGACCCCCAACAGGAATGCACCGCGCAAGGGCACACGCCCCTTTCGAACCCAAAGCATCCCGAGCAGGTAGCCCCCCACCGCCGTCAGAGTCATGTAGAGCAGGTAGTACGAGCACAGGGCTTCCAGGAGCAGGCACAGCCCGCAGGCGAGCGCGAAGCGCAGCTTCTCCTCGACCAGCGTGCGGTCGAGAAACAGCAGCCCCAGCGGGAGATACTGATCAGCCAGGAGGTGGGCGTGGGCGATCCCCTCCGCCCGCAGCGGATGGAACGCGTAGACAAAGCCCGCGAACAAGGCGGCGCCGCGCAGGCCGCCCCAGTGGCGCACGAGCAGGTACATCGCCGTACCCGAGAGCGCGAAGGCCAAAAGCAGGTTGATCTGATACGCGAGTACGGGATTGCCCGAAAGAGCGTAGATCGGCCCGAAGATCGGCGCGTGCCCCAGCATGTGCTCGGAGCCGGCGAGAGCGAGCGGCGCGGGATGGAAGATGTTGGCGTCGAAGAGCCGTGTCGGCGCCGTCGTCAGGGCGTGCCAGTCCCACGCCATCACCCATACGATCAGGTTGACGTCGGCTTGCCAGAACAGGGACGCGGCGCCGGCGGGATTGGCGAGCGTGTCCGTCGGGTGATCGAAGACCGGCGCGAGCAGCCATACCGCGAGGGCGGCGTAGGCGCCCGTGACACACACGATCTCGAGCGCCCAGATCCACCAGGGGCTCGCCTGGTCATTCGCGGACCCTTCTGTGCCCTGCTCCATAGCGCGTTCGCCGGACTTCCTACTGGGCGTAGCCCGGACGCGCAAGGTTGTGCCTCGATCGCGGGTGTTCTCTTCGATGCCAGGGATCATTGCTCTGCAGAGAGGGTCCATTCATCACGCGCGCCGTCCCCAGGTCAAGCGCGAGGGGACTCCGCGTGACCGGCGTCACCGCCGCTGCGGTACCGCATGCTCCCGCCCTTTCCCTCTCCGTCATCCCGGCAATCTTCAGGCCGGGATCCATCCGGATCAACGGGCCACGACCTCGCTCTTCGTCCACCGCTCTACGCATGGATTCCCGCCAGAAGACTGCGGGAATGACGGAGACAAGGAGACCAGGAAAGGGAGAAGGAAAGCCCGCGCGCCTTGCCGCATCCGGCTCCACGGGATATCAGGCCCTCGTTCATGCGAGCCGCCTCACCCCAGAGCAGCACTCGAGTCGACCGTTCGGAACGGATTCCGATCCTGGTTCTGACTGCCGTCTTCGGCCTGTCTCGCCTGATCTTCTTCACCGCCGGAGTGCGCTTCGATGCCGACACCCTCACCTGGTACCTGCAGTACATCGACCCGGTCCTGCTCCGAACCGACCTCCTGCGCAGCCTCTACTACCTCCACATCCAGCCGCCGCTGTTCAATCTGTACCTCGGCACCGTTCTCAAGCTGTTCCCGGAGTCGTACCGCGTGGCCTTCGCCGCCACCTATGTGCTGCTCGGCTGGGCCCTGACTCTCTGTTTGTATGCCCTGCTACGCCGGCTCGGCGCGGCCCGCTGGTTATCGGCGACGGCCGTCGCCGTGTTCATCGTCAGCGCTCCCTGCGTGCTCTACGAGAACTGGCTCTTCTACAGCTACCCGGTGACGGTCGCCCTGTGCGCCAGCGCGTATTTCCTGCACCGCTTCATTGATCGCGGCCGCCTCGGCGACGGCTTCGTTTTCTTCGCCCTGCTCGGCGTTCTCGTTCTCACACGCAGTGTCTTCCACCTCTTCTGGTACGCTTTCTTCGTCCTCGTGCTCGTGTGTCATCGCTCGGCCGCGTCCAGGCGGATCATCGCTGCCGCGATCCTGCCCTTCGTCTTGATTCTCTCTCTCTACGTCAAGAACTACTGCGTGTTCGGTCGCTTCACCACCAGCACCTGGCTGGGGCCCAGCCTGGCCAAGATCAGCACCTGGATGCTCCCGGATGCCGAAAGAGTGGCGCTCGCTCGCAGTCACCAGCTCTCCGGCGCTGCGTTGATCAACCCATTTCTCTACTCTCCGGGGCAGTTTCACCCTCTGGTCCCACCAGTACCCGAGACCGGCATTCCCGTCCTCGACCAGGTCAAGCGCTCAACCGGGCCCGTCAACGCCAACAACCTGACCTTCGTCGCCGCCTCGGACCTCTATCGCGACGACGCGCTCTACGTGATTCGGTCGTTTCCGAGGACCTATCTCAAGGGAGTGTCGTGGGCGTACATTGTGTTCTTCGAGCCCGCTTCGGCTTCGGCGCTATTGGCAAAGAACATACGAGCCATCGAGCGGTGGACGCATCTCTGCGCGCTGTTCCTGTATGGGTCCGGCATGCCGACGGTGCCGTCGGTACCCGAACCCGTGGAAGCCGAATACATGGGCGTATTCCTCATCGCCGCGTACGCCATCGCTCTCGCCTATGGCATCGGTCAGGTGTGGCGACTCTTGTGCCGACCCGACTCGCGGACGGCGCGCACCGTCACCCTCGCCTACCTGTGCCTGAACGTCCTGTACGTCATGGTCGTGTGCAACGCGCTCGAGGTCGGCGAGAACAACCGCTTCCGCTTTCCCACCGAGCCCCTGGTCGTCGCCCTCCTGGCCGCCTGCATCACCGACGCCGTCCGCCGTTGGAAGGGCAGGAGGCATCCGGCCGCCGCCGGCCCTCCCCGTGCCTGAGACTTGCCCTTGAACCTCCACGGTCCCAGCGCCCCCTCTCCGTCATCCCGGCAGTCCTTAGTTAGCAGCATGTGACAATCCTGCGCGGCAGAACCGCACAAAGTCCCTCTCCCGCATTGCTCGCGGGAGAGGGCGAGGGTGAGGGTCCCGAACAGGCCCACCGGCCCGCTCGGCCTTGTGCGGCAAGGCCGTTCGAGGAAGTGGTTCCCTCACCTCAATCTCCCGCCAGTGTTGCGGGAGAGGATCTCTTGGTCGGTCAGCGTGGCCCATGGTGGTGCGTCGCGTTCTTCAACAGGCTGTTGGGCCGGGATCCATCCGAATGACCGGGCCGCAACCTCGCTCCGAGCAACACCGGCCTACGCATGGATTCCCGCCTGAAGATTGCGGGAATGACAGAAGCGAGACTGCGGGAATGGCGGAGCGAGACTGCGGGAATGACGGAGCGCGGAAGGGCCGCAGATGACCGGTTGCCGACGTACCCGCTGTCCCAGTCTGCTCACGGACTCTTCGCCTTTGCTCTCGCTTGTGTGCTAGACGAACCTGAAGACCGTTGCCACCGTGAGTGAACGTTCGACAGAGACGGGCAAGCGCCCGCAGATCGCCGTCGTCATCCCGGCCTGGAACGAGCGGGAAAACCTGGAGCTGCTGCTCCCCGCTCTGCGGGAGACGCTGCAGGACCTCGGCGTCAGCTTCGAGATCATCGTCGCCGACGGCGGCTCGACCGACGGTACCCGCGAGGCCGCCGAGCGCCGCGGCGCCCGGGTCGTCGTGCAGCAGGAGCGCGGCTACGGCGGCGCTCTGCTGGCCGGCTTTGCCGCCACCGAGGCCGACTACGTCGTCACCATGGACGCCGACCTCTCGCACCGCCCGCTCTTCATCCAGGATTTCTGGGCCCAGCGCGGCGCGGCCGAGATGCTGATCGCCTCCCGCTACGTCCCCGGCGGCGCCGCCGAGATGGGCTGGTTCCGCAAGCTGCTCAG
>Ga0316620_10000841_pt1 | contig 12690 bp, 13 predicted proteins | sample OWC_Aug_M1_C1_D5_FD_207651 | JGI IMG/M metagenome (GOLD analysis project Ga0316620, IMG submission 207651) | Wetland soil microbial communities from Old Woman Creek delta, Ohio, United States - OWC_Aug_M1_C1_D5_B | ecosystem: Environmental > Terrestrial > Soil > Wetlands | place: USA: Ohio... | reverse complement strand
TGTGCAGAGCAGGTATCCAAACCTCATGATGGTAGGCGAAGACAAGGGAGAGAACCCCGACGGCACCCTGATCGTGTCCACCAATATGCCGATCTCGCTGAGAGCAAAGATCGCCGCCGACCTGGTCGCAATGCAGAACGATCCCTCGACTGAAGCACGGTCGGCCAAAAAAAGCTTGAAAATATTAGGGTTCATCAAGACCACAGACAAGGATTTTGAACATACGCTGGCCTTGTTGAAGAAAGCCGGTGTAAGCAAGTCGTTCCTGTTTGCCCAGAAGCCCCTGAGCGTGTCTGCGCTGCCGTGATCTGTTTAGAATTAAACGAGAAGAGCTTCGTCGCAGAAAACGCTTCTCACAAGGACGTTTCAGAGATTTTTTAACAGCCTGTTTCAACGCAGCGAGCGCAATGATATCCCCCTCGATCCTTTTTTGCCGGAAGTGCGGTCGCCGTGATCACATTTTAGGTCGAGTCCTGAGCCTTTCCGTCTGCATGCCCGCGCATTTTATCTAACCTGCTCTGATTCCTATCCATACTGTCCAAGTATAAAGCGAGAAAGCCTGTAAAAAAAACCGATTTTATGTTATATTCCCTGCGTTACGTTGAGGAGGAGAGGGGAAACAGTTGGGAGTTGCGCACCTTGGGAAAACAATCTCTCCAAATCGTTCTCTAATTATTTCAAAAACCGGACATGGGGGATGTGGAGTGAAGAGTAGTGTTTCAGTTCTCGGTCTTATGCCATCGTGAAAACGTTTGTTTCTACAATTCTGCTTAGTCTCGTTCTCTTCTCCTCCGTCTGTGCTGAAGAGGAAGTGACCGAAACTTACACGGATGCGAGCGCGCCCGCTCATGATCAGCAAGTGAGCGCGCCTTCAGGGTTCCATGGCATCCTCGGCGCCGGCCTCTTCAGCGGGCAGAGGATCTTCGGCGATGAAGGCAAACGGACCTCATTGTTTCCCCTTGTCCTGATGCGCTATAAGGACGTGGCTTACTGGAATCTCGGGGGCGGGGGAGTCTGGCTGATCCAAACCGAGGACCACTCGCTCCGCTTCGGAGCAGGCGTGCGTATTCACTCAGGATGGCGTCAGGGAGACGACCCGGGTCTTGCCGGGATGGAGACGCGCAAGAGCTCGCTCGACGGATATCTAAACGCTCTCTGGAGGACAGCTCTGGTCACGATCGGCGCCTATTATTACCACGATATCCTGAATGCAAACCGCGGCGACGCGGTCTCGCTCAGACTGTCGAAAAATTTTAAAATGGGCGAAGGCCTGAGGCTGACGCCGAGCATCGGCGCGGAATGGCAAAACAGCGAGCGTGTGGACTATTACTACGGCGTGCGTCCCGAAGAGACCCTGGCATTCCGACCGGCATATGCCGGCACCGCTACAATCAATACCAACGCCGGTCTCGCAGGTTTTTACCGGCTGTCTCACTCCTGGTCCCTGCTGGGAGGCGTCTTCACGACCCGCTACGGCAACGGTATCGTCGACAGCCCGATCGTGACGAGGCGCTACTCGACGCTCGTTTTTTTGGGAGCGGGGTGGAGGTTTTAAAGACAGAGGGCGCGAGAAAACTGTAAAAAATTTCGATTTTATGGTATATTTACTGCGTTGCGATAAGTCCTGTTTCAAGCATACAGCCCGTCAGCGAAAGGTGAAAATATGAACGCAGTGATCGATGCGATCAAAAAAAGACGGTCTGTTCGGGCCTATGAAGCGAAGCCGGTCCCCCGGGACGTCCTGAACGCGATCATCGAGGCGGGAAACGAGGCGCCGTCCGCGATGAACAGCCAGCCCTGGAGGTTTGTCGTTATCGAAGGCGAGGAGGCAAAAAAAAAGCTCCTGGCTGCCGCGCTGCCCAAGGCGAAGATAATCACCGAAAAAGTGAAGGACATTGACCCGGAGCGGTACGAGGCGATCAAGAAGCGATATGCCGAACTGCCGGACCCGGTATATTATTCCGCCCCCGTGATCGTGTTCGTCATCGGCAACGGGATGTATGCCGATCATTCGTGTCCGCTGGCGTGCGAGAACATGATGCTTGCCGCACGTTCGCTGGGCCTGGGGAGCTGCTGGGTGGGCTTTGGCGCGATGGTGACGGACGCTCCGGAGGTGCGAAGCCTTCTTGAATTGCAGGAAAGCGATGCCATTTTCGGGCCGATACTTCTCGGCTATCCAAAGACCAGTCCTCCCCGGCCGCCGAAGAAGGACCCGAAGGTAAAGTGGATTTAACAATCTTTTGAAAAAATACTTTTTTGCCGTCATTGCGAGGAGCGTAAGCGATAAGCAATCTCTAAGCTCTTGCTAATCCAAAAGCAAGATTGCTTAGCTTGCAAAGACCCCTCACAAACGTATGACGATCTCAAGTCCTTCTTAAGGAGAGCGTATGGGTACTACTCATGACGATGTTACCAGCGGGCACATCAACTCGACCATCGGGATCGAGATGCTTGTGCAGGATGTGATGACAACGGGCGTCATCTCGGTCTCGAAATTCGAGAGCATTATGCATGTGGCGGATATTTTAACGGAAAAGAACATCAGCGGGCTTCCCGTGGTGGACAAGGAAAAAAAGGTCGTCGGCATCATCACTCAGGCCGACATTCTCTCGATGGTGGGGGTGGGGAGGGAACACACGTTCAAGGACCTTTTGAAATACATGCTGGGAGAACCGCTTCCCGAACGCAGGCTCGGGGACCATGTGGGAGACATCATGACCTCCCCGGCGCTTACCATAAAACCGGGGGCGAACATTGCTGAAGCCGTGCGGATCATGGACGAGAAGAGGATCAGGCGGTTGACCGTGGTGGACGAAAAGCAGGTGCTCATCGGGATCTTGACGAGGGCCGACATCCTGAAGGCGGTCATCAGGAAAATTAAAATGGCATGATTGATAAGTAAAAGTTAGAAGTTTGAAGAGTGAAGTTTGAAGTCATATCGTTTCCCGATTCGATATTTCACCTTCTCACTTCACACTTCAAACTTTCCGCTCGCGACCATACGCGCACGAACGAAGATCCGACCGCTTCAGTCTCTTACTTCATGAACTTCTTCGGGAACTGTTTCACGATCCCGTTGGTAAGCACGTCGGCAAACATGAGCATATGAGCGTGGCCCTTATCATAGGCCTCGATATCCGATGCCCAATCTTTTTTAAGCCTCGATACGACCTCCGTCGTCGTAAGGGCGAGATGCACGTAGAGCATGTTCTTCAGGGTCTGCACAGGCCAATTGGGGTTCGCGCCGCTCAAAAAAACGGCGATCTCATCGGCATTTTCCGTCCATCTCTTTTCACCTTTTGTCACACCGTCGTTGTCGCCCGTCTTGGCGGCCTTCACGATGTCCGCGGCGATCAGAATGTGGTCCCTGAGCAGGGCGGACAGTTTCTTGCCCGCTTCTTCTCCGTAGATCGGCTTGATGGCATTGCCGATGTCGTCCTGGTTCCTGAGAAGCCGTTCAGCGATTTTATCGGTGTCCTCAAGGCCCGCCAGGGCGCTGATGATGAAGTTCCGGGTATAGACGATATGCTCTTCCCAGAGCTGCCGCATGGCGTTCCGCAGGTCAACAACGGATTGCGTGTAGACCACGGCACCTCCCTTCATTTTTTCCATGGCCCGGGCCGGCACGGCAAATGCCAGTGTCGCAAGTACCGCGCCCGCCAGAATTCCTGCTAGAAAGGTCTGTTTCATGGATGTATCCTCCTTTTTCAACTGCATGTCCGAATCTGATTCAAGGATAGCGCGACAAGTATAATAAGTCAAATAAGTTTTTTACTTATTTGACAATTTGTCGAATTGAAGCTATAGTATGAGCAGGAAAGGACGGTGGCAGGATAGTGACTTCATTGAATACGGAAAAACCGGGAGGCGCGAGGGACCGGATCGTGCGGCTTTTGCTCGAGCGCAGGAATACAATCGAGGCGCTGGCAGGCAAGCTTGGGGTCACGAGAAACGCGGTCCGGGCTCAGATCGCGCTGTTGCAACGAGAGGGGACCGTCGAGATCCAGGGAGAGGTGAAGGGCACACGCCGGCCGGCCGCGGTCTACGGCCTTCGACCAGGAGCGGACCTGCATTTTTCCAAGGCATACCCTCTTTTCCTCTCTCAGCTGGTTCGCGTGCTGGCGCAAAAGATGTCGCAAACCGAATTCAGGTCCGTTATGCGCGGACTCGGGAAGGGTCTGGCGGGCTCCGTGCCGCGCCCAGCTGGTGATCCCCGCGAGCGGGTCAGGGCGGCCCTCAAGTTCCTCAAGATGCTCGGGTCCGCAGCTGAAATGACCGAAGAGAAGGGAAGGATTGTCATTACCAGCTTTGGCTGTCCCATTGCGGAGGCCGTGAGCGCGGATGAGCGTTCCTGTATTGCGATGGAAACGCTTTTAAAGGAATTGACCGGGCTGCCCGTATCCGAACAGTGTGATCATGGCGAGCGCCCTCGCTGCAGGTTCGAGATCAAAATTAACGCGGGGAGGTGACCCCGGTTAATGATTGCTAGCTATCTCCCCAAACGCGGCCGTCCGAGGTGTGCAGGTCGAGTGTTGGACGTTTCCCCCCTTGAGTGTCCCTTCTTGTATCGATAACCGTGATGTCTCCGTGCTTTACGCGCACGATGACCTTGGCCAGGTCCTGGACGGGAACGCGAATGCGCGCAATGCCGTCAATGTCCGTAAATAGGCCCTCGGGGACGACGTGATAGTGCAGCGTCGGCAACGGTCTTTCTTCGAACTTCCAGGTAACGATGAACTCGCTGCTCGGCAGGCCGAATCCGTGAATTGCTCCCGAGCATGCGATCTCACCCGGCGGTACCGAGACCAGACTGAGTTCAACGTCGAGCGTGTCGGCTGTCACTTCGAGGATCTTTGGTTCCGAGGGAAAGTCTGCGAGCCGGATATGAGCCGTCAGGTCAGTATAGTGCGGATTGGCCAGGAGGCCGCCGCCGATGATCCCCGCCCCGATAAGGACCGAGGAGGCGATCACTGCTGCCTTCAACCGCGGGCTCCGCCTGAGCAGGGGATACAGTACCGAGCGGGAGTCTTCGCGCGCCGGGATCCTCAGAACGTAGTAATAGAGGACATGGGCAATGCCGAGGGCGATCAATGCCGACCAGAACGCGTCGGACAGATAGTGCCCGCCGTCGGTCATGCGCCCGATGCCGAGAAGCGTTCCCATGGCCAGCCCGGCCGCGAGGGACACAGCGGCCCGTCGCGGATGACTTCTTCGCCATACCCACCAGCCGATGCCGTAGAGATATCCCACCGAACAATGGCCGCAGGGGAAGGACTTGCCGCTCGCCCGAAAGGGAACAAGTGGCTGTGAGTATTCCGAGCTGCCTCCGAACTCGACGAGCTGCCGGGGTCGCGCGCGCCCCCAGTGGTCCTTGAGGACGAGGTTGATGATGAGCCCCGGCCCGATGATCACGCACAGGAGGATGAATATCCCGTACAACCGAAGTCGTCTGGATTTTTCCCGTATTACCCCGGTTATGAGCAGGGCGACGCCCGCTACTGCCAAAGAGCCCGTTATCCACGGCGCGGACCGATAGAACAGCAGCCATAGTGGGTCGTTCGAGACGGGCCAGGGTGCTGAGAGTTCCGGATGGTAGAACGGCCGGATGGTGACAAGGTCCAGATCGGTGACCGCAAACAAGACGACCGTGACAAGCGTGAGCAATGCCAGTACGACGGCCTCGGGCAGCCAGTAGCGGCGGTAGCTTGTGATCGGGCCTCTGATGGTATTCATTGACGACCCCTGTGCCCGGAGATGGGATCTCCGTATCCCGATGCAGCATCTGGATACAAGTATATCGCTTATTTTGGTGCGAGGGTGTGAGGCGTGTCGCAGGCTGCGGCGCAAAGCAGGAGGGGAAGGGCAGAAGCTTTCGTGTTTTTGCTTTTCGAGAGGCCCCTGCATCCCGCGAATAGCGACCGCGCATTACATGACCAGTAGAGAGTCCGGTGAACCACAAATCATGCATGCGCGTGCGAAGCGTAAGCGCTCAGGGACGGCCGTATTGACAGGTAATACAGAGGACACTCTGTCATGTCTGCGAGGCGCTGTGAGCGGCGGTGCAGAAAAAAACAAAGATCCCGAACTTCCTCAAAAGTCTTTTGGCAAGCTCAAGATCCTATATTATTTAGGGCAGTTCATGTCTGCAATCCACCCTTTGCTCTTCGCTTTTTCCCGGGGTCACGTGATAAAGATCTTCACGTTCGTCCCTTTTCCCGGCGTACTCTCTATCTGCATGTCCCAGCCGTGCGCCTTCACCAGGTGCTTCACGATCGCAAGACCGAGGCCGGTGCCGCCCATGCTCCGCGAACGGCCGGGATCGACGCGGTAGAACCGCTCCCCGATCCGCGGCAGGTGTTTCTGCGGTATGCCGATGCCGGTGTCTTCTACGAATAAATAAGCCGTGCCGTTTTCCTCGGCATCACCGAACTTCACCCCGCCTTGTTCCGTGAATTTTATCGCATTGTCCACGAGGTTGGTCAGTATCTGGATGAGCCGGTCCCGGTCCGCTGCAACGGTCCGCGGCGTCGGGAGTATCTGTGCCTGTATCGTCAGGTTCTTTTCAGCGGCCTTGGCGCGCAACAGGGTAAGGACATGGTCGGCGACCTCCTGAAGATCGACCGGCGCCTTTTCCACCTTGATCACGCCCAGTTCGATCCTGGAGATGGTCATGAGATCGTCGATGAGGCTGTTGATCCGTTCGCTGTTCGCTTTGATGGTCCGCAGGAAGGTGACGGCGTGTTCGCGATCATTGAGGGCGCCCTCAAGCAGGGTCTCGGCAAAACCCGTGATCGCCGTGATCGGCGTCTTGAGCTCATGGGAGATGTTGGCGACGAAATCTTTTCTCGTTTGTTCAAGTCTCTTGAGCTGCGTGATGTCGTGGAAGATGGCGACGAACCCCGACAACTCGCGTTCGCGGTAAAAGAGCGGGGAGACCTGGACGACACAGTATTGTTCCAGGGGGGAGTCGAGTTTCACTTCGGCGACGCCGGTCTTCCGCTGTTTTCGCACTTCTTCCATGAGCGAGAGGAACTCGCTGTTCCGTACGACTTCAATGAACGGCCTTCCCTGGAGAGCGGTCTCGCCGAACAATTTTCTGGCCGCGAGGCTCGACAGGCGGACCGTATTGTTTGCATCGATAATGAAAAGGGCATCGGGAATGTTTCTGAGGACCGTGTTCATCCGATGCTGTTCCTCCTCATGGGCCGCGATGCTGTTCTTCAGTTCCCCGGACATGGCGTTGAGGCTCTCGGCGATCTCATCGAACTCTCCCGCCCGCTCAAGGAACAGTTTTTTGCCGACTTCCCCCCGGGCCAGAGCTTTGGAAAAGTCCCTTATCTGTTGGGTCAATCTTCGGATCCGTTCTATTTGCCACAGGGAGACGACTCCGGTCGCGAGCAGGATGAGCGTGACGACAAGGATGATCTTGATCCTGAGCAGGTCGATCGCCGCATCGACGTCCTTGAGCGGCATGCTCAAACGGATAAAGCCTCCGGGGTGTGCTCCGCTGGCGACGTGGATCGCCACGTAGAGGAAATCGTACTTCAGGGTATCGCTGAAGCGGATCGCCATGCCGGTCCCCGACAGCGCGGCCTGCTGTATCTCCTGACGATGACCGTGGTTCTCCATGCGGGTCGAATCGGTTTCCGAGTCCCCGCGGACAGTGCCGTCCGGGGCGATGATCGTCACCCGGGCTCCTGTTGTTTCCTTGAGTTGTCTGCAAAGGCCGTCGAGGGGAGATGATGCTTCAAATGGTATGTTGGCGGAGATGAGCTTTGCCTGGACCACGAGATTATTTTGCAGGGCATTGATGGAGCTCTCCCTGACCGCGTCGGTAATGGATAGTTCGATAGCGATTACCGCAAGGAGCAGGATGAGCGAATAGGTGATGAATATCCGGCGGAAGATGCCGCGTTTCCCAGGGCTACTCGACATAATATCCCACACCCCGCCTTGTTTTGACATGCACAGGGTCAGATGGATCGTCTTCAATCTGCGTTCGCAGTCTTCTGATATGCACATCGACGGTCCTCGGCTCGACAAAGGACTCGTCCTTCCATACGGCATCGAGAAGCTGGTCGCGGCTGAAGACCCTGCCCTTTCTTTCGGCGAGATAGAGCAGCAGCTTGAACTCCGTCGCGCTAAGGCGCAGAGGAGTGTCCCTCTTGGTCACGGTGTAGGTTTCCAAATCGATGCTCAGTTCCCCGATGCGGATGACCTTTTCTTTAGCCGCGAGCGCGCCCGCACGCCGGAGGACCGTATTTACCCGGGCGACCAATTCCTTCGGGCTGAAAGGCTTGGTCATGTAGTCGTCGGCGCCGGTCTCAAGACCGCGTATCCTGTCCGCCACCTCGCCCCTGGCGGTCAGCATGATGATGGGAATGGTCTCTGTTTTTGGGTTGCTCCTGAGCATGCGGCAGAGCTCCACGCCTTGGATGCCGGGAAGCATGAGATCGAGGATGATGAGGTCATACTCGCCTTTACGGACCTTCTCGAGCGCATCCTCTCCGGTGGAGGCTGAGGAGATTTTAAAGCCTTCTTTCTTGAGATTGTACGAAACAAGCTCTACGAGGTCCGGTTCATCGTCGACAACCAGTATTTTTTTCGTTTCCATCGTATTCAAATGAAAATCGGGTAAAGATTTCCTATTGCCAAAATAGCATGCAGAGAATATACCATAAACAGAATGATTAATAAACGTGAATTCTGGCGGAAGGAATCCGAAATTTCAGCTAACTCTAAGACCCGAGCTCACGATGTCAGGGGAAACTCCATTCTGGAGTGAGCGCATTCTCGGGGATGCCTATACGAACCTTCATTACTGTAGGGAGTTCAATTGTGCTCGACCGATTTCGGGATTTTAATGCTATAATCATATTCAGAGGGTTCAAACATAACGATAAGGAGGGTAACATGAGGTACATCAAATTGATGGTCGCAGTTCTGGTATTGTTATTGCCTTTCACACTTGCTGTTCATGCCGATGAGATGAAACAGGAGGCCGCGCCTGCAACCGCGCCGGAAGTCAAACCGGAAACGAAAACGGATATGCAACCCGCTACGATCGATCACGGCATCAAGGAGAAACGTTTCATCGCGACTGTGGGTTCCGACGGCGTGCAGCACGTTGAGATCACGGGAGGAGACTATTATTTCGATCCCAATTATATCGTCGTGAAGGTGAACGTGCCGGTCGAGCTTTCCGTCAAGAAGGCAAAAGGCTTTGTGCCCCATGACATTGTCGTAAAGGCGCCCGAAGCCGGGATAAATTTTAAAATTGATCTCAACGATAAGGCGGCAAAAACGATCCCGTTCACTCCCACGAAGGTCGGAAAGTATGAAATGGTGTGCGACAATCGTTTTCTGTTCTTCAAGAGCCACAAAGACAGGGGTATGTACGGCTTTATCGAGGTCGTCCCTTAATCAGGCAACCTCCCGGCGCGGCCGGAGAAGGAAAAGCCGAACGTCATGGAATATCCCCTCATCGACAGACAACTGCTTTCTTATCTCCGGCTGGCGCACGCGGGTTTTAATTCACTCGTCATGCTGACGTTTTTCTATCACGCCCGGCTCGGCATGACTATCAGACGTGCGCGCAAAGCACATGGACCGCTCCCGTTTCCACTGATCAAACGTCACCGCAGGGAAGGGCCGATTCTGGCCGCCCTTGGCATCGCCGGATTTTGCATCGGCTTTACCCTGGTCATGCTCGATACCGGGAGAGTTCTTGAATATCCATCGCATTTCCTTGCGGGATGCACGATCGTTCTCTGCCTTATCACTACCTTCGTTCTTTCACGGAAGATCAAAGGACCCGACTCGCCCTATCGCACACCACATTTCTACCTCGGCATTGCCATTCTCTGCCTGTACCTCATTGAGGCCGTTCTCGGGCTCGGGGTCCTTCTTTAAGGGTCGCGCACGACAATTTTACTGCTCCTGAAGGCCGTTCTCCTCCGTAACCCCGCGGCTTTTCGGAAAAAAAGCTTGCAACCACGGAACAAAATCAGTAATATTACATCGTGAAAAAAATCAAGGACTTCCTCAAAAAATATTTTATCACCGGTCTCCTCGTGCTTCTTCCGATCTGGGCGACGTATTATGTGCTTTCCGCTCTGCTCGGCATCATCGACGGCATGTTGGGCGACCTGCCGCACTATCTTCTGGGGTTGAAATTCCCGGGTCTGGGAATCATCACGCTCGTTTTATTAATAGTCGCCATCGGCATGCTGTCCGCAAATTATCTTGGCACCCGTCTCGTCCGGTACAGCGATCATTTGATGCAGAAGGTCCCCCTGGTGCGCGGCGTATACACCACGGTCAAACAGATCATGGAGACCTTTTCCGTGAAGCATAACTTTCACGGAGTCGCCCTCGTGGAGTACCCGCGCAAGGGATGTTACAGCGTCGGGTTCATGACCGGCGAGGTGAAGGGCGAGTTCATCGGCCTTACGGGAAAGTTCAAAACAGTATTCGTCCCGACCACGCCGAACCCCACCGCGGGATTCCTTCTGATTCTGCCCGAAGCGGAAATTACGGAGCTCGACATGACCGTTGAGCAGGGAATGAAATTCATCGTCTCCCTGGGGCTTGTGCCCATGGGGCAGATCGAAGCCAACAAGTTGAAACATAGCCACCATGTGGAGGTCGGCCAATGAAACCGACCGTGGTCATTCTCGCCGCGGGCCTTGGAACGCGCATGAAGTCCGGGCTCGCCAAGGCGCTCCATCCGCTTGCAGGCCGTCCCCTGGTCCAGCATGTACTGAACGCGTGCCTGGCCGTCGATCCCGGGAAAATCGTCCTCGTCCTCGGCCATCAGGCCGACAAGGTCCGGGAGGCGGTCAGGGAATACAAGCCGGAATTCGTTCTTCAGTATGAGCAGCTCGGCACCGGGCACGCCGTGCGTCAGGCCGGGGAAGCCATTGCAGGAGCCGCGGGACCGGTGATGGTGCTCTGCGCCGATACGCCGCTCCTCACCGGCGAGACGCTCAAAAAGGTTGTCGAACTCCATCAGAAGTCCCGCGCGGCAATCACGCTCATCACCGCCGTGGTCCCGGATCCCTTCGGCTACGGCAGGGTGGTGCGCGGCAAGACCGGGATCATGAGGATCGTCGAGGAGAAAGACGCAACAGCTTCGCAGAAAAAGATCAAGGAAATAAATGCGGGCATCTACTGCTTTGAAAAGAAGTTCCTGCTTTCGTCCCTGGACGGGCTCGGAAAGAACAATGCCCAGGGGGAGTACTACCTTCCCGACGCTGTCGCTCTTGCGAGAAGAAAAAAACTCGTGGTCTCCGCTTTCGTCAACGAGAACATCGATGAGATCATGGGCGTCAACACGCGGCATGATCTGAGCCGCGCGGAAGCCGTGATGCGCGACCGGGTAAACCGGAAGTGGATGCTCGAGGGCGTCACCATGCTCGATCCTGCCAGCACGTTCATCGGCAGCGAAGTCATTCTCGGCCGTGATAGTGTTCTTTACGGGAACGTGCGGCTCGAAGGCAAGACACGGATCGGCGAGGCCTGCACCGTGTTCCCGGCATCGCGCATCGCAGACAGCGTGATCGGCAGCAACGTCACGGTGAAGGATTCCTCGGTGATCGAGGAGAGCGCTATCGCCCCGGGCGCCTCCATCGGCCCCTTCGCACATCTGAGGCCGGGCTCCGTCATCGGCGCAGGAGCGAGGATAGGGAATTTTGTCGAAGTCAAAAAATCGACGATCGGCGAGGGGAGCAAGGCGAACCACCTTTCCTATATCGGCGACGCAACCATCGGACGGGATGTGAACATCGGCGCCGGCGTCATCACGTGTAATTACGACGGATTTGAGAAGTATCCCACGGTGATCGAGGATGGCGTGTTCGTGGGCAGCGATTCCCAGCTGGTGGCGCCGGTGACCATCGGGAAAGGTGCGCTCATCGCGGCCGGAGCCACCATCACCCGGAATGTCCCTCCGGACGCCCTGGCCATCAGCCGCGCGCCCCAAAGCATCCGCGAAGGGTTCGCAAGCCGCAGAAGGAAACTGAAAAAGAAAATAGAGAAAAATTCCAAATAACAAACGTCAAGTTCCAAATAAATTCCAAACATCACGTACGAATAGGCAAACGGCTGGAGATCGTGTTTTGGAATTTGAATATTTCTGTGATTTAAGATTTATTTATCGGGATTTTTCTGAATGCAGGAGAGTAGCGACGAATGTGCGGCATTATCGGATACGTAGGCAAAGACGCGGCGGTCCCGATCCTGATCGAAGGGCTCAAAAAGCTCGAGTACCGCGGATATGATTCATCGGGCGTGGCCGTGCTTCATGACGGGAAAATCGAGGTCCGCAGGGCCGTGGGCAAGCTCCAGAACCTCGAGACCCTGCTTCGCGGCGAACCGCTTTCCGGTTCGATCGGCGTGGGGCACGTACGCTGGGCCACGCACGGCAGGCCCTCGGAAGAGAACGCCCATCCGCACCGCGCGGGCAGCGTGGTGGTCGTGCACAACGGCATCATAGAAAACTACACGACGCTTAAAAAAGAGCTTGCGGCGCAGGGAAGGTCCTTTCAGTCGGAGACGGACACTGAAGTGATCGCCCACCTGATCGACAGCATTGCGCAAAAGGGAGTACCTCTCGATCAGGCGGTGCGTGAGGCGGCGTCCCGTTTACAAGGCGCTTACGCCATTGCGGTCGTCGACGAACGCAGTCCC